>Ga0307474_10001167_pt1 | contig 19115 bp, 14 predicted proteins | sample atmos_gasesECM1C_2_FD_203312 | JGI IMG/M metagenome (GOLD analysis project Ga0307474, IMG submission 203312) | Hardwood forest soil microbial communities from Morgan-Monroe State Forest, Indiana, United States - atmos_gasesECM1C_05 | ecosystem: Environmental > Terrestrial > Soil > Temperate... | reverse complement strand
ACATTGGTGGAACAGTTTTAGAAAACGAAGAAGGGCGGCGAGCTTCCTCACTAGGTGTAAGCTAGCCACCCGATCTGCCATAATCTCCTCCATGTGCGGGCGCTACCGACTGTCGCGAAGAAAGCAACTGATCGAGGAGCACTTCGACAGCGCCTCGGGGGAAGAAGACTGGATTCCGCGCTACAACATTGCCCCCACACAGCCTGTTCCAGTCATCCGCCAGAATCCCAAGGAACCCGTCCGTGAAATGTCGCTGTTGCGGTGGGGATTGATTCCGTCGTGGGCGAAAGACTCATCGGGTGCTGCGAAAATGATCAACGCAAGATCGGAAACGGCCGGCACGAAGCCCGCGTTCCGCGATGCGTTGAAATCCCGCAGGTGCCTGATTCCTGCCGACGCCTTTTACGAATGGTCGCGGATGGGGAACGCCAAGCAGCCCTACTGTTTTGAAGTCAATGAAGGGGAGTTGTTCGCGTTCGCCGGGATATGGGATCGCTGGAAGGACCTAAGCGGCAACGCGGTCGAAACCTGCTCGATCCTGACCACGACCCCGAATGCCTTGACCTCAGCCGTCCACAACCGCATGCCAGTTATTCTTGAGCCAGACACCTACGACCTATGGCTCAGACTCGAAGAGGTTATGTTGCTCCTGCGTGTGGATGACTAGGTTTCCTGCGGACCACAGGTCGACGCTTTGCTCGCGCCACTGAATGGAGTCGCCCAGGTAAACCGGAACTTGGATGTTGCCGCGATTCGGATCGGTGAGCTTGTCCTTGCCGATCGCAAGCAAGTAGGTGACGCGGGCGAGCGTGACAGCGACCGGGTGCAAGTCCATACCGACCACATGGCGCGTGGCGCCGGCAAGGAGTTTGTCTATGGTCTGGCCTTGGGATTCAGCGGCGGATAGATACTGGCGGACCGCGTAAAACAAAAAGGTGCCTGAGCCGCATGCAGGGTCGAGGACGCGCGTGCTAAGCGGTTCCCTTATTTTTTCGGTGACCATCACTTCCGCGAGCCAGTCAGGCGTGTAATACTCACCCAACTTTTTGCGCGTTTCGGTGCCGATAATGTTTTCGTAGAGGATTTTCAGAACATCCTGATTGACATCGCTCCACACGAAGCGCATCAGGCGTTTCGCCAGCGTACGGATGAAGGTCTCTCCGCCTTCGACCTCAAGGACCCAGTCGAAAAAATCCGATTCAACGACGCCGTATACTCCCGCCTCCGCAAACTTGTCGCCACTGAGGAGGCTTGTAGGGCTGAGAGACTGAACCTGAAGGCCCAGGACGGCATGCGCGATGATCTCGGACGTGTTAACGAGCAGCGTATGGTCTACGAAAAGGTCGTCATCATCTTTAAATTGTGTGCCCAGAGCCGATAGAAGGAGTTGACTCCAGAGCTTCCGCTTAACAGCGATAGTGGGAGCTTTTTTATTCTTCTGGTAAAGCGTAGCCAGGCTGGCCCGGTCCAGTTTGTAGGCGGTGCTTTCGGTTCCCAGCCGCTCTTCGATGTTATGGGCGCTCGGGGCGATGCCTTGGGTTGTCGCGAGTACGCCTTCCAGCCATACGATAAGGCGGTCCTCGTCCTCCTCGGTCTTCTCCAACGTCAGGTCGGAAATCTGCTGAAGTTTTCCATCAAGTAGGTTGTAGCAATTCCACTCGGTGCCATCGGTCAGCACGCCGACGTAACGCAATCCAGTTTCGATCATCCGAGAGTCGACATACCCTGCGAGCTGTTCTTCGGCTTCTTTTTTCGGTTTTTCCTTCCTCAAATCGCGTTTTACTTCGATTACTGTTGAGCCTGCTTCCACATCGATGCGCCGGCGGTCGCCGACAGGGGACTCAAGATTCACATCCTGAAGATCGCCGGGTTCAAGTTCAAAAGGGGCAGAGAGGATGAATTGGCGGACATCTGCCTGAATTTCCGCCTCGGTCCGCTTGGGATTGCGGACCACAAGTCTTTGAAAAGTATCAAGCAAGCCGCTAGTTTAGCAGGTCAGTAAATGCCTACTACTCGGAGATTGGTCTCGGCGTGCCACAGAACTAACCATCTGAATGCCCGACTTACTGTCGGACCGTCTTCCGAATGCGACGACCACCTCATGTCATGAAGGTCGGTGTGCCTGCTGTGTGCCTTTTTCGTTGCTGCGGTGCCCTGTCGAAACTGACCCGGGTAGGTCTACCCATTGCTTGAGGCCATTCGGTCAACGATCGCTGTTCACGACTTACCGGCGACCCTGACGGTCCTTGTAGCAACAGAATTCAGGGATATCGTACCATTCACCTGCGTCTACAGCTTTTTTGAAACTGTGGAATTCGAGAGCGACCATCGTATCGCCTACGGGCCCAGCGAGGCCCTCAAGACACGGTACGCTCTCTTGAGTTGATCGAGATCTCGCTTGTCAAGGAGCTGCCGCAAGCGTTCCCTTATGGCCTTTTGATCGAGCTTAGCATTCTCGAACTCGAAGAATTCTGACGGCGAAACACCGATTGCATTTGCCAGTGCGATGATCAACTCGAATGAAGGCAATTTCTCGCCCCGCTCAACCCTTCCAAGATGCTTGGCTCCAATTCCGACTTTTTCGGCGAGCTTCGCTAGACCCACATTGTGGGCCTTTCGTGTTGCCCGAAGCAGTTGACCGAACAATGTCGCTTCATTCATGGATGAATAAGCCGACGATAACGATCACGAGGGAAGGTTTAAACGCCCTACAAGGGGCAATTGTCATTGACAATGTGATCTTTTAGGGGTAAACACTGGACTAGGCCGTGTAGTAACGCGATTCCTCCATCCTCCGCATTACTGAAGACGGTTTCGTGTCAATGGCGCGGCACATTTTCGCTATGGTCGCCAGCTTAGGACTGACTAAACCGCGTTCGATAAGGCTGACTGTAGTTCGGTCACACTCGGCCTCCAGGGCCACTTTCTCCTGCGAAACCTGCTGCCTTCTCCGTGCGCTCCGAAAAGCTTCCCCAAACGCCTTCTCAGGTCCGGAAAGGGGCTGAATGTGCTTTTTGCCGCTCGGCATGAATGTAAACAGCGTGGCACGATGATGAATGAATTCCCACGGAATGCATTCCGCATTTATAAGAATCGTGACTACGGCACTTCGGAGGAGCTTTGAGTTCCTCCATTACAGACCGATTCCCGGTGCTAACGAGGTTTGGAACGGCTGCGCAGTCGGCTGATTCCTCTTGCTCACGTCCTACCGTGGACGGGCCGACGGATGACGAGCTACTATCTGGGATCTGCCAAGGCGATCGGAAAGCACTCGCATCCTTATTCTGCCGCTACGCACGAATTGTTCGGGGAGTCGCGTACAAGGTTCTGAGAGATACATCCGAAGCAGACGACTTGCTTCAGGAAATCTTCATACTGGTACACCGTCTTTGCGGTACCTTTGACCATTCCAAAGGCTCAGCGCGGTTCTGGATCCTGCAGATGACCTATCGCCGGGCCATCTCCCGTCGGCGTTACCTAACGTCCCGTCACTTTTACACCCGCTTGGACCTGGACCAGGCAGCGAATCAACTGGGCAACCGATCTGCAGAATCCGGTCGCCTCGATGACCCGATGAACGAGACCCTCGAGAGACGTGAAACTCTGCAGAGTTGGCTCACTGAACTCTCGGAAAGCCAGCGGCAGACACTGCACCTATTTTTTTTTGAGGGCTACACATTCGAAGAGATCGCTGCCAAACTGGGTCAGACCGTCGGGAATGCCAGAAATCATTATTACCGTGGGTTGGACAAATTGCGAAAGCAGATTTCTGCTGGCAAATTGCCGGGCAAAGAAGCAGTATGATAAAAAGTTCTAGCCATCGTAGGAGCGGGTGCGTTGTTGCCAAGCGGACCCCATGACGAGTTTTTGGAGCTCTGTGCTGTTTCGACCTCAGGCCAGCTGAGCGAGGAAGACCAGAGCCGGCTTCGGGAACACCTCGCTGTTTGCCCCGAGTGCCGTGAAGCCCTCCGCGAGTACGAATCCGTTGTCGACGACGCGATTCCGGCTATTGGCGCAGAGCAATCGTCTCGGATAGACCCCGGTCCTTCCTGGTCCCAATCGCGTGCGGAAAAGACCTTCTTTGAGCGGTTGGCACAGGAAGAGAGCCAACCGTCAGGCGTCACCGAAGGGAAAGGCGGCGTTCCGGCCGCTTTTCGTCGAATTCTTCCGATCGCACCTGAATCAACCTGGCGCCACGTTTGGATGCTGTACGCCGCCGGGATCCTGCTCTTCATTACGCTCTGTCTCTCCGCCTATTGGGTTGGCGTTCGGCATGGCGCGGATGTTGCCAAGTCCACACCGCCGCCCCAACCGACCCAGTCTCAAGTTGCAGCTGAGAACCCAGCTTCCTTGGAAGAGCAACTCAGCGATGCGGCCTATGAGCGCGAAATTGCCCGTACCCAAATCGCCCAGCGTGACACGGCACTTGCCGATCTTCGCCGGAAATTGCAGGAGCAATCGGCAGAGATCAGTCGGATGAAGGAAGCCCAGGACAAGCTGGAGGCCACGCTACAGACCGATGAAGCCGGCAAACAGGATCTCGCTCAACAACGAACTGAGTTAAGTCAGAAACTGCAGGAAGCACAAGGGGAATCGCAATCCCTTCAGCAGCAGGTAAGTTCACTCACCCAACAATCGACGGGCGAAACGACGCAAGCCAAGGTACTCACCTCGAAAGTCGACGATCTCACCCGCCTGCTTCAGGATCGCGAGGCATCCCTCAATCAGAAGGATGAACTGCTCGCCCATGATCGCGACATTCGCGAGGTGATGGGTGCGCGGAATCTCTACATTGCGGAGGTGTATGACACCGACGAAAAGGGCGCTAACCGCAAGCCTTACGGTCGCGTGTTCTATACGAAAGAAAAGTCGCTGATTTTTTACGCATACGATCTTGATCAGCAGCATAGCAAAGGTGGCCAGACGTTTCAGGCCTGGGGTCGCCGCGGCCCCGACTTCAAGCAGGCCGTCAGTCTGGGCATCTTCTACGAAGACAACGCTTCCAAGAAGCGTTGGATTTTGAAGTCGGAAGATCCCAAAACCCTCGCACAAATTGACGCCGTATTCGTCACTGTCGAGCCGCACGGCGGAAGCGATAAGCCGAGCGGCAAACCCCTCTTATTTGCCTACCTTCGAGTCAATCCCAATCATCCCTAGTTCTGAAGCGTCCACATTCCTGAGGAATCCGAGGTAAATTGGCCGCTCTGGCGCATCACGCGTCGTAAGTACGCTTCCGGCTTTTGGCCGCGGGGAACATAGCCCTCATTGCGCATCCTGCGTGCAATCTCCTGGATCGTCAGCGGTGTTTGGGAAAGCACGCACACTCTTGTCGCATAAACAATTGCTGTGGCCTTCTGGGCAGGCGGAAGCGCCCTTTGAATCTGGCGATGAGCATTCTTTGCAGCCGACTCTGCTTCAGCAAGTTGACACATCAGGACCAAGAACCCTTTGAACAATGGCCCTTTGAACTTCGTTGCTGCATCGCGCACAGAATTCCACCCTTCGAGCAGTTTGGCGCGAGATTTCGGGTGGATCAGCGCCGCGGCCATGCTTGCACCGATAGCAAACTGAAGCCAAGAAGGCAGACCACGAAAACCTTCGAAGAGGCTCTTGATGCCCCGGATCGCGGCCTTGAAGGCTTCCGCTCCGACCGTCACCGTATAGGTGGAGCCGACCATGAAGCCCAACTTGACGCTCGTTGCCCGCGCGTGATCCCGGCACACCGTATCGATACACACCCACATCACGGGCGCGCCCATCTTCTTTAGATGCGGATCGCGCGTGTACACCGGTAATGCCAGCTCATCGCTGGCGTGTTTATAGGGCAAGTCCTTCGGGTCAACAACACTGACATCAGCCACACGGGGCAAAGGCTGATAGAAACAAAGTTTGGCTTGGAAAAGCTCCCACTCCCGTTGCGCATTATCAAAGGTCGAGCCGGTGTCGTTCGCGATTACCTCAAGGTACTTCTCGATCTCAACCTTCAGGAAGTTTGGTGCGATCAGGGCGAGCACCCCGGCATCGATCGCTTCCTCAAGACCTGATCGCGCGTCCGGCTTCTGTCTGGATCCGAGCCTCCAACGCAACTCCCGATGAACTACATCTGCGTCCACGACCGCGCGGATTTGCAGGAGATGAAGTTCGACAAGAGACTTCAGTTCCGGCGATGACTCGAAAAACGGTCGTAAACTCGGAAGCGTATCCGACCGGAAAAGCGCGTCCAGCCGGAAGACTTCGCTTTGGAGTGGCTGAGTCGCCATGGCTAGATTTTACAGTGTGAGACCTCCTTTAAACAGAGCTCATCTTTCCACACATGCCTAGGTTCCAAGCCCTCTCTGGCCGATTCGTTCTAGAATTGCATTCAGCTGATAAAAACGGCGGGGCTTCCTGCGAATAACTGAAGAGCGGCTGAAATTCATTTTTCGCGGAGAACTAACATGCGCTTCCCCCGGATTGCCTTCCCCCTTCTCGTTTGGTCCGTGCTGCTGTTGGTTCTCCGCGCCGAGGGCCAGTCGCCTAACGGAAACATCAACGGACTCGTTCTCGATCCGACCAGTCGGGTTATCGCTGGCGCCGAGATCATCGCCGTCAACGACCTCACTGGCATCCAGTTCACAAGTAAGACCAACGACGAAGGAGTCTACGTCTTACCGAACTTACCTCCAGGACCGTACCGACTCCAAGTTTCTAAGGTCGGCTTCAAGACGATCATCAAACCTGACATCGTCCTAAATGTTCAGGATGCCCTCTCCATCAATTTCACTCTTCCAATCGGTGCACTGCTTGAGACGGTAACGGTGAAGGGTGGCGCGCCGCTGGTCAATACAGAAAACGCGGCTGTGAGTACTGTGATTGACCAGAACTTTGTTGAGAATCTGCCGATGAACGGAAGGAGCTTCCAAACTTTAATTGAGCTCACTCCTGGAGTGGTGGTCGCTCCACCCAGCATCTACGATGGCGGACAATTCAGTGTGGATGGCCAGCGAGCCACCTCCAACTATTGGATGGTGGATGGCGTCAGTGCCAATATCGGCATTGCCGGATCTGCGGCCATTCCTGGCAATGGCTTTTCGGGATCGCTCGGATCTTTCAGCGCGCTCGGTGGAACCAATAGCTTGGTTTCGGTCGACGCCCTGCAGGAATTTCGTATCTTGACTTCCACGTACGCTCCGGAGTTTGGCCGTACACCGGGAGGGCAGATCTCCATCGTCACCCGATCCGGGACTAATCAATTTCACGGGACCGCATTTGACTATTTGCGAAACGACATTTTCGACGCCAACGATTGGTTCGCTGACAACAAAGGGTTGACGAAACCCGAAGAACGACAGAACGACTTCGGGGGCACGGTTGGCGGCCCAATTCTCAAAGATCGCACTTTCTTCTTCTTTTCCTACGAAGGGCTTCGCCTCCGACTGCCACAAGTCGCGCAAACCACCGTCCCCGATCTTAATGCGCGGCAAGGCCCGAATACTGTGCCCGCATTGCGGCCGTACCTGAACGCATTCCCTGTCGCCAACGGCCCGGAAGTGCTGGATGCCAGCGGCAATGGGACAGGCGCGGCACAGTTCAACGCTAGTTTCTCAAATGCCGCAACTCTGGATGCCTACAGCCTCCGCATCGACCATAAATTGAATAAGAACGTTAACCTGTTTGGCCGCTACAATTACTCTCCCTCCTCCTTCATCGAGCGCGGATTCTCTTCTCGGGCACTGAGCGTGGTTGAGCCGATTCACAACACGACGCAAACAGCAACGGTGGGTGCCGCTTGGATGATTACGTCTCTGATTGCCAATGATTTCCGATTCAACTACAGCCGGACGAGCGCGTCGAGCCATGACTATCAAGATAACTTTGGAGGTGCCACTCCGCTCCTGTCATTGCCGCTGCCCAGCCCGTATACGAGCGAGAATGTCTATTTCGATCTATTTATCGCTTCGTTGGAGCATGGCAGTCTGAGCGCGGGGCAGGGCGCAAGCAACCTGCAACGTCAGTTCAACCTAGTAGACAATTTATCCATACAGAAGGGCACTCACGCCCTGAAATTTGGAATCGATTTTCGACGTCTTTCTCCCGTTTACTCACCTTACCGGTACTCTCAAGAGCCCTATTTCTTTAATATGCCGTCTGCTGAGACTGGCAGTTTGGGCTTCAGCTTCCTCGAATCCAGAAGCGGAACGACAACGTTGTTCCGCAACCTCGGAGTATTTGCCCAAGACACTTGGAGGATCAACCCAAGGCTCACTCTGACCTATGGTCTCAGATGGGACGTGGATTTTGCGCCCTCGTCGATCGATGGAGCGAGATTCGTTGCCGTGACCGGATTCAACCTGTCGAACTTGTCAAACCTGGCCCTTGCCGCACCCGGAACGCCACCGTTCACCACAACCTATACGAACATAGCGCCAAGAGTTGGTGTAGCGTACCAAGTTTCCGCAAGCCCGCAGTGGCAGACTGTTTTTCGCGCAGGATTTGGCGTTTTCTACGATCTTGCCACGTCAGAGGCGAGCAACCTGTTTTTTGCTGGCTATCCATTCGAGGCCGTCAGCTTCAACTTTGGTGGCACGTTTCCCTTGAGTTCCGCGACCGCTGCACCACCATCCATAGTTCCGGCCAGCGGTATATCTGCATTCGACCCCCACCTCCAGTTGCCTTATACCCTTGAGTGGAATTCGGCCCTGGAGCAGGCGTTGGGGGCTCAGCAGACCGTGTCCGCGTCCTATATCGGCTCCGTTGGAAGGCGGTTGGTGCAGTCGACACTTCTGTCTCAACCGAATCCGAATTTTGCGACGGCACTCTTAGTCGGGAACACAGCCGTTTCCGACTATCAGGCGCTTCAACTCCAATTTCAGAGACGCTTGACGAGCGGGCTCCAAGCACTTGCGTCCTACACCTGGTCGCATTCGATTGACACGGCTTCTGCTGGTTCGGTTTACGGTAACACGTCAAACGCCTTCGTTCCTTCCCTAAGTAACCGCGGCCCTTCGGACTTTGACATTCGAAACGCCTTTTCGGTCGGTCTAACCTACGACATACCGGTGCCCAAGGCTGGAGGCCTGATCAACACAGTCTCGCGCGGTTGGTCTCTACAAAGCGTCGTGCAGGCTCGTTCGGCCGCGCCAGTTGACGTCACTGATGGGTATTTTGTCGAACTCAATAGTTTCAGGGCTGATATTCGCCCCGACGTCGTCCCCGGAATACCACTCTACCTGTATGGACGAGAATTCCCTGGAGGAAAGGCGTTCAACAACACCCCGAACGAGGGCGGCCCGAACTGTATCGGCCCGTTTTGTCCTCCCCCAACTGATGCAAACGGTAACCCTCTGCGGCAAGGGAATCTAGGAAGGAATGCACTAAGGGGTTTCGGCGCAACCCAGTGGGATTTTGCAGTTCACCGTGATTTCGCGATTCATGAGCCGGTCAAGGTGCAGTTTCGAGCGGAAATGTTCAATGTCTTGAACCATCCCAATTTTGGTCCGCCCGTCGCAGATCTCAGCTTTCCTCAATTCGGCCAATCGACCCAGATGCTGGGGCAGAGTCTTAGCGGCGGCATTGTGGGGGCGGGAGGGTTGAATCCTCTATATCAGGTGGGCGGACCGCGTTCCATTCAATTCGCGTTAAAGCTGATGTTTTGAGATCGCCGGCCTGGAAGCCACCGGAGACCTCCCTTCTCGCTCTAACGGGGGGCGCTCGTTTCAGGCTGTGAGCGGCACCGCCGCACAATCTTGCTTGGGAGTCAAGCCCGACACACTCGAGGGAATTCATGAAGGGCAACGATAGTCAAACACTGAAGGTCTGCCTCTTGGCCGCATCCGTTTGTTGCAGCGGTGTCAGCATGGCCGCAACCCCATCGGCAACGCAGACCACAAGGGCATTAACCGTCGAAGATGTTCTGACCCAGCGTTCCTTCCTTCCGTATACACGGCTAGCGTTGTCAGCCGACGGCAAAAGGATCGCTTTCGCAGTTCAGGACAATCGTGAGGACCGCGGCGAGAATGATGAGACGTCGTTCCGGACAGGCATTCCGCCTAAGAAGAGTGGCATCTACATTGTGGATGTCGAAACCGGTGAATCAAGGTCGTTATTCGGGAATGCGGGCACCGACTGGGGGCCGTCGTGGTCGCCCGATAGCCGCTCTCTTGCGTTTCTATCTGATCGCGACGGAAGTGGCCAGGCAAGGGTCTGGGTCTGGGACCGATTGAAAGACAAAGTTGGGAAAGTATCTGATGTGGACGTGAGAGGAAACGAGATCCAGTGGCTGCCTGACAGTCGCAAACTTCTGGTCACAAGCCTGCCGGAAGGGATGTCTCCCGATGATTACGTAAACCGAGTCCTACACAAGAACCAACACCAGCATCCCGCCGGCTCATCCGTGGTTGTATTTCACTCAAGCGGTTCCGCTGCTTCTGAGTCGTCAGAATCCAACCTTTGGAATCTCGACGGCCTGCTGCGGGATCTGTGTCTCATCGATGTGTCGAGTGGCCAGACCGAGGTGGTTGTGCACGGTCGGCGGATCGCAAAGTATCTTGCCTCTCCCGACGGCACGCGCATCGCCTACACCAGCCCCAAGAGCTTCGAAAAACCTGGCTCGCAACAGATCCTCTACACTCTCTCGCTGATCGCCATCAAAGCCAAGGAAGACCATACCCTGGCGTCGAGTGTCCGGCTGGATCTCCAAGGCGGAAACTTCAGTTGGTCACACGACGGTAGTCTGCTGGTCTTTCGTGCAGATGGAATGGAGGAGAAAACTCGCGATTGTCATGTCGTCAACCCCGAGACAGGGACCCTGCGCAATATTACCGCGCTGAGTGGTTCGCCCCAGACATCAGGAGAAATGAGATGCCTTTGGGATCGACAAGGCACAAATATCTACTTTGTTAAGGATGGAGCTCTCTGGAGATCATCTCTCGATCACAGCCTGACAGCCGAGGTTGCCCGGATACCTGACCGGCGGATCTCGATAATGAGTACCCAATCGCCGGGTGTTCTCTCAACACTCGACAATGGAAACTCGACCATCGTTGTGGCCCACGACGACCGTGGAAAACAGGATGGAATCTACAAACTCGACCTCAGGAGCGGTGAAACCACTCGGCTCCTGGAAAAGGGCCAATGCTACACGTGTGTGTTCGGTCTAGATGACTATGTCGCGATCAGCAGGGACGGTCAGCGTGTTGCGTATTTTTCGGAGGACGCCCGGAACCCTTCCGACCTGTGGATCAGCGATTACCGGTTCATCCATCCTCGGCGTTTGACACGTCTCAACCCCCAATTCGAGGAGCACTGGATGGGGGCGGCGCGATTGATTGACTGGCTAAGCGACGACGGAGTTCACCTGCAAGGAGCGTTGCTGTTGCCTTCCGAATATCAGGAAGGAAGACGCTATCCACTGGTGGTCATTGTCTACGGAGGCCAGAACCTCTCGGACGGCTTCAACCGTTTTGGCGGCTGGTTTGATGGACCCTTCAACATGCAGCTCCTAGCCACCCGTGGCTACGCGGTTTTCCTGCCCGATGCTCCCGAACGCTTGGGCACGCCCATGCGCGATTTAGCGAAGGCGGTGCTCCCGGGAGTTAGTAAAGTAGTGGACATTGGTATTGCGGATCCGAACCGAATTGGCGCGATGGGCCACAGCAAAGGAGGATATGGAACGCTCGACTTGCTTGTTCAAACCAATCGTTTCAAAGCAGCGCTGGCGATAGACGGATTTGGCGATCTTGTTTCCGACTACGGGTACCTTGCCACCAGCGGAGCCGCCTGGGGCACTTGGTCGGAGCACATGATCGGAGGAACACCTTGGCAATATCGCGACAGATTTGTCGAAAACTCCCCGGTTTTCTATCTCGACAGAATCGAGACTCCCCTCCTGATTATGCACGGAGGCCAAGATGATAGCGTGCCGTCATTTCTCGCCGATGAGATCTTCGTCGGATTGCGGAGATTGGGTAAGAATGTCGAGTATGCAAAATACGAAGGTGAAAACCATTCGCCAAATGAGTGGAGCTATGCCAACCAAGAGGACTTTTGCAATCGCATGATCACATGGTTCAACAAATACTTGATGCCGAAGGATCCTTGAGATCTGCAACGAAGGCATTGACCCGTTCAATGATGGCTGATCCAGACTCCTATGAAATGATCATGCACCGGAGCACCCGAAAGTTGGTCGAACGCTCCGGTGCGGCTGTGTTTACTCATCGGCCTCGTACGCGCCGATGCTAAACCGCGGCAGACTCATCACTGTGTCCTGAGCATGGGTGTTGTCCTTGCCCTTGCCTTGGATGGCAACCACGGCAGACGCGAGTACTGTCAGTTCCGGTTTTTGATATCTCATTGTTTTCACCTCCTTTCTTTTGACGTTTACCTGCATAGCTAGCAGACCTCACAGGATCTTGGTGGCCAGTGTTTCCTGCGCGTCGAGGAACAAGGAATGATCCCTTTCTGATCACGGGATGCCGGGGACGAGCAGTCGTTCGCGGATGTGACGTAGCCAGAACTCGATTCCCAATGTGCGCATCACGGTTACGATAGGAACCTGCTGTCCGCCGCAAACTTTGCGGAGGACTTCGGAAAAAGCTACCGCGTTGACAATCCCAAGTGACGCGCTGGTCATGTGATGGGTCAATTGATCAAGGCTGGCCCATTCCCTCGCGATGCTAACCATCGGCGTACGAACCGCGTAAGCCTTTCGCCTTCGATTGAGAAGCTCGTCTGGCACGAATCCGATCAACGCACGACGCATCAGAGAACGGCGCTGGCCCGGCCCAACCAATTGATCCGCCGGGATTGAGTACAAGAACTCCAGCAGATCGCGGTCCAGGAAGGGATAACGCTTCTCGAAGAGCGGTTCGGACGTGAGAGCCGAGCACCCTAACTGTCTTTGCAGCCCCTTGAGCGCCCGGAGACTCTCCTGAAAACTTGGCAACGGACCGAAAAGCTTTAACCTGGACTGATAGCCCGTCAAAGCTGCCTCGTGACGTTTCACAAAACTGCGATTCAGCCAGGGTGCTGGCCGCACTTGTTTGCGTGTTCCGACGACTGCGGGAGGAAAGAAGCCACGGCATGCTTCTAGAAGCAACTGGATCCAGGGCTTCCTCTCGTACAGTGCCCATCTCTCAAGTTGGCAAGCAAGCTTATGTAGCCTGCCGCGTACAACAAGGTCAGCTAATTCAGGTGAAGGCGTGGGCGAGCCTCCGGTGACCTCGTCTCCTCCAATTCCGGAGAGCAGGGCACGGTTGCCGTGAAAGCTCAGACACTCGGCAAGTCGATCCGTCACTTCGTTGCGGCCGGGCGAGCCAGGTGTCGCAGACAAGCGGTCTGTCTCGAACTGGAGATCGCAAAACTCCAGTGAGGATCCAGAAATGTGACAACCCTGACGTCTGCGCTTTGCTTCAACGACCGTGAAGTAGGGGCGTTCGTCCCAGCTTTCCTCGGAGTCGCTGTAGTACGAGACGGTATCTAGCCGTGGCGTCTCGGCTTCTCCCCTGGCGATGACGGTGTCCGCCACGCAAACGATCGAGGAAGAATCCATCCCACCGCTCAGTTCAGCGAGAACGGCGCTGTCCGAACGAAGCCTTCTCTTGACCGCCTGCGAGAAGGCCGTGCGGAAGTGCTCTTCGTATTGGCCATCCGTCCGATAACGGATCTTCTTGCCGGGATCAAAGTCCCAATATGTTCTCACCATCTGCTTGCCCGCGCGAAACAAGAGAAAAGAAGATGGTGGCACTGACCAAATTCCCGCGTAGGGGCTCAGATGAGTGGCAGGAAAAGATGAAAACCACCCCGCAATATATTCATCGCAAAGCTCAAGGTTCCCTCTTCCGAATAAAACTAGCGGATCGAGAATCGTGCACCAACTGACGTGGTCTTTGTCGACCGAGTAATAGAGGTGTCGTGTGCCAACGAAGTCCTTGGCCAGAATCAAACAGCGGTCCTTGGGATCCCAAATGGATAGCGCCCAGTCTCCAATCATGTTGGCAAAAGAGGCTGGCCCCCGTTGCTCGTACGCGGCGGCGACGATTGCCAGGTCAGTAGCGTCGGCTGAGAGCCCGCCGTTCAAACAACGGATGAGATCCTCGCGATTGTCAAGCCGGCCGTCCCAGGTGATAACCGCCCCACTGGGCGAGGTGTGAGGCTGTATCTCGCTACGGGATTCCTTGGTCGTGTGAAAGGCGAAATAGAGTATGCCAACGGTGTCTTTGCAGAAATGGTGATCGCTATCCGGTCCATAGGGAGCGAGCATGGGGCGAACCTTATCGAGATCATTGCGATCTACGAGTCTTCCGTCGAAGTTGCATCTCCCAAATTGAACACTCATGACTTGGTCCAACTTTCCAGCCCGGCAAGGTTCAAGATCTGTCGAGGACCGCGTACATCTCTCGCATGTAGGGCTTATCATTCACCACGCGTCCATCCACCTCCACCCAGGCGTGCGCTCTAAACGGCATCTGCTGAGCACCGATAACCATTTCCGCAGACACGCCATAGCGCCTGAGCAAACACGCCGTTGCTGCAGATCGCTGCAAGCAGAGCACTTCCTTCCAGTACCAAATGCATGCCATGTCCACAGCCGTGCAGATCGTTTCGACTACTGCGCAAGACACTTCGGGCTCGCCGATCGGACAATTTCGGACCCTCTGGCACAGGGCTGCGAAGTTCCCGTGTGCTAGATACAAGTCGAAGTGCAGCAGGTCGAGATAAGCTCGCAACACAAGAAATGACATGACAGGTCCTTATTCCGACCGGGATAGCTGAAGCTGATCACAGAGAAACGCCATTCGATCGGTGAGAGCCTCAATTCGGTCGCTTAGGGGCAAGACCGGAGAATGGCCACGATGCCGGTTGTAATCCAGGAGTATCGGGTGTTCCGAGGTGTTTGCAGCTTGCAACCGAGCCGTCATCTTTCGGGCATGAAGAGGGTTGCAATTCTGATCAGAGTCCCCGGAGACGATCATCGTCGCGGGATAGGCTGTGCCATCGCGTACTCTTTGGTAAGGGGAATAGCCAAGAAGCGCTTCAAAGTCACCAGGATCCTCGGCTGTTCCAAACTCTTCCTTCCAGACTTGTGCGTTATCGAATAGGTGATAACGAAGCATATCCAGCATTGGAACCATACAAACCACCGCTCGGAAGAGATCTGGCCGTTGCGTCATAGCTCCTCCTACCAGCAGCCCCGAATTGGAGCCACCAAAAATGGCCAGTTTCCCTGGTTCGGTCCGTCCGGTCTCAATAAGCCACTCCGCGGCGGACAGGAAGTCATCGAATGTGACCTTCCGATGTCGCCGCTTGGCAGCTTCATGCCACTTGACGCCAAACTCGGAGCCACCTCGGATGTTGGGTAGAGCAAAGAGGAAACCTCGATTGATGAGAAATGCGACGAACACACTGAACTGGGGTGTCATAGAAATGCCGTGGGCACCGTAGGCGGTCATGATCGTGGGATGTACACCACTTTCTAGAACGTCGGGACGACCTACCAGGAACATCGGAATGTGCATCCCGTCTTTTGCGGCGAACCAAGTCTGAGCATGGCTGAAATCTCGCAATTCAAACGGAACCTTCCGTTCTGCCCATAGCCTGGTCTGGCCGGTTTTGACCGAGTAGGTACGGAGCTGAATTGGTCTTGTGAAGGACTCTTGTTCTATGAACAGATCTTCCCCATCCTCGGAGCCACCTAGCAGGCGCACGGTGCTCCATTGGTCGACTGGCAGTTGTCCTAGCCGTAGGCCTGATAGGTCGAAAATGTCGACCTCGGTTTGCAGTTGTCGGACGTAAGAAACGAAAATCCGATCTCCGCTTACCGCCCAATTCTGGATCGGCAGGTCAGTGCTCGGAACAAGGTCTTTGAATTCAGGCAACTCGGACCTGTGGCACCGAACCTCTACAATTCGGAAGGTAGGGGATTCGCGATCGGTAATCGCCAGGATTCGACCATTGGAGAGCAGCAGCGGCCCGAACTTGTACTCGGCATCCTGGATCACCGGCTCGGGAGCATTAGCGCTATCGAACGGCCAGAGATAGAAATCTGTTAAGGCGCTTTCTAGAAACCGAACCACAAGAAATCCGAGCTGTTCCTTGCCGGGAATGATGTGCAGGCGCAACTTCTCGTCCTCGCCGGCAACGAAGACTTCCTTGTCTCGGGTAAAGCTGGTGCCCAAATCGTGCTTGTAAGCCGCGCGATAGTGTGGCCTCGCCGCGCCCACGGCTTCATGAACGTAATAGAAGGATCGAGAATCTGGTGCAAACGCGAAGCCACGTAGATAACCTCGAGGAAGTACATCCGGTAGAGTCTCCTTCGTCTGAATAAGCAACAGCTCAAACATTCCGGTACGCTCTCCCCCTTGCTTAATCTCGTAGAGCATCAAACGGCCATTGGGCGAAATGCAGAGCGGTCTTACCGCTGTGTGCGGCCCTGTGCTCCGAAGCGCCGGATCGACGAGAACCTGATCTGCTCCGTCCCTGCCTTCACGGAAACATATGCAGGGTTGCTCCTGCCCCACAACGCGCTTCCGGAAAAAATATCTGCTACCAACCTTCTGAAGGGAGTCGTAGGTCTCAACGTCGAGTAATTGACGAACGCGTTCTCGGATGCGCTCTCGGTCTGGGATGGACTCCAGATAGGAGCGCGCGTACCGCGTTTGCGCCGTAAGCCATTCCCGAGTGCGTGGTGCGTCCTGGTCTTCAAGCCAGCGGTAGGGATCTGTGACTGGCACGCCGTGCAAGACTTCGGTGACCGGCTCTACCTCAGATGGGGGTGGAGGTGCCATTAATGCAGGCATAGCGACCTCCGATTGGCCAGTTCATGTGCTTCTCGATGCATCCGCCGTGTCAGACTTCGAAAATATCCTGCAATCACCGGCTCTTCGAGTCGCGCACTGTCTTCCCATGCCTTGCTTCCGGTCGCATACGCGAAAACTGCGAGCAATGGTGCGAGCGCGAAAGCTTCCGCAGCGGCGGTGCGAGGGACTACGTCCTCCCATTCCGCGCAGTACACTGCGATCAGTCTTGTTTCGGCCGCCGAATCCGTTCCAATCGTACGGCGTAGGTGTTCGAGCAAGTATTCAAGGCTAAGAAAAGGATCGCCGACATACGCTTCCGCCCAATCGAGGAATGCACAGCGGCTTGGCGAAACAATCATGTTGCCTGGGTTGAGATCAAGGTGCCCGAGCGTCTCAGGAATCCCCAGAGCCTCCAATGCATCAAGCGCGCTCTGAATGCGATCACCTAGTAAGAGCAGTTCCTTCCGGCCGAGAACGGGTGGCGTGACTTTCGGTTGCCGTTCCATCAGTTGCGCCATCACCTCCATGAATGGCAGAACGAGCTTTGAAAGCGCAGTTGTGCCTAGGTCACGTACGCCTGCAGCGAGGATCCGAGCACCGTGGTCGATGGATTCGATCTGCAATCCGGCCAGAGCCGCTGCTGCTGCCTCCCAAAGAGCGTCTTCCTGCACTTCACAGAGAAGTTTTCCCACGACTTCCCGCGTAAGCCATCCGTTCCAGTCTGGGCGAGTTGCGAGCACCCCCGGAACATAGCTTGGGAAGAGTTGCGCAAGAATACAGGTAATGGGAAATTCCTTGGTGTTGGGCTCGCCCACAGCTTTGAACCACATTGCCGGGCCGTCCGTCTCGAGTCGAACCAGGCTGAAAGATGGGCTGGCGTTCACCTGGCGGATATTTCCGTTGAGCTGGAAACCCAGTGGTTCGACCACCGCCTCGACCCATTCGCGTAATTCCTTGAACCAGCCCAGTCGAGCGAATGGGCCAGAGGTTGACTCCTTCCCTTCGGCACTACATGACGCAATCGATTGCTGGATCGCCACGTAGTCAGAAGGACCAGTCAATGAATCGTGGGATAAGGCTGAGAATGGAACCCAGCGAGTGGGCGTCTTAGGTTTGCCGCTGGCGCTGCAGTGTTCCGCTGCTTGATAGCGGATCTGGGTCGCATTCGTCGACGCCGAAACATCCGGCTCGATAAGACAGATCACTTCTTCTCCCCACTCTGCGTTTACCGCCGCGGTGAGATTCTCTGCCACTCGTTGCCAGCGCGGAATGTTCACGGCTGGAAGCGCGGATCGGTCGCCATTCGGCGCCACGAGGACCTCGGTCCCGCTTTTCCTCAGCACGATGACGCTGTAGGTCTCGCACTCGTTTGGTTTTGCAGTTGCCAATTTCTGCTCACATTCTTAGCTGGCTGCTTGCTAGAGGTCTGCGACTAGTTTGTGCTTCCTCAGCGAGTCGATGAATTCGCGTAAATCGTTCTCGACGACTTCACGGCTGGTATTGAACTCGCGACTGATCACATTCACGATGTCCGGCTCTGCTGACCCCTTCTCAAGAAGTTCGAGAATTCGCGACCCGACGGGATTCAGGTTGAACATCTGTCCCTGCTCGACATCAAGCACGATTGCACCGTCCTGCCCGTGGGTACTTCGAACTCCATCAGAGACTCTGTGCATCGGCTTGCCCCACTCGGTGCGGCATATTTTGAATCGCGTGTGGCCTACCTTGCCACCTGCGGCAGTGGAATGGCCATTGATTTGTGAATTCGTTCGGGAAACAATCGGACGTTTTGGAATTAGGTTGTCGCCTCAACGACATGCATCATTCGTGGCCCGCTTCAGCAGAATCGAATACGTTCGCCTTCTGATCTAGTTTCTGAGAACATGTGCCCTCGCAACGATGATTTTTTCGAAAAGGATAAAGTCAGAAAACCTTCAACGAGAATGGCACCGCGCGGAGCGTGTGCATCAGTGAGGCACGATGGCGTATTCTGGCCCGATGAGGGGGAAACAAATGAACGAGTCCTATCACGTCAGCGGTAGTCAGATTCTCCAGCCGATTGGTAAATGCGAGCCGATGCAATGACAGACGCCTCCGGGACCAAGGACAAAGCCTCAGCGGGCGATCCGATTCCTCCCAAGTGCTCTGTCATCGAAGTGCATGTCGGCGAATTGAAGCAGTTGTTCAACGCGATCGATCCGTCTCCGTTTCGCGATAAGGACCTAGACCCCAAAGCTGAGGAGTTCATCGTGGGCTGGGCCAAGGATCTGCCCGGTGATGCGACTCTCGGGCTGGTGGTTGATCTTGACCGCGAGGCCGGGTTGCCCGATGAGGCTG
>Ga0307474_10001166_pt1 | contig 19125 bp, 16 predicted proteins | sample atmos_gasesECM1C_2_FD_203312 | JGI IMG/M metagenome (GOLD analysis project Ga0307474, IMG submission 203312) | Hardwood forest soil microbial communities from Morgan-Monroe State Forest, Indiana, United States - atmos_gasesECM1C_05 | ecosystem: Environmental > Terrestrial > Soil > Temperate... | reverse complement strand
CCGTATTGCCTGCGCGCCTTGGCGTACTCGGTGGCGAGTGTGAGCGCCCCGCGCATCGTGCCAACGAGGTCCGCGCAGAGCACCGCTAACCCGAGGCTCTGCCAGCGCGCCACGTCGTCGGCTTCCAGCCGTCGCGTTTGTCCGTGAAGCACCGCAACCGGCTCACCTCCCTTGCGGCGAGCGACCGGGCGCGTCAAGTCGGCGCTCGTGGTTTCTGCCCCGAGGGGGACCACGCCCAGTCGGCGGCCACTCTCCCCGGCGGCCACGAGAGCCGAACGCGCGCCGCGTGCGTCGATCGCGATCACTTCTGCGTCGTCGTCAACCACCGCCAACCGAGAGAAATCTCTTCCCAGCGCGACCGTCTCGTTCGAGGACGCCGGTGGTGCGCCGGCTCGCCGACGAAGGTCCGCCGCCAGCGTGGGACCTACAAATGCAGCATCGGCGAGGCCCCGGCCGAGCTCCTCGGCGATCACGGCAACCTCCACCGCCGAAGCCCACGGACTTCCGTCCTCGGCCGCTGTCCGCAATTCGCGCCAGCCTGCAGCCGCCACCGCGGCGTCGAGCTTGCCTGCGCGCTCGGCATCGTCCAGTTGGGCGACGGTGCGCGGGCCTAGCCGGTTCACGACCTGTGCCGCTGAGTCGCGCAATGCGACCTGTTCCGGCGAAAGGCGGACGTCCACTCAGTTCGCCCCAGTAGGCGCCGGCGCAAGGCGGGGAGCCCACTCATCGCGGAGATTTCGGCGGAGCACCTTGCCCGACGGCGTCCGCGGCACTGCGTCGACGAAGACGACGTGGTGCAATCGCTTGTAGCCCGCGAGCTTCTCCGTCACTAATTGCTGCAGTTCTTCGCGAGTGGTCTTGGCATCCGGCGCCAGTTGTACCGCCGCAGCTGGCACTTCGCCAGCCCGCACGTCGGTCACTCCGAAGACGGCGCAGTCCACGACACCCGGGTGCGCGTGGAGCACCGCCTCGATCTCAGCCGGTGCCACCTGGAACCCGCTCACCTTGATCATCTCCTTGCACCGGTCGGTCAGGTGCACCCACCCTTCGGGCTCGAGCCAGCCGACATCGCCGGTGCGGTACCAGCCGTCGTGGAAGGCGTCGGCGGTCGCCTCGTCGGGGAGGTAGCCGGCCATCGCCGTGGCGCTCTTGACCTCGATTTCTCCCGTTTCGCCGGGTGGGAGCGCGGTCCTATTGGTGAGGTCGACCACGCGCAGCTCGACATCGCCGACGGCGAGGCCAGCCGAGTCGAGCCGCCAGCGATCGGGATCGCCGACCGGATTGGCGGCGATCACCGGAACCTCGCTCGTCCCGTACGCGGGAAGCCAACGGACGCCCGCCCGCGCGGTGACGGTCTCCGCCACTGCCGCGGTCACTGGTGTCGCCCCCCACATGACGTAGCGCAGCGAGGACAGGTCGTACGCCTCGAGGTCGGGATGATTCGCCATCGCGAGTGCGATCGGCGCGACCGCCATTTCGAGTGTCATGCGCTCTTCTTGGATCGCCCGCAACTCGGCGTCGAGGTCGAAGCGGCGGTGCAGACGGACGGTGGCCCCCGCCGACGCGGCAGTGAGCAGGTTCAACAGCCCGAGGATGTGGGAGGGCGGCGTGGCCACCTGGAACCGGTCGTCGTGGTTGAGGCCCAGCGCCAGGCGCCAGTGAGCGATCGCCAACACCATGGAGCGATGGGTGTGCCGGACCGCCTTGGGCCGATCGGTGGTCCCGGAACTGAAGACGAAGACGGCGTCGTCGTCCTCTGATGCGGTGCCATCAGTCGGCTGGGCGTCGCTGGTGCGGTCCACAACGTCGCTTGCGGCATCGAGGTCCAGCACGCTCTTCGCGCCGAGGCGCTCAGTCAGCAGGACAACGCCGTCGCCGTCGGCAACGCCGTAACGCGGTACGGTCAACCCCAACGCGGTGTCGACTTCGAGCGCCTTCCATGCGGCGTTGAGCAAGACGGGCACGGCGCCGAGCATGCTCGCGGCGTGCACCACTACGACGAACTCCGGCCGGTTTGACGTCATCAGGGCCAGGCGGTCACCGGGTCCGACGCCCTGAACGGCGAGATGGCACGCCGCGGCGTTGCTCGCCTTCTGCAACTCGGCGTAGGTCCAGACGTCGTCACCCGCGAGCACGCCGGGGTGATCGGGAAATTCCGCGGCCGCAGTCTCGAGCCCGGAATGCATGAGGCCCCGGGTCATGGTGGAAACATTCTTCTCCGAATTGAGATTCAGCGTCAACACGATTGAAGGGTATGGTTATCGCCATGAGGAAGACGGGACCGGCGTTGTCCGCGTGACGAACGCTGGGACCGAGGTGGTCGACGAGTCCGTCCGCACCGAGATCATCGAAACGGTGCGCAAATTCGTTCAGCGCGAGGTCATTCCGGTGGCGTCGGACCTCGAGCACGCCGATGCCTACCCGGAAGAAATCGTCGCCAAGATGCGCGAACTGGGCCTCTTCGGCATCACCATCCCGGAGGCCTACGGCGGTTTGGGGCTCGACCTGCTGACCTACGTCGGTGTGATCGAGGAGCTCTCGTACGGGTGGATGAGCCTGACCGGCATCGTGAACACCCACACCATGGCGGCCACGCTGATCATGACTCATGGCAACGAGGACCAGCAGAAGCGCTGGCTTCCCTCCATGGCTTCGGGCGAGCGCCGCGGCTGTCTCTCACTGTCCGAGCCCGATGCCGGGAGCGACACACGCAACTTGTCCTGCCGGGCCCAGCGCGACGGTGAGGAATACATCATCAATGGCGCCAAGGCTTGGGTGACCAACGGTGAGCGCGCCGGAATCGTTGCGTTGGCGGCGCGGACCGAGGAAGGGGTCTCGGCCCTGATTGTGGAGAAGGAGCCCGGGCCGCGCTTCGAGGGCATCACGGTCAGCAAGAACGTCAGCAAACTCGGCTACCGCGGCATCGAGACGGTCGAGATGACCTATTCGGACCACCGCGTCCCGGTCACCAACTTGGTGGGCGAGGCCGGACGTGGCCTGCCCCAGATCCTCAGCGTGCTCGAGATCGGTCGCATCAACATCGCGGCGCGCGCCGTGGGCGTGGCGCGGGCGGCGTTCGACGCCGCGCTGGCCTACGCCCAGCAACGCGAGACGTTCGGCAAACCCATTGGCGAACATCAGGCCATCCAGCTGAAGCTCGCCGACATGGCGACACGTCTCGAGGCCGCACGCCTGCTGACCAAGAACGCGGCCGAGCGCAAGGCACAGGGCTTGCGCTGCGACGTCGAGGCCGGCATGGCGAAGCTCTTCGCGAGCGAGACGGCGCTCGAGCTCAGCATGGAGTCGATGCGCATCCACGGTGGAGTGGGCTACACCACCGAGTTCCCCGTCGAACGCCTCTACCGCGACGCGCCGCTCATGGTGATCGGTGAGGGGACCAATGAGATCCAGCGTCTGGTCATCGCCCGCGGGCTCCTGGCCCGCGCCCGCGCTCAGGGTTGAGGCTTCGCGCTCTCCGTCTCGCGGTCCGACAACGCGGCGAGCTCGGCCAGGACGGCGTCGGTGTGCTCGCCCAGCTGCGGTGCCGGGGTTGACGGTGTGACGCGCGCATCGGAAAAGCTGACCGGCCCGTTGACGGAACGCTGCGCCGGCCCGGCGGTGGCGTCCCCGAGTTCGACGATGCCATCGTTGGCCAGGAGCTGAGCGTCCTCCAACACGGCGGCGGGGCCTTGGGCCGGCGCCCACCACACGCCCTCGCGGTCGAAGCGCTCGGCCCAAGCGTCGAGCGTCTCGGTGGCAACGATCTCATCCAGCGTTGCGATGACCTCGACGCGGTTCTTGCGAATGGCACGCGCGTCGGCGAAGCGAGGGTCGGCCAGGAGGTCCACCCGTCCCAGGGCGCGACATATGTTCCCGATGTGGCGGTCGGCTTCGAGCCCGGTGAAGAACAGCCATTGCCCGTCTTTCGTCTTGTACGAGTTCATGAGCGGCGTCTGATTGGACTGCCGGGCCTCGGCCGGCGCCACCTTGCCCAGGTTGGCCTGCAGGCTGAGGTCCCACCCCAGCACGTAGCTCCCCGTCCGTAGCAGTGACACCTCGACGACGCGTCCACGCCCGGTGTGGCGTTGCTCGAGAACCGCGGCCAGCACGCCGGCGAGCGCGGCGAGCCCGCTGATGTGGTCGCCGATGCCGCCGCGGGCGTTCAGTGGGACGCCATCGCTGTTCGCCAGCTGCACCGACAGCCCCGAGCGGGCCCAGAACGCGCCGATGTCGTACGCCGGCCGGTTGCGGTCTTCGCCGCGGAGCCCGTAGCCGCTGACGCTGCAGTACACGAGGTGCGGATGGCGGTCGACCGCGGCCTCTGGCTCCAGGCCGAGGCCGTCGAGCGCGTCGGGGCGGAGATTGGTGAGGAAGACGTCGGCGGTAGCGAGCAGGCTCTCGAACGAGGCGCGCGCGCCCTCGTCGCGCAGGTCGAGGACGACGCTGCGCTTCCCGCGATTGTCCTGCGCGAAGGCGGGGTTGGGAACGTCGTCTCCGCCGATGCCGAGCGACCCGAACGCTCGCCGCATGGGATCGCCGGCCGGAGGTTCGACCTTGATCACGTCGGCACCCCAGTCGGCCAGGAGAGCTGCGGCCGACGGCGCCGCCACCCACACGCCCATCTCGACGACCCGCAGCCCGGTCAGCGACGAGAGGCCCTCGTTCTCCACCGTGGTCATGCCGGGCGATCCGTGGCGGCGGCTCGTTCGCGTAGAACGTCCTTCATCACCTTGCCGGTGGCGTTCAGGGGCAACTGGTCGACGATCTCCACCGCCCGCGGCACCTTGTAGTTCGCCATCTGGTCGCGGCTCCATTCGATGATGTCGTTCTCGGTGATCGGGTCCGATGGCACCACGAAGGCCATTCCGACCTCTCCCAGTCGGTGATCCGGAATGCCGATCACCGCAGCTTGCCGGATGGACGGATGGCGCAGCAGCGCGTTCTCGATCTCTGCCGGATAGGCGTTGAAGCCGCCGACGATGAACATGTCCTTGACCCGGCCGACGATGCGGAGGCGGCCGGCATCGTCGAGCACACCGAGGTCACCGGTGCGCAGCCAGCCGTCGGCGGACAGCACCTTCGCCGTTTCTTCGGGATCGTCGAGATAGCCCGCCATGACGCTGCCGCCACGCAGAAGGACCTCGCCGGCCTCTCCGGACGCGACCTCGCGATCGCCTTCGCCCACGATGCGCAGCTCGAAGCTGGGCCGGGCCCTTCCGACCGTGGTCGCGATGGCTTCGGGGTCGTCGTCTTCGGACGTGGCGCAGGCGGTCCCGCCCTCGGTGAGCCCGTACCCCGTGATGATGGTGCGGAAAGGGAGCTCTTGCTGCACCCGGTAAATGAGCTTGACCGGGATGTCGGCTGCGCCCGTCACCGCCACACGCAAGCTCGAGAGGTCGTACTGGTCACGGTCCGGGTGGTCGAGGATCGACTGGTAGATCGTCGGCGCTCCGGGCAGAACGGTCACCCCCTCCGCCTCCACTCGGGAGAGCACCGCGTCGACATCGAACACCGCCTCGGGCAACATGGTCGCGCCGGCAACCACGCTGGCGAGGATGCCGGCCTTCAGCCCGAACATATGGAAGTACGGGTTCACCTGAAGGTAGACGTCGCCGGCGTGAAGGCCGCTCATGGCCACCCAATCGCTCGCGACCCTCAGGGTGCGGCCGTGGGTCATCACGACGCCTTTGGGCACGCCGGTAGTCCCCGAGGTGAAGAGGATGTCGGATGGATCCTCCGGGCCGAGTGACGCACTCCGGCGCATGACTTCTTCGAGCGCGGCCGATGTGGCGCGACCGAGAAAGCTCGTCCAGTCCACCGCGGTGTTGCTCGCCTGGCCCAACCGACCGCGGGCGATCACGACGGTTTCAAGCGCCGGGAGGGGAACCCCAGACCCCTCGAGCAGGGCCAGATAGTCGGTACCGAGGAAGTCGGTCACGGTCACCAGCGTCCGGGCGCCGCTCCGCCTCAGGATTTCGGCCGCCTCGTGACCCTTGAACCGGGTGTTCACCGGGACGAGGACGGCGCCGGCGGAGAAGATGCCGAGGACCGCCACAACCCACTCGGCGCAGTTGAAACACCAAATGGCGACCCGGTCTCCTTGGCCGACGCCGGACTCGATCAAGGCCGCGGCGAACCGTCGGGCCTCGGCGGCGAGTTCTGGGTACGTGAGCGCAGTCTGGCCGTCGAGCACGGCGACCCGCTCGGCATGGCGCTGTTCGGAGACGGCCAGCACCGCCGGGATCGACGGCCACTCGAGCCGAGACGCCTCGGTCATGCGCGGCCCAGCCCAGAGCAGGTGCGGGCGTTTGAGAACGTCCCTCTTTCCACGCAATAATGCTACTTTCAGTCGGCGACCTCGCAAGAGTGCCGGTGGGAACGCACGCTCACCGCGTGGAGGGAGACGAGATGACCACAGTCGCGCCCGCGCCGTATTACGACCCATACGACTTCGAGATCGACGCCGACCCGTACCCAGTTTGGAAGCGGCTGCGTGACGAAGCGCCGCTCTACTACAACGAGAAGTACGACTTCTTCGCCGTCAGCCGCTACGCCGACGTCGAGCGGTGCAGCGTCGACTGGGAGACCTACAGCTCGGCCAAGGGCTCTGTCATCGAGATCATCAAGGCGGGAATCGAACTGCCGCCTGGCATGTTCATCTTCGAAGACCCTCCGGATCACGATTTGTACCGCGGACTCCTGAGCCGCGTGTTCACGCCCCGGCGTCTCGCTGCGATCGAACCGCAGGTGCGCGCCTACGCGGCTCGGACTCTCGACCCCCTCGTCGGGAAGGGCGGCTTCGATCTCATCGCGGACCTGGGCACGGAGATCCCGATGCGCACGATCGGCATGCTGCTGGGTATTCCCGAGCAGGACCAGCAGGCGCTTCGAGACCAGATCGACGAGAGCCTGCGCCTGGACGAGGGCGTCATGCCCGTCAGCGCCGCGACACAGGACCTCAGCACCTCCGATTACGCGGAGTACGTCGACTGGCGGGCCGAGAATCCGTCCGACGACCTGATCACGGAATTGCTGACATCCGAGTTCACCGACCGCGACGGAACCGTTCGCACACTCACCCGCGACGAGGTCCTCGGCTATATCGGTCTGCTGGGCGGAGCAGGTAACGAGACGACGACGCGTCTCATCGGATGGGCGGGCAAGCTGCTCGCCGAGTATCCGGATCAACGACGGGCCATGGCAGAGAACGCGGGGCTTATCCCCAACGCCATCGAAGAAATCCTGCGCTTCGAGGCTCCCTCGCCGGTGCAGGCGCGGTTTGTGACGAAGGACGTGGAGCATCACGGGCAAGCGTTGCCGGCGGGAAGCATCATGGTGCTCCTCAACGGATCGGCCAACCGCGACGAGCGCCAGTTCGAGAACCCCGACGTCCTCGACATCAAACGCAAAGTTGGCCGGCATCTCAGCTTCGGTTACGGGTTGCACTTCTGCCTCGGGGCACACCTGGCCCGGCTCGAGGCGCGCGTCGCGTTGGAAGAGCTCCTTCTGCGGTTCCCCGAGTGGGAGGTCGACCTCGACAACGCCGTGCAGGCACACACCTCCACTGTGCGCGGCTGGGAGAAGCTGCCGATCATCACGCCGTGAGCGTCAGGCGGGACCCCGCTTCGTGATCACGCTCAGTCGGTCCCGCTGACGGCCGCGCGCAGTCGAGGGCCAGCTTCGAGCAGCCAGTCGCCCAGCACGTCGTCGAGCGCGTCGAACTGGTCCTCCGTGACGTAAAGGCCCCGAGTCGGCATCGTCGCCCCCAGCTCGACCAACACGGGCCGGAGCTGCACCTCGACTGCGAGCGCGTGCTGTAAACCGGCACCGACCATGACCGGCACGACGGTGACGCCATCGAGATCCTTCGCGCTGAACCAGTCCAGGAACGACTTCAGCAAGCCCGTGTAGCTCGCCTTGTATGTCGGCGAGGCGACGACGGCCAGCGTGCTGCTCCTGATTTCGTCCACGGCGGCGCGCACGTCGGCGGAGGACCAGTCGAAGAGCTGGGGACCCAAGTCGGCCAGGTCGACGGTCGTGCGTTCCGCGCCGGCCAGACCCGCGGCTCCGGCAGCCGCGCCCGCGACGGCCTCGGCGACGGTCAGCGTGCGCGAACGGGGCTTGGGATTCCCAACGACGACGCCGACCGTGCTCACCGCAACATCGGGATGATTTGCGGCAGCTCGGCGCTGGTCCGGATACCCGGTTCGGCCTTGCAGACATACGGAATGGCATTCACGGGCCGGTGCGCGGTCAGTCCGGGCGAGGTGGCCGCCCATTTCTCGGGCGGCACGGGAAAGTGGATGTCCACGTCCAACGGTGTGTCGCCCTCGACCAGCACGTGCCAGCCGGTGGCCCGCAGGTCCCAGGCCGGCTCGACGTCGGGGGTCAGATACCAGTTGGCGCTGAAGCTGAGCAGCGGACGGCCGGCGTGCATGCCCGTGACCTCGAGCCGCTGAGCTGCGATCGTGCCCGCCTCGACCCGGCCGGCCGCGATGTCGGTTGCGTGGCTGGCCACCGCCACCTGGCCTTTCGCAACGACCTGGTCAAGCGGAAGGGAGAGCGCGTCGGCGACCGTGCCGAGGGATCCGGCAAACGAGGCCCCACCGTGTGCTTCGACGCCGCGTGGGTCGAAATGCGACGGATCACGACCGAACCCCATCAGGTCGAAGATCATCTCGGGTGAATTGCGCGACGACATGTCGGCGAACTCCTCGATGACCAGCCGGTCCAGTCTGCGCTGCATCGACAACAATGCGAACGGAAGGGCTTCGGTGATGAATCCAGGGCTCGAACCTGTGCTGAACAGCGTCGAGCCGCCGCGGGCACAGGCCGCCTCCAGTCGGGTCCGGATGTCCGGATCGAGACTGGCGGGCCTGTGGAACTCGCTGCGTGTCGTCACGACGTTCGCACCCGATTCCAGCAGCCGGCCGATTGCATCGGTGTCCACGCGGTCGCCCATGTAGAGGACACAGTCGGGTTGCAGAGCCAGGATGTCATCGATGTCCCGGGTGGCGGCCACGCCCACCGAAGGCAGTCCGCACAGTTCCCCCGCGTCCTTCCCGACTTTTGCGTCCGAATAGACGTAGAGACCAACGAGCTCAAGGTCGGGATGCTCGATCACCGCACGCAGCGAGCGCAGGCCGATGTTTCCGGTCGCCCACTGGACGACCCGGTAGGGGGCACTGCTCATGTTCGACGCTCCCTCCCTCCAGGACCCACGTAGGGGCTGATGCCGACGCTATTTGATTCAGGTTCGCCGTGCCCCGCTCGCATGGCATCAGGCCGCATGCGGTGGAACAATGCCGCTGAGATGACGCTTCCGCCCCAACCCCGCCTCGCCCCGGTCCCCTTCGCCGAGTGGGACGAAGAAACACGCGCGACGTTGTTGTCACATTTGCGCAGGCCCGAGCGCTACCTGTCTGGGGCACCGGACACGCCGCCGATGCCCGTCGTGCTCGAGCTGTTCGCCCATCACGTTCCGTTGAGCGAGACCTTTCTCTCCTTCACCGACGTGATGGCAGGCGATCAATCGAGGTTGGAACCTCGGATCCGAGAGCTCGCAATCCTCCGGGTCGCCTGGCGCACGGGGTCCGGCTACGAATGGAACCAGCATCACCGGATGGGCGGCGACGAGGGTCTTACCGACGCGCAGCTCGGTGCAGTACCGCAGGGACCTACTTCATCTGTCTGGAACGCGACTGAGCGGACGGTGCTCACGGCGGCTGACGAGATGATCGACCAATTCACCGTGAGCGACGAGACCTGGGCCGCCCTAGCCTCTTCGTTCGAGCCCGCTCCCGTTTTCGAGCTTCTCTTCGTGATCGGCGGCTATCTGTGCCTCGCGGCCGTGCTCAACAGCATCGGCCTGCAGGGCGACATATCCGAGGCCTCGTGAAGGCGGTTCGAAGTGGAGATGGCGCCGTCAGCGTCGTCGACCTCGACGAGCCACCCGGCATTGGAGAAGTGCTGGACATGCACGCCACCAGCATCTGCGCCTCCGACCTGAGCTACATCCGGTTCGGCAGCACCAACGTGCTGGGTCACGAGCTGGCTGGGCGTCGTAGCGACGGGACGCCAGTGGTGGTCGAAGCGATCTACGGCTGCCTCCAGTGCGACCAGTGCCGGCGTGGTGCCTACAACCTGTGCCCGACTCACAGCCAGCGGGCGCTCGGGATCTTCGCCGACGGTGGTATGGCCGAGCAGTTCCGAGCCCCGCAAGAGCGCCTGGTCGACGTCCCGCCTGGTCTCGACCTGCGCGATGCGTGCCTCGTCGAACCGACCTCGGTGTCCTGGCATGCGCTCCGTCTCGCCGGCACGGGGCCTGACTCCCGCGTCGCGGTCGTCGGCGCGGGCGCGCTCGGACTGCTGGCCGTGCCGGGCGCGCTCCGAATGGGGGCACCGGAAGTCGTCTTGGAGGCGCGGCACCCGCATCAACGCGAGGCCGGGGAACGCCTCGGCGCAACGGCGGGCGGCACAGCACGGACCTACGAGGTCGTCGTCGAGGCAGCCGGATCCCTGGAGAGCCTGGCGCGTTGCGGCGAACTGGTCGCGCCCGGTGGCACCATCGTGGTGCTCGGCGTGCACTTCGGGCCGGTGCAGCTCGACTGGTTGCCGCTCTTCAACAAGGAGGCCCGGGTGATCCCGTCTCTTGGGTACTGCGCCCATGACGGCGTCAGGGAGATGGACGAGGCAGCGGCGATGTTGGCGGAGAACCCCGCAATCGCGCAGACTGTGATCACGCATCGCTATCCGCTCGAAGACGCCGAGGAAGCCTTTCGGGTAGCGGCTGACCGGGCAAACGGCGCGATCCGCGTCGTGCTCGAGCCCTCATGAACGGGACCGACCAGTTCCATATCGGCATCGTGGTCGACGACCTCGACGCCGCGCTCCAGGATCTCGGCGGTTTGTTCGGTTACGAGTGGTGCCCGGTATTCGCGATTGAGACGCCGGTCGTCCTTCCCGAGGGCGAGATCATGGCCGATCTCCGCTTCGTATATTCGAAGACGGAACCACGCGTGGAGTTGATCCGGGCCATGCCAGGGACGCCCTGGGTCCCGGCCACCGACTCGGGAATCCATCACGTGGGGTACTGGACCGAAGACATGGCAGTTGATGGAGGGAAGCTCGATGCCCGTGGCTATGCGGAAGAGGCCCGTGGCGTCCTGCCCGACGGCACGCCCATCTGGGCCTACTACCGAAGCCCGACAGGCCCGCGGATCGAGTTGGTGAGCCGGCAGCTCCAGTCCGGATTGGAGCAGTACTGGGCCTCGGGCTGAGGAGAGTTTTCGGGTGGTGCGAGACACCTCGGCAAACCTGAGGTTTGTTCCCCGGAGCTACCATAAATTGGAATGCCGTCCGAGGGTGCACGCAGGGAAGAGATCCTCCAGACCGCCGCGCAACTGTTCGCCTCGTCCGGATTCAGGACGTCGCTGGCGGACATTGCCGACGCGTGCGGCATCCTGCCCGGCAGCCTCTATCACCACTTCGATTCCAAAGAGGCCATCGTCGTCGAACTCGTCCACCGGTATCACGATGACCTCGATCGAATCGCGAAGGAAGCGCTCGACACGCTGCATGAGCCGGGGCCTCGGCCGGTTGAGGAGAAGGTCCTCGACTTCGGTCGTGCGATCGCGGCTTGCGGTGTGGAACACCGCGCGGCGTTATTGCTGACCTTGTACGAACCGCCGATGGTGGCTGGTGACGAACTCGCAGGTCTGGCGCAGATGCCGGCGAGCATTCACGACGCCATGCACGAACTGCTCAAGGCGGGCAGAAAAGGCGGCGCTATCCGCTCAGGTATCAATCTCGCCCTGTTGGCCGATCGGCTCTGCCAAAGCATGCTGAACATCGGGGTCGGCGTGTCGCACGTCACGCCAGGCGGTGAGCTCGTGCCCGACCTGAGGATCAAGCTCTTGCTGCACGGGATTTCGCGACGGAGCCCGGCGGACGCAGTCCTGGACCGCTCGAACGCTCTCCGCACCGCACGGCGCGCCGTGGAGTCCTGGGATGGCGAGAACAATGAGGCTGACGACCGTCTGAAGCACTTGTTCGCAGTGGCACGGGCTGAATTCGGGCGTCGTGGCTACGAGTCCACGACGATGCGAGACATCGCGGCCGCGGCGGGCTTGAGCACCGGGACCGTCTATCGACTTCTCGGCTCGAAAGACCAACTTCTCTTCGACATCATGTCGTCGTATTCGGAGAAGGTCGTCGGAGCTTGGGACGCCGTCGTTCGATCCGATTCGCCTCCTCTCGCCAAAGTCGATGCGCTCATTTGGGTCGCGGTCAACGTCGTGGATCGTTTTAGCGATGAGGTGAGGATCAGCCTTGCGTGGATGCGGCAGTCCCCGCCGAGTACGCCCACGTCGCCAAGCCTCGGTGTCTTCCTCCCGGCGCAGTTGCGTCATGTCAGAGCCCTGATGGCCGCCGGAGCCAAGACAAGAGAAATCCAGTTCGAAGGCGGTCCCGCCGACATCAGAGCACGCTGTCTCCTCGAGGCCATATGGGGCGCCGGCTCGCCCGTAGCGACCGCAGGAATCCACGGCGCCCACGCCCTTGCCCGCGACACGGTGCTCCGCGGCGCAGCATCCGACGACTGAGCGGCATGGCGATCGGAGCGGGAACTCGTGAGTCCGGCGACGTGAGCCGGTTCGAGTTGCTTGCGTCGGCGATCGCCGGCCGCAGCGTGACAATCGAAACGACCGATCACAAGGGAGGAGCGTGGACGGACGGTGCGACCGTCTTCGTCAATCCGGACGAGCCGACAACCACGCCCCTCCAGTCGGTCGTCGTCCAGGCGGCTCTCTTGGGCGCGGGGAGCTTGGATGAAGAGATCCTGGAGCGACTTACGCGAAGCACGAGACTCTGCCGCCGTTATCTCTCCGTCGAAGGGCATCGAGCTCTCACCGCGCTCGAACCGATGCTCCCTCCTTCTGCCCGGCGTCTGTGCGATCCAGGAATCGCAGCGCTCAGCGCATCACCTTTGCACTCGCTGGCCATCGCGTCCGGGAGTCGAGTACTCGTTGACGCTCCAGAGGCGTTCGGAGTGATCAGACCGCGACGGGTTCGGAGGCGGACCGATGCAGCGGGTTCGGACCCGGCGCTCGCGACCTACCAGCCGAGATCTCGGCGTCGGGACCTGCTCAGCGAGCTCGACGACGAAGTCGAGAATCCCTTTGAAGGCCCGGACATCGTGTCCAGCCCAATCGGAGGCGGAGGTGGAATAGGCCGACTTCTGAAGGGACTGTTCAGGAGCGGCCGTTCGTCAGTTAGCGGGCCTCCGGGCGCTGATGCACCGACCCACCGCAGTCGTCGCGGCACTCGGGCGACCCGGAACATCGGGCTCGCAACTGCCACGTTTCCGGAGGCGGCGTCTGGTGACGCTTTCGCGGCGCGAGGAGCCGTCTATCCCGAATGGGACGTACATCACGCTCGCTACCGGCCGGACTGGTGCACCGTCACTCCGGTCGATCCTCCTCCGACGGCGAGCATCATGTTCACCCTGCCTGACGCGACGGGCATTCGGCGATCGCTCTCGCATCTCGGCGTCGCGCTCGAGCGGCGTCATCGCCAGCTCCAAGGGATCGATATCGACCTCGACGCCGTCGTCGAGTCGCGAGTGCAGACGATGTCTGGATCGGTCCCAGAGGAGGCGGTGTACCTCGATCTGGTGCGCGGCCGTCGTGACCTCGGAGTCCTGGTCTTGCTCGACGTCTCGGGTTCGAGCGGTGAGCCCAGCGCAGCGGGCGGCACGGTCCACGAGCATCAACGAAAGGCCGCTGCGTCTCTGACGGTCGCCCTGGCGGAACTGGGCGACCGCGTCGCTCTCTATGCGTTTCGCTCACAGGGGCGCAATGCCGTGCAGGTCGAACGTATGAAACGATTCGATGACCGCATGGATGCCACTGTGCTTCGGCGGCTGAGTGCGTCTGATCCTGGGGCCTACACCCGCCTCGGCGCGGCGATTCGACATGGCACATGGCTCCTCGCACGAGAGTCGGGGGTTTCCCGACGTCTCCTCGTCGTCTTGTCGGACGGCTTTGCCTACGACCACGGTTATGAAGGCCGCTATGGCGAGGCGGATGCTCGACGTGCGCTGTCCGAGGCGAGGCGACTCGGAACCGGCTGCGTATGTCTGAGCATCGGCGCCTCGACCGATGTGACCAAGCTGAGTCGAGTCTTCGGGACGGCCGCTCATGCAAGTGTGTCCCGGTTCGAAGACCTACCGCGCGTTATTGCGCCTCTTTTCCGCTTTGCCCTGCGGTCGGCAGAAGCGCAGCAGCGGAAGTCTCAACATGCCACCCGATCCAATGAACGGCTGGCCCTCGAGGTCAGGAGCGTTGCATGAGCCAAAGGCCCTATTACGTCCCGGTGGGCAGTGAAGAGCTGGTGTTCAAAGCAGCGTTCAACCAGCACCTCGCAATCCTCCTCAAGGGTCCAACCGGCTGCGGCAAGACTCGGCTGGTCGAAGCAATGGCGCACGATCTCCAGCGCCCGCTCATTACGGTCGCGTGCCACGACGACCTCACGACTGCTGATCTCGTCGGGCGCTTTCTCCTCGTAGGCGGAGAGACCACATGGGTCGATGGGCCCCTGACACGTGCCGTGCGCGAAGGCTGTATTTGCTATCTCGACGAAATCGTCGAAGCCCGACAGGACACGACCGTCGTGCTCCATCCTTTGACTGACCATCGTCGCCAGCTCCCAATCGAACGCTTGGGGCTCACGCTGGAAGCGGCACCCGGGTTCTGCTTGGTGGTCTCCTACAACCCTGGCTATCAAAGCATCCTGAAGGATCTCAAGGATTCGACTCGCCAACGAATGGTTGCAATTGAGATCGATTTTGCACCTGCGGAAATCGAAGAGAAGGTCGTAACAAACGAGGCGGGCGTTGACCCGGAGTTGGCATCGCAACTGGTGCGGTTGGGCCAAGCTATCCGTCGGCTCGACAACGCCGGATTGAGGGAAGTTGCGTCCACTCGCGTTCTTATCGCCGCGGGCCGCCTCGTCTCGGAGGGACTCCCACTCGCTGTCGCAGCGAAGGCCGCTGTCACCGGACCCCTGACAGATGATCCTGTCGTGACTGCGGGGCTGTCCGAGTTGATCGACGCCTATTTCGAGGACCAGTAGTTCGGTTGACCCCCTGATTGACGGCATCGCCGTCCCTGGTTAGTGTCGGAACAAATGTCAGGTTAGTGGCGCGTCCATTGCGGATCGCCACCGTCAAAAGGGGGGCCGTGTCGTCCTACGAGAGCACCGCCGAGCCGATCCGGCTCGGTTACCTCATGGACTTCAAACTTCCTGAGGGCTATCCGCAAGAGGGGCGGGACGACCTCGTCAATCCGTTCGAACTCGTCTTCCGGCAAGGGCTCGAGCAGGGATTGCTCGATCGTCCGGTTGAGATCGTGTTCCGCGAGGTCGAAGGCTTGCCGAAGGGAACGATCAAGGCGGTGATCGACGCCTACGGTGAACTTGTCGACGAGGGATGCCTGGCGGTTTTCGGCCCTCACATCACCGACAACTGCGTTCCGACGCGCGAAGCCATCGAAGAGCGCTATCGGGTTCCGGCTATCAGCGTCACTGGTAGCGACGACTGGTTAGGCGAGTGGACCTTCTCCCTGCCGCAAGGATCCATGACAGACGAACCCATCTTTTGGGCGGACCTGCTGGCAAAGGACGGCTACACAGAGGTGGGAGCGCTGATCGAACAATCGCTGGTGGGTGACTCATACATCCGAAACTTTCGAAAGGCCTGCAGAGCCAAGGGCATCCGGATCACTGCGGAGCAGTGGATCCCTCAGACCGGACAGGACATTGAGCCGCTGGTGCGATCTCTGTATGAGGCGAAACCCCAGGCGATCGTGCATTGCGGTTTCGGATTCGGCATCGTCCTGCTCGATCCCGTTTTGGCTCAGCTCGATTGGGACCCGCCTCGCTACATGGGCACTGCATTCCAGAACGCCTGGATCCACGAGATCATGTGGCGGGCCATCGAAGGCTGGACCGGTTGTGATCAGTACGACGAGGCAAATCCGGTAGGCCAGGCGTTTCTCGACGAGTACCTCAAGGCGTACGGCCGGCGGCCCGAATACTGCGTCCCGGTCGTGAACCACGACGTTGCGAACGCGTTCTTGCTCGCATTCTCCGACGCACATCCGCTGACGCCGAGAGGGGTGAAGGAGGCACTGGAGAGAGTCAAGATGATCCCTGCCGCGACCGGAGCACCCGGAACTCGGGTTTCGTTCGGCAAGTGGACGCGTCGCGGCTGGATGGGTGCTGGATATCTCGTCGCCCGCCAACTTGATCAGGAGTTCGGAAAGTCTCATCTGGTTGGACGGTTCGGGGAGGTCTGAGCGAGCGATGGCGACTCAGGTCTTACCGTCGCGGGAGGCGAACCACCTCACAAGGGACGACCGTCTTGCGGCTCCCTCGCCCAACCGGCGGAACACCTGGATCGGCGTTTTCTGGGGCCTCTTCATCTGTGCGGTGGTGGCTTTCATCATCGTGGTGGCGCACAACGCCAGACGAGGTGCCGTGGCGGCGCGTATCAAGAACCCCGATGTGCAGGGCGCACCACGCCCGGTCCGCCCGCTCTTCGGCTGGACCCACTGGGTCACTTTTCTTCAGATCTCGACCGTGGTCGCCTTGGTGCTCATCGTCGTCGCGTTCGTGGTCCTGTGGCGGCGGAAGCCATTCCACCCCATTCTGCTGATGGCGATCGTCTGCACGACCCTCGTGTGGCAAGACCCGATAATGAACTGGGCCCCCTACGCCGTTTACAACCCGCAGTTGTGGCACTGGCCCGAGACGTGGCCGCTTGTGTCGATGTCACCGACAGTGGAACCCTTCATCGTCCTCGGCTACGTGATGTTCTACCTAGCTCCGTTCTTCCCCGCGATCTGGGTCTTGCGGCGCCTTCAGCGGAACAGAACCGTTGACTCGTTCGTCTGGCGTCACCCGCTCATCTCCCTAGCTGTTCTGATCTACCTCTTCGGGTTCATCTATGACGCAGTCCAGGAGATCCTCCTGATCCGGACGCAGCTCTACATCTATTCGCAGGTAATTCCGTTCGGCTCGGTGTTCACAGGCAAGACGTACCAATTCCCCTTGTTGTGGGAATCGTCATTGGTCACTGCGGTGATGATCCCGGCCGGAGTGCTTCTCTATCGCGACGACTCAGGTCGGACGGTCGCGGAAAAGCTGGCACAGCGCGTCCGCGGGTTCCGTGGACGAGAGGTGCTCGGCACGTTCGCCGTGATGTTCTTGATCTTGAACGCTTGCTACTTCTTCCTCTACGGCGGCAGCTTCGCGATCATCCGAGGCAGCGGTGCAGCGACCTCGGTCGCATGCGCGTGGCCCTTCCCTGAAGCCAAGGTGTACGACCCCCAGGGCTACTACGAGCAGGCGGGCCAGCCCGGCCCCTACTCGGCCGGCATCTGGTCCGGGTGGGCGACTGGCCAATCCGGACGACCCAATGTGACCCCGCCCGCCAATGGAGGTCGCTGCAGCCCCTAGGCGTCGTTTCTAGGGCCAAATGGCCGCAGGACGCTAAGCGATCTGGTCAAATCAGGGATTCAACTGTCCAGTTGGCCGTACGACCATCTCGTTGACACAGATGCCATCGGGCAATCCGATTATGTAGGCGATGCAGTCGGCCAGAGGTTGGGGCGGCACCGGTACCTCGCCTTCCACAAAGTACGGGATATCGCTGTTCGGCACGTCGCCGTCGATGATGATGCCTTCGAGCGTAAGTCCCTCCGTCTCGAACATTCCTGGCATGACAAGGCTCACGTTGATGCCTACATGCGCCAATTCGAGCCGAAGCGTGTCGAAAGCGGCTTCAAGGCCGCGCTTGGATGCCGCATAGATCCCAACTCCTGGCATCGGCGTCATTGCTCCGGTTGAGCCAACGATGACGACGTCGCGACGACCGGTGGTCGGAAAGTGCTGCACGGCATAGCGAATCGTTGCCAAGGGTGCGATGAGATTGAGATCGATCAGTTCTCGCCAACGTTGCGGAGTCCCGCTGGACATCTCGCCGGTCATCATTTGTCCCGCTACGGTGATGACGCCGTCGAGTGCACCAAAGTGTCGAGCCGCTTCGGCGACCTTGCTTTCGAGCCCTTCGAGGTCGGTCACGTCTGCTGCCACGGCGAACGCGCGAGCGCCGAGCTCAGCCGCCAGCTCTTCGAGCCGCTCTTTGCGGCGCGCCATCATCGCGACCTCTCCCCCGCGAGCGACGATCGACCGGCACGTTGCCGCGCCGATCCCGCTGGAGGCTCCTGTCACCAGCAAGCGCCGACCACTGAGGACACCCTCTACTGCCATCGAACCCCCGAAGTGCCGATCATCAACGGGACACTAACATTTGTTCTACGGGTCGGAACTGGGCAAACGCGCGCTGGCCGCCTCCCGGACTTCCTCAGATTGACGAAGCATTTCACCACCACTAGCTTGCTGAACAAATATTAGGTTTCAACCTTTTGGGAGCGCAGTGGAAAGCTCGGTGGAACCCACCGCAGACGCAGTCGGGTCGCAGGACACAGTCACCGACAGTGACGAGCTCGGGTTGTTCGACGATGCCGTCGCAGGGGATGTCCGAGACCCCTACCCTGAGCTCGCCGAGGCCCGACGAGCGAACCCGATTCAAAAGCTCGACTCCTCCCTCATGCCGCACGAGGAGGGTCAGGACGTCTTCTTCATCTATCGCCACGAAGACATAACGCAGGTTTTGCGTGACGGAGAGACGTTCTCCTCAGCCCACATCATCGACTTGATCATGGGGCCGATCATGGGTGAGCACATCATGCTCGGGATGGATGATCCTGAACACCGGCGCTACCGGGCCATCGTCTCCACGGCGTTTCGCCAAAAAGTCCTCGCCCAATGGGAGCAAGAGCTCGTCGTAGACGTCGCAAACGAGCTCATCGATGCCTTTACGGAGCGCGGCTCCGCCGATCTCGTGCGGGAGTTCAACTTTCCTTTCCCGACGAAGGTGATCTCGGGCATCCTGGGTCTGCCCCGTGAGGACTACCGGCAATTCCAGCGCTGGACCACCGCGATCCTCAGCTTTTTCACGAAGTTGGACGAGGCGATCGTGGCATCGCAGGAGGTCAAGGACTA
>Ga0307474_10001164_pt1 | contig 19139 bp, 16 predicted proteins | sample atmos_gasesECM1C_2_FD_203312 | JGI IMG/M metagenome (GOLD analysis project Ga0307474, IMG submission 203312) | Hardwood forest soil microbial communities from Morgan-Monroe State Forest, Indiana, United States - atmos_gasesECM1C_05 | ecosystem: Environmental > Terrestrial > Soil > Temperate... | reverse complement strand
GCTCTCTCCCGAGGAGATCGACGTCTATGTCCGTGCCTACCAGCAACCGGGAGCCGTTCGCGGTTCTGCGATGGACTATCGTGCGACTGCTGAGGACGTGAAGCAGGACAAGGTGGATGTCGAACAACTGATAACCTGCCCGGTCCTCGTTCTATGGGGCGAGGACTTCGAGGTGAACAGTCGCTTCTTCAACATTTTGGACGTATGGCGCGGAATGGCCGAAGACGTCCGCGGTCGCGGTATGCCTCAATGCGGACACCTCTGTCAGGAGGAGAGGCCGGACATTGTCAATGAAGAACTGCTACGTTTCCTCGAAGGCTGGACCGGCTGACCACAACACATTGACTTCGTCCCAGAGATCAAGGAGACCTACTAATGAAGCTCATCGCTTATCAAAAGGGCGACCGCCGATTCATAGCCAGGGTCCTCGACAACAAAGCGCTGCCATTCGCCAACCTCGATGAGTTCTGGGCCGACCCGCAGCAGAGTCTAGTGGCAGCTGCCCAGGCGCGATCCGGCGTAGAGGCGATTGCGGACTTGGTTCAAGTTCCGCCACTGCCCGACACCGCCCGTGTGCTCTGCGCGGGTCTGAACTACGTGGCCCACGCCCAGGAAGCACACTTTAAGGTGCCAGAGCAGCCCGACATTTTCGCGCGCTGGCGCTCCACCTTGGCTGTCGATGGCCAATCCATTCCGATCCCACCGCGCGATAAGAACTTCGACTGGGAAGGCGAGTTGGCCGTGGTCATCGGCAAAGAGCTCAGAGACGTCACACCTGAGGCCGCCCAAGCCGGTTTCCTCGGATATGCCTGTTTCAACGACCTCAGCGCGCGCAAATTTCAAATGGCCAGCGAGCGGTGGGCTCTCGGCAAGAACACCGACAGCTCAGGACCGCTTGGCCCGTGGATTATTACGGCGGACGAAATCCCCAATCCCGATCAACTGCGAATTCAGACCCGCGTCAACGGCAATACCGTGCAAGACGGTAACACGTCAGATCTCATCTTCTCAGGCGCCAAGATAGCAGCTTACGCGTCAGGCGCGATGACGCTCAAGCCCGGCGACCTCATCGCGACGGGCACGCCTGACGGCATCGGGGCTACCAGGAAACCACCCATGTTTCTGCACGATGGCGACACGGTGGAAGTCGAAATCGAGCGAATTGGGCGCATAACCAACCGGATCGTCGAACGCTGAGCGCAGACCAGATCAGGAGACCAACGTCATCATGGCGCTACTACAGCCAGACACCGCGCGAATCGGCCACCCGCCGGGTAAACCAGCCGAAGATCGCGTAGCCCAAGAGCTGGCCTCCGGTACGCCGCAGGGTTTGCGTCAGGCGCTTAGTGCGCTGATTGGCGACGACCAGGTTCTGCACCGCGCAATTGATCTTGTCCGCTACGCCTCTGATGCCAGCCCTTATCGCCTCATTCCGCAGGTCGTGGTAACGCCGCGCACTATCGATGACATCGTAGCTCTACTGAACTACTGTCGCGAGAGCGGACACCACGCAACCTTCCGCGCTGCTGGGACGAGCCTGTGCGGACAGTCGCAGTCCGACGACATCCTGATCGATGTACGTCGTCATTGGTACGGAATGTCCGTCGAGGACAGAGGACTGGCGCTTCGTGCCCGGCCCGGTGTCATTCTCGGGCATGCCCGCACCTTCTTACGCAGACACGGACGGCGGCTCGGGCCCGACCCGGCGAGCATTGACGCGTGCACCATTGGCGGCGTTGTAGCCAACAACGCCGGTGGGATGCGGTGCACGATTGAACGCGACTCCTACCATACCGTCCGATCCATGACTCTCGTACTGGCCTCTGGAACTGTCATCGACACGGCGCAGCTCGATGCTGAGGCGGCCTTCATGCGAGCCGAACCCAACCTCGCACAGGGCCTGCTCAAGCTGCGCGCCGAGCTGATCGCCGACCGTGCTCTCGCCGACCGAGTGCGCCATAAGTTTGCGATCCGAAACACAACCGGCTACCGGCTTGATGCTCTTCTCGACGCCGACACTCCGTTGGAGATATTCCGTCGCCTTGTCGTTGGTTCCGAGGGAACACTCGCATTCATGGGCGAAGTAGTGATAAACACGCTTCCGGCGCCGGGCGCAACCTGCGTCACATGGATTCCACTGCCGTCAATCGACGAGGCCGTTGCGCTGGTGCCGGGCCTCATGTCCCTCGGCGCTGAGGCCGTCGAGCTCATGGTCGCGCCAGCCCTGGAGGCTGCCGCCCAGGCTTTTCCGGGGACGCCCGAGTATTGGAGGACGCTTGATCCCAAGGCCGCAGCACTCCTAGTCGAGTTTGCAGCAGCGGACTACGCTGCACTTGACCAAGCCGAAGCCGCGGCACGCGCGCTCGTCGCCGGCTCGAACCTACTTCATCCTCTGGATTTCACACGTGACGCCGAGGCGATCGAGATTGACTGGCGGATACGCGAAGGCCTACTCGGGATCGTCGGCAAGCTGCGGCCGGAAGGAACGGCGGTCCTCAATGAGGATGTCTGCTTTCCTCCGGCACGGATCGCCGAAGGAGCACACGATCTGCAGGCGCTGCTGATCAAGCATGGCTTTCTGGCTGGCGTGGCAGGACACGCTGCCTTTGGCAACCTGCACTTCACACTTACGCCCAGACTGGACGACCCCGCCGATCTGAAGCGCTACGGCGCATTCATGGATGACTTAGTCGAACTCGTGATCGATAAATACGACGGTTCGCTTAAGGCCGAGCACGGGACTGGGCGCAATATGGCGCCTTTCGTACGCCGCGAATGGGGCGATAAAGCGACAGAGATGATGTGGCAAATCAAAAAGTTAGCCGACCCGCACGGCGTATTGGCACCCGACAGCGTCCTGAGTCGCGACGACGGGATTCATCTTCGGCGACTCAAGTCGACCCCCACGATCGAGAACATTTCTGATGCCACCCACTGTATCGAGTGCGGCTTCTGTGAACCGGCTTGCCCGTCGCGTAACGTCACCATGACACCGCGCCAGCGCATCGTCATCCGGCGCGAGATGGCACGACAGCCGAGCGGCTCGCAGATGTTTGCGCAACTGCTCAAGGAATTTGAATACGACGGTATACAGACGTGCGCCGCCGATGGAACATGCGCCGTTGCTTGTCCTGTATCGATTAACACTGGGGCGTTGATGAAGTCGTTCCGTGAGCGTGAAAACACCGACGCCCGGGAGAAAGTCGCGCTTGCTATCGCCAAACGTTGGCGACGCGTCGAAGCTCTCGCCCGTATGGGGATGGGCGCGGTTGATCTCATTTCAAGAGTCGTCGGCGTCAGTGCCTTAACAGGCTTGACGGCCGTGGCCAGGATGGCCCTGAGCCAAGACCTTGTTCCGTCCGTCCCTGGCCCGATGCCTCAGAAGGCGCCGCGCAAACTTCCCGAGACTTCGCGGCAAGGCGCCGCAGCCGTCTACTTTCCGGCGTGCATCAATCGCATCTTCGGCCGTGCGCCCGGCATGGCGCGGCGGCCGAGTCTTCCCGAGGCTCTGGTCGCGCTATCCGCCCGAGCCGGGCAACCAATATGGATCCCCAATAACGTGCGCGGCCTCTGCTGTGCAACGCCATGGAGTTCCAAGGGCTACCGGCTCGGGCATGAATGGATGGCCACGGCGATCGCAGACGCGATGTGGCACTGGAGCAATGCAGGCACGCTACCTGTTGTGATCGACGCTGTCTCATGCACTCACGGCCTACTGGACGATGTACGAACCCACATCGACGTCCAGCGACAAGAGCGGTTCAACAAGATCCAGATCTTCGACGCGATCGCCTGGGCTCACCAACTACTCCCAAGCCTCCACATCAATCGAAAGCTGTCCAGCGCGGCGGTACATCCCACATGCTCCACGATTCATCTAGGTCTCGAAAAGAAGCTCATCGAGATAGTGGGCGCCGTCGCTCACGAAGTGATCGTGCCAATCGGAACTACGTGCTGCGGAACCGCCGGCGATCGCGGCTTACTGCACCCTGAGCTCGTTGTCTCGGCGACGCGGGAAGAAAAGGCTTACCTCGACACGCATCCTGCCGAGGTCTACCTGTCAGCGAACCGAACCTGTGAAATGGGCCTACAACAAGCGACCGGCAAGCCGTACGAGTCTTTCATCTTCGGACTGGAGACGATCACTCGGCCCGAGAACGGCAATCAATCGCACACTCATGGACGTCCGTTACGCTCGCGGGCCGATTCTGACTCAGGAGAGAACTATGGCTAAGACCGTTAGTGAGGTGTTCGTCGAGACGTTAATCGCGGCCGGGGTACAACGGGTCTACGGTGTCGTGGGGGACTCGCTTAATGGTCTGACGGACGCCATACGAAAAAGTACACAAATTGACTGGCTGCACGTGCGTCATGAAGAAACAGCGGCCTTCGCCGCAGGAGCCGATGCCCAAATCACCGGGCGAATCGCAGTGTGCGCCGGCAGTTGTGGTCCCGGGAATCTTCACCTTATCAATGGTCTTTATGACTGTCATCGCACGCGTGTGCCCGTACTTGCGATCGCGGCGCAAGTCCCCAGTTCCGAAATCGGAAGCGGTTATTTCCAGGAGACTCACCCCGAGCACTTATTCAAGGACTGCAGCTACTACTGCGAATTGGTCTCGCAACCGGAACAGATGCCACGCGTGCTCGGAATCGCCATGCGCACTGCCATCGCCAGACAAGGCGTCGCGGTCGTGATCATTCCCGGTGACATCGCCCTGCGGCACTGTAGTTCGCAACCGCTCTCTCCCGACCTGGATCAGTCGGCCTCGGCTACGCTGCCCTCCTCAGAGACCTTGGAGAAAGCGGCGAACGTGCTGAACGATGCGAGGACCGTCACTATTCTTGGCGGCGCGGGCTGTTCCGGAGCACGCGCGGAACTCCTCGGGGTCGCGGAGCGGCTGAAGGCTCCGATCGTTCACGCGTTGCGGGGAAAGGAATTCATTGAGTATGACAATCCCTACGACGTCGGGATGACCGGACTTCTCGGGTTCGCCTCTGGTTATCAAGCCATGATGAACTGTGAGGCATTACTGGTGCTCGGTAGCGATTTCCCATACCAGCAGTTCTATCCAAAAGACGCGAAGATTATCCAAGTCGACATGCGCGGCGAGCAGATCGGCCGTCGAACACGAGTGGATGTGGGAATTGTGGGCACCGTAAAAGAAACCTTGAACGCTCTCCTTCCCTTGCTTGAGGACAAATCCGATCGACACCACCTCGATGCTTGCCTGAAACATTATGCCCACGTTCGCAAAGGACTGGACGAACTGGCGACAGGTAGCCCAGGGCGCACCCCCATTCATCCGCAATTCGTGGCAAAGCTGCTTGATGAACTGGCGTCGGAGAATGCAATCTTCGCCTGCGATGTAGGCACGCCGACGATCTGGGCGTCGCGTTATCTGCGCATGAACGGAAAACGGCGGCTGCTCGGCTCGTTTAATCATGGCTCGATGGCTAACGCCCTCCCTCAAGCCATCGGCGCACAGGCTGCGATGCCGGGCCGACAAGTCGTGACCCTCTCGGGGGACGGAGGGATTGCCATGTTGCTGGGCGACCTGTTGACGTTGCGGCAGCTCGACCTGCCGGTCAAAGTTGTCGTTTTCAACAATGGCGCGCTGGGATTCGTGGAACTGGAAATGAAGGCCGCTGGATGGGTCTCCTATGGCACGGACTTGATGAATCCCAACTTCGCCAAGCTGGCGGAGTCCGCCGACATAAAGGGAATTCGAGTAGAAGCGCCGGAAGATCTTCGGCCGGCTTTACAAACTGCACTTGATCATGATGGCCCATGTCTCGTAGACGTAAAGGTAAACCGGCAGGAGCTTTCGATGCCTCCCACGATCATGTTGGAGCAGGCTTTGGGATTCAGTTTGTACATGATCCGAGCGATTCTCAGCGGGAGAGGAGACGAAATAATCGATCTTGCCACAACCAACCTGCTCCCACGCTGAATGTTCCGGGCTGGCGATCTGCGCCTTACCAGGTAAGCGCAGCTAATGGAGCAAAAGACGATAAGGGATCAACTTCCGAATCTGAGGATATATCAATGACCAGCGTCCCAATGTTAGCGGTCGAAGCCCTGACGATAGGAGGGGACTGATCATGGCAACCGCACCGGTCTCGCCGGCTTCGCCAACACGCGTTGAACACGAGCCTCCGCCGCTTAAGGCAACCTGGCAAAAGTACGGCGCGCCTGTTCTTGTACTTCTACTGGCGGCGGCAGTAATTGTCACGCTCACGCGCAACTGGAATGCATGGGAAGGCAGCGCGAGCGAGCAAGTTACGAATGACGCTTTTGTACGCGGCGATCTCACGCCTCTCAGTACGAAGGTGCCCGGTCTTGTTCGTGAGGTGAATGTAGGCGACTACCAGCAGGTGCATAAAGGGGATGTGCTCATTCAACTGGAAGATGAGGACTACAAAGCGCAGCTTGCGCAAGCTGAGGCTGCCGTGGAAGCGGCAAAAGCCGCCATTGAAAATAATCGGCGCCAAAGCAGTCTCCAGGATTCACGGATTGAGCGGGCAGCGGCGGGAATCGATCAGGCGAACGCCCAGATCGCCGCAGCGCAGGCCGGCAAGGAAGCTGTTCAAGCGGACGTCTTGCGCTCCCAGGCAGAACGCACGCGACAAGAAGCCCTACTTAAGACAAATTCCGCGACCCAGCAGAAAGTCGAGGCGGCCATAGCCGATGAGGAACGGTTCGCTGCTCAGGCCGCCAGTCGCGAGGCCGACCTCACGCAGGCTCGAACCCTCCTCCACAGTAATGAATTGGCGGTCGAAGCGGAGAGGCGCAGCAAAGCTGTTTTGGAATCGCAAGGAATGCAGCTTCTCGCAGACCTTCGTGCCAAGCAGGCCGGACTCGCGGTGGCGCAGGTGAATTTGGGCTATACCAAGATCCTTGCTCCCGCTGACGGTACGGTCGGTGAGCGACAGGTACGACCGGGGCAACTTGTATCCCCCGGAACGCAGGTAATCACGTTTGTGGAGAACACACGCTGGGTGCAAGCGAATTTCCGTGAGACCCAGCTAACCAATATAAGAATTGGCGACACTGCGGAGATTCGTATCGACGTTTATCCAGGCCAGGTTATTCAAGGAAGAGTTCTGCAGATTGCACCGGCAAGCGGATCGCAATTCGCACTTCTACCTCCCGACAACGCCACCGGAAATTTCACGAAAGTCGTGCAGAGGGTGCCCGTGAAGATCGGCCTCAATGACTCGGCTCTTACGTCCCAGTTACGACCTGGGCTGTCTGCGGTTGTAAAGGTGCGAACCAGAAAGTAATCGCAATCGATCATGAGTGCTACGACCATAACGCTTTCTTCGACTAAGCGCCCAGGCCCTCCCCCGATGGTCGCCGCGCTGCCGTCGGATTTATCTCATAGTCCGCTGCTGGGAATTCTAGGCGTCGTCATGGGCGCTGGGATCGTAACACTGGCTGGCCGCCTGTTATCTCTCGGTTTGGCGGATCTCAAGGGGAATGTGGGAATCGGCTTTGATGAGGGAGCTTGGATCGGTAGCGCATTTAATGTCGCCCTCATGTTCATCGGGCCGTTCACTGTATATCTGGGAGCGTTGTTCGGAGCGCGACGAATTCTGTTGGTTTGCGCTGCCGTGTTTTTCGTCGTTTCCGCTTTACTTCCGTTAGTCCACAGCTACAGCTTGATGATTTTCTTGCTGGTCATCGCAGGCCTGACTTCCGGCACCTTCTATCCCCTGACCCTGACCTTTGCCCTGCGCAACATCCCCCTCCGCTATCTTGCGTTCACGGTAGCACTCTATGCTACTTGCGTCGAAGAAGCCGTCAATTTTGCGCCTTCTCTCTATGGTTTCTACCGGGAGCATCTCTCCTGGGAGTGGATGTTTTGGAGCTCGGCACTCATCACGCCCGTGATGATGGCATGCGTTTATTTCGGAATACCTGAGTCTCCGAAGCCACGAACATCTGGCACTGCACCGAGCTTCGTCGGGTTTTTCTACGCCAGTGCTGGTTTTGCCTTGGTCTTCGCCGCACTCGATCAGGGACAGCGACTCGACTGGCGGCGCTCCGGGTTGTTCACAGCGCTGTTTATCGGTGGAGCATTCTTGTTGATCTGCAGTCTTGTGCGTCGCCTGCGTAGTCCTAATCCGCTGGTGGATTTGCCTTACCTCCGCAAATGGAACACGAATTTGCTGGCGATTGGGATGTTCGCCTTTCGCTTCGTTCTTCTTGCCACTATCTTGATTATTCCGCAAACGCTTGCGGTGCGCGGTTTTGACGCTGCTCAAATTGGCCCCGCAATCCTTTGGACAGCACTTCCAGAGCTCCTCCTGGCGTTTCTTGGTGCCTTTCTTCTTAACCGAGGCTTCGACACACGTCTGCTCATGGCCATCGGTTTTGCCATGATTGCGTTCGCGTGCCTAATAAACGCCAATTTCACCAGCACTTGGTCGGCCGAGAACTATTTCCGGACGGAGCTGCTCATGGCTGTCGGACAATCGTTCGCCTTCATGGGACTCGTTTCGTCCCTGATATTGCAGGCTATCTCTTCCGGAGCGTTAGCGGTACCGCAGCGAACACTGACGTTCTCTGCATTCTTCCACACGGTGCGGTTGTTTGGAGGGCAGATCGGCGTGGCCGTAATGGTCCGTTTTATAGCTGAGCGCGAAAAACTGCATTCGAACCTGCTGGGACTTCAGGTGCAGAGTGGCGACTGGATTAGCGTAGCTACGGTGCGAGACTTGACAGCAGGCTTGGCGGCGAAATCGAACGGATTGGCAGGGGCCGCAGGACGAGCCCTGGGCATCCTCGAAGGCAAAGTTCGTCTGCAGGCCTATGCGCTGACGTTTATTGATGCCTTCCATCTCGTCGTTTGGACCTGTGTCGGGGTTCTGTTTGTGATCGCGATGCTACACCGATCGCCGATGAACTTCCGTGACTTGGGCTCATCGCAGGGCTCTACCCCAACCGGAAAGGCTAAGCCGTGAACCAGCGTGTCGCGCGAATGGCCATCATCTTGTTCTTGGGCCAAAGCTTTGTGCTTGGACAACAAACCGCTTCAATCTCGCCGCGAGTTATCACCCTTCGCGAGGCCGTGGAACTGGCGCTGAAGCACAATCATGTTGTACGGATAGCCGAATTCAAGGTCGACGAAAAGCAGCATGCGAAAGAAGTCGCCAGAAGCGCGTACTTTCCACTTGTAAGAAATGACAGCGCCCTTGCCCACGTTACCGACACTCAGTTCATCGCAATTCCAGCAGGCGGGCTCGGTATTGTGGCTGGCAGTCCGATTCCTCCGCAGCCATTCATCATTAATCAGGGAGGGCAGACCTTCCTGACCAGCGGGACCGGCCTCGTACAACCTCTCACGCAATTGTTCAAGGTAAAGGCCGGCAACGACGCCGCGCGGGCTGAACTGGACGAGACGCGAGGAAAGGCACGCGGAGTCCAGAACGAAATCGCACTCAAAGTTCATCAGCTCTATTACAAGATCCTGATTGCGCAATCACGCCGCAGTGCGATCGAGGCGAAAATTCTCGCAAGCGAAGACCTTCAGAGTGAGCGTGTGCAGCAAGTGAAATACGGCAACACCCTTGAAGCTGACCTCATAGAGAGCCGGGCACAGGCCCTGCAAGCAAAACAGGAGCTGTTGAGCAATGATCTGCAACTCTCCGATTTGCGAATGCAGTTTAACGAGTCGGTTGGCTTTCCACTCGAAAAAGAGGTTGCTCTCGATCCACAAGTTTCACCTCCGCCAGGTAGCTGTCTGCGCGAGCAGTGCCTGAAATTGGCCTTGGAGTCCCACCCGGAAATCGCGCAAGCGCAAGCGGCAGTGGAGCAGGCTGCCGCAGGAATTCGCCTCGCTAAGCGTGAATACCTACCGGATGTTGAAGCCCTCGCTCGTTACAGTTTCCAGAACAACGTTCCGTTCCTCGCCCGCAACTTCGGAACTTTCGGCTTTCATCTCAACATCGATCTTTTCGATGGAGGCAAGAGGCGGGCCGTGGTGCGCGAACGTGACGCGCAACTGGCCCAGGCAAAGGAGAACTTGGCGCGCGTCACCGACGAGGTCGAATTGCGCGTACGGGCCGCCTACAACAAGTTGGAGCGTACTCAGCAGATGGTTGGGGTTTCAGAGGAATTGCTGGCGCTGCGCACGGAGAGCCGCCGCGTGGCTGCGCAACAGATCGAGCAAGGGGCATCCCTTCGCTCCCAGGTCCAGGCGGCCGTGGCCCAAGAGCTTGAGGCCCAGACAACGCTCCTGCAATCGCAGCTCGATTATGCTCAAGCGCTTGATGAGTTGACTGAAGCGACAGGACAGTCTCCCCAATGATCACACTCTCGAACACACGGGGAGCAAAAGAGATCGTATGAAGAGATCCATCCTTCAGACGGCGCTGCTAATCGCTTCTTCGATGTTGTCCCACGCCTTTGCAGAACCGATGACCTTTGCGAGTCCCACAAACATCTTCGCGCCCGTTTCGACGCCAGCGAAGTCAATCTTCGGATTGTCTATGTTCGTACTTGCGGTCACGGCAGCCATATTCGTGGTCGTGTTCACCTTACTTGCCTACTCTGTAGTGAAGTTCAGAAAAAGGGCCAATGATGACGGCCGCGAGCCTCCGCAGGTGTATGGCAGCAATCAGGTGGAGATCGCCTGGACCGTTATCCCCGTTCTAGTTGTTTTGACCCTACTTGTGGCAACCGCGCGAGTGATTGCCGACGTTCAAAACGCCGCGCGAGCTGACAATGCCATCGAAGTGACCGCCATCGGCCACCAGTTCTGGTGGGAGTTCCGCTACCCGGCGCTGGGAGTCGCGACTGCCAATGAATTACATATTCCTGTAAGCGATGGCAATCACCCGACCCCGACGTTCATAAAACTGCTGTCGGCAGATACTGACCACAGTTTCTGGGTGCCACGTTTAGCGGGAAAAACCGACCTGATTCCTAACCACCCGAACAGCATGTGGATCGACCCGCATGAGACGGGTGTCTATCTAGGCCAGTGTGCGCAGTACTGCGGCACGCAACACGCCAAGATGCTCCTGCGTGTTTACGTGCAGTCCCGAGAAAATTTCGACCGCTGGATTCGGGAGCAACGCCAGCCGGCGGCTTTGGCCGATGCCGTTTCCGAAGGACGACGAGTATTCGAAACAACGGCCTGCATCAACTGCCACAGCGTGGCGGGCACAATGGCGACCGGGCGGTTCGGCCCCGACCTCACGCACCTGATGAGCCGCGAGACGATTGCTGCCGGCGCTGCCCTTAATACGCCTGAAAACCTACGGCTCTGGATTCGAAATCCCGACGCGATCAAGCCGGGTTCGCTAATGCCAGCGATGCAGTTGAACGATCGCGACTTGGACGTATTAACAGCTTATTTGGAGACGCTGCGCTGAAGGACCCATTCAACATGCCGAGGAGATCGCACGATGTCGAGTGATTCCATTGCCTTGCCGAGGGCGGAAGCAGCATCGCGCCCCCTGGCCGATGCGCTCCACGGATGGGTTACTACCGTCGATCACAAGCGGCTGGGCATTCTGTACATCCTCTATGCCCTGATTTTTCTAGTGATCGGTGGGATCGAAGCAGGGATCATGCGGATCCAGTTGATGCACGCGCACAATGACTTTGTCTCGCCGCAGGTCTTCAACCGCATGTTTACCATGCACGGGACCACGATGATCTTCTTCGTCGCGATGCCTCTGGTGTTCGGTTTCGCCAATTATTTGATTCCTCTAATGATCGGCGCGCGGGACATGGCGTTCCCGCGCCTGAACGCTTTCAGTTTCTGGCTGATGGCATTCGGAGGCTTTCTCCTCTATTTCAGCCTCGTTGGGGCAAACGGTCTGTATGGGGCCGGAAATGCTCCGGATGTCGGATGGTTTGCGTACGCACCATTGACATCAAGGACCTTTTCCGTCGGACACAGCACGGATTTCTGGACGTTGGGATTGCTCGTATCGGGCTTTGGCAGCATCGGCACGGCAATCAATATCCTAACGACGATTCTTTGTATGCGTTGCCCGGGGATGAGCTTGGGAAAAATGCCGTTGTTAGCTTGGCTCAACCTTGTCATGTCCGGCATGGTAATCCTTGCCATAAGCCCCCTTACGGCGGCACAGGTAATGTTGCTTGTCGACCGTTATCTTGGCGGCCACTTCTTCGATACCCAAGCTGGGGGCTCGGCCGTGGTTTGGATGCACTTCTTTTGGATCTTCGGGCATCCGGAGGTCTATGTTCTTGCCATCCCGGCATTCGCCTTCGCATCCGAGATCATCCCCGTGTTCTCCCGCAAGGCGATCTTCGGCTACCCGGTTATGGTGGCGGCTACGATTTGCATCGGATTTATCGGCACGAGTGTGTGGGCGCACCACATGTTTACGGTTGGCATGAGCTCGAGCGCGAACACTTTCTTCGTACTCTCGACAATGGCCATCGCGGTTCCCACCGGAATCAAGATCTTCAACTGGTTGGCCACTATGTGGGGAGGAAAGATTGAGTTCAAAACACCGATGCTGTTCTGCGTTGCTTTTCTCTTCCAGTTCTTGGTCGCCGGCCTCACCGGGATCATGTTGGGCGCCGCGCCGTTCGACTGGCAGCTGAGTAATTCATACTTTGTGGTTGCGCATTTTCATTACGTGATCGTGGGCGGAATTCTGTTCACGATCTTCGGTGCCTTCTATTACTGGTTTCCGAAGATGTCCGGAAAGATGTGCAACGAGACTCTGGGTAAGCTCCACTTCTGGCTGTTCTTCATCGGGTTCCACCTGACCTTCGATTTCATGCACATTCCCGGCCTGCTCGGCATGCCGCGACGAATCTACACCTATGAGCCTGGGCGTGGCTGGGATGTCTGGAATCTCATCGTGACTATTGGTGTGTTCTTCCAAGCTCTTGGCACGGTAATTTTCGTCACCAATCTTCTGTGGTCCTACTTCAAGGGAAAAGCTGCCGGCAGCGATCCTTGGGACGCCTGGACGCTCGAATGGTCCACACTTTCACCGCCGCCGGCGTATAACTTCGCTTCCATCCCGGTAGTCAAGAGCCGCCGTCCCCTCTGGGACCTGAAGCATACGAACGATCCTGACTGGAAGTACGAATGATGAGGAGAACATTGTGAATGCGACCTCCATGACCGTAGCCGAGGCAATTCAGTGGGACCGTCCCGTGCGCGGACGCGTCGCAATGCTCGGCTTGATCGCTGCTGAGGCCGCAATTTTTTCTATCTTTGTAGTTGCCTATCTTTTTTACATTGGCAAGAGCCTCACGGGGCCGATGCCGAAGGACGTTCTCAGCGTCCCGATCTTCTACACGATTTGTTTGCTCTCCAGCAGTCTGACAATCCACCTCGCCGTCAGCGCCCTTCGTCGGAAAGACGTGAGAGGTTTTGCGGTCTGGTGGTTCGCAACCATCGCTCTGGGTACCGCTTTCATTTACGGTACCGCCACTGAGTGGCACCGCCTGATTTATCACGACGGATTGACGATCAGCACGAATCTGTTTGGGACCACATACTACTCATTGGTCGGACTGCACGGGTTTCACGTCGTGGTGGGGCTTATTGCTCTCTCGATAGTTATGGCGCTGGCCCTTTCGGGAAACGTGAGAGCGGAGCACGCTGAACGTGTCGACGTTTTGTCTCTCTACTGGCATTTCGTGGATGCGGTTTGGGTTGTCGTTTTTACGGTCGTCTACGTAATTGGACGATAAGGGGAAGGACTGGAAGATGGCATTCGAAACATTTGAAGCACCCGGCGCGGCAGCACAGACGCCACCCACGATCGACCTTCCCGCACCGACGGCGTGGCCGATTATCCTGGCTTTCGGCCTTACACTCGTCTTTGCCGGGTTGGTCACCAGCGTCTCCCTCAGCGTTCTTGGTGCGATCTGCGCCCTTGCCGGAGGTGTCGGATGGTTTTTCGATGTTCTGCCGCACGAAAAGCGCGAGTCTGTACCGGTAGCGGACGGAGTGCCGACCGTGGCCACCAGTCGCCCGCAAGTCGCTCGCGTCGAATGGATCACGCATGAACTGCACCGCGCACGACTGCCACTGGAGATCTATCCGATTTCGGCCGGTGTCAAAGGCGGCTTGGCAGGAAGTGTAGCGATGGCCGTCCTGGCAGTCCTTTATGGAATTGTCAGCGGCAAGGGGATGTGGTATCCGATCAATCTTTTGGCCGCTGGGTTATTTCCGGAGCGGTGGACCATCGCGCAAATCTCCGCGTTTCATTGGAACGCCTTGGTCATCGCCACGATCATTCACTTGGTAGGTTCTTCGCTCGTCGGGCTTCTTTATGGCGCCGCGCTTCCGATGTTTCCGCGCCGACCGATTTTGCTTGGAGGCGTGATCGCCCCTATCCTCTGGACGGGTCTGATCCATAGCATCCTCGAAGCGCTCGATCCGGTGCTCAACCAGCGGATTGACTGGTTGTGGTTTGTCATTTCTCAGATCGGATTCGGCGTCGTCGCTGGCATCGTAGTTTCCCGGCAAGAGCGCGTACGTACCTGGCAATACCTTCCGTTCGCCGTCCGCGCCGGGATTGAAGCGCCGGGAGTAATGGATGAGAGGAACGGAGAGAATCGCCAGCAATGAACCGTCGAGCTATTCTCGCTGCTCTCCCGGCTTCCGCGCTACTGGTCTGCGCCGCCTGCACCAGTTCCCCCGGCGGACCTCGGGCCGGCTCCGAGGTAGTGCCACCGAGCGCAGTCGTGGAATTCAGTGTCCTTTATGGACAGAACTGCGCAGGATGTCATGGAGCGAACGGCGAGGGTGGGGCAGCTATTGCTCTGGCTAGTCCCGTTTTTCTTGCAATTGCTGACGACACCGTGATTCGCCGCACCGCTGCGACCGGAGTGCCGGGCACTTCGATGCCCGCCTTCGCGCAGAGTGCGGGTGGAATGCTCACTGAAAAACAGATCGAGGCCCTTGTGCGGGGAATCAGATCCTGGGCAAAGCCCGATGCGCTCAGCATTCAGATTCCACCGTCGTACTTAGCGCGGGGTCCTGGCGATCCTCAACGTGGTGCTGACGCCTATCGAATTTACTGCTCCTCCTGTCATGGACCGAATGGTGGCGGAGGGAGCAAGGCCAGCTCGATTGTAGACGGATCATTTCTTGCCCTGGTAAGTGACCAGTCGCTTAGAACGATAGTGATTGCAGGCCGGCCCGAGTTGGGGGCGCCGGACTGGCGCGGTAACGTCGAGGGCCGGCCTATGTCTGCGCAGGAAATTTCCGATGTCGTGGCCTGGCTTTCCAGCCAACGACCAACGCTTGGGGGACGGCAGTACCCGATTGCTTCGACGAATCCCGCCAACGGAGGATCTCGATGAGTGCAGAAACCGGAATGTCCAGACGAGCGATGCTCGTAAAAATCGGCTTGCTTCTTAACGGTATCGTCGGAGTTGTTTTGGCCGTGCCGATCGTGCGCTATCTCGTTTCTCCCGTGACTCGCGAAAGGCAGATCGGATATGAGTCGTGGCTTTCTCTCGGCGGGCTGGAACAGTTCCCTGCCGGGCAGACTCGGCTCGCCACGTATCGAAATCCTGCCGTGAATGCCTGGGACGGCGAAACCGCAGATATCGCATGCTGGGTTCGAAACGTTGACGATAAGAATTTCCAGGTCTTTGCCATAAACTGCGCGCACCTGGGATGCCCAGTTCGCTGGTTCGCCCAGTCGAGGCTCTTCATGTGCCCCTGCCACGGAGGCGCTTACTACCAAGACGGTTCCCGCGCCTCCGGACCTCCCGAACGTGGTTTATTTCAGTACCACTACAAAATCGAAGATGGCAAACTTCTGATCAAAGCGGGCGAAATGCCGACTCCCGGTCAGCCTGTAGCAAATAAGGCGGGAGGGAAGCCGACGTGCGACTGATCCAAAAAGTCGGTGACTGGTTCGATCTACGGCTGCAGCTTGGCAAGCCCATTCGCGAAACAGCCGAGCACCCCGTTCCGCGCGAGACCGCAAGCTGGTTCTATGTTTTCGGCAGCGCCGCGCTCACGTGTTTCATGCTCCAGATTGTGACAGGCATTCTGCTTGCCCTGATCTATGTGCCTTCAGCGGGAGAAGCGTGGAATAGTCTCCAGACCCTTAATCATGGCATCGCTTTGGGTTGGTTCATACGAGCCCTGCACGGGTGGGGTTCGAACTTCATGGTCGCGATTGTCCTGATTCACATGGTCCAAGTTTTCCTGTTTGGAGCGTACAAGTTCCCCAGAGAGCTCACGTGGATCGTTGGCGTTCTTCTCTTGCTCGTGACTCTCGGGATGGCCTTCACGGGTCAGGTACTCCGATTCGATCAGGATGCCTACTGGGGACTTGGGATCGGTGCATCGATCGCTAGCCGCGTTCCGGTGATCGGCCCTTGGGCTGTAACCCTCATGCTTGGGGGTCCGATCATTGCTGGCACGACGCTTTCACGATTCTTTGCACTGCACGTTTTTATTGTCCCCGGATTGTTGATTGCTTTCGTCGGCGTTCACTTGCTCATGGTACTGAAGTTAGGAATCAACGAGTGGCCCATGCCAGGACGTATCGTTCGGCGTGCCACGTACTTGCAGGATTATCGCGAGTTGACGCATAAACAGGGTGTACCGTTCGTGCCCGGCGCGGTGGGGAAGGACATACTGTTCTCTGGTTTCATTCTTCTTTCGATCGCTATCTGCGCGGTCTATTTTGGTCCCTTTGGTCCGGGCGGCCAGCCGGATCCGACGATTATCCAGACTGCTCCGCGGCCTGACTTTTTCTTTTTGTGGCTGTATGCGCTGCTCTCCTTCTTGCCCCCGTCAGCCGAGACACCCATCTTGCTGATTGGCCCCGCAGTCGGAATCGTCGTCCTTCTCGTACTTCCGTTGGTAGCGGGCGAAGGCGAGAAGAGTTGGAAGCGCAGGCCGATTGCTGTCCTCACGACTCTATTGATTGCAGTAACTCTCGGTACTCTGACGCATTTAGGTCAGCACACACCCTGGAGTCCCGTCATGGATGCTTGGAGCAGCCAACCGATTCCCTCAGAATACCTGCGGGGGCGCACTGCCTTGGAGCGTCGCGGTGCGCTGGTTTTTCAGGCGAAGCAATGTCACAACTGTCATTCGCTCGACGATAAAGGAGGTCAACGCGGCCCAGCGCTTGACAGTGTCGCTCTACGTCTCAACGCAGATCAGCTCATTCGCCAGGTGATCCAGGGTGGGGGGAATATGCCAGCCTATGGAAAGAATCTCAGTCCGGCGGAGACCACTGCGCTAGTGGCGTTCCTTAAGACGTTGCACGCGGCTAGTCAACCGCCAGCACATGACGCTTCTCGTGCCATTGCACTCGGCGCAAGCGAGGTTACCCCACGGTAAACCTAGCCATGTTCGAGCCCCATGCCCACATGCAGCCGCTGTCGCTGCTCCTCGCCGTCGGATTCGCGCTGGTGGTCACAGCGTTGTTTTACCTGCGCGGCTGGCTTCATCTTCGAAATGCTCTCCCAAATCTCATCCCCGTTTGGCGGCTGGTCGCGTTTATGTGTGGCCTCGTCTCAGTCTGGACTGCCGTGGCGTCCCCCCTAGCCACACTTGATCATCAGTCGCTCACCATGCACATGGTGAAGCATCTCCTGCTGATGACTGTTGCCGCTCCTCTAGTTCTGGCTGGGGCGCCAGTGGTCGTATTGCAGAACTGGATGTCGAGATGCCTTATTCAAAACAATTTGCTCCTCGGCAGCCTGCCAGCGGGGTCGTTCGAACGGTGTCTGACGCACCCTGTATTGTGCTGGTTGGTGGGTACTTCTACGGTGATCGGATGGCACCTTCCCTTTGCATTTGAGCTGGCCATGCGGTCGCATTGGATACATGGAGTCGAGGACGGATGTTTTCTTCTGGCTGGCCTCTTGTTCTGGTGGCCCGTGCTGCGGCCCACTTCGAGTGGAGCGGCGCCTCGGTGGTCCATGGCTTTATACCTCTTCCTCGCCACGTTACCTTGTGACCTTCTTTCTGCGTTCCTGGCGTTTTGTAACCGCCCTGTTTACCCTTCCTACCTGTCCACAACTCAACTGTTCAGTTTGTCTCCGCTCCAAGACCAGGAGTGCGCAGGAGCGCTGATGTGGGTCTGGGTAACATTCGCGTATTTGATTCCCGCAGTCGCCATCACAATGCAGATACTCTCGCCTCCTAATCAACGCTCGCACAAACTAGGGCAACTCGCGTGGCGCAACCTCGCGACGCAGCCACGAAATGGTTCCGAGGCGGAGGTGATCTAGACGTGGCGAGCGAATCCATCCTCATTATTATTATTAGCGCTCAGTCCGCAACGGCAGCAGACGCGCAGCCAACGTTTGCAGTTCGCGCCTATTGCGATGGTGTCCGACTATTGGGCGCTTACCAAGCCAGAGGTCAATTTCTTGATCGCGATGGCAACTTTCATCGGCTTCTCTTTGGGTCGTGCAACCGAGCCGCAAAATTTTCCATTCTCGCTGTTGATTCACACGTTATTGCGCACCCTACAGGGCCGACGATGCTCTTGGTGAAGACGAAGGCAATTCTGGTTCAAAGACATATATAAACCTGGGCGGCGGTCTCAACCGTCCGCGTGCAAGCGAAACCGACCCCCCAGCGTTCTTGGAGTGGACGACTGCGCCCTTGGCGCATGACATTGACATCATCGGTCCGATTGAGCTGCGGTTGGACGCAGCTTGCACCGCACCAGACACCGCATTCATCGCTTTCCTTCAGGATGTGTCCGACGACGGCAAGGCGATCAACATCACCGCAGGTTACCTCCGTGCCGGATTGGGAAGAGTCGATGAAGAGCAGAGCGAACAGACAAAGCCGGTGCTTCCCTGCAATATCTTCGAAGCAGTACCGATTGGCCAAAAAGGTCACATACCGCATTCCGTTAGTGTCTAATGCTCGACGCTTTAAGGTCGGTCACAAAATCCGGCTTATCTCACGACAGACGACCAAAACAAGGATGTACCAGCACCACTCGAATTTCGTCATGCTTCAGTTGGCACGAGCTCATTCAATACGGTCCTTTCATCGTCACGATTGTCGCTGCCCGTGGCGAAATGAGACAGTCCGCTGATTGGTACCGTCAAACGCGCATGGAGCCATGTACTTCTCTGTGCATCTGATCCTTGGATTTGTAGCGCTATTCCGACTCTTGGGGTACGCATA
>Ga0307474_10001163_pt1 | contig 19147 bp, 16 predicted proteins | sample atmos_gasesECM1C_2_FD_203312 | JGI IMG/M metagenome (GOLD analysis project Ga0307474, IMG submission 203312) | Hardwood forest soil microbial communities from Morgan-Monroe State Forest, Indiana, United States - atmos_gasesECM1C_05 | ecosystem: Environmental > Terrestrial > Soil > Temperate... | reverse complement strand
GCAAGGTTCCGATTAATGTGAAGAACATTGGTTGCGATGCGCTATCAATTTCCGGTCACAAGATGCACGCGCCTCAGGGCGTGGGCGCGCTCTACGTTCGCAGAGGAACCCATCTTCAACCGCTGTTTTATGGGGGACGACACGAACGTTCTCGTCGCGCCGGAACTGAGAATGTTCCCGGAATTGTCGCACTCGGCAAGGCTGCGGAGTTGGCAATGCAGGGTTTCGGGCGTGGCGAGGATAAGAGAATGTCCGCCCTGCGTGACCGTCTGGAGCAGGGAATTCTCGCGCAAGTGGAAGAAGCCGCCGTCAACGGTGGAGATGCCCCACGCGTGCCAAATACGTCCAACATTTATTTCGATCACATCGAAGGAGAAGCGATGGTCATCTCGCTCGACCTGAAGGGCCTGGCGGTTTCGACCGGCGCCGCGTGTTCCTCGGGCGCGATCGAACCGTCGCACGTGCTTACCGCAATGGGCCTGCGCGCCGACCGAGCCCGCGCCAGCATCCGCTTCAGTCTGGGAAAACAAAATATCGACGAAGATATCGACTTCGCGCTGGCGCTCGTACCGGAGGCAGTCGCGCGGCTGCGGGAATTGTCGCCAGCCTACAAGAAAATGGTGGTTAGTTAGAAGCATGCCAAGTCCTCAAACAATTGCGGTAGCGATGTCAGGCGGTGTGGATTCTTCCACCGTAGCGGCCATGCTGCGCGCCGATGGACATAACGTGATCGGCTTGACCATGCAACTGTGGAACCAGCGACGTCTGGCCGGGCACGAGGGCATGCCGGAAGCGGTGACAGGCCGCTGTTGCTCCCTTGATGACGTTTACGACGCCCGGCGCGTGGCCGAGCACATCGGCATTCCGTACTACGTGGTGAATCATGAAGAACGGTTTGAGCGCGATGTGGTGCGTCCGTTCGTTGCCGAGTATCTATCGGGGAGGACGCCAATCCCATGCAGCCTCTGCAATAATCACTTGAAGTTTGATCAGCTACTCGTCGTGGCTCAGCAGATTGGCGCGGAGTGTGTGGCCACGGGCCACTACGCTCGCGTGGAGTATCACGATTCTCGCGGACGCTGGCTGCTCAAACGTCCAGCTGATCGCAGCAAGGATCAAACCTATTTCCTCTTCGGCCTTACTCAGGAGCAGCTTAGCCGCACGCTTTTTCCGCTGGGTGAAATGACCAAGCTCGAGGTGCGTGAGCGTGCTCGAGCGCACGGTCTGGCGCTAGCGGAGAAGCCCGACTCGCAAGAAATTTGTTTTGTTCCCGGCGGCGACTACAAGCGTTTCATCGATGCTTATCTGTCCGAGCGCGGCGAGTCCCTCCCCGATACTGCGGGGGAGTTGGTAACCACCAGTGGAGAGGTGATCGGTGAGCACGGCGGCGTTCACAACTTCACCGTGGGCCAGCGCAAGGGCCTTGGGGTTGCGACCGGATCGCCGCTTTATGTGATTCAGATAAATGGTGCCGACAAGCAAGTCGTGGTAGGCGGAGACGAGCATCTTTATTCGCGGGAACTGCGCGCCCGGCGTGTGAATCTTATCGCCGTGGATGAACTTCGTGAGCCTATACCAGTGTTCGTGAAAATTCGTCATCGCCACGAAGGCGCTGCGGCCATGCTAGAAAAGCTTGCCGACGACGAAATTCTGGTGACCTTCGACCAACCTCAGCGCGCCATTACTCCGGGGCAGGCCGCAGTTTTCTATGATGGCGACATTGTTGTAGGCGGCGCCTGGATCACGTAAAAGATCGCGCAAACCACTTTCCCGAGAGTGATAGAAATCCGGTTGGGCGCCAGATCGTCACCCGTCTCTCAAGTTCTGTCAGAAGCGCGGACGCTGCGCCATTCGCCACGACCACATAAGGAACGATGTCGATGTAAGGTCGATCCCGGGTTCGGTGGTGCTGAACGACTGCATGTTGTCTTGATACACTGCTACTTGCGACGCATCAAACGGACCGTCGTTTCCATTAAATTTCTTGAACGCGTCTTCTCCGTTCGCGGGACACAGAATCATGCCGTCCACTACGCCTGAAGTCGCACCCCCACCTGGACCCTCGGAAGCCGCACCCCAGAGCACCGGCGTGCCTCCGGAAGTTCCATCCAGCGCTCCGGCCAGGTTCGCCACCTGGTGCTGGATACAATTTGGAAAGGTGCTTCCGTCGCCCACGATAAACGACGAGCCCCAAGCATTCGCGCCCAAGATGTTCCCCAGCCATCTCTGTGAGTAGGTGTCGTAGCTCCTGGACCCAGTCAGGTAATAGGCTTCACTTGCCATCACCGATAGACCGGCTCCGTGTGAAGTGGTATCGCCGGAGCTCCACTGATTCCCGAAGCCCCAGGGATCCGTGCCTGCTTGTGAAATCGCGTCACGAACTTGGCGCAAGAATTGTTTGCGGATACTCGATTTCGAAACCGCCAAGTCGTCTGGATTGCCGGCCATTTCCAGCGCTCGATACAGTTCGAAATGAGCGAGGCCGCTGACGTCGTACAGGTTGAGCGTGTCTGTGAACCCTGGGTCGTAGATGTTCTGGATGTAGTTCCTGGCAAACCTCGCCGCCTGCCGGAGGTAGTCCATGGGATCGGTGTGGGGCAGGCCGTCCGGCAGGTCTTTGGCTCCCTGGGCTGATTGCAGAGCGAAGTACAGTTCAGTTGCGCCCAGCTCCATGTCATCTTCCCATACGCTTTCCGGATAGCCGTCAAATGGAGAAATGGTCAGCAGGCAGGTGCTGCATGAGCCCGAACCGACCGTTGGCGCAGGGTCCGGATAGGAAATATCGGCAAGAGCAAATATAGCCTCTGCATTTTTGAGGCACTTATTGGCGACAGCAGGTTCTGTTCCGCGATTGAGTTGGTAGCAGAGCGCAAAGTCTGCCGCTAGACGGCCCGCTAAATTTGGGCTGATTGGTGAGCCGGCGGGGCCCGCCAGGTAAACCGGGCGATGGCAGATGAACAGCGTCGTAAAGGGATCACAGGCTTGCGGATCTCCGGCTTGTTCGAAATTATCGGCCGCCTGAGGCAGAGTCCAGATGTCATACTCCGTGATCAAGCAGTAGGGCGTGATATAAGTTCCGCCACAGTTGCCCGTGGCCGAACTGGGATCGCCTTGCCCGTAGAAATCCCAGTCCTGAGTATTGTCCACCTGGTAGTAGAGGGTATGCGTTTTGTCGTTCCACATCTTCAGTAGCCAGTCGATCCCAAACCTGGCTTCATCGGTGAAGTCGGACGACGCCGGGGCTCCGGGACCGCTGTCCCCTGCGTAAGAGATAGAGCCGGGCGGCGCGTCGGGATTCATGCGAGCGTTTGCGCCCATCTGGTGTGGAAAGTCGCGAATCCCTATCTGCATCAGAGCCGCAGTATAGCTGGTTGTTTCGACGTATTTCACGTAATCACCCGCGTCCCACCATCCTCCAGACACGTTGATATTCGGCTGCTTTGCGGACACTATGGCCGGAGCGGGCGGTTTGTTATCGATAAAGTCGTTGCTGTCGAGCAACGGTGTCTGGTAAACATGCGCATTCTTATCCTTGAGATGTCCGGGCGCCGTGCGCAGCGCGTTAGGGATAAAGTTCGGTCCGTCTCGCTCCGTTTCGTAGAAAAATAATGTGTTCAGGAGCAAGCCTGAATACAGCGCCTCCGGGCAATCCACCGCGAACCGCGGCGAAATCGCTGCCACCGGCCCGGACACGGAAATCGTGTACAGATCTCCCGCCGGAGCGTTGAAGTCGAGAGCATAGACGTTATACGCGAGTTTTCGAGTGTGGCTCCAGATGCCGAGCAAACGGCCGACCTGACCGGAGAAGGCTGTGGCACCCTTTGAGTTGACCACCTTGAATTTCGCTCCGGCCCCCTCCGCCGAGGACATCAGGTAGGCACGAAAAGGTGTTTCGCCCGCTTCGTATCCAACCTGACTGACGCGCACGTAGGCAGACTGAGCTTGCGTGGTGAGACTCCAGGCAAACATCGCTAGTAGTGTGCCCGCGACCGAAACAAGTCGAAGCGAGGTGGAAAGGCTGGCCCTCCAGGACGACATAGCTTCCTCCGCAGGGAATCGGCTGTATTAAATGCATTTAATACAGGGAATAAATAGTGCTACTTTTGCTGTTGGGTGTCAAGGCTCGGGTGTAAGATCTGTAAGATCTGGTTGCGCCTCAGCGTCGCGTTGGTCCAGTGCGACGCCCTTATCCGTGCGCGCGACGGATCCCGGCGTGAACTGGCGTCATTCATTGATGGATTTGCCAACAAACGTCTCGCTTCAGAGATTCTTATCCCGAGTTGCTCAGTGGGTTACCTAAGTCACTTTGGTTCTGGGCCTCAGTTAAGATAAACTTGCCAACCAATCGATAGTCTGATGACTATTCTCGAGAAAATGCCAACCGTTGTGACCGTGGCTGTTCTGGTCGGCATTTTTGCCGGCCTCAAACGGCATGGACGCTCTGCGCGCTTGCAACTTTGGTTGGTCGCGTGGTTCCTGGTCTTCATTCATTTCGTGGCACAGATGCTGGAACCTGCCACTGGACCTGTCAGCGTATTTCTGCTGGCGGTCGATTTAACCTCACTGCTAGCATCCGCGGTGATCTTTGTGGTTTCTGTTTCGTCAGTTGTGGAGGACAGATCCAAGAGAAATCTGCTGCTCCTGGTGACGGGCATACCTTCCGTGACCTACGGAATGCTGGACTGCTACGACGTACAGGCGCGATGGCCCTTTGTGTTATGCCTGGTCGCGTGTTTTGGAAGCGGAGTTTTCTTGCTCTTTCGGATTCACCGGAGGGCCTACCTGTATACCGTCGCGACTGCGGTCCTCATTGCGGCCGCCGGTATTTGGGCGACCCGAGCTGCCTTACATGGCTCCTTTGACGAGGGAGTGACTGCGTTACTCGGCCTCGGCTTTGCGTTACCTGGGATTTTTGTCTGCCGGAATTACTGGCGCATTTCTCCGGGAACGCTGACCGTTGTGGTTGGCTTCCTTACCTGGGGCGCAGTGTTCCCTGTTGGAATGCTGATTGACCATTTCGCGCCGGGTGTAAATGTACCTCCAGAATTGTGGAACGTCCCGAAGATGTTTGTGGCCTTCGGAATGATTCTGGCTATGGTCGAAGACAAGTCCGAATCCATCGAGGCGATGCAGCACAAGGAACGTGCCCTAAACCGGCAACTGGAGCGTTTCTCGGCTATCACCTCGCAGCTTTTGAACGGCGTGGATGTAGACCTTCTGTGCGCTGAAATTGCCTTGGCGATCACGGAAGTAAGCAACTTTCGGGTAGTGGCCATCCATTTGGATAACGCAGGCCATGGGTTGCGGTTGGCGGGCGCCAGCGGGCTCTCCTCCAAAGCTTTAACGGAACTACAGAACAAAGCTAAGCAGTGGACGACCGAAGATATCAAAGATTTTTGCACCCGCGGACACCGCATCGGAGAAAACTCGTTCTTACTTTCCGCGGCACTCGCCGCGAAATACAATCCTGTGAAAAGCCAGTTGCAATATGATCTCAATCCCTACTGGAACAGCGGCGACGAGCTGCTGATTCCCCTGCGCTCGGTGCGCGGGGGTTACCTGGGATGCATGGCGCTCGACGATCCAAGAGAGCCGGCAGAAGTTAACGCTTACCAGTTGTCGCGCATAGAGCTATTGGCGGCCGACTTGGGAGTCGCTCTCGAACTCAAGTCGCTGCAACGCCAGCTAGTGCGATCGGAAAAGCTGGCGGCTTTGGGACAGTTAGTTGCGGGAGTTGCCCATGAGCTGAACAACCCTCTCACTGCCGTAATCGGCTATGGTGAGTTGCTAGGCGACGACATAGCCCTTGGGCCCGTGCGCAACCGGCTGGACAAGCTCGTAGCGGAAGGTCGTCGCATGAAAAAGATCGTAGAAAACCTCCTCCGTTTCTCGCGGCAGAGTGCGTCGGATCGTCGGGCAGTAAGCCTACTGCCGATTGTTCAGGATGTGCTGGCACTGCGCGAGTACCACGTCCGAACTCGAAACGTGGAAGTCTCCGTAGACATTCCGGCGGATCTACCACTGATTGTGGCGGACGAAGACCAATGCAAACAGGTGTTACTTAATCTGATCAACAACGCAATCGATGCAGTAGAAAGCGGAACGAAGCCGAAACATATCGCCGTCCGCGCGTTCCAGCGCGGCGGTCGCGCATTGATCGTGGTGGAGGATACAGGTCCTGGATTCTCTGACCTGAATCGTGCCTTCGATCCGTTCTACACGACAAAACCAGTGGGTCGGGGTACCGGCCTCGGTCTCAGTATCTGCCACGGAATTGTCAAGGAACACGGTGGGGAGATTCGACTCGAAAACTTGGAGCCAGGGGGAGCCTCAGTGACCGTAGAGCTGCCGATTGAGGAAGTGGCGTGTACGCAAACCGTGGCCAAAGCGCTTCCATGGGGTTCAAGTCGCGAGCCCGAAGCGGCTGCAGCTCCCGCTGAGTTAATCTAGTACCTGCGACCGATGCAGGCAAGCTGTTGAAAACCCTGCTTTTGACGTGCCAGTGGGAGGAGGGCCAGCCATCAACTCACATAGGATGTCCCGCTACCGCCGCATCCTCTGCCGCATAATCGAACGGTGCCAGAACCGCGGCGGCTGGAGGATTTTCCCGCTCCCAGCGTATCGTTTGCAGGATTGCCTCCTCAATCGTCACCGCTTCCTCGTATCCCAGTTCCTGGCGGATACGCGTCGAACTTGCCGTCCAATGTTGCGCGGTGTTGCCTGGCTTTAGCAAGTGCCGTGGCGTGCGCTCAGTGGGCAGGACGACGAAATCCCCACCCCACCGCATCGCGGCGGCGATCTTTCGCGCCCATTCCAGCTCGCTAAACGATGGTTCCTCGCACACGTTATAGATACGTCGCGCCGCGCGATTATCAGTGGCAGCCAGCGCAATCGCTGCGGCCACGTTCTCCACGGAGCCACGCGGCGAGCGCCAGGCGGCCAGCGTCTCGGGAAAGATGATGTGGCGCCGCCCGTCAGCGATGCGCTTCACTACGGGGTGAAAACGACGCAGTGGATCGCCCGGTCCATACACCATTGGCAACCGGAGTACCGTGCCGGGAAGTTCACGATCGTTCATGACAACGCGCTCGGCCGGAATCTTGTCATAATCGTCCGTCACCCATGGAAAGATCTTGCGCATGAGCTGCAAGCTCTCGGGCGGGTAGGGATGCAAACAGCGTCGCAGCTCCGAGTGTTCCGTAAGGGGCATTTCCTGCAACGGTCCGCTTTCTGTACTGCAGAGCATTTTTAGATCACCGGCGCGGCTCCGACAGTTTCTCGCCGACCACGGCCACTTTTGGAGCCGCGCCGCTAATCTAAAAATGCTCTGCATTATGTTGAACCCAAGATCAAGCTGAAGCCATCCAACTGCTGTTCGTCTTTTCCGCGCATGCTCTCTTCTTATCAGGTTGCGTTGTGGAAACAAGAGAGTTTTCTGATACGGCCCAGCCACGTTCCCCGCAACTATGCGAAATCTGGCCGGCTTAGCTCGCGGTGAGATAGTATTCACGCTAGACGGCTGAGACATTCGCCATCGTGGTGAAACGCCCATACCGGCGGCCGGAGTATGACGGACTAGCGTCACCGCGCAATTTACGCCCGCCCGGCAGCAAGAAACCAGCGTCGTACCCTAGTAAAGCAGCAGGTTGCGGACCCTCCGTCAGTGAACGGTGCCAAAAGCCTATTCACCCGCCCGATGTTCTGGATTTCACTCGAAGAAACTCGGGCCTAGTAGAACAACGAATCCGTGCCGTCAGTCTGCGGGTTGAGTGCCAGAAGAGCCGGTATCGGAATGATCGTCCTGTCGAGTTTTATCGGATATTTTCCTACACCCGCCCAGCCGTCGTCACTCATTCGTTCGCCCGGCAGCGATTGTCCGCGGCGCTGCTGCCTTCATCGGCATGATTCGAGTTTCGCTGTTGGTGCACAATTCTCAAGCGACGACTCAGAACTGGTGCGGCAAATCTGAGAACTTAGATACACTTGAGCCAACCATGGGCTTTAAGAAACTCGATCTCAACGGCAAAGTGGCGGTCGTCATCGGTGGCAGTTCTGGAATAGGCCGCACCCTCGCGCGCGGATTAGCCGAGGCTGGAGCCGACGTCGTGCCCAGCGCACGGCGCATGGAATTGGTAAATGCTGTTGCCGACGAGATAGAGTCTCTGGGGCGCCGATCGCTGCGTGTAAGCTCCGACGTGGCAGATCGCGCATCGCTCGAAACAGTGCTGCAGGCTACCATCCAGACGTTCGGTAAAGTGGATATCTTGGTCAACGCCGCGGGTTTCAACCAGCGTGCCCCGACGCTCGATTTCCCTGAGGCGGATTGGGACCACCTCATTGACACTAACCTCACAGGGACGTTGCGAGCGTGCCAGGTTTTCGGACGTCATATGATCGAGCGCAGTTATGGCCGCATCATCAACATCGCTTCGATGGGTTCATTCCTGGCCCTTTATGAGGTGGCCGCGTACTGCGCGAGCAAGGCCGGCGTGGCCTCTTTGACAAAATCGTTGGCGATCGAATGGGCATGCCACGGAGTCTGTGTCAACGCGATTGCACCAGGATATTTCCGCACGCCGCTGAGCGAGAAGCTGTTGATGGGCACGCCGCGCGGACAGGAAGTGCTTACCCGCACTCCGATGAAACGCTTCGGAGAACTCGAAGAACTAGTTGGGGCGGCTATCTTTCTCGCATCAGACGGTGCCAGTTTCGTAACTGGTACTCTGCTAGTCGTGGATGGTGGCTATCTTGCCAGTGGTGTAAATCAATGACGTCTGCCTAATTCCATGGCGACTCCCCGATTGATGTCATAGGTAGGCGCTGGAGGAAATCGGCCAAGGCTTGCCCTTTCCCCTGTGCGGGATCAATTCTGACGATCAGGGAGCTCGTTGAGGGATCGCGGTCGGTCTTCACCTGAATCTGTTGTTTCAGCAAGGTCCCAGGCTTCGTGCTGCCATGGGTCCCCTCCGCAGGACGCGCTTGCGCGACCGCAAGCGGCTGTCGATAGCCCGCGGGCTGATCCGAAGCAGTTGTTCTTCGATTTTTCGCCGTCAGCCGAAAATGCCGCCCGAATCCATGGCATCCACTGCGGCAATAGCGCTTTCAAGCGTAGCGAACAGGGACAATCTGCCGCCGCCCACGACGTGGCCGCCTTACAGGCGTGCTTTCTGGCGGCGGGCTATTGAGCAGGCGGGTGGCATACGTGCGGGGGTAGCCACCATTCACGCAGAACTCATCCAAAATCCGCCTCTTCTCACTATTGCGGGCCTCACGATCACCTTGACAGATCCTTTGCAGATAATCGCTTCGAGAGGTCGTTTTCATTCGGTAACCCGTCTTCATGGCGGGTTACATCCTAAAATTGCGCGACGATACCTTCAGGGTTACATTTTAGGTTGCGCGATACGGCCCCTTGACCGATGGGAGGGGCGGATGTCAGACTATCGCTAGTTGGAAAAACATCTCCTAGTCTCTCACGCCCGACAATTTAGGACTTCTTGATTCCATGATCATTCTCGTTACCATCATTCACGTCATCGTATGCCTGTTTCTGATTATTGTTGTCCTCTTGCAAAGCGGCAAGGCCGGGGACATCTCGGCAGCCTTCGGTGGACAGGGAAGCCAGGCGGCATTTGGCCCTCGAGGAGCAGCCACCGCGCTCTCTAAAGCGACCACCATCTCAGCGGTGCTGTTCATGTTGACATCGGTGACGCTCTCCATCAACGCCATCAAACATGGCGGCCCTCGCTCTGTTCTACAGGGTGAGAAATCCGCCCCTGCGAAAACCCAACCCGCCGCGCCGGCCCCCACCCCTGCGAATCCGACACAGAAATAAACAAAATTCCACTCGTGGTGCAGTTTCGCGGATGCCCGCTTAGGGGTTCCGCCGTAATTGTATTTCCCATATGCGGGTGCTACCATCCGGTTAAGTAACATTGCACTTTTCAGGAGGTTCTAATGTCTGACTATGATGGCAGCAGTTTTGTGTGGTTCCTGGCAGGGCTGGGTTTAGGAGGACTCGTCGGAGTTTTATACGCCCCCCGAGCCGGAAGCGAAACCCGCGAGGAGATTAAAGCTCGAGCGGAACAAGGACGCGAGTTCGTACGTACTCGAGCGAAAGAGGCGCGCGAGCAAGCTTCGGGTTGGGTTGATAAAGGCCGCGATGTAGTGAGCCAGCAAAAGGATCAGTTCAAGGCAGCTTACGAGGCTGGACGGCAGGCCTACCAGGAGGCGACGTCAGAGAGTGCGCCTCCTAAGGGTGTGTAAGTAAAAGGACTCGTTGGTATCAGGCTCTTTTCTGGGAGCTTTTACAATGATGGAAAATCTCATGCCTTGGTTTATCGCCGCCACTACGGCGGCCGTCGTTTTGCAGGCGCTCATCCTTGTCGCTCTATACTTCGCGGTCCGCAAGACTGCTGCGAAATTGCAGGGTGAGGTCACGGAGTTAAAAGAAAAATCGCTCCCGATGATTCAGTCGACGGAAGCGGTGTTGATCGAGCTGCTTCCCAAGACTGCGAAACTCGTGGACAACCTCATGGAGTTGCAACCGAAGATTGGGCATATCGTCGATACCGTGGTGGAGTTGCGCCCCAAGGTCCAGCTTGTCGTAAGTAACCTGGCGGAGACAACCGCTTCGGTCCGCGCTGAAGTTCAGAGGGTAGATGCGACTGTAAACGATGTTATGGATCGTGCTCGCCTCCAGGTGATCCGAGCCGACGAGTTGCTCACCCGCACCTTCGATCGTGTCGAACATACCTCCGATGTCGTAGCTAAAACAGTGGTGTCGCCGGTGCGCCAAGTGTCCGGCATTGTGCGTGGGGTGACTGCAGGCGTCGAGTTTCTTCTGGGCAATAGAGGTGGCAAGAATGGCGGCTCTCGGGCCCAGCGGCGAGCTGTACCACAAGACGAAATGTTCATCTGAGGTCGAGAACGCGTGATTGCGCCTTCCCGTGGCGTTCGTGACCTTCTTGAATTTTTATGAGGTATCTAGTTCACGCCTGCGTTAAGCCCGGTCGCGCAGACAGTCTTCTTAAAGCCATCCACAGTGAAAAACTTGGCCAAGGCTCCGTGGCCGAGGGCGAGTACTTGCGCAATATGCGCGATGCGCGCGTCGAGACCGGAACGGTGCGTTGGGTGGAGGTCTGTTATTGTCCCACGCCGCTCCTGGAGGAGCGGTCTTATTGGGAAGAGTACTTTGATCTCAAGAGAGTGCAAGACGCACACGACCGCCGCAACTGTCGCGACCAGAACGGTGAAGAACCATGGGCGTGCGGCAATTGTGATTGCAGTGCGAGGTTGGAGCAGCGGCTGAAAGCTACGGGCGCGCCTTTCCTGGAGTCGCTCGGTCAGCGAAAACAATAGCTGTCAACAATGCCCTGCCAAGTCTCGAGCAGTATCGGCGCAGCCTCGCAAGTCTTTTTCGGGACGCTACCGAATATCCACCTCGTGAAAGCCAAAGCCCCGCAACATGCTTGAGATTGTGGCTCGTGCGTTGTCGGTAGCGGTTTTTAGAATGCCGTCCTGCAACGCGGCTTGCTCGAGCTGGCGTTCAGCTTCTTCGCGGACTTCGCTTTCGAGATTAGGATCCGGAGAAGAGAACAACCCGGTGTCGCGAGAATATACCTTTGTCCTGGCATTATCGATTCGCGTGCTGAAGACTTCGGCCGTCGGCAGGTGAATCAAAACCTTCTGCCCTTGTATCTGGACATCGCCGGGCCTTAGACCAGCGAGATTGATGCCACCCACCACTTCCCCGTGAACCACCAGCAGGAGCCGGTCCCCGGCCAGAAATTTAGGCAGATAAGCATTGGAGTGCTCCCCCGAAATAATTTTATCCATCGTATAGCTCACGGTTTCCAGACGCTGAAGCTGCTGAATTTGACGAACGACCGTCGGCTGATCCACATTGATCCGGATGTGTCCGCCGCCCAAGATGCCCATCAGGTGCGACAAGCCGAAGCCGGTCGACAACCACAGAGTTCCCGCCAATAAGAAGGCAAGAATCACACCCAGGAAAATGCCAACGATCAAGGAGGGGATAATCCTCGACGGGCCTTGAACCTGGCGAGGTTCCGATTCTTCTGCGTGCACTGAATTGTTAGTCGCCATCAAGTTTCGCTACCCTTTAGTGTAGACGAAGGCAAACGAGCGCGTTCACAGCCTGAATTGCTTTATGTCCGCGCAAGGAGAGTACTGGCGAGAATGGCCCTCAGCATAATGCCTCGGGGAAGAGAAGCTCTGCCGGAGAGTTTATGTGCAGGAGTTGGTGCGAAATTGGACAGCTGGGGTGTAACCCACTCACTCCCAAGCGTGAAAATTGGTGCGGAAGGGGGATTCTAACTGGCTCATCACGTTGATAACACATAACTTACTGATTTTGCCTCCCCAAACGCCCAACCATCCCGCTTCCACGGTACGTTAATGCTACGGCGAGCGCGCGCGCAGTAGACGTGGCAACCTAGCTGGGTTTGCTCCAGCCGTCGCCAAACCTGCGGCAATGGCGGTGCCCAAGCCTTGGTGTGAGCCGGTTACGAGAACGTTTTTGCCGTTCATTGGAACGAATTCAGCTGAAATAATTGGAGGTTCATCGATTCAACTCTCGCCGATTCGCGCGGGTAGGAGCTTGGGACTCAGAAGATGTATGAACAACAATGCGATCAGATAGGCTGACGCCGCTATGAAAAAAGGAACCATGTAGCTTCCGGTCCACTGCAGCACATGGCCTACGATTTCCGCGATCACCATTCCGCCAATCGCCCCGGCCATGCCTCCAATTCCGACAACGGATGCCACTGCGCGGGATGGAAAAAGATCGGACGAGAGCGTGAACAAATTTGCCGAAAAGCCTTGATGACCGGCGGCGGCAAGCCCAATCAGAACTGTAGCGGGCCATAATCCGGAAAGCCTGTAAACACAGGCAATGGGCAGTACGCACAGCGCGCAGAGAAACATTGCCCACTTTCTCGCCGCGTTCACCGATACTCCTCGCCGAATCAAACTCGAGGAAAACCAGCCGCCTGCGATACTTCCGAGATCACTTATGACATAAACAACCAGAATTGGCAGGCCGATCTGCGTGAGGTGCAGGCCATGCATTCTCTGCAAATAGTCCGGGATCCAGAAAAGATAGAACCACCAGATGGGGTCAATCATGAATTTCCCGGCGGCAAACGCCCACATTTGTCGGTGAGGCAGAAGCTGGCTCCATTTAATTTTCCCGGCCTGGGCAACAGGGTCGCTTTGGATGTACTTCCTTTCGCCGCTGGTGCAGTAGGGATGTTGTTCCGGGTTTCGATAGAGCCATAGCCAGAGAATGAGCCAGGCAAAGCCTAGCGTGCCGGTTAGCAAGAATGCCCAGCGCCAGCCAAGATGCACCGCAATCCACGGTACGATGAGTGGCGTAACGATTGCGCCGATGTTGGTCCCCGCGTTGAAGATTCCGGTTGCCAGGGCCCTCTCCTTTCTTGGAAACCATTCCGCAACGCACTTGATGCTGGCCGGGAAGACTCCGGCCTCACCGAATCCCAAGGCAGCTCGGGCTGCAGCAAAACTGGGAAGTGAGAACGCGATCGCGTGGCCCATTGAGGCGAGGCTCCAGAAAACCATGGCCGTGGCGTAACCAATGCGAGTGCCAAACCGGTCAATCAGGCGTCCGACGAAAATCATACCCAGCGCGTAGGCCGCCTGAAAGGCGAACACGAGGTTCCCGTAGTCGATTTCATTCCAGCCGAACTCGTGCTGCAGCGGCCCCTTGAGCACACCGAGGACCTGACGGTCCATGTAATTCTTCGTCACCCCGAAAAATAAGAGCCCACAGATGACCCAACGGAAGTTTCCCGCGAAGACGCCTCCGCTCCGTTGGGCATTCGACGAAGATGCGGAATCGTCATCATGTCCGCCGGATTCCGCTTCGACGATCAGGTTCTGATCCGTCATCGACTTTGACTTCTCCCTGGGTTTTACCCGGCCGATTATTTCCGTGCCGCGTCTAGGCCTGAAGCGATTTGTTGAAATTCGGGTTGGACGTTGACCACACCGAATTGCCGGTCTTCGACTTCTCTGTGCGCGGCCATGGCCCAGAGAAAAGCGATCCGATGTCCCGGCACGGAAACATTGGGATGATAGCCGTTGGGTATCAACACGGCATCACCGTCGCGCACCGCGGTCACCAATTCCGGATATTGAGTGTCGTTGTATACCAACTGAAGGCCATAGGCTGGCTCCGGCATGTCAAAGTACACATACGTCTCCTCCAGCATTTTGGCGTGCTCGTGAGGCGGCCAGCTTGTCCAGTTGCCCGGATCGGAAGCGGTGAAGCCTGCGATCAGACGGCCCGCTTCCACATTGTTGGCAATCAGCACGTTCAACTCCCGTCTGGATCCGGGGTTCCCAGCGACAAATTTCATGCCAGGGTCCTCGGCTACGTCGGCGTAGCGAACGATTTTCAAAGGGTATTTCCCTTTGACGTCGGCCGAGAACTCGGCGAAATCCACGGTGCTTTTAGTCGACACTTCGATGGCGGAATCGCGGGGAATGTAGATCGCGTCGAATTGTCCCAAATTGTATTCGTTTCCTGCAATCTTCACCGCGCCGTTTCCTGCCAGGCATATCAGTCCTGTTTCCTGCGTTCCGTTGGAGAACGACACAAGTGGTTCAGCACCGCCCAAAATGATGCGACCGTAGGAGAGATGGCGCATTATGCTATTTGCCGGTGTCACGGCGAGATGACGCCCAGTCTGAGCGTTGGTTTTGCGAAACACCATTTTTTCGATTGGAACTGCAGACTGCGTACTCATCGATCACTCCTTCTTGATTCCAACTAATCCCTGAAGATTACAAGAGGGAAGACCCTGTTCAATCTCCCGTCTTGCTCCGCACTACACTTAAAACGCGAAACCGCAGCAGTTCAAAACGTGAATCGCTATCACTGGTCTAGAATGTGAACCTCGCGCCGATCTGGATCAGGCGGGGGCTTTGCGGCAGAGGTGACTTGGCCATTCAAGGCGGACTACAGGCCCGCACGGGCAGCTGACTAAGGTTGCTGCAGCTCTTGATTCTCTACAGCTTGGCCGGGACACGCAAGCCGCATGAACAGGTCGGACCTGTTGGGCCTTCACGGCCGAGGCCCTTTTTACGTTGAACGCGCCAAACTGGGAAACGCGTCGCACGGGGTAACGTGAAGTTGGCATACCGTTTCTGATCCGAACCGAAGGGGACTGCCAACGAGCTGCGTCGCGATGAGCGTCACCGCCGGCATGGCTCGTCGCGGACCTGTTCCATCCACTCGACGACTTTCCCGCCTAGCTTTTCCTGGATGGCTATGTGAAGCGATTGAAGCAGGCCCCGGCTGAGTGAGCGGCCACGACGGCACTTTCGGAGACAAGCCACACCCGCGAAACGAATGTTGGCGAGCATACTGCGTCTTCAGTTTTCGACAGGAATGCTTCGCATTACAGCTTCTTTGGGCAAATCAAGCGCTGGACGGTAGCCGCGTACCGCGAAATAGAGCACATAAAGGTGGCAGAGGAACGGAACCCAAAATGCATACCGAATACTGCTCATATCGGAAATGTAGCCCATGATAACCGGAAAAACGGCGCCTCCAATGATGGACATCACCAGCAGAGAAGAGCCCAGCTTTGTGTGTCGTCCGAGCTGCTTCAGGCTCAGAGCGAAAATGGTCGGGAACATAATGGAATGAAAAAACCCGAGCAGGACCAGAGCCCACATCGGCGCGGCTCCGGTTCCAAGCAACACGACCGTAAGACAGAGCAAAGCTGACATTCCGAACAGCGAGAGCAGGCGGGAAGCTGCGATGCGCTTCATCATCGCCGAGCCGGCAAATCTGCCAATCATGAATCCCAGCAAGTGCAGCTTCAGATAATTTGCTGCCTGCTTTTCGGGCAGTCCCGGCATACTGTATTGCGCAAAACGGATGACAAAACTGGCCACGCCCACCTGTGCGCCCACGTAAAAAAACTGCGCCAGAACACCTTTTAACAGATGTTTGTACGGCCACAATCCCCGCAGACCCTCGACTGCATTCGGTGTTGCTTCGGCGTCACCCGCTTCGCGGACTTCGGGCAACTGTGAAAAGAAGATGAGTGCGGCCACGGCCAGGAACAGTGCCGCGATCACTAGATAAGGCCCTTTCACGGTGTTCGCCTCGGCTACCTCGTAAGCCTGCAACTGGGCGGAAGTCATGGCAGATAACTGTGTGCGGGAATACTCCACTCCGGAAAGAATGAAGGCAGCTCCAAAGATTGGAGTGACGACTGCGCCGACGGAGTTGAAGGATTGGGCAAAGTTCAAGCGACGCTCCGAGCTCTCGGGAGGGCCAAGGATCGTCACATACGGATTCGCCGCCACTTCCAGAACGCCCTGCCCGCATGCCATGACAAATAGCGCAAACAAGAAGAATCCATACAGTCTGACGGACGCCGCTGGAATGAAAAGAAGAGATCCGGTAGCACAGGTCAGCAGGCCGACAAGGATTCCTCGTTTGTACCCGATCTTCTCCATCAACCAGCCTGCCGGGAGGGCGGCCAGGAAATATCCGCCGAAAAACGCTGTCTGGATCAATGACGACCGAAAGTCGGAAAGGTGAAACCCCTTCTTCAGGTGGGGAATCAGGATGTCGTTCAGATTGACGCCGAAAGCCCAGAGAAAAAAAAGGCTGGTGACGAGAATAAACGGTAAGACGTAGCGGCGCTCCGTCATTGGTACGGATGATTTCGTCATATCCCTCCTGTTAGGTCAAGGCCCGGTCCAGATGCACATAACCTCCGTCTACAACCAAGTGCTGGCCTGTGATGTGCCCGGCCTTTGTTGAAAGAAGGAACACCACCATTGCCGCAATCTCATCAGGAGTAGTCATTCGTCTATCGAGAGGAATCTTGTCAATAACACTCTTCAGTTTTTCCTCGGGATCGGGAAATCCATCGAGCCATTTTCGATAGAGTGGAGTCATCACTTCAGCAGGGATAACCGCGTTTACTCGGATACTGCAGGGGAGCAATTCTGCTGCCCATTCGCGGGTCAAGGCCAGGATTGCACCCTTGGAGGCAACGTATCCTGATGTGCCGCCCTGGCCCGTAAGAGCGGTTTTCGAACCGATGTTCACAATGCAGCCGCGAGTTCGCTTCAAATGCGGAAGCGTGTAGTGTGCCATATTGTAATAATGCAGAAGGTTTCGCTCCAGCGAAGAGAGAAACTCCTGAGGATTGCCGTGTTCGAGACCGACTCTATCGTTGATGCCTGCGTTATTCACGAGTGCGTCGACGTGGTCGAAAGTCGCAATCGCTCGCCGCACAATGTCTTTGCAGTTCGTGGCCGGTGAAAGATCGACGGCAATGAAACTGACTTGCATTCCTTGACCACTGAGCTCATCACGCAATCGCTGACACGCCTGCACGTCCCGGTCGACAGCAACTGCAATGGCGCCTTCCTGGGCGCAGGTTCTGGTGATAGCTGCGCCGATGCCCTTTGCCCCGCCCGTCACCAGCACAACTTTATCTTTGAGTTGCAGATCCATGTTTTGCGGATTGATGATTGTACATCGACGAGTTGCAGACGGTAGCGAAGCGCGACACCAGCGGTAACCATCGAGCGTTAGCCGCGCAGATTCAAGAAACCTCCGTCAATCGGATAGTCCGAGCCCGTAATGAAGGACGCTTCGTCCGAGCAAAGATAAAGAGCAAGGGAAGCAATCTCCTCCGGCTCAGCCATTCTTCCAATGGGCTGTGATTTTTCCAGCTTCTCGTACATCTCTTGTTCTCTGCCGGGATAGTTACGATGCAAGAAACCATCGACAAAAGGAGTATGGACTCTTGCCGGCGAAATGCAATTGCAGCGAATGTTGTGGGCAAGGTAATCCCTGGCCACAGAATATGTCATCGCTACTACTGCGCCTTTACTCATGGAATAGGCAAAGCGATCGGCCAGGCCCGATGTTCCCGCAATGGACGCCATGTTTAAGATGATGCCGCCTCCGTTAGCTTTCATGTGGGCCACAGAAGCATGCATGCAGTTGTACATGCCCTTAACGTTCACCGAGAAAACTCGGTCGAAATCGGCCCCCGGCGTAGCTTCCAGGTTGCCAACGTGGGAAATTCCGGCATTGTTCATCAGAATGTGAACACGTCCCTCTTGAAACACGTTGTTAAAAGCCGTCTTGACACTGTCATGCTGGGACACGTCACAACCATAGGCTTTGGCGTTCCCACCACTGGATGCGATCTCACTTGCAACCGTTTCGGCAGCGTGCTCGTCGATGTCGAGGACGCGGACGCAGGCTCCGCTACTAGCGAACCTTTGAGCGACTGCGCGGCCGATGCCGCTGGCCCCGCCCGTAACTACGGCAAGTTTGCCGTCGAGCCGGAAAGAGTGCGAATTCCCCTTCAGAAAAGACCTCCTCGTTTCGATCTAACGCTTGAATCTACTTAACCTGATCGTCATGCGCGCGCTCAAGCATGGCTAACGCGTTTCGTGCATCGGCATCATTCGGCGCCAGTTCTAGAGCGGTACGCAATTCCTTCTTCGCCTCGCCGATGTTTCCCGTGCGCCCGTAAAACAGTCCCAGATTCTTGTGCAGGTGCGCGCTTTGCACGCAGTTGCCGCAGAGCTGAATAGCCTCATTCATTTGCTCCACCGCTTGAGGCCAATTCTGCGCGTTGGCTGCTTCCAGCGCGAAATTTCCCAACTCCGAAACGCGATCGGCGATCTGCTGGCTCTTCTGCAGCGCGTCGAAGCGATCCTGATATTGCTTGGCTTCGGGATCGTGCATCCTGGTCAAGGATCTGGCGAGATTGTAAAGGGCTTGAGACTCATTCGGGTCGGCTTGAACCGCCGCTTTCCAGTGCTGAATGGCCCTAACGCTGTCGCCGGAGTGCTCCAGGCTTTGGCCAAGCAGGTATTGAGCGTCCGCATTGTCGGGCTGCAGCGCAACCACTTGCTGCAGGAGCCCGGTTGACCGCTCAACTTGGTTTTCCTGTTTTGCCGTGAGCGCGAGGAAATAGAGCGCGCCAGCATGGTCCGGCTGCAAACCGATTGCGGTTTGAAGTTCCTTGTCCGCATCTTCGTACTTGCCGGTCTCGAAGAAGAATCGGCCCAGGTTGTAGTGAGCAACGGCAAGCTTTGGATCCAGCCG
>Ga0307474_10001162_pt1 | contig 19150 bp, 18 predicted proteins | sample atmos_gasesECM1C_2_FD_203312 | JGI IMG/M metagenome (GOLD analysis project Ga0307474, IMG submission 203312) | Hardwood forest soil microbial communities from Morgan-Monroe State Forest, Indiana, United States - atmos_gasesECM1C_05 | ecosystem: Environmental > Terrestrial > Soil > Temperate... | reverse complement strand
AGCGCTATATCAAACAAAGGAACATTGCAACACCATGGAAACAGGAACAGTGAAGTGGTTTAACGACGCCAAAGGCTACGGGTTTATCAGCCGCCAGAACGGCGAGGACGTATTTGTGCACTTCTCGGCCATTCAGGCGAGCGGCTTCCGCAGCCTGCAGGAAGGTCAGCAGGTGCAATTTGACGTGGTCAAAGGTCCGAAGGGCTGGCAGGCCGAGAACGTGAAGGGTGCATAAACCACTTCCCAGCTGACAATTCAAGAAAGGGCGGCCAGCCATGGCCGCCTTTTGAGTTTCTTGGGGAACTTTTCGCCTTCCCACGACATTACCAGTAGTGAAGCAACAAGGCGGGAACACATGCAAGCCGCACTGCCGGCGCTCGTTCTAGACTCGCAGGCGATAAAGCGAAGCGCCATGAATGGTACGCCAGGAAATCCCGACGCGGAGAAGGCTGCAACTGCGGTAAGCGACGAACAGTTGATGGCCGCGTTTGTCGGCGGTTCGAAGGATGCGTTTGGCGAGCTGTTCTCGAGGTACAAACAGCCGCTGTATGGATTTTTCCGGCGGCGCGTTGCCGATCCTGCCCAAGCCGAAGAGCTGGCGCAAGAGACTTTTCTCGCGGTACTTCGCGCGTCGTCACGCTATGAACCGCGCGCCCTTTTTCGAACCTATCTGTATGCCATCGGCTTCAAAATCCTGGGCGCGCATCGCCGGAAAGCGGCCTTTCGCGCGACGTTTCTTGGGACTACCGCCGAGGGTCCCGCGCCTGGGTTACAGAACGCCATGGACGCGGAAGTATTGCTGCGCCAGGCGGTGGGTAAGCTGGAGCGTTTGGATCGCGAAATCCTGTTGCTGCGTGAATGCGAGCAGTTGAGCTACGCGGAAATTGCCGAGTTGCTGAGTTTGCCGGTGAACACGGTGCGCTCGCGCCTGTTTCGCGCACGGATGGCGTTGCGCCACCTGCTTGCGGCGCCCGCTCCGAAACCATCCGCAGAAAGGCTCACGGAATCCGAGGGAGGCGTATGAACACCGCTGCACATCCTGTGGCCCCCGAAGAAGTCATGGCCCTTCTCGATGGCGAACTTTCCGCCGCGGAGGCGCAAGCCGTCTCCGCGCACCTGGATCGCTGCGCCGAATGCAGCGCGCTCGCTGAGCAGTTCCGCAGCACGTCACTGTCACTTTCGCGCTGGAACGTCGAGGCTGTTCCGGCAAAGCTGGAGCACTCCGTTACAACTGCGGCGGTCAAGTCCGGCTCAGGCGTCGACATCGGCAAAGCGAACTTGTTTCTGCGGGCGAGCTTTTGGACTTGGAGACAGTGGGCAACTGCGGGTGGAGGGACGCTGGCGGTGCTATTGCTGGTGTCGGCAATTTTCTTTCCAAATTTGCATCGTTCTCCTCTCCGCGCTCCTCTCCGCGTCGTCACCCGATTGGCCGATCCGGCGGAGTTCAACGACCAGAAATCCGAAGTGTCTGGGCGTCAAATCACGCAACGAAACTCCCCAGCGACAGCAGCGCGGGGTATTGCGGTTGATTCGAACGGCCTTTTTCACGGTCTTGGCAATCACGCCGAGAAGTCGGTTTCCGTGGATGGTCAGCCGGTGACCGATCAGCAGGACAAGGGTACTTCACCCATGATCGCGCGCAGTGTCGCGCTCTCGATCGTGGTGAAAGATTTCGCCGCTTCCCGTTCATCTCTTGACGGTACGCTTGCGCGGCATCATGGATATTCCGCGCAACTGAACGTCAGCACGCCGGAGAACGCCGCGCGGGGTTTGCAGGCATCGCTTCGGATTCCTGCGCCCGAACTCGCTTCGGCGGTTGCCGATCTCAAAACTCTCGGCCGCGTCGAGAACGAATCGCAATCCGGCGAAGAAGTTACTCAAGAGCACGCCGACCTGGTGGCGCGCCTGAAGAACTCCCGCGAGACCGAACAGCGCTTACGCACCATCCTTCAGGAGCGCACGGGAAAAATTGTCGAGGTTCTCCAGGTGGAGCAGGAGATTGCGCGCGTCCGCGGCGATATTGAGCGCATGGAGGCGGAGCAGAAGGCCCTCGAACACCGGGTAGAGTTCGCCACCGTCGACCTGCAGCTCACAGAAGAATTCAAAGCACAGTTAAACCCGCCGGCCGCTTCTGTTTCCACACGCATTCGCAACGCGCTCGTCGCTGGCTATCGTAACGCGTCGGAGATGGTGCTCGGCATGGTGCTGTTCTTCGCCGAGTCCGGCCCCACCCTCTTGATTTGGCTGATGATCATTGTGCTGCCGGTGATTTTCGTGTGGCGGCGATACCGGAGAGCCCTCGGCAGCGCGTAGCCGGAGAGCTGGCAGGACCTCAAGTCACGATCAGTCGAAGTGCTGCCAAGTCCCCCCACTGCTCGGAAACTTCACTGCAGACGCTTATTATTGTCGTCCATCGCGTATTAAAACCACGTCCGCATCTGTATGGCCGCGAACCAAAGCCAACTGCTTTCCATCGAACGACCAGTGAAAATCGAAAATGTGTTCAGAAGTGAAATCCGTAATCTGTTTGCCTTTGGAACCATCGAGCGGCTGCAGCCATAGGTTGTCTACGCCATTATCGCGAACCGGGTAAATCACTCCTTTGCCGTCGCTTGAAAAGTGCAGCAGGCCGAAGCGCGGCCGTTCGAACGCCACCAGCTTCGCTGCCTTGCTGCCATCCGTTTCCACCAGGGCCAGCATCTCTTTGTGCTCACCGGAGTGTTCGAGCGTGGGAAACGCGGCGAGTTTTCCGTCAGGCGAGACATCAAACGTGCCGGCGCTTGGCGATTGCGAAAGCGTTTGCGAGGCTCCGCCATCAATCGGGACTTTCGCCAGTCTCTGCGCGGCCCCCTGCTCCATGAAGAAAACCCACTTGCCATCTTTCGAGCACACTGGATTGGTGTCCAGCTTACCATTCGTAATCTGCTTGAAATTGCCTCTGGTATCCATGCGCCAGACATTCTGGACGCCATTCTGAAATCTTACAAAGACGACGGAGCCGCCTTCGCCGCAAGCCCACGGATAGCCGTTCACCGCCTGGCCCGGGACAACCGTCTTGGAACCCGTCGCCGGATCGATCACATTAAGCACATTCGCCTGATCGGAAATCAATTGGTTCGTCGCGGTCCATGTGAAGTTGGTGTCGGCTTCGGCTGATGTAACCTGCCGCGCCGCCGCGGCTGGTCCCGCTGTAGGCATCACCTGCAAATTCCAGCGGTTTTCATTCTGCACGGTGGCGAGAAGGTGTCCGTTACTCGCGACGCTGAGATCGGAGTAACTATTCGTATCGCGGGTGACCGGCGAATACACGCCCTGAGGATAGGAAACGAATCCGATTTGTTTGCGAGTGAAATTCGAGCTTTGCTCCTTCCCCAAGACCAAAACGCCACTGCCGTCAGGCAGCCATGAGGGATTCTCGACCATACGCTCGTTGCTGCTGAAGAAAGCCTTACGCTGGCCGCTGATTGCATCCACCGCCACCAACCTGATCAATCCGTTCTCAACATCGAGCATTTGGCAAACAATGGTTTTTCCGTCAGGCGACCACGCGGGTTGGTACAAAGCGTCGCTTGTCGGGCCGCCGCTCAAAACCTTTTCGTCTCCACCCTCCACCATGCGGATAATGAGCTGGTACTTGCCATGTTCCGGATTGTCATAGCGCATGAAGGCGAACTTCTGTCCATCGGGAGAAAAAGAAATATTCGAATCCAGGTCGCTGATCAGCTTTTGAGGCGCTCCGCCAAGCAATGGCGCCCGATACAAGAACTTCAGATCCGAGTTGCCGGGATCGCTACGGCCAAAATAAAAATAATTGCCGTCTGGAGAAAAGCGCAGGCCGTTGTAATAAAGGTCTGCGGCTGGTTCAACCTGCGTGTTGCTGTTGGTGGGCACATTGCGCAGCCAGAGACTGGCCAGGCCATTGTCCCGCACCAGATTCAGGATGTATTTTCCATCGGGAGAAAGAGCCGCTAACACCGACTTGCCACCCTCCGTAACCTTGGTGACTGTGAAATTTTGAAACGGAGCGGGCCGGCTGCGCGTGAAGTAAGCATAGATTCCGTAAGCCGCAGCTGCCATCAGTGCCAACACGATTCCCAGAGTGAGCCCGGTGCTGAGTTTGTGCTGCCGCGCCGCAGCGATCACATCCGAACTTCCGGAAGCACGGGCGGCGGAAGGGATGCCGGAAGCAGCCGCTGGTGAGGAACCAGTCATCGGAATCGCCGGCACGCCGGTAGGCGCCGGCTGTGGGGACTTGCGTCCGGATTCCATATCCCGCTTCAGCCGCCGCAGGTCGCCGCGCAAATCTCCGGCGGAGTGAAAGCGCAGGTCGCGATCTTTTTCGAGAGCCTTCCCGAGAACTTCTTCCAGGCGCGGCGGAACCGCGGAATTCAGCTGCGACGCCGGAACCGGATCGAGTTCGAGAATCGCGTGAAAAATCAGCGCTGACGTTGCGCCGGAAAACGGCAAACGTCGAGTCGCCATCTGGTAGATCACGACGCCCAACGAAAACAAATCCGTACGGGAATCCAATTCCTCACCGCGAGCCTGTTCCGGGGACATGTAAGCGATGGTTCCTACAGTCGCTCCTGGGCTGGTCAGGTGCATCGGTCCGGGAGAGTCCCGCGTAGCGCCGATGGTTTCCATGGTCATCTCGGGGCGCGCCAGTTTGGCAAGGCCGAAGTCCAGCACCTTCACCTGCCCGCGCTCTGTAACGAATATGTTCGCGGGTTTGATGTCGCGATGGATGATACCTTTGGCGTGCGCGGCGTCGAGCGCATCTGCGAGCTGGATACTCCAGTCCAGCAGGCGATCGAGCGGCACGGGTCCGGATCCCAGGCGGCGGTCCAGAGTCTCGCCCTCCAGCAATTCCATGGCAATGAACGATTGCTCGTGCTGGTTCTCGAGCCGGGCTTTTTCCACCGCATAGATCGTGCAGATGTTGGGATGGTTCAAAGCCGACGCCGTGCGGGCCTCAAGCAAAAAACGATCCAGGGCGTTTTGATCACGAGAAAGTTGCGGCGGAAGAAACTTCAGCGCGACCCGGCGCCCCAAGTCGAGGTCCTCGGCGCTGTAGACAATCCCCATTCCGCCGCTGCCTAACTGGCCCGTAATGCGGTAGTGCGAGATGGTTTGGCCGATCATGGCTGAATTGGGCGGGAAAATCCATCTTAGGGGGATGGAGGGAAAGCAGTCAAACCACGTCGTGAGCGGATTATGCGACGGACGCCTGTTCTGCCGCACTTACCGAATCGAAGAAGCGAAAGAACTGCTCGACCCGCGTAACCTTCAGCGCGTTGTGGATGCGCTCGCTCACGCCTACCAGCGCCAGATTCCGTCCGCCATGCTGGCGGGTGACGTATGCGCCTACCAGCGCCCCGATGCCGGCGGAATCCACGTAAGGGACATTCGTGAAATCGATGATCAGGGACCGGGAAGCATCGGCGCGTATCGTCGACTGGAACTCAAAAAGCGTGGTCATCACCAAGGCTCCATTGAGGCGGAGAATGCGCTGTCCGGGCTGCGTTCCGGGCTGATCTTCTATGCGGAGGGACTCTTGCGGCATCGAAAAATACTAAATCCTGCATTACAGAGGATTGTTAACGCAGTATTAATTTAAGCTGGACAGGCTTAGCCTGGTCTAGATTGCGGCCGCATGCTCACGGCGGCGCGACTGTATCTCAATGTAGACGCTCACCAATGACACCGCGGCCGGTGTCACTCCGGGGATGCGCGAGGCTTGGGCCAAGGTGCGGGGCTGCACATGGCTCAGCTTTTCCTGCATCTCATGCGAAAGTCCGCTGACCGAATGGTAGTCAAACCATCCCGGGATTGACCGCTGCTCCGACTTTTTCATCCGCTCCATGGCGCGCTGCTGTTGCAACAGATAGCCCTCGTACTTAACTCCAGTTTCGACGGATTTCAACTCGTTCCGCACTTCGGACGAAATTGAAGCCGCCGATGGCGCGAAACCATTCCGGGCAAAAAACTCCGGCGTAATTTCTCTCAGGAGCGGAACGAGCTGTTCGATTGTTACCTCAGGACGCTTGAGTAGCTGCGCGCAACTTTGGCCGACCGCCGAACTCCAGCCGTTTCCCTTCAATGGTTCGTTCAGCATCGCAGTGGTCAGCTTGGTCTTCTCCAGAAACAGCTTTAGCCCTTCCAGTCGCTGCTGCTTCGTCTGAAAATCTTCCCAGGCTTCATCGGAAATCAAACCCACGCGGCGGCCGTGCGGCGTAAGCCGACGATCGGCGTTATCGATACGCAAATGCAAGCGGAATTCCGCGCGCGAAGTGAACATTCTATAAGGCTCGTTCGTCCCCTTGGAAATTAAGTCATCGATCAGGATCGCGGTGTATGCCTCGGTGCGGTCGAGAATCAGGGGCGGTTGCGCCTTCACCTGCAGTGCCGCGTTTATGCCTGCCATTAGGCCTTGGCACGCGGCTTCTTCATAGCCGGACGTGCCGTTGATTTGCCCGGCAAGAAACAGGTGGGCTATCTTCTTCGTCTCCAAGGTGCGCTGCAGTTCCGTGGGATCAATGGAGTCGTACTCGATGGCATAGCCGGGACGCAGCATCTCCGCGCTCTCGAGCCCTGGAATTGACTTCAAGATGGCAACTTGTACTTCCACGGGCAGTGACGTGCTCATGCCGTTGAGGTAAATTTCGTGCGTGTTCAGCCCCTCGGGCTCGAGGTAGAGCTGGTGCACCTGCTTGTCAGGAAACTTCACAATCTTGTCTTCGATCGATGGACAGTAGCGCGGACCGATCGACTGAATCTGTCCGCTGTACATCGGTGAGCGATGCACGTTCTCGCGGATGATGCGATGCGTCTCGGGAGACGTCCACGCCACGTAGCAAGGCACCTGGGAGTCGTGATGGGCTACGCGCTTTGTGCGAAAACTGAAAGGCGTTGGGTCCACATCGCCAGGCTGCACCTCGAAGCGTGACCACTCGATGGTGCGTCCGTCAAGCCGAGGCGGCGTTCCCGTCTTCAGGCGGCAGCCGCGTAGGCCGAGCTTCTTCAGGGACTCGCCGAGCAAAACTGCGTTCGGCTCGCCGGAGCGTCCTGCCGGATACTGCTGCTCGCCGCAGTGAATCAGGCCGTTGAGAAACGTACCGGTTGTGATGATGACAGCTCCCGCGCCAACGGAGCGTCCGTCGCGCAGGCGAACGCCAAGAATCCGGCGCGAGGTCTCAGAACCAAGGTCTCGGTTATCATCCGGATTCCCGACGCCTTGCTGATGATTGACAGCTGACGGAGCAGAGCTTTCTTCGATGATCAGCTCTGCCACTTCCGCCTGCTTGATCTTGAGATTGGGCTGCGCCTCCAGCACTTCGCGCATTTTAAGGCGGTACGCTTGCTTGTCGCACTGCGCGCGCGGCGACCAAACGGCTGGCCCGCGTGAAGTGTTGAGCAGGCGGAACTGGATGCCCACCGCGTCGGTGATCTCACCCATAATGCCGCCGAGCGCATCCACTTCGCGGACGAGGTGACCTTTGGCGATGCCGCCGATCGCCGGGTTGCAAGACATCTGCGCGATCAGGTCGACGTTGAGTGTGAAGATCGCCGTCTTCAGCCCCATGCGCGCCGCGGCCATCGCGGCCTCGCATCCGGCATGGCCGGCGCCGACGACGACGACATCGAATTGTTCCGTGAACTGCATGTGCGTGAACTGCAGGTGAATGATTCGAAGCTCTAGGTTTCCGGTCGCCGCGATTTTCTGTTTTCATTCTAACAAGTTAGGGCGCTATTGATTGCCATCCACTTGCCGCCCGACAGACTCGCTCGTATATTGGTGAGTCAAACCAGAAATCATGGAGGGTGGTTATGAATAGCACTCAGTTCTTGGAGCAATTGGAGGCATCGATCGCCAGATATGACTTGCTCTGCCATCCGTTCTACAAAGCCTGGGCAGCCGGCGATTTGACGCGAGATGATCTCCGCGAATATGCCCGCCACTACTATCATCATGTTCGGGCGTTTCCGTCATACCTGGCCGAGTTCGCGCTTCGTCTCGACGAGGGAGAATTGCGGCGGGCAGTTCTGGCAAACATGATTGACGAGAAGGGTACCGCGGGCGGCTCGGGTAAGGATTCTGTGACTCACTCCGAGCTTTGGCTCGATTTTGCCGAAGGCATGGGATCGAGGCGGGACTTGCAGTGGCACCTGCCGGTCACCCAAGTTCGCGAACTGATGAAACACTTCCATCGCGTCGCCAGTGAAGGTTCGCCGGAAGAAGCCTTGGCGGCGTTCTACGCCTACGAATCTCAGGTGCCGCGCGTGGCCCGAGAGAAAGAGCGCGGTCTTCGCGAAATGTATGGCGCTGATGATAAGACTTGTGGCTACTTCGCTCTGCACGTGACCGCGGACATTCACCACTCCAATGTCTGGCGATCGCAACTGGAGAAGCGCATCGCGGCAAATCCCGAATCTGCGCAGGCTGCGCTCGATGCAGCCGAGAATACAGCAAACATGCTGTGGCAAGCTCTCGATGGGATCGAGGCGGCGGCGCGTATGAGTTACGCGGATTAGTTCGCCTGCACTGATCGCAATGTGGATTGATCGCGACCAAGGGCCAATGATTTCTGCGGTGGTTTTTTTGCCGGGATCATTGGCTTCTTGTTTCCTGGGCTTCTCGTCTCTTGCCGCCTAAGATTCTGCGAGAAGAAATAGAATGGCAAAAGTAATTCCGATTGGCGCCAATGGCGAAGCGCGCGAGACAGTCGAATTCAAGCACACGCTCGCCGCGCATCACGCTGAGCTGCCACCGGTTTATTCCACGCCCGATATGATCCGGCTGATGGAGACTGCGGCCTTCCTGGCGCTTCAGCCCTACTGCGAGGGCGACGAGATTACGGTGGGGACTGCGATCAACATCGAGCACCGCGCTGCGAGCGCGATTGGTGCGCACATCCGAGCCGAAGCCGTGCTGGAGTCATTTGACGGACGCTTTTATTTATTGCGGGTTATCGCGCGCGACGACGTCCAGGAAATTGGCCGTGGAACGGTCGGTCGCGCGGTGGTGAGCGTTGGGAAATTTTTGAAGAAATCCCGGACGCAAAAAACGAACCTTGAGCTGTGAAAAATCGCTTCCGGTCCCGGACGCTGAACAATCTAGAATGGCATCACGATCGCAGGTGAAGAATATGGCTCAGGAGCAAGCCAAGGCGGCAGCTTTTCGCGTTCTCCACACCGGCAAAGAGATCCTGCTGCTTCCCAATGTATGGGACGTCGCCAGTGCACGCCTCATCGAAGAGTCCGGTTTCAAAGCGGCGGCCACGAGCAGTGCCGGCATCGCCTTCTCGCTGGGTTATCCCGACGGGCAAAGGATTTCACGGGAGCAGATGCTGGCAGTGATTGCTCGCATCGCAAAAGCCGTGCGAGTCCCGGTCACAGCGGACGTGGAAGCGGGATACGGAAAGACTCCAGAAGACGCGGGCCGAACTGCCCGGGCGGTGATCGAAGCGGGAGCGGTGGGCATGAACCTGGAAGATGCGATGGGAGACTCGCCCTCCGCGCTGGTTGAATTGCCCCTGCAGGTGGAAAAGATACGCGCCGTTTGCGAGATGGCAAGCCGTCTGAGGATTCCGCTCGTGCTTAACGCGCGTACTGATATGTATCTTCTGCAGATTGGAGATCCGGCCGAGCGCTACGACGAAACCGTCCGCCGGCTAAGCGCTTTTCACGAGGCGGGAGCCGACTGCGTTTTCGCGCCCGGACTCCGGGATGCGCCCACCATCGGTCGACTGGTGGCGGATCTAAAGTGTCCGGTGAACATTCTTGCGGGACCCGGTTCTCCTTCGGTGCCGGAATTATCCAAACTGGGAGTGGCCAGAGTGAGCCTGGGCTCGGCGACGATGCGCGCCAGCGTCGGCTGCCTCCGCCGCATTGCGGAGGAGTTAAGAGCCACCGGCACTTACTCCAATCTGGAAGACGCTCCCTCCCATGCTGAGATGAATCGCATGATGGAGCGCAAGCCCTGAAGAGAGCTCTGACATCGGAGGACCATTAAGAAGCCTATCCTTATCGGTGTCATCTCCGATACGCACGGCCTGCTGCGTCCCGAAGCGGTCGACGCTCTGCGAGGATCGGACCAGATCATCCATGCCGGCGATGTCGGCGCGCCCGAGATTCTCGACAGACTTCGCGACATCGCACCACTGACCGCGGTGCGCGGCAATGTTGACAGGGGTGGGTGGGCGCGAGAGAAATTGCGCGACCGTGAGGTGCTTGAAATAGCCGGAGTTTCCATTTATCTGCTGCACGATCTAGGGCAGTTGGATCTCAAGCCCCAGGCCGCCGGATTCGCAGTTGTGGTTAGCGGCCACAGCCATGTTCCCATACAGGAGATGCGCGACGGAGTGCTTTATTTCAATCCCGGCAGCGCGGGGCCCCGGCGATTCAAACTTCCGGTGAGCATCGGCAAACTGATCGTGGAGGGTGGGGTCGTGCGCGGCGAACTCCTGCAGCTGCGAGTCTCCGAGAGCTGAACGCCATTCCCACTCCGTTGCTACAATCGCAACCGCATGTCAATCGAGTTCAAAGTAGAAGCCCGCCAGCGGGCGGGCCGTGCCGGTCGACTGGTAACCCCGCACGGCGAGATCGAAACTCCGGTTTTCATGCCGGTAGGCACGGCTGGGACTGTCAAAGCCGTGGCCCAGGACATTCTCGAAGAGCTTGGTGTCCAGATTCTCCTCGGCAACACTTATCACCTCTACCTGCGTCCGGGAGTCGAAATCGTGCGTCAGCTCGGAGGCCTGCATCGTTTTATGGCATGGCCGCGGGCGATTCTTACCGATTCCGGCGGCTTCCAGGTTTTCAGCCTGAACGAGTTGCGCAAAGTGACCGAAGAAGGCGTTACCTTTCGCTCGCATCTCGACGGTTCATCGCACTTTTTCAGTCCGGAGAGTGCCATGGCAGCGCAGATCGGGCTGGGCGCCGACATAGTGATGGCGTTTGACGAATGCACCGAGTACCCCGCCGACCGCTCCCGCACGCAGGCTTCGATGGAACTGACCTTGCGCTGGGCAGCGCGCAGCAAGAAGTATTTTGAGGAACACCAGCATGAGGTGCCTTGGGCCGGCGATGCTTGGGTGAGGACAGCCCCGGGCTGTCCGTCAGGGCGAAGGGCTGACTTTTCTCCTTCCAGGAAGGCGCCAGAGTCAGGGGCAGTCGAGCCGAGGGCGGCTGTCCCCACGTCTTCCGAGCAGACTCAATCCCTGTTCGGAATCGTCCAAGGCGGCATGGATCCGGCTCTGCGAAAAGAATCTGCTGAGCGGACCATCGAAATCGGGTTCCCTGGCTATGCTATCGGCGGCCTCAGCGTCGGTGAACCGCGGGAGCGGACGCGCGAAGTTGTCGAAGCCACGCTCGAGCATTTGCCTGCCGATAAGCCACGTTATTTGATGGGAGTCGGTACGCCGGAAGAAATTGCCGAGTACGCCGGCTTGGGCGTCGATATGATGGATTGTGTCCTACCCACGCGGGCGGCTCGCCACGGCTTGCTGTTCACTTCGGAGGGAAAAATTTCTATCAAGCAAGCGCGCTATGCTCAGGATGCCGGTCCGCTCGACCCCAATTGCGGCTGCCGCGTGTGCCGGCGCTATTCCCGCGCATATTTGCGACACCTTTACGCTTCGAATGAAGTCCTGGCTCAAGTCTTGAATACCATTCACAACCTGAGTTTCTACCTTGACACTATGCGGCGGGTGCGTCATTCTATTCGACTTGGGGAAGAGTCCCGTTTTCTCTAGCGTCTGGTTTCGACCGAAGCCCTGACCTTCGGGGAAGGACCTTCCCGGATTCAACCTTGAGCAGTGAATGATCCGGCTCGAATCGGTCAGCATCCCCGTCGTGAAGTGACAGGCCTGCGGCGCTGCAGGCGTGGGCGGCGGTTTGCGGACAGGGCTCCAGGAGTGCGGGAGTAACCAGGTAATCGGGTGAATACATTTTGGCGAATATGCAGGATTTGTTAGCAATGCAGGCGGGCAGTGGCGGGATGGGCTGGTTGAGTGTCGCACCGCTGATTTTTATTTTTGCAATCTTTTATTTTTTATTGATTCTTCCTCAGCAGCGCCGTCAGAAAAAATGGACGGCTATGCTGGATGGCCTCAAGACCGGCGACAAGGTCGTGACCAGCGGCGGCTTGCGGGGAACAATCATGGCATTGAAGGATGATTCCGTTCACCTGCGGGTTCCTCCCAATAATATTGTGGTGGAAGTGACCAAGGCCTCCGTTACCCAGGTCACGACCACGGAGGAAGAAGTTAAGACGAAGTAATGGCCGCACAACCTGTATTTTTGGACCTGGTTTTCCATGAATAAGAATCTTCTTTGGCAGTTGGTGCTCATCGTCGGAGTCCTGCTCGTGTTTTTGTTCGGGATCTTCGGCATTCCACAAAGCTTTTCTGCCCAGGGCATGCTCGCGGCCATGACCAACCGCATTCATCTTGGTCTGGATCTGCGCGGCGGAACTCACCTGATCCTGCAAGTGCAGGTGAATGATGCCATTAATGTGGACTCCGACAACGCGGTCGAAATCGTCAAAGAGCAACTGAATAAGAAAAAGATTGCTTTCGCGGACATCTCCAAGCCTGATCCGCAGAATAGTCCCGACAGGATTATCCTGAAGGGCGTTCCGGCGGATTCGCGCAAAGATCTCCTGGATATCGCAAGCGAGCGCCTGCCCGAGTACAACCTTGCTTCAGGCGCGGACAACACATGGACGCTCACAATGAAGCCTCAGATCCTCAGCGATCTGAAGAATAAGGCAGTTACGCAGGCGATTGAAACCATCCGCAATCGTATCGATTCGTTAGGGGTGAGCGAGCCAACCATCCAGGAGCACGGCCTCGGCCAATATCAGATTCTGGTGCAGTTGCCAGGCGTAGACGATCCTGCCCGGGTCAAAGACATTATGCAGTCCACCGCCATGCTTGAGATCAAGCAAGTCTTGGGCGGACCTTATGCCAGCGAGCAGGCGGCGCTTCAGGAAAAGGGCGGAGTGTTGCCGCCGGATGCAATTTTACTTGCCGGCCATGGTGGGCCGGGTACGGCGGGAGGGGACCAGTCCTGGTATTTGGTGTCGCGCGTCTCCGCCGTTCGAGGCAAAGATCTGCGCGACGCGCAACCTAGTACGGACCAGAACGGTCAGCCCAACGTGCGGTTTCAATTGACCGGCGAAGGCGGGCAGCGCTTCTATAATTTCACGTCCGCGCATGTGGGCGAGAGCCTGGGCGTAGTCCTCGACAACAAAGTTCAAGAAGTCGCGAGCATCAAAGAAGCCATCCGCGATACCGGCGAGATCAGCGGCGGCAGCATGACGCAGCAGGCGGCTAAGGATCTCTCGATGATCCTTCGCTCGGGCGCGCTGCCAGCGGGCATCAAGTATCTGGAAGAGCGCACTGTAGGGCCGTCGCTGGGCACGGACTCAATCCGCGCCGGGGTGCGGGCTGCGGTGGTCGGCATGCTCGCTGTTTTGATCTTCATGCTGATTTACTACCGCGCCGCCGGCATTAATGCCGACATTGCGCTCTTGCTCAACCTCGTCATCCTGCTGGGGTTCATGGGCTATTTCGAGGCGGTTTTGACGTTGCCGGGAATTGCCGGCGTCATCCTCACGGTCGGTATGGGCGTGGATTCCAACGTGCTGATTTTTGAACGCATTCGCGAAGAGTTGCGCAATGGCAAGACTCCGCCATCGGCGGTGGATCAGGGTTTCAGTCATGCCTGGATTACGATCGTGGACACCCACGTCACGACGATCGTCTCGGCGGCAATTTTGTTCCTGTTCGGAACCGGGCCGGTGAAGGGATTTGCGGTGACACTCACGTTCGGGTTGTTGGCGAATTTGTTTACGGCGGTATTCGTTTCGCGCGTGATCTTTGACTGGGTCTTGAGCCGTAAGCAGCGTGGCGAAGCATTGAGCATTTAAGAGAATTGACTGATCGGGTGATCGGGTCATCTGGTGATTGGGGAAAAAATCGCCAGATCACCAGATCGCTAAATCGTCCGATCAAGTTTAAGGGGCTAGGCTACCGGTGGAGTTCTTTCGCAATACAAACATAGATTTTCTCGGGAAGAAGTGGTATTTCCTCGCCTTTTCGCTGGTTTTCAGTGTGGCGGGCATATTTTCCATGTTGTTCTGGCACGGCATCCCGTACGGCGTCGACTTCCGGGGGGGTACGCTGGTGTACGTAAAGTTCTCGCATCCTCCGAACGATAACGCGATTCGTGCGGCAATCGACCGGGCAGGATTGCACAACTTCAAGCTGCAGCGCTATGACGTCGCCTCCAACAACGAGGAACTCATCGATCTCGACGTCCAGGAAACCAGCGAGCAGGCGCTCGACCAAGGAAAAACCCGGATCATTCAGGCGCTCGAAACCAACGCTCCAGCAGGAAAGCAGGACCTGAACAACTCCAGTTCTCTGGCCATCAAGAATTACCTGATGGACAAAGACCCGTTGCATTTGGGTTCGGATGCCGATCAGAAGTACACGCTGCAAGCTCAGGCGATCGTCGACGCCCGCGACAGAGGAGCAGGCGGAGTCTTGAGTTCCTTCGATCAGCTCAAAGGCTCAGTCGATCCCGCCGTGGCAGGGTCTCTGCCTGACGGCTTTTTCCTGTCGGATTTCAGCGTGCGCAATGTTGAAATTGTCGGTCCCCAAGTCGGGGCTCAGCTGCGTAGACAGGCCCTTCTGGCCACGGCCTATTCTCTTGCCGGAATGCTGATTTATCTGGGTTTCCGCTTCGAATGGATCTACGGCGTAGCCGCCGTGGTCACGGTCTTTCACGATACTCTGATCACCCTGGGCGCGTTCTCCCTGCTGAACAAAGACATTTCGCTCACCGTGATCGCCGCCATCCTGACCTTGATTGGTTACTCTAATAACGACACGATCGTGGTATTTGACCGCATCCGGGAGAACATCAAACTCATGCGGCGCGAGAAACTGTCGGAGATCGTTAACCGAAGCATCAACCAGACGTTAAGTCGAACCATCTTGACAGCCGGGCTAACCTTCCTTACCGTACTCGCACTCTATTTGTTCGGCGGCGAGGTGCTTCGCGGCTTCAGCCTCGCGCTGGTCATCGGCATCTTAATTGGGACGTATTCGTCGATTGCCATTGCCGCACCAATCTTAGTCGCTTATCAGGATTGGCGGATCAGCAAAGGCAAGCGTCAAACGGCTGTGCCGGTCCGCGCCAAGTAATTGTCCCGATGGCGTTGCGGGCGATTTTGTGATACGCCTTGGTTTGTAGGAGCTTTAACCGCGGGAAGGGCTGATTTGGCCTGGTACGCGGGCAGTCGAATTCGGGAGCAAAGGGGAGTCCGTCGGTGTCTAAGTTTACGTAGGCTCTAAAGCAGGGAGAAACAACTATGTTTGAAGATAGCCTTCTTGAATCCGGTGGCAGGCTGAAGACGAAGCGGGGACGAACCACGACCTTCGCTATCATTCTCGAGATAGGTCTAATCGGCGTCATGGTTCTGATGCCCCTGATTTTCACCGAGGCGCTGCCCAAACAACAGCTGATGACATTTCTGGTAGCTCCGCCACCACCTCCGCCCCCACCTCCTCCGGCAGCGGCACCGGTACACGTGCAGAAGCAGATTCAGACCGACATCGTGAATGGGGCTCTGCGCACACCAACCAAGATCCCGCAAAAAATCCAGATGATTAAGGAAGACGAAGCCCCGCCACAGATGGCAGCCGCTGGCGTGGTGGGTGGTGTTGCGGGAGGAATTCCCGGTGGCACGATGAACGGCGTGCTGGGAGGCATCATCAGTTCGACTCCGGTGGCCGTTCCCAAGGTCGCTACTCCGCAGCGGGTGCGGGTTTCGGCCGGGGTTACCTCTGGCCTTCTCGTCCGGAAGGTGAATCCTGTTTATCCGCCCCTGGCGCGGCAGGCCCGCATTTCGGGAACGGTGGTACTGCGAGCCGTAATCAGCAAGGATGGCTCTATCGAAAACCTCTCTTTGGTGAGCGGGCATCCTATGCTGGCTCCGGCGGCGATCGACGCCGTCAAGCAGTGGAAGTACAAGCCCTATCTGCTCAACGGAGAACCCGTGGAAGTAGATACCGAAGTACAGGTTAACTTCACTCTGGCCGGAGGCTAGTCCGCGGTTACTTTGTCCCGATCGCGTGAGGCAGTTGCCTCAGCGATTGCGTTGTGTAAGCGGCCCTCCCCTTTCCACCTTGTCCGGTGGACCGGGAGAGACCCTGTACCCTTGCGCTGCCTCCTATACAGGGGCACTCGAAGAAGGGTCGTTGGGCCCGAAAACGAATGCTGCAAGCGCCGCGCAGCAACTTTCTATTGTTGAATTTCACAGTAGGTGAGAATTTCGCATCAAAGTCTAAGACGTTCCGAGGAGGGAAAAGCAACTCATGTTAGCTAACTTTGCCGTAGCAGCTTTCCATCACGTTCCCCGAGTAGCCGCCTGGATTGTTCAGGAAGGTGGCGAAGTGGGGTGGGACCCGATTTCGCTCTGGAGGCAGATGGGTATCATTGCGAAGATCGTGGTCGTCATCCTGTTCATTATGTCGGGCTGGTCGATCGGAGTCATGATTGATCGCGCCATGGCGTACAACGCAGCCCGCAAGCAGTCTCGCGCCTTCGCCCCCGCGGTCGCTGGAGCTCTGCGCGATGGCCGCATCGACGAGGCCATCAAAGTTGCCGAGCGCAACAAGAAGAGCCATCTGGCAAAAGTTGTCACCGCTGGCTTGATGGAATTCAAGGCTCACCAGGATAGCCCCGGCGCAATCCCCGGCGAGACCATTGAAGCTTCCAAGCGCGCTCTGGAGCGCACCGAAGCGATCGTCCACGCTGAACTCAAGCGCGGGCTGGGCGGCTTGGCTACCATCGGTTCAACGGCGCCTTTCGTGGGACTGTTCGGAACGGTGATGGGCATTCTGAACGCGTTCAAAGGCATTTCGCAGAATAAAGCGACGGGACTGGGCGCCGTCGCAGGTGGTATTTCGGAAGCGCTGGTAACCACGGCTTTCGGGCTGCTGGTGGCGATCCCTGCCGTCATGATGTTCAACTACCTCACCGGACGCGTGGAAGCGTTCGATGTGGAGATGGACAATTCTTCGAGCGAACTGATCGACTACTTCCTGAAGCGGCGGGACGTTCGCCGCTCCTAGAGGCGTAGTTTAGCCGGACCTCGCTGTGAGTTGCTTGTCTGGCGCCGGTAAGAATCCGGCGCCAGTCTTCCCGGCTCTGGCGGGAGCAAGTTTTGCTGGCAATCGCCCACTGTTTTTAGGAGATTCACGCTATGTCATTGGCAAAACGAAACGAAGGCGTCAAGGTCAACTCCGACATCAATGTAACGCCGATGGTGGACGTGATGCTGGTGCTCTTGATTATCTTCATGGTCATCACGCCCATGCTGCAGAAAGGTGTCAGCGTGGACATGCCGAAAGTGAACAATCCCACGCCGATGGCCGATGCAGATAAAGAAGATGCGCTGCTGGTATCCATCATGCGCGACGGGACCGTCTATTTCAGCACCGATAAAATCGCGGTAGACAGCTTGACCGGGAGGGTAAAGGATCGCCTGACCAACCGCACCGACAAACGGGTCTACGTGAAGGCGGACGCCCGCGCCCACTTTGGCAGTGTGGTCCAGGTAGTCGATGCGGTCCGCGCTGCTGGCGTGGATGATCTGGGCTTGCTCACCGATCAGAGGAAGAGCACGCCAAACGCTCCAAATACTCCGCCCGCGGTCCCGGCGAGTGGGCAATAACGTGAGCGACATAAGAGGAGAACGACTATGAGTATGGCAGTTGGCCCAAGCGGAGGCCAAAGCGCAAATATTAACGTCACTCCGCTCATTGACGTGCTGCTGGTGCTACTCATCATCTTCATGGTGATCACGCCGCTAACGCCGAAAGGTTTGGATGCTCTGGTTCCTCAGCCGCCTCCGCCCAACGCACCCAAGAACACCGCGCCGGATCGTACCATCGTGGTGCAGCTGATCGATCGGGGCGCCGGCCAGGATCCCGGCCTGAAGATCAACAACGAAGACGCCACTTGGGACAATCTGCAAGGCCGTCTGGCTGATATCTACAAAACCCGCGCGGAGAAAGTGATGTTCGTGAAGGGCGACGATGCCATTCCCTTCGCCGATGTGGCGAACGTAATCGACATTGCGCACGCCGCGGGAGTGGATAAAGTCGGTCTGATTACGGCGAAAATCGAAGCGGGCGGCTAGACGCGCTCGTCCATGTTTCATCTAAGAGCCCGGAAGAAGTCCGCGCATCGCATCCGGCACGCGCACGGGAAGCACGTCAACCCCGTGCGCGTGCTAACGTTCGGTCAGCGCTTGTCAACTTGATGTCTCTGGGCCTACGATGCTGTGGCAAGGGAGACTTATACCGCAATGAATAAATCGATTCGACTGCTCACGCTGGCGGCCTCGATGCTGGCGATCCTATCCTCCATGGGGTGCAGCAAGCTGCGCGCCCGCGACCAGCTCAACAAGGGTGTCACCGCTTACAAGAATGCGAAGTACGAAGAGGCGATTGACCACTTCCAGCAGAGCGTTGCCCTCGATCCCACCCTGATTAACGCCAAAATGTATTTGGCCACCGCCTTCGCCCAACAATACATTCCCGGTGCGGATACCCCGGAGAATAATAAAATGGCGGAACAGGCCATTGAGCAATACCAGCGAGTGCTCGATATGAACGCGGCCCGCGATCAGAAGGTGAACTCCGCCAAGGGCATCGCCTACTTGTACCTCAACATGAAGAAGTTCGATGAGGCCAAAAAGTTCTACCGCATGGCCGGCGACCTCGATCCCAACGATCCTGAGCCTTACTATTCAGTGGGCGTGATCGATTGGACAGCTTGCTACCAGCCGCGTATGGAAGAGCGCGCCAAACTTGGCATGAAGCCGGACGAGAACCTCAATCCCAAGAACAAAGACCAGAAAAAAGCTTGCTCCGAATTGAAGACCAAGAACGGACCCTTGATCTCGGAGGGCATCGACAGCCTCAATAAGGCGATCCAACTCCGTCCCGACTACGACGATGCCATGGCCTATCTCAACCTGATGTACCGCGAGAAGGCCGACGTAGAATGTGACGACCTTGCCGCCCGCCAGGAAGATCTAAAAACCGCCGACCACTGGGTCGACCAGACC
>Ga0307474_10001161_pt1 | contig 19154 bp, 22 predicted proteins | sample atmos_gasesECM1C_2_FD_203312 | JGI IMG/M metagenome (GOLD analysis project Ga0307474, IMG submission 203312) | Hardwood forest soil microbial communities from Morgan-Monroe State Forest, Indiana, United States - atmos_gasesECM1C_05 | ecosystem: Environmental > Terrestrial > Soil > Temperate... | reverse complement strand
GCCGTACTGGCGGGAAAGAACCGCGGTGATGTCATCGTCGTTCACGAGGCCCAGTTTGACCAGGCAGGTGCCCAAGCGGCCGCCACTCTTCTTTTGGTGCTCGAGGGCCTGCTTAAGCTGATCCGCAGTGATCAGGCTGTCTTTGACCAGAATTTCGCCGAGTCGTGAAGACATGATTGTCCGGGAGTGGTACTAGAACCACTCGATGAGCGAGCGTAGCATGCAGCCTGTTGGAAAACTTTGCGGCGTGCGTTTCTCGTGGTGAATCAGCTAACAGCCCTTACGCCGCTTCAAAACCTGTACCAAAGAGCAGCCAATTTATGGCACCTGTACGTTGGTACAGGTGTAACACTTTCAGTCACTTAGCGTCATTTTCTGTCTATCGGATTTTTCATCGAAAACTTAAATTATTGCGGCAAGAATTTTTCACGCGGAACCGAGGTCGGTGAGGCCGGAAAAGGCGGAAATGTTCCGAACATTTTCAGCGCGGAAGCACGTCCGCTATCACTTTTTCTCATGAATCTGTTACGATGTTGCGGTTCATTCGGGCGGTTAGCTCAGCGGTTAGAGCGTCCCGCTTACACCGGGAAGGTCCGCGGTTCAAATCCGTGACCGCCCACCACTTACCTCCGATGCAAATCAAATGTAGTGAGAATTGTAGTAGTCAATTCAACGATTCTCTATGCCTCTAGTCTCGTTCGCCTGGCACTACTGCTTTTTGGTTGTTGAGAGCTGGTTTGGTATTGCGTTGGTAATCCTTGGAGTTTGGCAATTAGTAGAATGGCTGATCGACAAGAAGGCACCCGTTCCGATATGGTTGCGACTTCTAGCCTTCGGAGCGCTGTTGTTTTTTGCCCAGGCGAGTGTTTATAAGAGGTTGAGTGAAAATCCGCCTACGATCCTACACGTTCAAGCACCGCCGCCGCCAATAGTTCAAGTAACAGAACCGTCAAAACCTGCTAAAGCCAAGCCCGAACAGAACCAAAGCGGCCACGACAATGTTCAAAGCGGCTCTATCACGCAAGGACCGTGCAGCAACTTACAACTAGGAGGGAGCAATAACAGCCAAGGTGGAAATTGTGAAGCACCGCCGTTAAAGTTGGATTGGTCAGTCGCAGCTATCCCGCCAACTGACGGTTTCTCGAACAGCCAGATGCTTTCGGTTAAACCCAATGTGGATTTTCATCCGGTATCTTTTATTATTGTGTGCGACCAGGATATTAAAGCCGTCAACCCGGGCGGTGTGTTTTTCGGGTACCAAAGTTCGGGCATAACTAAGGAAAGCAACAGAGTCGGGTACGTCTATTTTGATAATCCGTCGCTAGCCGCTGGCGTAGCGCTTCAAGTCGTAGTTTCTTCTGATAAACAATTCAAAATATTGAACGTAGTGCAACACGCAATAAAGTTAACCCCTTAAGATTTTCAAATTGATCCAATTTGGGTTTTGCGCCGCGCGGTTGCCCGCTTCTGTCTTCGCTCTTACCCAGCGGGCTTGGACGGCCTTCCTTGCGGCATCACTGCGCCATTGTCACAACCTTCTGTTTAGCGGCCTCGTGGTATCGACCGACTGATTCAATGGCGGCACGCAGATCATCTTCATTCGCGATGTCGTAGCGACGAAACATGCTAGCGGTCTTATGGCCGGAAATTTTCATTGCGATTGATTGCGGCACACCGCTCCTCACCATGTTGCGAACTGCGGTCCTCCTCAAGTCGTGCACCAGCCGTCCCTCGCATCCGCATTTCTTGCACGCGCTCGCCCACGCCTTTCTAAATTCCTGCACGGGCGCTCCGTCGCGGTGGAAAACGAAATTCGTCAGCACATCACGCACAAGTCGAGCTTGCTTGCGGCGTTCAATTAACTCGACCAACTCCCCAGCAATCGCGACGCTTCGCGCGTCCCCATTCTTGGTGTGGATGCCGCGTAGCCGGATCACCCGATCCTCTACGTCGGACCACGTGAGCGATGCAATTTCGTTCTTTCGCCAGCCAGTCAGATAAGCGAACAGCGCGAAGTCGCGCAAATCTTCGGGCAAGTGCGAATACAGGGCACGAAATTCGGTGTCGCTGAAAAAACCTTGCCGTTCGTTTCCTTTCTCCGACAGATGGCGAAATTCCGGAGCGCGATCAATATCGCCGCGCTTTAGCGCGAGCTTGTATGCTTGGCCGACGAGTTGAAGCATCCGATTGATCGTCGCCGGTGCCGCTCCCTTTTTTACGCGGCGCTCGATGTACGCCTCAACCTGTTCCCTGCCGATGCTTTCAGCTCTGGTCTTGTCAAACACTCTGCGTGCGCAATTCAAATTGCTTTGATTTTTGACACTGAGTTTCCCGCGTAGCCGGAACTCTTTCTCCAATCCATCAAATAATTCGGACACGGTGAACGACTTTCTCTTTGGGCGCTCCTCAAGACCAACGAGCCCTTTGGCTAGCTGGGTCCAGGCCGCTTTTTCAATGTCTCGCGCGTCATTCTTGTTTGAGACTTTTGTGCTGCGCTGGATTCTTCGGCCTTCGAAGACGAAGCTGTACCACCACGTTTCTCCACGCTTGTAGATCGCCATGTGGCTACCCTCCTGATTTCGCTTTTGCTTTGGCCCGAAACCTTTGCTTCCTAAAGTTCTCCCGATGTGGAATTGTGCAATAAATTTGATCTGGACGGTCCGGTCGAAATATCTCGCTGCAATAAGGGCAGGCGCGAAGATCGCCGATAGCGGCTCGAACGAAAATCGCAGACTTCGGGTCCCTGCAAAGAATGCCGGAGTTCAACTCGTTCGTTTTTGCATCGAGCCAAAGCACTGGCCGACAACGTTTCATTTCTTCGGCAAATTGCTCACTGAGGCTGATGCGTGCCATTTTTTCGATTGTGTACTTACCGGAAGACCTCTTGAGACGCTCAGGAGGATAGACCCTCGCGAGAGCCCGCCCAATCGCATACGAATCTCCGACTTCTAACGCAACCCGAAGTTGGAATGTTCCGATCATGCGGGACCAAGCAACCGCGTCAATCGAGCCCTTCGTGAGGTCTTTTAGTTGACTGTCTGTCGGACAAACGATTCGTAATTCGTGCCCTATATAACGACCATCGAAGAAAACGGTTCCGCTGTACGGCTTCTGGTCGGCTCCCTTCCCAATGACCGGCAGCAAAACACTAAGAGGTGACCTTGGTCCCGGTATGTCCATGGTCCCGGCCTTTCTCATTGACCGTCTCGGCACATCCAGTAATCTACGTGAGATGTCATGAACATTCAAGTGGTTTTCGACGAGGGGACGATGTCCAAGAAAAACGAGAAAGTGATCTATATCACCGTTCGTGAAACCGCCGAGTTGACGCGGCTTTCGGAAATCTCAATCCGGCGGTATCTCACGCAGAAAAAGCTCACGCGCTACAAGTGCGGCGGCCGGACGCTCGTCCGGCTCGCAGATGCCGAGGCTCTGATTCGCGAAGCATAAGTTCAAGTGACCGCGCGGGATGACGACCTGTGCGGCCAAGAGGATTGTGATGGATCGTCAAAAAACCGGTTCGGAATCCCAATACCCCGACCCGGCGCCACGAAGTCGGACGTGCTTCGCTCGCCGTCACATGCCCCCCGCAGTCTTTGCCTATTACGATTACTGCTCGCACGTTTCTCACAAGTCTGGAGTCTTTTACAGTCACGACCGGAAAGACGCTTCCGAATTCGGAGAGCGCGGAGTGAGTCCGGTGAGCGTCCGCAGAGCTCGACATTGGCTGGAACAATCTGGATGGATCACGCGGATGGATCAAACGCGGCGCACTGCGGCAGGCACCTGGGCTCCGATTCGGTATCGGGTGTTGACTCACGACGACTGGACGAAACTCAACCCAGGAAAGTGTCGGCGACGAGCAGGATTCGTCAGCAAGCCGGAGACACATTCTGTCGCCGGTGAAGAGCCTCAACCGGAGACAGATTCTGTTCCCGGACCGGAGACAGATTTGATCGCGACCGGCGACAGTTTTGATCATCAGCCGGCAACAGAATCTGTCGCTAAGGGTTGTAAAGATTCTAAGAGAGAAAAAGAAGTGCTGGAAAGCGACGCGCCCTGCGGCGCGTCAAGCACTGCGACGCCAGAAACCGGCGTCACCACCACCTCTTTTCATCTTTTAAAACCAAAACCGTTAGCTCTAAAACTGAACAAAGCCAAGCGGACCATCCTCCTGAGAGAAATCAGACACCCGGGCATTAACGAGGTAACTCGTGCCAGTTTCAGGAAACAGTTGGAAGAGGTTGAGGAAGAAATAGGAGCGCAAGAGCGTGCCCGTGCTCGTAGAAAAGGCAAAAGCTCCAGTTAGAAAAATGCCATGGACGAATCACGCAGAACGCTACAAGAGTCTCTACATCGGGAGAACAAATGCAGCGAGGAAATCCGCAAGTGAATGGTGATGCGATGTTTAGTCAGGAGAGAACGTCCGGTAGGTTACGCGAATTATGCGAGGAGCACCCGTGAAAAAGCCCGCAGAAAGGCGCTCGCGGCATGGGTTGACGGCACTAAAGGCACGCGTAGCGGTACGGGGATTGGCCGCGATTGATGGCCGAACACTGGCGGCAAAGTCGCTCTTTGCGTGGCGCAGCGAGCTTCTGGACGCGCTGGGTGGACTGCCAAACGTGTCGCCGCAGAAACTGGCGCTAGTCGAGACGGCGGTACGGACGAAATTGTTTTTGGACCACGTTGATGCGTTCCTTTTGGCGCAAACAAGCTTGATTGATCGCCGCAGAAGAGCCGTTCTGCCAATCCTGCGCGAACGCCAAGCACTCGTGGACGGTTTGAGCCGCGTGCTCGCGCAAATCGGCCTGGATCGCGTCCCCCGCCCGGTTCAGAGCCTTGCGCAGTATGTCGCGGACATTGATGCGCGGAAAAATCAATGTGAGGAGGGCGAATGAACATTTTGGACCTGATGCAAGACCCAACGCTCTTCGCGAAAACGTTTCGTCGGCGCATGTTCAAAGGCGACACGTTTTTTGCGTGGAAGGTATTCATTAAGGCCCTCTTCGCGTTACCGATGAACGCAGACGAATTGGCGCTCTACCAGAAGCACACGGGGCGCACCGCACCGCCGTCGCAACCGTTCCGCGAATGTTTCGTAATCGCAGGTCGTCGCAGTGGCAAGTCTTTGATCGCTGCGCTCTGTGCGGTCTTCGTGGCGTGCTTCGTTGATCACAGCGAATCCCTTGCTCCGGGCGAAGTTGGCGTCGTGATGATTCTCAGTAGCGACCGTTCGCAGGCTCGCGTCCTGATGGGCTACGTCAACGCATTTCTGGACGTCTCCATTCTTGCGGCGATGGTGACGAATCGAACGAAGGAAAGCATCGAGCTGAATAACCGAATTCGGATCGAAGTCCATACCAGTTCGTACAAAACCGTTCGTGGGTTCACGGTCGTCGCGGCGATCCTGGATGAGCTGGCTTTCTGGCCTACTGATGAATTTTCGGCGACCCCGGACGTTGAAACGCTTGCCGCTCTGCGTCCCGCGATGGCGACGATTCCAAACGCATTGCTGCTCGCGATTTCGTCGCCCTACGCAAAACGCGGTGCCTTGTATGGCGCGTATCGAGACCACCACGGGAAAGATTCGTCGGACGTGTTGGTGTGGAAAGCAGCGTCACGCGAAATGAATTCGACGCTGCCGCTTCGCGTCGTCGCAGCCGCGTATCTGAGCGACCCAGCGAGTGCTCGCGCGGAGTACGGGGGCGAGTTCCGAGACGATGTCGCGGGTTTCATCACGCGAGAAATTCTCGAATCGCGTGTCATTGCGGGCCGGTCCGACAACTCCTTCAATCCCTCGCACACGTACCAGGCGTTTTGCGACCCGGCTGGCGGCATCAGCGATTCATTCACGCTTGCGATTGCGCATCTGTCTCAGTCCGGCGACACCGCCGTGCTCGATTGCGTCCGTGAGATCGAAGCGCCCTTCTCTCCTGAGGCTGCCGTTGAAGAATTGGCCGCCACTTTGAATCGTTACGGGCTCTCGGAGGTCACCGGTGACAAGTACGCTGGCGAGTGGCCGCGTGAGGCGTTCCAAAAACGCGGCGTGAGCTACCGCGTAGCGGAGCACTCGCGTAGCGAGCTGTACCTCGAACTACTTCCGGGCCTGATGTCCGGTCGCGTCGAATTGCTGGACCACAAGAAAATGGTTTCTCAGTTTGCCGACCTGGAGCGTCGCACCGGTCGCACCGGAAAAGATACCGTGGACCATAGCCCCGGCGGTCACGATGACGTCGCGAACGCAGTGGCGGGCGCTCTGGTTCGTGTTCTGCAAAACTCGGGCGGGTTTAGCTTGATCGAGTTTTATTCGTCCGGCGGTGCTCAACGATTCCTGGACCGGCTCGACGCACCAACAATCCCCGCGACTACTTTCAAGCCGGAAATATTCGATGCCTGTTCTCGGTGCGGTTCGACGTGCCGGGTGCGAATTGGCGGTGCGGGTCTTCATTGCAACGCGTGTTCCTTTGACGATTTGTCCGGCGTCACCGTGCAAAAGCCACCAAATCGGCACGATATTTTTAGCGGTCGCATCAAGGCTGCAATCACCAAAGTTGGCGGGAGGATGTGATGGGAGTTTTTAATAAAGCACCGAAAATAATTGCGCCAGCGGAAGAGCCGTACGAAGTGAAGCGCCGTCGTGAAGTCCTCGCCGATATTGAGCGTTTGCAAACCGAAATGCGACAGCTCGATTTGCGCATGCGCCTGTTCCGCGAGCAACACTTTGCGTTGATCAACGGTCGGCCGGTTTGGCGGCTCAAAGAGTTCGGCGAACGACCGTTACTAGAAACCGAGCTGAGGCAGATGGAAAAGGCGCGGGACGAGCTTGTGGCCCAGTGGCACTCGATTTTGACCGAGCATGCTGCCTTAGCAACTCGATAGAAAAAAGTGAAAGATTGTTCTTTTTTACCAGATATTCGCCTGCGAACTTGGCCCAGTAACTCTGGTCGGTCAGGAGGAACAAAATGCATTTAGCAATTGCCGAATTTCTGAAAACTGGAATGGAAGACCTGAAGGCCGACCTCGGCTCGCCGAGCGACCCGCTGTCACAGTTTATTTACGAACGACAAGTTGGAATCCGACCAAACACCCGAGTGGCGAAGAACAGCGCCAACGAGTGGAATGAAGAGCTTGTCCCAACCCAGGACGATGTCCTGGCGAAGAATGGCGTGTCTGGCTCAACGCGCCGCAAGGCCCAGCTTCTGTCGTTCCTAAAAAGCCGATTGGCGATTGGCGAAAGCGCGGAGAGCGTCATTCAGTTCGCACAACAGCACGATCCTGCAACGGCCAACTTACTTCGGGAAGTCGCGGCAGGTATCTAGCACTGGTATCAAAATCTTTTTGGGGAGGAACACAAATGACAGTCAGAGAGCACCTAGCGCAAGCCCACACGCAGCACGCCGAACATTGCATCGCGCAGGGCAAGTGCCACGAAGCAATGAGCGATATCCACAAGAACTTGGCTGCGCATCACAAAACTAAGGCCGATGCCGATGCCGCACAAATGCACGACGATTTGGCGGTCGAGCACACGAAGTGCGCCGACTCGCTGGCGAAGTGCGCGGAATATCATGTTGGCTGCGCCAAAGAGATGTCGAAAGCCGCCGAGCCTGACCTGAACAAAATCCTGCCGACCGACGTGCAAGCCATCAACCGCGACCCGGGCCGTAGATCGACAGTGACCGCCGTGCCGCGAACCGGTTCGCCGAATCCGGATGCGTTCCAAAAGAATTTTGAAAAGGTTCCGGACAGTGTCAGACGCTTCGCGGAACTGCCGGAGAATTAACCAGGGGGAACGTCATGACGTACCAGCCGGAACTCAATACTTTTTCTTGCCCGCAGGGACATGGCTGTTTACTTACGTTGGTAGGCTCCACTTCGTACAATTGGCGCTGCCCCGTTGGCGGTGAACAATACGCCCAGGGTCCTGGCGGCGCGTCTCTCGGTCCACCGCCGTCAACTCTTGTGGGCTGTTCCGCAGAATGGCCGTTGCCACTTCCCGAGCCAGACCCACAACAAAGCTAAGGAGGAAAAACAATGAATGGTCCTATTGTTCCACCGCTGTCGGGCGTCAGTTTCGGATCTTCCGGCGTAAAAATTCTCGCGGGTCCGGGCGATCCGGGCCTCGCGACCACCGATGACCGAAACGGTTCCGTCGCTTCGAGCGCGGTCGGAAGTCTCTTTCTCCGCACAGATGCTCCCGATTCGACACACGGTCTTTACGTGAAGACCGCGTTCGCTACTGGCTCGGCCGGAACGTGGACGTCGAAGTGAGCGAGATTGCGTCGGCCCCTGAAAGCCGCGCAATGGACAAGGTGCGGCGATGCGCGGCAGATTCCTCCTAAAACGCGCGTCGCCCCTTGCTTTCCCAAAGGAAAACAAATGACGGTGAAGCTGGAAAAGATACTCCGACGATGGGCGGCAGGCTTCGTCGGCGAGCTGTACAAACGAAATCTTCCTGTAACCCGGGAAGTCGTGTCTGAAGGATTTGCCCACATTTTGGGCGAAGTCGTTGCTGCCGAGTTTTCTGATGTCGATCCGGATCAGGCGCAACGAACGATGGCGACTCTGGCAGACGATTTTGCTGTCGAAGCCATTCGGACGTGGGACCGAGTTAACGCGGGGCCGATCCAATGACCGGCGCAGCCGCCTATGCGCAACGTGTTCGTGACGAACGCGAGCGCTTCCGAGTTGCACGGCAGCTTGCCGAAACCGAACGCGTCATGGATGACATTTTGCAGGCTCCCGGTGAGCCTATAAAGAAATTCTACTCGTGGGACCACAGGCCGAATTCGCCGAGCAGAGAAGCGCGGTTCCTCGTGACCCTGGTAACCCTCGGCATCGAAACACTCGACAAAGTTCGCGCGTCAATCGAACTGACTGGGGCCGATGCGAAGCGTTTGCGTGCTCACGCGACTCCGGCCCTGCTCGTCAAAGTCGAAGAATCTATAAATCTCCGAGGTGAAATTTTAAAAGAATTCGACAGACTCATTGCGGAGAAATCGGAGGTGAACGATGGATGCAAAAAAAATAATCGAGGAAGCCAATTGCGTATACGTCGGCTCCGTAAAACGAAGCGGAACAACGGTGCATCGCTTTCACGCACCCTACGTGGGAGCAAAAGTTTTATCCATCTACGAAGGCGCGTTAGCGCTTGAAGGTCCTGTGGCAATCACCAAGCTGATTACGCTGTTTGGTACCCGCTCCGACGAATGACGCTTCCGGCGCTCCGATGCTAGGCCCTGGGCGGTCCGCTTGGTTGCGGGAAAATCTGCAAGGCCGTCCCGTACGCCTCTACCATTTTCCTCGCGTTACTTAGCTGCGACTCAGCGTTCGACAACTGAAACGTTGCCGCTTGCAGCCACATTGAGTCGTTCGTCGCTGCCTCTGCACGCGGAAGCAGGAGCGTTTCCACATCCGTCAGTAGGTGCCGAATTGGACGCAGAAAATATTCTTTCGTCGCAGCATCCACAATCCTCGCACCTAGCTCGTCGGTCGCGGCCTTGAGCTGCTGCGAACGAGTCCGCAGTTCCGTTATCTTGCTTTCGTCCATATCTCCTCCCTGAGCGCTTATTCCGTTTTTCTTTGGCCCTCGGCGACATTAGCGATCCGACTTTTCTTTTTTCAGCCGCCGAAAGATCAAAACTCCAATCACAATCAAGATAATCAGCGAAACCGGATTCGTTAGCAGCCCCATTTCTTCCCCCCTGCTAAGTCGAGCATAGCCGTAGCTCGTAACATACTCGATGGTACACTCCCGACCATCTCTTAATTTTCATCAGGTGGTTTATGTCAGGTACTGAACACAGACCGGCGAGCCTTCGCTTATCCGAACTGCTAGTGAAGGTGAGTACTAGCGAAGCGATTCAGCGCTCGGCACTTGAAGTATTGAGAGTCTTAAATTCGATAAAGATGCTTGTGCTCCGCGACCATATGTCTGGAGTCAGCGGTGTTCGTGAGCTTCTCTCCCAATACGAAGTGCTAAAGCCGTTCGACCTGGAGAAAGCTTTCCCCGGAATTGCGCAAGCTTTGGCCGATCAATCGGCTGCCAACATTGAGAAAGTTATATCGTCCGCCGTAATCATTCTGTCGCATTCGCTAGCGGATGACATTTTTTCCGAAGCGTGTTCGTTGGCAATTGATATTGACCCGAAGAAATGGATTTCCCAAATAAGTACGCAAAGGGAAGTTTCATTGCAAGCTTTGCAGGTGAAAGGTGTAGACGGGGTGATCGCGGACGAATTAAAATCGTTAAAAATTCAGCTAGCCGCAAAATCGTTGCCAAATCGGGCAGACATTTTGTTTACTAACGTCCCAATTCGGCGGCATCCCGATATCCCGAAAGACGATCCTCGATACTTCAAAGGAGCAACTTTAAAACAAGCCGACGATCTGCGTCACGGCCTAATCCATCGCAACGGAGTAGCGCAGATTGATCCCGCGAGTGGCCCTGAATTTATGGGCTTTTTGCACGAAGCCGCTCACACAGCTCTGAGGTCCATCGGGTTCGCCTACAGGATTAGTATCGACGCTGAGTTTTTCAAGGCGCTGGGGGAGAAGCGCACAGAAGAAAGCAAAAATTCGTAGGCGGTTACGACCTTGTGCCCGAAACCGATGTAGCGGAAATTGTAGCGACTCACCGCGTTTCGGGCTGCATCAGAGCCTATCAACGATTTTGAGGAAGTCCAAGATTTGATAGAGGCTTAACCGCCCTGAGTGCCTGTGATATAGTGGTTGGGAACAGACTTACACCGGGAAGGTCCGCGGTTCAAATCCGTGACCGCCCACCATCCACCCCCCGAGCAAATTGATCGAAGTGGATTTGTGAAGGCCGACCCTCAAATGCTTGGGCAGCGGAGCGTCCGAAATGGAAAACGACGAATTGGTTTTCCTGGCGGCAGCGATCCTGATGTCTCATGTGGCGGGCCACAGCGACACGGTGCCGGGGCGCGAGAACGAAACGGCAATCCGCAAAGCCCGAGAGTTATACGCGGAGCTAAAAACGCCGACAGACAGCCCGGACGACGAACTTGGATTGCAGGAGCACGTGAGGAAGTCAGGGCTTTTGTAGCGCAGAAGAAACTTTTCAGTCGCGCATTCTGCATTCGAGAGGCTTATCACCGTTTCGATGCTGTGCTATAGTTTCTGAGTTGGCGCGTACAACGGGAAGGTCCTCGATTCGAATCCGTAACGCCGCTAAGTATCAAACCTGTTTTGCCCCACGCGGGGGACGTAGTTCAGTTGGTTAGAACGCTGCCCTGTCACGGCAGAGGTCGCGGGTTCGAGTCCCGTCGTCCCCGCCATAATTTTCCGCAATCTGATTCTCCCTTCGACGCGAGTCTGTTGTATTTCGTAATTCCCGCCAAAGCCGTTGCCACTCCGCGTCGCGCGAATACGAGCCGTGCCTCGGCGGTAGCCTCTTATCAAGCTCGAACGCGTGCGCGGCCTTGGAACACCCTGCTTTTACGAGCACATCGCGCAGCTCTTCAATTTCGGCATGACAACTCGGTTCGAAAGATTGCTTAGGATCATCGGCGCGCCACTTTGAATCCGAATAATCGGCGAATATCAGTAAGCATCAGTTCCTGTTCGAGCTCTACGGGCGGGCCGCGGTGGAGAGACGGCGCCGTAAAATTTAAGGGCGCCGCTCTCCCATTCGCGGTCGTTTCAGCTCTCTAGTTGGTGAAGAGGAAGGGCAAAACGGTGATCTGTTCTTTCTTCACGGCCTGGAGCTGGTCCGGATCGAAACCCAGCGCCTTGATGATTGTTGGCGCAACCTGTTGGTTGAGCACCGGCGTGTTTACGTGGTTCGGTGTCATCCCCGGGAGCGATACCAACAATGCCGTGTGAAGATCATCCTCATTTAAGCCGCCGTGCTCCGCGATTTTGGAACCACCGGTAAAAATCACGCCCGTATTGACCTTCAGGACGACGTCCGGCGTCCGAGGATCGCTGCCGGGATCGTCCCATTTATTGCGGAGCGATTGGCCGGCAAAGATCTCCTGGATGCCGAGCGTCTTCTGGTTTGTTGGTTTGCTGAGAGTTTCGACCACACTGGGAGTCAGTTCCTGATCGGTTAGCCAGATCAGAGAACCATCGTCAGAAATATCGAACGCTTCTGCTGGCCCGATCAAAGTAGCCGGCTGCCCGTTGCCAATCGCGGTTTTCTTGCTCAGATCGATCGGCGACTGACCGTGCTTGGCGCAGATGATGATCAGAGTTGAATCGTAGAGACCCTGCTTCTTCAGTTCGGCAACGATGCGGCCCAGCGTCTGGTCCACAAAGTCGAGTTCGAAGGCAAGTCCTTGCGAAGGCGTGCCGAGAACATCGGAGTAACCGCCATCCACCAGCGCGCCGCCCGCGGTGACGGGGCCGTTCTTCAATTTTTCCCCGACGCTTACCGCTTGATAGTTGAACCCGAACAGTGTCGGAACCGGCGCTCGCTTCGACCGGTCATGCGTGAAGCCGTCGATCTGGTTGATCGTGGCCTGCACGTGCAGCAAGTCGTAGCACTGAATGTTGCGAAAATCAGTGGTCCAGCCGTCGTCAAAAGTATTGTCAACCGCCGGAACGGGGCTGCATCCCGGAAATTGAGGCAGCGCGACCGGGTTCGAATTAATTTCAGGGCCGTAGAAATCATCCACACCGTTGCCGGATGGGCCTTTCGTCCAGGTATACGAAGGATGTTTGTCGGTCCAAGCGGTGTAGCCGCCGTTGGCCTTTACCACTTCGAAAATGGTGTTAACGCGAATCCATTCGTGCGGGTAAACCGGCTGGCAATTGTTGCGCGGATCGCGCGGAAGAAAATTCGGGTTGATGCCGCCACCGCCGTTGAGTTTGGTCAAATCGATGTCGATCGATTCGTCGAACGCTACCGGTGTTCCGACCACGTTGGGGCAGAGATTCTTACCACCAGTGATCGGCAACGAGGTGGTGGCAGCCGGCGGTGAGAAAGCTCGGTCGTAAGTCACGTCATACCAGAGCCCCGTCGTGGCCGGCGATCCGCCACTGACTAAAGCCGCTAGGCCCGGGAACGAATCGGACGGAGACGACGTCGAAGCGTTCGTGTAGGTGATTCCCTGGGAGGACAGCAGTGCCAAGGTGGAATCGTGATGAGTCGTGATGTAGTTGGAAAGATCCAGTGCGTGTAGGCCATCGACGCTGATGAGTAGGACGTGCTTTACGGTGTTTTTGCTTTCGCCGATCGGATCCTGCCCAGCACTGGCTTGCATCGGAGCAAGCAACAGTGACGCGGCCAAGACCGGCGACAGCATGCCTTGAATAAAGCGCATTTCGGAGTTCCTCCTGGAATTTACTAATCTTCCAACGTTAGCGAGGAAAAAACTCTGGGGAGTAAACACCAAATGACTGGAACGTTAAAATGGGCGGATTTTTTTTCAGACTCGAAGAGAACTCTAGGAGACTACCGGCATTCGCAGCTAAGACGAGCACACCACCGCTCCGCGCACGCGTTTGAATTTGCGTCAGAGAATAGCGAAACTGTGTTGCGCGCGATGTTGAAACCCTCTGTGGCTCTCCTAGCTTATCTTCAGCGGCAAAATCATTTGCTGGCCGGCCCAACCGCCATAGCGTGAACGATCCACGGAATTATGACTTCATGAAACATCACCGGGTCAGGCCATACGCCCTTCTGCCTGCCTAAATGGCCGCCGTGAGGATTAATCCATCCCGTTTTCGGCACATCGCCGGCGCTCAATAGCCGATACGTGTCAGAGATGGGTACTTGGGTGTCGAGAACCCCCGCCATGATTAGCATCGGCGCCGTTGGCTTACCCAGCAAACCCTGGGTGACCAGCGACATCTTCGGAAAGATTTCGACCAGTTGATCGATGGTAGTGACGTTGTCAAAAATGGACATCATGGCCGGAGCCTGATCGAACAGATATTCCCGATTGCCCTGCAGGTGGCTCAGCACAAATTCCGGTTGAAAATCGTCGTGAATCGGCGGGGATTGCACGCTCACCGCTTTCAGGCGATTTTTCTCCAGAATGGCCATCTTGGTTCCCCAATATGCGCCCCAGCTGACTCCATGAAATTCCACCTTCGATTTATCAACTTCGGGGCGGGTGTAAACCCAATCGATCACCGCGGAGAGCATACGATCCGCGGTCGGACTCGCTTTGATTGGCGCCTCGCCGGTGCCGGGACCGTCAACAGCGAGATATCCGATGCCATAAGGCAAGATCGCCGAAAAACTTTCAGCCAGATCTTCTTTCCGGCTATCCAGTCCGTTGACCGCGATAACCAGTGGGACCGGGCCGGCAGCATTTTTCGGAAGGCGGAAATATCCAACGATTTCCTTACCTTCAAACGGAATATGTACCAGCGTCATCGGCGGATCCCAGAATGTTGCGTGGGCCCGAAACGCTTCCAGCGCCTTCTCGTAAGATCGCTGTTTCTGCGGCGAAGATGGGACGGGCCAGCGTCCGAAGGAATAAACCCGCCAGGCCCGAACGTACGCGGCGTCGGCTTTAGCCGGATCGGTCTTTTCAAGCGCCTTCCCTTCCGCCATGTAACGGTCGCCTACCGCAATGAAGGCTGCGCCCCACTCATCCCGATCCTTCGTTTTTATGTTCGCGAACGCTTCTTTCAGATCGTCGGGATTTTGCCCAATGCACGGGTACTGCCCGTTCTCCGCGCGAGAAATGGCTTCGGTTTTAATTTCCTCAATCGTGCGTTCGTTTCCTGGCGGCGGGGGTTGTTGCGCAAAAACCGCAACGGGATAAAAAGTCGATAAAGACAAGACGAACGCTAGAAAATACTTGCCAGTTACGAAATCGAACACGTTTTGCATTTGGCCGGCTCCCCTGGGGTTTAGAATCACCTTGCGACACCGGGAGCGTGGGAGTCTCAAGACTGGCGCGACTCCCGCTCCAGGGCTGGACCGCGGACAACTTAGAAGCTGAGTTTCAGGCCGAGCTGGACGGCTCGGCTCCCGCCTGATCCGATGACCGGATTCGAGGCCGCCACGTCGGGCGTGGCACAGCCGCACCCAAACTGTCCGGTCGAAGGATCGTTGTGAGCCCACCCGTTTTGTCCGCCAAACGGATTCGCTATGTTCGGGTGATTGAGCAAATTGAAAAACTCTGCGCGAAATTGAACCCCGAAGCGATCGTGAAATCTCCACAATTTTGCTACCGAGAAATCCCAATTACGGAAGCCGGTGTCACGGAATTCGTTTCTTCCGACTGTTCCAAAAGTTCCCAGGGCCGGAGGAAGCAGCATGGATCGGCCGTTGGTGCTGACATAGCAACCGAAGGCTCCCAGCGCGGTGCTGTTCAAACCGGTTGCATCGCCATTATCGAGCGACAGCGCCTTCGCGACACAGGCGGGGTTCGACTGATTACCGAAAAATGGAATTCCGGTGGCTGACGATGTGAAGTCGGACGGACTGCCAAAGAAATTCCAACGGTCGTTCAAAGCGCCGGTACCGCTGACGTCGGTGCCGGCGTCCATGACGCCGTAGGGCTGCGGGCTATACAAACTGACGATCGAGGTCAGTTCCCAACCCTTCAACATCTGCCCAAAACCGTCACGTCCAGGGACCGCGTAGGTGACAGTAAGCGTTCCCCGATGTCGGATATCAAAATCGCTGCTGGCGTATTCGCGATTCGGATGCGTGCTGTCGGAGGGCAAGCCAAGTCCCGCGCCGAAATCCCAGTTGGCTCCGACGTCATCAAGCGAATGCGAGTAGGTGTAGCCGGCCACAAACGTAAAGTGGTGATAGTCGCGGCCAGTTAATGTGGTTTGCAGGCCGTTGTAATTTGATTTGTAGTTGTTGCTCATCTGATAGATATTTTGCAATAACGGAAACGCCGTATTGAAAGGTCGAGCATCTTGTTCTGCAGTCCCGTCGGTGCCGCAGTTATTAAACGCCGGCGCGGACGCCTGGCAATTCGCGATTGCAAGGGGCGTCCAGCCTGAACCTTCGGCGGCCTGATTCAAATCGCGAATCCCGACGAGGTCGGTACCGTGATTGCCCACGTAAGCAACTTCGAGGGAGAGATTATTGTTGAATGCGTGCTGCACGTTGAGCGTCCAGTCCGAAACGAAAGGCGTTTTCAGATTCGGATTGATGCCCATGATGGAACACGGATTTGCACCGCAATCGATCGGGGTCGTGGGGAAAACGGTTCCGGGCCCGTTCCAGTTAATGCTTGTCCCGTCGAGGTTGATGGTGCCAACCGCTATGGTTCCTCCGCCCGGAGTGACGCCCATGGCCCCTGTCGGTATGGTGCTAATGCCGAGAGAATTGTTGAGCGCCAGGAACGATTCCCAGTTGATGGTCTCGTAGATAATTCCGAACCCGGCCCGGACCACGGTTTTCCCATCGCCCAATGGATCCCAGGCCACGCCCAAACGAGGCGCAAAATTGTTGTGATCGCCATGGTAAGGGGCGTGGATCTGCTGGCCGACTTGCTCCAACCCAATCGTGGGACTGAAGTTGCCCAGCAGGTTGTGTTCTTCTTTCACGACTGTATTTATTTCGTACCGAAGACCGAAATTGAAGGTGAGATTCTTGGTCGCGCGCCAATCGTCCTGCAGGAAACCCGCGTAGCCCCAATTGTGAATGTGGCGCGTCGGGTCTCCCACCAGCAAGCTGCCAGAACTGGCCACCCCGGCGAAGTAATCCTCCAGCGATGTCGCTCCGTTAAAGACGTCTTCGCCAAAACCGAATTTAATCCGGCCTCGGGCGCCGCCGTACGCTCCCCCCGAGAATGCGTCGTGATGAATTTCACCGCCGAACCTGATCGCATGCTTGCCGAAAATGCGAGACACGTGATCGACAAACTGGACTCGGGTGTCCGGGCCCTGCACCTTCGGCCAATTAAATCCGCCCAGCTCTTGCGGGAAAATATAAAAAGGCGCGATGTTGATGCGAGGCAATCCGAAATACAACGGATTCGTCACCCCCGTATCCAATCCATAGGCGGACGCCGGTACGGTGTGATCGTTGGTGAAAGTGGGCTGATACAGACGGTTGTAGCCAACGCGCGCTTCATTGACCCACTGCGAATTGGGTACGAACGTCCAGTTAACCCCGGCGACTTGGGCGCGAGTGTGAATCGCCGTGAGCCATTTGGTCTGCAGTTGGCTCGCGTCGCTTACCGTTCCATTGTTGTCGCCGTAAAAATAACGGCCGCTGATCGTATTGCGATCGTTCAGGTGGTAATCCACCTTGCCCAGCGCGTTATCTGAACTGACCGTATTCGGCAATCCAAAATTGATAGTTGTGGTGCCATTCGGATTCGTACCCAGGTTCGTCGGAAAGCCGGTGCCGTTGCAGGTGACCGGAGGGCCTAAGGTGCAGCCGCCGATTTGCAGGCTGGCGGGGCTGACCGGAATGCCGCCGGCTTGCAGGTCTTGAATCGCATTGACCAGGCTGTTCGCACAATCTCCGGTAGTGATGAAGCTGCAACCAGATCCGCCAGCAGGTGTCGCCAAACCCACAGTGGCTGGCGTCTGAATCGAGCCTACATTGCCCACCGAGTAGCGTTGCCCTTCGTAGGCGCCGAAGAAAAATAGTTTGTCTTTTACAATCGGTCCGCCCACGGTGGTTCCGAATTGTTCAAGATTCCGCGGTTGCTTGGGCTGGTCGTCGGTGTTGAAGAAATTGCGCGCGTCGAGCGGAGTGTCCCGGCCGAAGGCGAAAGCCGTACCGTGTAGACCGTTCGTTCCTGACTTCAGCGCTACGTTTACGATTGCTCCGGGCTTCCATCCATATTCTGCCGGCGGATTTTCGATCACGTTGAACTCCTGAATCGCATCGATTGGGAGAATCGTGGCGGAATCGCCCGCGATTCCGGCGCCATTGATGATGCTTTGCCCCGAGAAGGGCTCGCTGTTGAACAAGCCATCCACTAAATACACGTTGTCTTCGGCGCGCAGGCCATTCGTGCTGGTCGTGGAAAATCCGCCCCCTGGATAGCGCACCACACCCGGACGCAATTGCAGCAGGTTTTCATAGTTGCGACCGTTGAGAGGCAAATCATTAATTTCTTGATTGGTTAGAGTTCCGCCGAGCGTGGAAGTAGTCGTATTGAGAAGGGGCACTTCTTCGTTAACTGTAATCGTCTGGGTAGCGTCACCCGTTTGCAATACCACGTCGATGCGGACGTCGGCGGCGACTTCCACCTGAACGTTCGGGCGTTCAAAGCGCTTGAACCCGGGGCTCGTTACGGTGAGTCTGTAGACTCCAGGATCGAGGTTGGCCGCAAGATACTCGCCTGCCCCGTCGGTCACGGTGGTGCGTGTCACGCCTCGCTCGACGTCCGTGATCTCGACCGAAGCTCCGACGATTGCTGCGTCGCTGGCATCACGAACATCGCCCAAGATGCGCCCGGTGGACGACTGCGAGAAAGCCGTCAGGGTAGCCAGCAGAACTCCCATCGTTAGGGCTACCGTACGGCAAACTATTTTCAAGAATTCGCACACGCGAAACGCTGGTCGAAGCGCTTGGTTTTCCATTTTCCCCCAACCCATTTACTTGAAAAGGCTGCAGACTCCCGTTCTGGTATGACAGCCGTACCACTATACGATTTCCTAAGTCAAGGTATTTTTTATTTGATCGATTGGAGATACCAGTGGTATGATGGCTATACCAAATGGCCACGAACCTCCAGATTACGCTATTTCGCCCCTCTTTACCGGGGTTTTCAATCCTTGGGCGGCAGGGCAATGCTCGGTCGCACGCGGTGCGTTCGAGTGTTCGAAAGAACATCCAGAAGAGGCGCGATGGCGATAGCCACAGTTAACCCGGCGACCGGAGAAACGATAAAGACCTTCGAACCTCTTCCCGATGCGCGACTGGAAGAGAAACTCCACCGCGCCGCTTGCGCCTTCGCGGCATTTCGAAATACCTCGTTCGCCGACCGCGCTGCGCTGATGCTGACGGCTGCGGAAATACTGGAAGCCGACAAACAAGACATCGCGCGGGTTATGACCACCGAGATGGGCAAAACCTATCGTTCGGCGGTCGACGAAGTTGCAAAGTGCGCCTGGGTCTGCCGCTACTACGCCGAGAATGCCGAGAAATTTTTGGCCGATGAGATCGCCGACGTTCCGGGAAGCAAGAGTTTCGTGCGCTATCTTCCGCTGGGTCCCATTTTGGCGGTGATGCCCTGGAATTACCCGTT
>Ga0307474_10001160_pt1 | contig 19154 bp, 17 predicted proteins | sample atmos_gasesECM1C_2_FD_203312 | JGI IMG/M metagenome (GOLD analysis project Ga0307474, IMG submission 203312) | Hardwood forest soil microbial communities from Morgan-Monroe State Forest, Indiana, United States - atmos_gasesECM1C_05 | ecosystem: Environmental > Terrestrial > Soil > Temperate... | reverse complement strand
CCGACCGTGCGCATCGGCGATCAAGTCATGGTTGAATCCGGCGCGATCATCGAATTGATTCTTGCCCGCGCCGGAAACGGCCGGCTTGAACCTGCGGTCAACTCCCCGGACTATCCTTATTATCTGCAGTGGATGCACTTTGCCGAGGGTTCGTTTGCCTCACGCGCGATTGCCGACTATCGCGTGGCCCTGATCCAAGGCAAGCCCAAGACGCCGGCCGGCAGCTACAAGCTGGTGGATACGGAAGCGGTATTGGCATTCATGGAAGACTTTTTGAGCAAGCACCCCTACTTCGGCGGATCCGCATTCTCGGCCGCCGACATCATGATGTTGTTCCCGACCAATCTGACCGAATCATTCAATGTCGCGGATCTCTCCCCCTATCCGCACATCATTGCGTGGCGCGCCAATGTGGAGGCGCGGCCCGCGTATAAAAAGATGCTGGCGGTTGCGCGTCCCGATGGCGTGCCGGGGATGCCGAAGCCATTGCCGAAGACTTGAAAGCGGCGCGAGCAACGCGAGGCGCCACAATGAAATCGCGACGCTGAGCTGTGGCTTCGGCGGCGTTCGGGCCGTGGCCTTTTTTTCTTGGCCTATTTCTTCTTCGCCTTGGCCAGGTTTTGCCTCACCCGAAACTTCACGATTCTCGTCACCAACGCGTAGGGAAACGGCTGATCGAGCGGAAATCTCAAGTTGCCTTTTGGCCCGGCGTACTTTGCCACGGCGGCCTTCAGCTTCGCGTCGCCTCTGATCGGCGGAAACATCCCAATGTGATTCTTAAAGGCGGCGAAGTAGACCAGGATGCCGTGCAGCATGAACGCGGGTATCCGGTAACTAATGGTTTCCTCGGTCTCCGGCGGCGCGGCTCGTTTAATCGTGGAGCGCAATTTCCTCAAGACAGTGCGCACTTCGGGTGAGCACATCGCAATGTATTGATCGACGCTCTCCGGTTTGGCCCGCATGGCCGCCACGCTACGCCGCCTTCACGGCCGAGATTTCGGCAATCCGCGCCAGTCCCGCTTCGATCGACCGCCTGACCTCATCGTTGAGCTCGCGAGGATCCTTGCCCTTGGCGTCGATCGGTTCGCCAATGACCACGCGGATGATTCCGGCCTTCTTGATGAGGCCGCGCCTGACCCAAAAATCAGCGGCGTTGTGCGACAGCGGCACGACGAACTTGCCGGTCTCGGTTGCCAGCAGCGCGCCGCTCACACCGTATTTGCGCGTCTCCCCCGCCACAACGCGCGTACCTTCCGGAAAGATAATGATCCAGAGGCCGTCGGCCAAACGCGCTTTGCCCTGCTCGATGACCTGGTTCACCGCGCGGTGTCCCGCTCCTCGATTGATCGAGATGGGGCGCAGCAGCTTCAAGCCCCAACCAATGAGGGGAATCCACAGCAACTCGCGCTTGAGCACCCAGACTTGCGGCGGGAAGATCAGAAATTGCGCGATGGTCTCCCACGCGGACGTGTGGTTGCTCATCACGATGTGATTGCCTGCGGGTATCCGTTCGCGGCCCTCCACGGCAAAGGTCAAACCGCACACCTTGCCCAGCAGCCAAAACTGGATCCGGGCCCACGTGCGCGCGATCGCGAACTGCGTCCGATAGGGCGACCAGAAGCACAATGTCATGAAGCCGCCGAACGCCAGGGCGGAGACCATCATGAAAGCGGTGAAGAACAGCGACTTTGCCAGCTGCATGCGTTCGATCAGCCCGGCAATCGCGACAGATCGGCAACCCCGCCGAGCAGGACCAGTACCTCGCGGAGCAGCGCGAGGCGGTTATTGCGCTTGGCCGTATTCTCATCCATCACCATGACGCGATCAAAAAATTCATTCACCGGCTCCCGTAATCCCACCAGCGCTTGCAAGCTGTCGGCATAACGCCGTTCTCGGGTCGCATCGAGGACAGGATCGCGCAAGTTGGTCAGCGCCCGATGCAGTCCAAGTTCAGCCTCCTCGCTCAGGGCCTGCGCATCGACGACCCAATCGCGGCTCACTTGCGTCTTCTTCAGGATATTCGCAATGCGCTTGTTGATCCCTGCAAGCACGACGGCGTCGGGCAACAACAAAAACTCCTTCAAGGCGGCGAGCCGTGTCACTGCGTCCAGCGGCGAGCGCGGACGATTGGCCAGCACGGCGTCGAGCATCTCCGGGGTCGTGCCGGGCTCCTCGAGCAGCACACCGCGCAAGCGCTCGGCGATGAAATCGTAAACCTCGTCGGCCACGCCGGCTCGCTGCACCGGCTGCGCGGCGGCGGCGGCCGCCAACACCTCGAGCAAATCCAACTCCAATCGCGCATCGAGCAAAATACGCAGCACGCCCAGGGCGGCTCGGCGCAGTCCGAACGGATCCTTGGTTCCCGTCGGCCGTTGCTCAATGGCAAAGATTCCAACCAGTGTGTCGATCTTGTCGGCCACACTCAAGGCTTGACCGATTTTCGTCGACGGCAAGGCATCGCCGGCAAAGCGCGGACGATAGTGTTCCTCGATGGCGACCGACACATCGCGCGGCAAGCCTTGCGCTTCGGCATAGTAGCGCCCCATGGTGCCCTGCAATTCCGGAAACTCACCCACCATGGCCGTCATCAGGTCCGCTTTTGCAAGTTCCGCGGCTTGCGCTAAATCGGGCCCGGCGCCGATGTGGCTGCCGATCAGCTGCGCCAACCGCGCGACACGCGCGGTTTTTTCCGCGTAACTGCCCAGCTTGGCCTGAAAGATCACGCCGGACAGCCTTGCGGCATGCGCCTGCAGTGAGATTTTCCGGTCCTGCTCCCAGAAGAACGCCGCGTCGCTCAAGCGCGGACGCACGACACGCTCATTGCCTTCGCGCACCTTGGAGGGGTCGCGGCTTTCGATGTTGCTGACGGTGACAAACCAGCCGGACAGCTTTCCATCCGGTCCCTGCACCGCGAAATAACGCTGGTGATCCTGCACGGTCGCAATCACCACTTCGCGCGGCAAGCTCAAGAAACGCTGCTCGAATTGACCGGTCAGCGGCACCGGCCACTCCACCAGAGCGGTGACCTCATCGAGCAGCGCGTCGTCGATCAACGCCGAGCCGCCGACTTGTGCCGCCGCCGCGATGACGCCCAAGCGAATCGTCTCGCGGCGTTTGGCGAAGTCGGCAATCACTTTGGCACGGCGCAGCTTTGCCTCATAGCCCTTCGCGCTCTTGAGCGAAATGGGCTTGGGGTGATGGAAACGATGCCCCGACGTGATGCGCCCTGACTGAAGCCCCAACAATTCGATCGGTATGACCTCATCGCCATAGAGCAGCACCACCGAATGCACCGGCCGCACGAACTCGGCGCTGTGTGCACCCCAGCGCATGCGTTTTGCGATCGGTAGCGCGGCGATTGCTTGCGTCAAAATGTCTTTGAGCAGTGCGGTGGTTGCCGCGCCGCGCTCGGTGCCGCGAAATTGCAGCCACGCGCCTTTCTCGGTGGTGAGCTTCGACAGCTCGCCGACGGCGACGCCGCAACTCCTGGCAAAAGCCGTCGCCGCCTGCGTGGCGGCGCCCTGCGCATCAAAAGCGGTGGCCAGCGGCGGTCCGCGCCGCTCCACTTGCCGGTCCGGCTGATGTTCCGCCAGTTTCTCGATCCAAACAGCCAGCCGTCGCGGCGTCGCAAAGCCGTGAACTTTGCCATGCGGTAGGCCTAAGTCGTCGATGCCCTTGGTAATGCCCGCGGTCAACGCAGACGAGAGAGCCGGCAGCGTGCGCGGCGGCAGCTCCTCGGTGCACAGCTCGAACAGCAGGTCCTTGCTCATCAGGCCACTCGCTGAGAGGTTTTCTTGAGCAGCGGAAACCCGAGCGCTTCGCGGCTCTCTCGATAACCTTCGGCGACGCCGCGCGCCAACGTTCTCACGCGGAGAATAAAGCGTTGGCGCTCGGTGACCGACACGGCGTGGCGCGCGTCCAGCAAATTGAACGCATGCGATGCCTTCACCATTTGCTCATAGGCGGGAAGAACCAATTTGTCCTTGAGGAGCAGTTGGCAAGCCGCTTCACAGGCGTCGAACTCCACCGACAGCACGGCCGTGTCGGCCTTCTCGAAGTTATAGGTGGATTGCTCGACTTCGTTCTGATGAAACACATCGCCGTACGTCACCGTGCCGAACGGTCCATCGGTCCAAACGATATCGAAAATGCTTTCCTTGCCTTGGATGTACATGCCGAGGCGCTCGAGGCCATAGGTGATCTCACCCATCACCGGCCGGCAATCGAGTCCGCCCACCTGTTGGAAGTACGTGAACTGGGAAACTTCCATGCCGTTGATCCAAACCTCCCAGCCTAAGCCCCAGGCGCCCAAGGTCGGTGATTCCCAATTGTCCTCGACGAAACGAATGTCGTGCGTCAACGGATCGAAGCCGACATGACGCAGCGAATCCAAGTACAGGTCCTGAAAATTGTCCGGCGAGGGTTTGATGCAAACCTGAAGCTGATAGTAGTGCTGCAGCCGAAAGGGATTGTTGCCGTAGCGCCCGTCGGTGGGACGGCGCGACGGCTGCACATACGCGGCACTCCAGGGTTCTGGGCCCACGGCACGCAGAAAGGTCGCCGAATGGAAGGTTCCCGCCCCCATTTCCATATCGTAGGGCTGCAAGATGATGCAGCCTCGATCCGACCAGTATTTTTGCAGCGCAAAAATCAGATCCTGAAAGGTACGCGGAGGCGCGGGGACGTGAGGCATGAATGCTCGCGGAACAAAGTCAGCGAGTATAGCGACGCAGCCTAGAGGTGTCGTGAGCTTCCCTACGCACTCAATTGGCACACGGCTTGGCGAGAAACGCGACAATCGGGCGTAATCAGAATTTCTGACGTGTTCTGCACCAATGTGGCGCGTGAGTTTTTGCGATTTGATCCATAATGATGCGCGCAGGTCGAGCGGCCACTCCAAGTGCTTGATCTGTCTGCACCGACAAATGGCACAGTAGCTGCATGTTTGAAGAGCCCCGGGCTTGCCGGGCCACTGACACTCAACGCGAGGACGCAAATGACCCCCGCCGATGTTCTGAAATTAATCAAAGAAAAAGACGCAAAATTCGTCGATCTCCGCTTTACTGACACGATTGGCAAGGAACAGCACGTAACCATCCCGACGCGCTTGGTTGACGAGGGATTTTTCAAGGACGGCAAGATGTTCGACGGATCTTCCATTGCAGGATGGAAGGGCATTAACGAGTCGGACATGATTTTGATGCCGGATCCCTCGACCGCCGTCATTGATCCGTTTTACGAAGAGACCACGCTCGATCTGCGTTGCGATGTCATCGAGCCGATGACCATGCAAGGCTACGGACGCGATCCGCGTTCTTTGGCGAAACGCGCCGAAGCGCATTTGAAAGCTTCCGGTATCGCCGACTCCGCACTGTTCGGACCGGAAAACGAGTTCTTCATCTTCGACAATGTCACGGTCAGTTCCAGCATGAACGGCTGTGCCTACGAAGTTGATTCTTACGAAGGCGCCTGGAACTCGGGCAAAGCGTATGAAGAGGGCAACCGCGCGCACCGGCCTGGTGTGAAGGGCGGCTACTTCCCGGTTCCCCCGGTGGATTCACAGCAAGACATTCGCACCGCCATGTCGATGGCCTGCGAAGAAATGGGTTTGAAATTCGAAGTTCATCATCACGAAGTGGCGACCGCCGGCCAGGGCGAGATCAACGTGGCGGCGAACACGCTCACCAAGAAAGCCGACGAAGTGCAGATCCTCAAATACGCGCTGCAGAACGTCGCTCACGGATACGGAAAAACCCTGACTTTCATGCCTAAACCCATCGTCGGCGACAACGGTAACGGCATGCATGTGCACCAGTCGCTGCAAAAGGACGGCAAGGCACTCTTCGCGGGAGACAAGTATGGCGGTCTGTCCGACATCGCGTTGTACTACATCGGCGGCATCATCAAGCATGCGCGCGCGATCAACGCGTTCACCAACGCCAGCACGAATAGCTACAAGCGTCTGGTGCCCGGATTCGAAGCGCCGGTGAAGCTCGCATATTCCGCGCGCAATCGTTCCGCCTCGATTCGCATTCCTTGGATTTCCAATCCCAAGGGCCGGCGCATTGAAGTGCGTTTTCCGGACGCCACGGGCAATCCCTATTTTATGTTCGCCTCGATGCTTCTCGCAGGACTGGATGGCATTCAAAACAAGATTCATCCCGGCGATCCGGCCGACAAGGATTTGTATGACTTGGAGCCGGAGGAAGACAAGAAAATTCCGACAGTTTGCCATTCGCTCGACATGGCGCTCGATTACTTGGACAAGGACCGTGGCTTTCTGAAGGCCGGCGGCGTGTTCACCGATGACCTTATCGACGCATACATCGAATTGAAGATGAAGGAAGTGACGCGGCTGCGGATGACCACGCACCCGATAGAAATTGAGATGTATTACAGCTTGTAGTTAGGAGCCTCTCCGCGAGGCCCCGTGGGGGTGCTTAGGCCTTAAGGTGACGGCGGTCACGCCGCCGTCACCTCGTTTTGTGGTCCGGAGGCGATAGGTCTATGCTTTGGAAATATGCACCCGCGACAGACATGGATGGCGATAGGCCTGCTGGCGGCCTTTACGGTGCAAGCGGCCGTCATCTACAGATGGGTCGATGCCGACGGGGTCGTTCACTACTCCGATCAGGCCTCTCCGGGTGCGGAAAAGATCGTCACGGCGGGGTCTTCGTCTTCCGCGACATCGGGAGGCGGCGCGCGCGGCGCAAGCGGGCCGACAGCGCAGGCGCCGCAGAGGTCCGCGGGCGGCCTGAACTACGCCGAATTCTCAATCACCTCACCGGCGTCGGAACAGACCTTTTTCGGCGACGATGTCGTGGCCGTGCACTTGAATCTCAACCCCACGCTTCGCCCCAATCAATCCATCACGTGGCATTTGAACGGCAAGCAGCTGGATTTCCCGTCCGACGCCGTATCGTTTGCTCTGCCGCGATTGGATCGCGGCACGTACGCGCTTGCCGCCACCATCACCGACCAGCAAACGAGCGAATCAGAGACCAGCAACAGTGTGACCTTCTTCGTGCGTCAGCCCTCGTCGCTGTCGCCGCAGTCGCCACTGCACAAATAGCCGGCCGCCCGCGGCTAGCGGATGCTCAGCTTGTCGGCTGAGCTGCAAATAGACACGGTAAGAATCGACGGCGCCGAACTGCTCGACGCCATGGTGACCAGCGTTTTTCTGCTGGATCAGGAACTGCACGTTACGTACTTGAATGCCGCGGCTCAGAGCTTGCTTGGACTTTCGACCAATCAGGCGCTGGGGCGCTCCATCGCCGAATTGACGCGCGGCGCCGAAAGCTTGTTGCCGATGTTCGACCGCGTACGCGAGGGTGGCGAGGGCGTCGTGCAGCGCGAGCTTGCGTGGCCGGCCCCGGGCGGCGTGGACCGCATCCTCGACTGTGCCGTGACTCAAGTGGTCATGGGCGGGCAGAGTCTGCGGCTCCTGCTGGAGATCGAAGACATTACGCAGCATCGGCGCCTGACTCGCGAGAACGCGTTGCTGGCGCAGTTGGGCGGCAGCCGGTTGATGGTGCGTCAGCTCGCGCACGAAATCAAAAATCCGCTCGGCGGCTTGCGCGGCGCCGCGCAACTGCTCGAGCGGGAACTCTTGGATCCGGCGTTGCGGGAATACACGCGCGTGATCATCAGCGAAGCGGACCGTCTCACCAATTTGCTCGATTCCATGTTGGGCCCCGGTCGTCCGCCGTCGAAGCAGCTGATCAACCTGCATGAATTGTTGGAGCGTGTCTATCACTTGCTGCGCAGCGAAGCGCCCGAGAGTGTCGCCATCGATCGGGACTACGACCCCAGTCTTCCGCCGCTGACGCTCGACCCCAATCACATCATTCAGGCGATGCTCAATTTGGGCCGAAACGCCATTCAAGCGCTGACGGGCGCTCCGGTCGATTCGCCGCGCTTGATCTTGAGAACCCGCGCGGCGACCAACGTCAGCGTCGGCGCGCATCGTCACCGCCTGGTTGCCTCGATTCAGTTCGAGGACAACGGTCCGGGCGTGCTCAACGAGATTCGCGAAACCATTTTCTATCCGCTGGTTTCCGGGCGCGCCGACGGCTCCGGGTTGGGATTAGGGATAGCGCAGGATCTGGTCAGCCGTCATGGCGGCTTGATCGAATTCGATAGTGCTCCGGGGAGAACAATATTCGTCATTTCCTTGCCGATGGATTCAACATGAATGACAAGCCGCTGCAGGTCTGGCTGGTCGACGACGACTCCTCCATTCGCTGGGTGTTGGAGAAGGCGCTGAAAGGCAGCGGCATGACGGCCAAGTGCTTCGACCAAGCCGACAATGTGTTGACGGCGCTGCGGGGCGGCGCCCCCGATGTCCTCATGACGGACATCCGCATGCCCGGCCGCAGCGGCTTGGACCTGCTCAAGGAAATCCAGATCTCGCGCCCCGGATTGCCGGTCATCGTCATGACCGCGCACTCGGATTTGGACGCGGCGGTCGCAGCCTATCAGGGCGGTGCATTCGAATATCTTCCCAAGCCATTCGACATCGACAAGGCGGTTGACCTCGTGCGGCGTGCCGCGCAACAGGCCCATTTGTCGACCGACGCGGAGGCCACCCGGCGCAGCATCCCTGAGCTTCTCGGCCAGGCGGCATCCATGCAGCAGGTGTTTCGCGCGATCGGCAGATTATCCCGCTCCAGCATGACGGTTTTGATCACCGGCGAGTCGGGCACGGGCAAGGAACTCGTGGCGCGCGCTCTGCACCGCCATAGTCCGCGCTCGAACAAGGCCTTCGTGGCGCTGAACACCGCCGCCTTCACCGCGGACTTGTTGGAATCTGAACTATTCGGACACGAAAAAGGCGCCTTCACCGGTGCGGATGCATTGCGTAGGGGAAGATTCGAACAGGCGGATGGCGGCACGCTGTTCCTCGACGAAATTGGCGATATGTCGCCGGCGCTGCAGACGCGCCTGCTGCGCGTGCTGGCCGAAGGCGAGTTCTACCGTGTCGGCGGACAGACCCCCGTGAAGGTCGACGTCCGCGTCATCGCCGCGACTCATCAGGATCTCGAGATGCGCGTCAAGTCCGGCCACTTTCGCGAGGATCTCCTGCACCGTCTCAATGTGATTCGGATCGAGATTCCACCCTTGCGCGAGCGGCGCGAGGATATTCCGGAGTTGTTGCGTCACTATCTATCGGTCGCCTGGCAGGAACTGGGCGTCGAGCCAAAATTGATGACGGGACCTGCCGAAAGCGCGCTCGTAAACTTTGATTGGCCGGGCAACGTTCGCCAACTGGTGAATGCGTGTCGCCGTCTTACCGTCACCGCGCCGGGCCGCGAGGTTCGGGCCGAGGACATTCCGCCGGATCTTGGCGGCGTTCCCGTCGGACAGACCACCAATCACGATTGGATGGCCAAGCTTTCGCATTGGGCCGAGCAAGAATTGGACTCGGGCACCGAGCGCCTGCTCGATACGGCAGTTCCCGAAGTGGAGCGCATCCTGATCCGCGTGGCGCTGCGCAAAGCCGACGGACTCAAGCAGGATGCGGCAAAGCTCCTGGGCTGGGGCCGCAATACGCTGACGCGCAAGATGAAAGAACTCGGCATGGAGGACGTCAACTAGTCAGAGAACTGGGGCCCATCGATATCACATGCCGGTGCCACGGCTCGCGGCGGCTTATAATTCGCGCATGGGCGAATATCTTTCCAAAAAAATCGGCGCACTGCAGGCGCTGTTGCTCGGCATACCGCCGACGGAGTGGTTGATCGCGGGCGTCGTGGGTGTGGTGGTCTGGGCTTCCCTTTGGATCGTCCGAGACCTGGTCGCGTCGCGCTACAAGAAAAATTCCACCGCCAGGAATCCCACGTTGTTCCGGCTGATCGGCTATCTGATCGGCAACACCAAGCAAATTCTTTTCTTTGCCGTCGCGCTCGATGTCGCGCAGGAGAGCCTGACCCTGCCGGAGAGGGTACAGCGCATGGTCTCCAACACCGTGATGATCCTCATTTTGATTCAGATCGGCCTGTGGGCCGGACGCGCGGTGCGCTTCTATCTGGAAATGAAGGAATTGGAGCGCGGCGCAGATCGGGTGTTTGCCGGCTCTCTCGACATCATCAATTTCGTTGCGCGCATGCTGATTTGGTCGCTGCTGGTCCTGGTCGGACTGAGCAATCTCGGCGTCAATATCACCGCGCTGCTCGCGGGCTTGGGTGTCGGCGGCGTCGCAGTGGCGCTCGCGCTGCAAAACGTTCTCGGCGATCTATTCGCCTCGCTGTCGATCGCGCTGGACAAGCCTTTTGTGATCGGCGACAACCTCACCATCGACACCTTCATCGGCAAGGTCGAACATATCGGCATCAAGACCACGCGGCTGCGCAGCGTAAGCGGCGAGCAAATCATTTTGTCGAATGCCGACATCTTGAAGAGCCGCGTGCGCAATTTCGGGCGCCTGTCGCAACAGCGGATACTGGCAACGATTCGCCTGGGGTTCGACACTCCGGCCGAGAAGCTCAAGGCGCTGCCCCAAGTGCTGGAAGACGTTGTGCGCGAGCATCCTCAGGCGCGCTTTGAGCGCTGTCACCTGATAACCCTGGGCGAGAGTTCGTTTCAATTCGAGCTCTCCTATTTCGTGCAGCAGCCCGCGGCCAATCCCATGCTCGATCTGCAGCAGGCGGTGAATTTTCGCATCATCGATGAATTGCGGCGCTTGGGCGTCGAGTTTGCCTACCCCGCGCAACTGGTTTTCTTGGAAAGGCACCGAGCCGCTCTCGAGAAATAGCGCAGGTGTTCAATGTCCTGCTGTTCGAGCCTGAGATCCCTGGGAATACCGGCAATTCCATCCGTCTGTGCGCGAATACGGGCGCGACGCTGCATCTCATCAAGCCATTGGGATTCGGTCTCGACGACAAGAGTCTGAAGCGTTCCGGACTCGACTATCACGACCTGGCGGACGTGAAAATTCATGCGAACCTGGATGCCTGTCTTACGCAACTGCCGAATTCGCGCTTGTTCATGGTCGAGACGGGCGGCGCGCGCTGCTACAGCGACGTGCAGTATCGCGCGGGCGACGCGTTCTTGTTCGGTCCCGAAACACGCGGCTTGCCGCAAAGCGTGCAGGCCGGGGTGAGCGCGGAGAATTGCCTGTTCATTCCCATGCGCGCGCAGAACCGCAGCGTCAATATGTCCAACGCCGTGGCGCTGGTGATTTACGAAGCGTGGCGGCAGATCGGTTTTGCAGGGCACCTAAGGAAGGCCGGGAGCGGCGGCGGTTAAGCAAGGCTCCTAAGGCCGCATCCTCGCCGCCCAGCGATACAAGAGAAACACCGTCACTGCGAATACGCCGCTCCCAATCCATACCGCGGCGTTGTCGGCAAACTCATCGCCAACCAGGGCCAGCGGAAAGTCCTTGCCTGAAAAGGCGACGAAGGCGGCGATGATCACGCCCACCAATCCTTCGCCGACGATCATGCCCGAGGCCAGCAGCACTCCGAGCTGTTTGGTGGCATTGGGGTCGGACGCGCGCTGCGCGCGGCGATCGAAGTACCAGCCCACGATCGACCCGACCACGACCATCAGTGTGCTTTGCGTCGGCAGATAGATTCCCAAACCGACGGCGAGCGGCGAGAGGTGCGCCGAGGTGGTCAAACGGCGTAGGGATTCGTCGGCGGCGATCACCAACACGCCGACCACTGCGCCGATCCGGATCAGGCTCCAATCGACGTTGTGCTGAATCACGCCCTGCGCCAGCGCCGAGATCAGGCCGGCCTGAGGCGCCGGTAGCGGGTGCTCGTGATGCGGCCCTGGGGCGCCGGCGAAACCGTAGGCATGGTTGAGCAGATCGAGGATCGGCGGAATGATTGCGGCGCCGGCTAAGACGCCAATGACGAGCGCCACCTGCTGTTTCCATGGCGTGGCATCGACGAGTTGGCCGGTCTTGAGATCCTGCAGGTTGTTGTTGGCGATGGCAGCCACCGTAAATACCACCGCGGTGACAAACAGCGCATAGGCCACCAGCGCGGTACCGCTGCTCGCGGGCAGGCCGGAGCGGATGCCGGGCACCAGAAGCAGTGCTGCGCCGATCACCACCAAGATGCCGATGCCCGACAGCGGACTGTTCGAGGAGCCGATGAGCCCGGCCATGTAGCCGCAGACCGCGGACACGAAGAAGCTCATCAGGGCGATGTAAACCAACGCGCTGATCACCATGAAAAACATGTGGTCGCCGAGGCCGCTGCCGGCGGAGAAGTTCGCGATCAGAGCGCCGATCGGCAACATGCAGGCCAACGAAATCAGGGCGACATAGCCGATCGGGATGTCCTGCTCGGTGCGCGGCAGCAGGGCAGCGTTGCCGGCGGCGCGCGCCCGTGAGGCGGCCATGGCGGAGCGCAGCCCGGCGATCACCGGTTTGACGAGCTTCGCCAGCGTCCACACCGCCGCCACTGCGATGGTGCCTGCGCCCACGAAGCGTACCTGATGGCTCCAAGTGTGCTGGGCCAACTGCGCCATGGGTTCAGCGCTGGCCGCGAGCGCAGAGAAGTGTGGTACGCCCCAGGCCCAGCCGATCAGCGCGCCTACGAACATCGCAATGCCGACCCACAGGCCGACCAAATGGCCAACGGCGAATAGCGCGAAGGACAGCAGGAAATCGAAGCCGGTCACGCCGCCCCGGTCACCGCCGACGCGAAAATACCGCACCACATCGCTGGCGAAAATGCGGGTTGCCACGATGCAGGCAAAGGCCGCCGAAACGATCGCCCCCCAGACGACGGCTTTAAGGCCGGCGCGGCTGTCCTCGACCGCCGCCTCACTGGCGTGTTCGCCGCCGCCTACTTTCAGCACCTCAGCGCAGGCGACGCCTTCCGGATAGGGCAGATCCGACTGCGTCACCAGCGCGCGCCGCAGCGGGATGGAATACATCACGCCCAGGATTCCGCCCAGGGCACAGATGGCGCAGGAAACCCAATACGGAAAACCCGTCCACCAGCCGATTATCACCATGCCGGGCAGTACAAAAATGACCGAGGACAGGGTGCCGGCCGCCGAGGCGACGGTCTGCACGATGTTGTTCTCCTGGACGGTCACGCCCTTGAGGCCGCGTAGCAGCGCCATGGAAATGACTGCGGCCGGGATAGAGGTGGCGAAGGTGAGGCCCGCCTTGAGCCCGAAGTAAACGTTCGCCGCCGTGAACACCACGGTGATGACCACGCCGAGAACCAGGCCGCGCAGCGTCAGTTCGTTGCGTGGCGTGGTGGCGAGCGGTGCGGGCTTGGCTGTGCTGCTCATGTATCGTCCCTTTGCGATTCTTGTCCATCCTTCATACCGTAGAAACTTAAACACTGCCATCACTGTCTGGAAACTTGAGTGTGGCGGCGCGGGCCGCGATGCCGGCTATGAAAATCTCTTTCGGTATTGCGCGGGACTCACGCCGACTTTCTTGCGAAAGTGATGCCGCAGCGTGGTCGGCGTCCCGAGGCCGCAGCGCTCCGCGATGTGATCGATGGGAAGCGCGGTGTTTTCGAGCATTTCACGCGCCGCATCGACCCGCGCCCGCGTGACCCAGTCCGCCGGGCTCAATCCGGTCGCCGCCCGAAACCGGCGCATGAAGGTGCGTTCGCTCATGGCCGCCAGGCGCGCCAGTTCGCCGATGCGCCAGGACTGGCCGGGCCGCTTTCTGATCTTATCCAGAAGCACCGACAGAGATTTAGGCTGCCCCGATTTGCGCTCGCGGTCCTCGACCGGCCGCTCCAAGAATTGCGCCTGGCCGCCGTCGCGATGTGGCGGAATGACCAATCTGCGTGCCACTTGGTTGGCGATCGCCGAACCGTAATCGCGACGCACGAGATGCAAGCAAAGATCAAGTCCCGCGGCGCTGCCGGCGGAGGTCAGAACGCTGCCTTCGTCCACGTACAGTACGTTCGGATCGACACAAATCGTGGGGTACCGCCGCTGAAGCGCCTCGGCGTACCGCCAGTGAGTCGTTGCCCGCCGCCCGTCGAGCAACCCGGTGGCAGCAAGCACGAACGCGCCCGAACAGATGGACAGCAACCGCGCACCGCGCGCATGTGCGCCGCGCAACGCATCGAGTATCGCCTGCGGCACAGGAACGTCGATGCCTTGCCATCCTGGGATCACGATGGTGCCGGCAGCAAGCAAGCGTTCCAAGCCATTTGCCGCCCTCATGCGCATGCCGTACTGCGAACTGACGCTGCGACCCCTGGAGCAGGTTTCGAAGCGATACCAATCTGGTCCCAGTTCCGGTCTTGCCAGCCCGAACACTTCCGCAGCGCAAGAAAACTCAAAGGCGCACAGGCCGTCGTAGACCAAGGCCACGACCAGTGGATTGCGAGCTTTTCTAGCGGGCTTCGAAGTTGGCATTATTTGATCGATCAATGGCGATTCCGCCAATTGTGCGCGATTCACGTTGCGCCAACAATGGCGCATCGTAAGTCCTCACAGCCTCCGGAGCACCGATGTCGAACGCCGTTACCCAAATAGCCGCAGCCCACCCCAAGCAGGCAGCGGCGCATTTCGAAGCCCAATTCACTTTTGAAACCGACTGCTGGGATACGCACGACGCCCTGGGCAGCGGCGTTCCCGGATTTGTCCTGCTCGATGTTCGAAGCCCAGCTCTGTTCGCGAAGGGCCACGTCCCCGGCGCGGTGAATCTACCGCACGCGAAAATCATCGAATCGAAGCTGCGCGAATACCCGAAGTCGACGCTGTTCGTGACCTACTGCGCAGGTCCCCACTGCAACGGCGCAGCGCGCGGGGCAGCGAGGCTCGCGCGCTTGGGGTTCGCCGTGAAGCTGATGGCCGGCGGAATGACTGGCTGGATCGATGAGGGATTTGAACTAGAGCGGCTCTGATACTTTCTCGGGGATCATGTCTGAGTACAAACTCCACAGCTTGAGCACATGCGGGCTGATGTTGTTCAGCGATTTCAACCTGGCGAAAGCTTGTTTCGCACCCGCCGCATCCTTTTCCGCCGCCAAGGAGCGTCCGAGCGATATATAAGCTTCGTCCGGTTGCGACAAATGCCCCTTGGAGATTCCTCGACTCAGAGCGGTCACGGCGCCCTCGTAATCGCCCGCGCCATAGTAGAGTTGGCCGAGTTTCGTATCCAGTTGTCCGGCCGGATTCTTGCTTGCCTCGGCATCAAGCGCCGGCAACCCCTTCATGTCGGCATCGGCGCGCGTCTCCAAGGCGTTCAAGAGGCGCGCGGTGCGTTCCTTATGCTCATCTTTCAGCACACCGGAACTCATCGCCTTTTCCAGAACAGCTTGCGCTTCGCCCGGTAGGCCTGCGTCGCCGAGCAATTGCGCCATCTCGATGTAATCGGTGTCGGCATTCATGGAATGCGTATCAAACATGACGCGGTAAATCATCAAGGCGTTGTGCTCGTCGCGCGCGTCCTGGCGCTCCAGGCGAAGCAAATTATTCCAGTAGGAGGTTTTGTTGGTGAGTCGAATCAAGTCATAGAGCGCGGCCTTCATGCCGGTGGTGTCGTTGACGTTGCTGGCGCATTGCAATTTGAGTTGATACAGCACTTCCTTGGGCGGTTCTCCGGCGTCCTTGAAAGCGGCGATGGCCTTGTCGCCCCAGATGCCGGAATTCGTGCAGTCCTTTTGCTGGTAGTACAGCTGACTTATGATCATCAGGTCGTTCTCACCGGCCGCACCTGCGGCGGTGGCCCGCACGCCGTATTCAATTGCCTTGACTTCCTGCTTGTTGACCGTGGCCAATTGAAACAGCAGCCGAAACACCTTTGCCAATTCCTCTGTCTTGTAATCGCCGGTTGCAAGCGCCGCCTCGTAAGCGGTTTGGGCCGCTTTGAAATTGTTTAGCCGAACATAGGCAATGCCTGTCCACTCCTCGATGGTTTTCAAGTCATAAGCGGTCAACGGAGATTTCGTCGACGCTGCCTGCAAATCTTTGAGCGCTTCGGACCATTGATTGTCGCGCATGGCTTGCTGCGCCGCTCTGATGTCACCAGCCAATATACGGCTGATCATGGGTTTACCTGACCAGATTCCCTGCGAATCAATTAAAGCGGCCGTGGGTTTGTTCTTCGAGTTGGGCAGACCAGTCAAGGCGCGCGAGCCAACCGCAGGACCCGAATCAGCGTGGACCTCGATTTCGTGCGCGCGGTACAACCCTACCAATCTGTAGCTGACGGAAACCATCGAGACGGAGAGCCCAATGGCGATCAGCCCCCAAACCCAAAAGCTCATGGCCTTCAGCAGGTGATTCATCTTGTACGACCTCACGAGGCTGCTGCCAGTATATGCCTCCGTCCGAGGACGGCGAATCAGCGATTCCAAGGCCGCAGCACCCGCCGAACCGGGTCGGTGACCGTCGCCAAGACGGCCGGGTCCAGCAGCCTTCGCCGACGCAGATGGCGTATCGCGGCCTGAACGGTCGATTTGGACAGGCCGGTCTTGGTAGCGATGGTCTGAAGGCTGACCGACAGGGTGTCCCGCTTGCCCCTTGCTGCATGGCGCAAAAAATACAGGTACACGATGAAGGTGGCCGGCCGACGATCGTGTCCCACCAGATCCGGCATGAGGACATCGACGACGTAATTGTCCAAATTGAAGTGCTGCATCGTTAATTACTATACCGATTATCGCTATTGCAGGCCCGCCAAATATCCGATAATCGAGCGGTGTGTCCAAGTACCGCTTAAGGGAGCAGCGCCATGATTACGCAGGTCAAATTCGTCGGCATACCGACCACCGATCAGGATCGTGCACTCAAGTTCTATACCGAGAAACTCGGATTCGAAGTGTCGACCGATCAGGTTTTCAGTGAGAAGCAGCGTTGGATCGAACTACGCATCGCCAATTCGGCGACGCGCGTAGTGCTGTTCACCCCGGAAGGTCACGAGAGCCGCATCGGTTCATTCTTCAACGGCGCATTCGCCTGCGATGACGTGAGCGCCACCTATCGGCAGCTTCAATCTCGCGGCGTTGAATTCGACAAGCCGCCGGAAAAACAACCCTGGGGCGAATTCGCGATCTTCAAGGATCCCGACGGCAATCAGTTCGTTCTGTCTTCCGCGGGCTGACGCGGCCAAAGCTGACGCGGGCGCGCCAAGCCCCGAGCCGCTAAGCCGCTCAATTCGCCGCGGACTTGATCCCCGCCTTTTGATCCTTGATCCAGCTATTCGTGCGCGCGTCCAGCAGGTCGAGCGGCAGCACGCCGCCGTTCAGCATCTCGTCGTGAAAGCTGCGGATGTCGAACTTCGGACCCAGTTCCTTTTTCGCGCGCTCGCGCAATTCACGAAATTTGAGCTGGCCTAGCTTGTATGACAGCGCCTGGGCCGGCCACGCGATGTAACGATCGGTTTCCGCTTGAATCGTCGGCTCATCGACCGGCTGATATTTGCGGAAGAATTCGACCACCTGATCGCGGCTCCACCCTTCGGAATGAAGGCCCGTGTCGACGACGAGGCGCACGGCGCGGAACAACTCGCTGCTCAGTCTGCCGTAATCGCTTACCGGATCCTGGTAGAACCCAACCTCCTTACCCAGTTGTTCGGCATACAGCGCCCAACCTTCGACATACCCGGAGTTGCCCGAATGTTGGCGAAACTTCGGCAAATTCGTCATCTGCTGCGCCACTGAGAGCTGCATGTGATGTCCCGGGATCCCCTCATGATAAGCCGTGGCCTCATCATCGATCAGCCAGCGATGCGCGAAATTCGACGTGGCAACGCTAACGCGCCCTGGCCGCTTGCCATCAGGCGTGCCGGTTTGATAGTGCGTCGCCGAGCTGGCCTGAAAGGCCGGAATGGCTTCGACCGTCACGGGCGATCCGGGAATGTAGCCGAACAACTCCGGAAGCTTGGGCTGCATCTGCGCGATGTATTTGCGGAAATCATCGAGAATCTGCTCTGACGAGGTCGGGATGTACTTGGGATTGGTCTTCAACGAATCCCGAAACGAAGCGACATCATTGAAGCCTTCCTTTTTTGCGATGACCAGCATCTCGCCCTCGATGCGGTCGATCTCACGCAGGCCGATCGCGTGGATCTGATCCGGTGTCAGGGTGCTGATGGTGGTGCGGCTGCGGATGTCGTTGAGGTAGCGTTCCTTGCCGCCCGGCAGCGAGGTGACGCTCAACGTGGTTCGACCTTGAGGGGCGTACTCGGCGGCGATGAATGCGGCGAACTTTTTATAGGCCGGAATGACTTCGTTATTGACGGTGTCGGTGATCGCCTTGGTCAAGCGCTGTTGGTCCGCCGCGGAAATGCTGTCGGGAAATTTCTTGGTCGGCAGCAGAAAAGGGTCCGAGGCAATGATGCCTTCGCATTGCGCCGGCACTTTCTCGAGCAGAAAGCGCACCGGCATGAGCTTGTCCTTCATTCCCGCGCGCAACACCTCTTGAGACTGGTCGAGGGCGCGCGGAATCTGATGCAGGCGCGCGATGTAATCCTCGTAGTGCTTGACCGAATCCAATGGAACGGCGAGCGGCATATCCGCGAAACGCGTCTGCGGCCCCTCCATGTGATTCACCGGCATCTCGTATTCTTTGAACCTGAAATTCGCGACTCGCTGCGTCAAAGAACGCTGCATCACCTCGTGCGACAGTTTGTCTTGTTCCGGAAAGCCGGCCGTCGAGATGGCGTTCAAGCGCGACAGAAAACTCTGATCGGCGGCCTCCTGACGCTGATAAGCCGCGGGCGAAAAATCTTCCAGCTGATCGTTATATCGGTAATCGCCGACGGCGGTCGCGCGTTCCGGGTGAGCCTTGAGATCCGCCTGGTACTGCTCCTCGAAAAGCGCGTTCTGCGCGGCAATCCTGGCGGCGGTCGGTTCCTCATCCTTGGCGGCGGCAGTCAATGAACAAGCGATCAATAGTCCGAAAAGTGCTGTTTTGTGCATATTCTGAAAGCCTAACACAGGGGTAGCTACTTCGCGGAAGCAGGGAAAACCGGCAATTTGCCGATGTCGCGCGCGTCGAGCGAATGATGACAGTGGCATTCGAGTTCGTCGCGAGTTGCTTGAATCGATCCAACCACGCCAATGTTTCGGCGCGGCTGGCGGTTACTCGGCTTCGGAGCGCACGTCGCGCCCCATGAGTGCCTGCACGGCCGAGCGGACCGGCTTGTTCTCGTACATGATCGCGTATATTTCGCGGCAGATCGGCATCTCTACCTGTAAGCGCCGCGCGACATC
>Ga0307474_10001158_pt1 | contig 19174 bp, 20 predicted proteins | sample atmos_gasesECM1C_2_FD_203312 | JGI IMG/M metagenome (GOLD analysis project Ga0307474, IMG submission 203312) | Hardwood forest soil microbial communities from Morgan-Monroe State Forest, Indiana, United States - atmos_gasesECM1C_05 | ecosystem: Environmental > Terrestrial > Soil > Temperate... | reverse complement strand
AAGGCGCAGCAGAATCGCGCGCCGGGTGGGATCCGCCAGCGCCCCTAGAATGTTGTCGAGCTTTGATGCGTCGGACATATATTCACCTTGTAGGGTGAATATAGTTGCTTGTCAACTTTTGATGGAAAAACTGCAGTCAAGGTGTCGCTGAAGGGGCGTCGCGCGCCCGGTGTTCCCAGCGGCGTCCCCGCGTTACTTTTTTCGTGCGGGCGGTGCTTTGCGTTTCGGCTTGGCGGAGGGCGACGATTTGGCGACGGGAGACGGTTTCGCGGTCGCAGGCGATTCAGCTGCCTGCGCTTTGTCCTTCGCCGCGAAAGCGCCGAGCGATGCATGCAGTGCGACGGCAAGCGCGGCCTCGCCGTTGACGAGCTGCGACCAAGGCAATTCCACGCCGTTACGCTTGCCCTTGAGCGTGAGTTTCAGCGCCGTCTCATTCAGGGTCAGAACGTAATCACGGCCATCAATGGTCAGTGCGCGCTTCAGCGTCGAGTGCAGTGGCGTCATGCGAATCCGTTTTAGCCGAGTCCGAAGTATTTTCCAAGCGCCTCGACCGCCGGCTTCGCGATCGTGCGCGCATCGAGCTTACTCCCCTCGAGCAAACCCGCGAGCTCGAGCATGACGGCGCCATGCATCGTCGACCAAAAAACATAGGCAGCCAGCTCCACATCGCCTTTGAAACGTCCCGCGGCGGCGAGCTCGCGAAGTCCTCCGCCCATGGTGAGACGTGCGCGGCCCATCGCAGCCACGAGCTCAGGGTAGTCGGCAAAGGTCGGCTGACTGACGTCGAACATCAGCCGATAGGCGGCCGGATGGGATAGGGCGAACTCGATGTAGGCATTGCCCGATCTTGCTTTGCTGGTTTGCCGAGCGGACTCCATCCTGGCGAACTCCATGGCGGCAGCGAATTGATTGAACGCACGGGTCCTGACGGCGGCGAGGATGGCGTCTTTGTCCTTGAAGTAACGATAGGGCGTCATGGAGGAAACGCCGAGTGCGTCCGCCATTTCGCGCATGGTGACCCCGTCGGGCCCATGCGCCGCGAACAGTTTTTCGGCCACATCGCATAGGCGGGTGCGGAAGGATTCGACATCGGCAGCTGAGAGGGTGCGGGGCATTGACACAGTATAGGTTTACGGTATAAATTTACATCATAAATTATAGCGTGAGGAACTGCCGTGAACACAGCTATCGCCGAACAGCGGGCCGCCAATTCCTATTTCAACGGCAATCAAGCACCAGTCCGTGTCGAATTGACCCTGGAACCGAAAATCCGCGGCAAGATTCCTGAGGGTCTGAGCGGTGCGCTGTACCGCAACGGCCCGAACCCGCAATTCGATCCAGGCCCGAATTATCATTCCTTCCTCGGCGACGGAATGATTCACGCATTTTGGATTGGGGAAGGGCGCGCGCGCTATGCCAACCGCTATGTACGCACGCCGCGCTGGCTCACGGAGCACGCCGCAGGGCGCCCGCTGTTCGGCGGCCTAGGGTCACCAAGCGATCCGTCCGTGGAAAAAATCCTAAGCGGCGGCGCCAACACGCACATCGTGTATCACGCCGGTAAATTGATGGCGCTGCAGGAAGGCTCCAACCCGTTCGAGCTGGACGGTAAAAACTTGGCATCAAAGGGCTGGGTCGAAACCGGCGGGCGCTTCACGGCGCATCCGAAGATGGATCCGCATAGCGGCGAGATGCTGTGGTTTGCCTACTCCTCGGGCGAGGGTCCGCTAAATCCCTACCTTGACTACGGTATGTCCGATTCGTCCGGCCGCATAATGCGACGCGATCGGTTCAAAGCGCCGTACTGTTCCATGGTGCACGATTTCATCGTGACTCAGCATTACACGGGCTTTCCCGTGCTGCCGTTGACGGGCGACATCGAGCGCGCCAAACGCGGTCTTCCCGCTTTTGCCTGGGAACCGGAAAAAGGCGCGTTCGTCGGTCTCATGGCGCGCGGCGCGAGCGTCGATTCGGTGCGCTGGATCGAAGTCGATCCGGTCTATGTGTTTCATCCCGCCAATGCCTACGAGCAAGACGGCGTCATTCATTGCGACGTGATGGAGTACCCGAGCGCACCCCTGTTTCCCAATCCTGACGGCTCGCGCCGCGCACCTGTAAAGGCCCGCATGGTGCATTGGAGCATCAATGTTGCTGACACACGCGCGCGTGTTGTGCGTACGCCGGTGAGCGACTTGGTGGGAGAATTTCCACGGATCGATGAACGCTTCGCGGGCCTGCGCTATCGCCACTGCTGGCATGCAGCGAATGTCGACTTGAGCGAGGCGCTGTTGTTCGACTCTCTAGCACATATGGACATGCAGACGCAGCGTCAGACGTTGCGGCAATTTTCCGACGGCGACAGCGTCGGTGAGCCGGTGTTCGTGCCGCGCACCGCGCAGGCACCCGAAGGCGACGGCTGGGTGCTGGCGATGGTGCATCGCGCGCGCGAGAATCGCAGCGATCTGTTGATTCTCAATGCGCAGGATATCGCCGGAGAACCTGAAGCCGTGCTCGAATTGCCCTGCCGCGTACCGGCTGGGTTTCACGGGAGTTGGGTCGGCGGCTAATGCGTGCCTAGCGCGGGCGACAAAGCTGCACATTCATGGGCCGACCGCCGGGGTCATTGGCCGGCGGGCGGTTGCCAGAGTTCTACCTTGTTTCCTTCTGGATCGATGACCCAGGCAAACTTTCCGTACTCGGAATCGTCGACTTTCTCGAGAACGTTGCAGCCTTCTTCGCGTAGGACCTTGACCAGGGCATGCAGATCCTCCACCCGGTAATTGATCATGAAAGTTGCAGTGCTGGGGGCGAACTGGTCGCCTTGAGCCGAACCAATGGACCAGATGGTTGATCCGCCAACCGGCTTACCTTCGCCGTCGGTCCAGGTGAAGGCCGTCCCACCCCATTCCTGGACATCGATTCCGAGGTGCCGCTTGTACCAAGCCTGTAGTGCCGGAGCATCCTTGGCTTTGAAAAAGATGCCGCCGATGCCAGTAACTCGTTTCATGAAAACTCCGAGGTCAGGTGAGGAACCGATTGTTAGACGCTACCGTTATATCCGAAAGAACTCAAAGCCACTCCAGGAGCAATTACCCTCAAAGTTGGCAGTCCGCCCCCATAGCATCGACTGATCCCGCGGGCGATTCAAATAGAGCGCCTCAAAACCGGTTCGACACGAGGAGAAAACTGGTTGCCAATTAAACCGGCGCTTTGCCTTTGCGCTTGACGCTCCGCGTTCTTCAAGATCGCTCGAACCGATTGTTAGAGGGATGCATCCTTAAACGCTCGAAGTACTGCGTTCATGCGAGTCTGATACCCAGGACCTTGGGACTTAAACCAGTGCACTACGTCGGCATCGAGGCGAAGCGATATAGATGCCTTTGGAGGTACTGGACGTAGTCCCAGCCGTGCTATGCCGCGAACAATATGCTTCACGTCTGCCTCTGGATGCTCCGCCGTCAATTTGACATCGCGGTCTTTCATCGCGCGAACGCGAGCCCAATTAGTCTTTGAGGCTTTGGAAGAGGATTGTCGTTTCATGGCGAGTGGCCTTTCGAAATGATATGACTCTGATAACCGCGAGCGATTCAGTGTGGACGATCGAAACGGTGATGCCGCCAAGAAATCCAAGCGTAACGAAGCGCCGTTCGTCATATTCGAATCGGTCGTCTTCGAACGTAAACGTTGGACCTTCGAATACCCTGGGTGCGTCTCCAAAGTCGAGTCCGTGAGTGCGGAGATTCGACATGCGCTTGCGTTCGTCCCAGAGAAAACGCATCTACGAAGTGTATATACGTTAGAGCGCTGCGTCAAACGCCGGTTATCCCTCTAACTATAAATAAACGACCGAATCGTCGCTTTGTAAGGAGACACTTTCGTCTGATAGCGCGCTGCAGGCGGCAAAGGTCCGGAAGCCATACTACCGGCAGACAAGTACGATCTTTCCTACGCCACCTTTTTGCGCCAATGCCTGTGCTTCGCCCGCATCGCGAAGGGGCATCCGGCGACCGATTGGCAATAGGAATTTCCCGTCTCGGACGTCATCGGCAAACTCCCGGACTTTCGAGGCATCCGGACGCCCGAACACCCGGGTGACAGTGACCGTCGGATTCAGTTTGGATGTCTCGTCTGGGAACACCGAGGCATAGCCGAAGTTTCCACCATTCTTCACTCTGCCAAATAGTTTCGCGGCGGTTTCGCCCCCGACCGTATCGGCAACCCCGTCCACCATCCCAAGCCGCGCAATCGCGGAATCGTCGTCAATGGCTACAGTATCGGAGACACCCAGCGTCCGCGCTTCCGCCAGCTGCCGGGCGCGGACGCCCGCAATCACGTTGACGCCGAGTTTCTTGGCCGTGTGCACCGCGGCGCGCCCGACGCTTCCCAGCGCCCCGCTCACGAGAAGCGTCTGGCCGCGTTGCGCCCGAGCCGCCAGCCGCACGAGCTGATCACCGGTCAACGTTACGAGCGGTAGGGCCGCTGAATCGACCAAGTCCAACCCGTCAGGTAGATGGGTGAGAACGGAGCCTTCGACCGCTACAACCTCCGCATAGGCTTCCCAGGCCAGTGCCAACACGCGATCACCCGGCTTGAAGGTGCGAATGTTGCGTCCTACGGCGCGGACTACGCCGCTCACATCTCTGCCGAGAATGGCCGGTAGCTTCAGTGGAAAATCCTTTTGCCGCGCGCCCGATCGTACCTTCCAATCTATGGGGTTCACGCTGGTCGCCGAGGTTTCCACGAGCACAGAGTCGTCGATTAATGCCGGCTCGGGGACATTGTCCTCATATTTGAGGTTTTCAGGACCGCCGTATTCGTACAGTCGAACAGCTTTCACTTCACCCTCCAAATCCGAATAGCGTCTTGGGTGCCGCGCAAGGGGGCATTCCTTCAGTCTACAGAACAGAGCCTGGCGGCGGCTAACTGAGGGGATCCCACCTTAAGGGTTACTTAACCGACCTTCAGCTACTGCATTTGTTCCAAGAGGGTCACGGTAGCAAGCTGTGATTGTGGAGTTGGATATGCAACGGAAAAGGGTGGACGCCATGAATGAAATTCAAAAAATCGCAATCGGTCTTCTCGGCTTGTCGCATCCAGAAATTTACAGATTCCGCATGTTATCTGCGGAGCCGGCGCAATCGACCGTCGAGGCCTCCGATTTGAAGCGAACGGACGGCTCCAGGCCGACGCCTGCCGCCCCGGCCCTGCGCGGAGTGAAATTCGCCTTCGCCGCGCTGCTCGCGGGAGCTCGCTCGATCCCGCTTGGGGACAACGGCCGCATCACGCGGGAACTCGGCGAGTACGGCGCGCACCTAAAGGGCTGCTAATTAGAGAGCTAGATGGTGTAGCTGCCATGACATATCATGCCCAATCAAGATATGTCATGGCGGGCGTCTCTGCGCATGAAAGCCTTTCCACGAGAACGCTTTTCGACCGAAGTCGCCTTGTCTCCCGGAATGGTGGCCGCTTTCGCGAACGCTGCGGGCGATGACAATCCAATCCATCATGATCCGGAGTTCGCGGCCAAGACGCGCTTTGGCAGGCCGACGGCCAGTGGCCCGCACACGACCGCGCTGCTGCTGGCGCTAACCGCTTCTCATTATTCAAAAAAGTGCGCGATGGTGGGGCTTGAATTCTGGGTCAGGTTTCGGCGCGCAATTTACGCCGATGAAATCATCCGGCTGGAATGGCTGGTCATCAAAGTCACCCCAAACGAGAAGCTAAAAGGTGACATTGTAGAACTACGTGGACGTATTCAGGGACAGGACGGCCGCACCGCTCTGGGCGCCAAGGGCCGCATCCTGATTACCGAGCAACTGTAAACACAGCGTGCTTAAGCTCTATCACTGCGCCGAAACGCGCTCCATGCGATCGCTTTGGCTGCTGAATGAATTGCAGATCCCGTTCGAACTGATCGACATGCCCTTCGATCTCTCGGTGATGAGGTCGGCCGACTACTTGGCGGTGCATCCGCTCGGTCGCGTGCCGTGCCTCGTGGACGGGGATTTTCGCCTGTTTGAATCCGGCGCCATCGCTGAGTACTTGTGCGAGCGCTATCCCGGGAGCGGCTTGGGGCGTCTCGCCGCGAACCCGGAACGATATGAGTGGTTGCAATGGATCCACTACAGCGAAACCATGGCGGTGCATGCGGCCTCCCTCGTGCAGCAGCGATTCTTTATCGCCGCGGCGGACCGCTCGGCGGTGGTTGCCAAATTGGAAGGGCGAAGACTGGAGAAGGCCGTGCAGGTGCTCGAGCCGCGATTGATCGAGCGAGATTATCTATTGCGCTCTGGATTCAGCGCCGCGGACATCGGCGTCGGCTACAGCCTGCATCTCGCCGACCGGCTCATCGAACTGGCGAGATTTCCGAACGTCGCCCGCTATCTGGAACGCCTGCGCGCGCGCCCCGCATTTCGAGCATCGCTCCCACAGGGTTCGACCCACGCGATTGCCTGGCTGCCTTTGAGCGAGCCGATCAAGTAACGGTTTTGCCGTGCCTGCCGGCACCGCTGCTGAAATTCTCGGCTCCCGACGCGGTCTCTCCCGATGCAACCGTGAGCAAGCCATGCGAAATCTCATTCGCGATCGCGTCCTCTTCGCTCAGGCCCCATTGTTCCATGGCAGAGAGCCGATCCTGGCGCATGGCGGTTTGCGGAAAACTCGAAAGCTTCTGTGCAAGTTCCACGGCGGCCGTCAGGGCTTCTCCGTCCGAAACACGGCGGTTGATCAAACCCATCGCCAGCGCTTCGGCCGCATCCACCGAGCGGCCGGTCAGGATTAGATCCATCGCCCGGCCATGACCGATGATTCGCGGCAGACGGATCGTGCCCAAGTCAACCAGAGGAATCCCGAAGCGGCGATTGAAAACTCCAAAGATCGCGCTTTCGCCCGCAATCCTTAGGTCGCACCACAGCACCAGTTCCAGACCACCCGCCACCGCGGGACCTTCAATGGCCGCAATCACCGGCTTGGAGAGGCGTAGCCGCGGAGGACCCATGGGCGAATCGCCGCTCGCGTTCAGCGCGATGGGATCGCCCGAGGCGAGCGCTTTGAGATCCGCGCCGGCGCAAAAAACATCATTGGCGCCGGCGAACACCGCCACGTCCAGGCCCGCATCGGCGTCAAAGTCGCGGAAGGCATCGGCGAGCGCTTTGGCTGTCGCGGCATCGACGGCGTTGCGCCGTTCGGGACGCATCATGTGAATGACTGCAACTCGATCAATCCTGGTGACTGATACGCTCATCAGACATCCCCTAGGTGAGCTTGAAGGGCGGCCGCGGCACCTCTGGACACGAGGGACTGAGGCCGTTCACCGCACCGCCACGCACCATGCGCTGGTACAACTGTGCGAGGCAGTCGCTCCACTCGGTGTGGCCCTGGCCCTTCACGATGACTTGCAGGTGATTGGAAAATCCCGCGGCAACGCGATCGGCATACCAGAGCGGCGTACCGCCGTCCGCTTCGCCCGAAACAAACAGGGTCGGCACCGCTGATACCACCGGCTTGCGGTAGTCTGTTGGCAGCGTCCTCGTCGGCCATTCTTTGCACGCGGCTTGCTGTTGCCTCACGCGATAGTCGCCGAGAAACGTGCCCTGCGTTTCGGGCGCAATCTCCTGCTCACGAATGAACGCGACGTCTTCGCTGCAGGTGATGGCAAGGAATAGGCCAAAACTAAAAGCTGGATCGGCCTCACGCGCGTCCGACAGCAAGTCTTTGGCTATTGGATCCCATTCTCCCGCGTAAGCCCGATGAATCATCCACGGCAGCATCGTCGCACTCTTCGGTCGATAGAGCCTCGAACGCATCCACTCCGCCACCCGACCGCGATAAAGCGTCGCTGTCCCCGCGGGGGTCGGAATCGAAACGCGCACCGTACCTGAATCGAGCTTGAGCATGATGTCGCGGAATTCCTCGCGCAGCTTAGGATAGGCTGCGCGGCACGCCGCCTCGGCATCGCAGGCGCTGAACAGCTTGTCGAGTGCTGCCTGGGCAGTCTTCGCAAATGGCAACGGATTGGCCGCATCGGTCGGAACGGCGCTGCCAAGGTATGCCGTTCGCACGCCGGCAGGATAGCTGCGCATATACACCTGGGCGGCGCGGGTGCCGTACGATCCCGAATAGAGATTCAGCGCCCCGTACCCCAGGCTGCGCCGCACTTGCTCGAGATCGTGGGCGAATCGATCGAAGGTGTATTGCGTGAGGTCGGCGCGCGTTTCCAGCCGCTGCGCACAGCGCTTCACCGTCGCGACCGGAAACATATCGCGCAGGCTCGCGCCCGGATCGCCGGCGGAATACAACGTACAGGGCAGAGCCCCGGATTTGCCCGTACCCCGTTGATCGACGAGCAAGAGGTCGCGATCATCGAGCAGCGGCGCGAAACGCTCGGCGTAGAATCCGGCCGAGCCGATCGTATCCTCGCCGGGACCACCCTGCAGCACGACGATGGGATCGGGAAGCGCCGGCGCATGCGTGGCAGGAATTACGACCACGCTGATCGAGAGCCGCCGACCGCCGGGCTTGTCGGGATTTTCAGGAACGCTGAGCGTGCCGCAGCGCGCCGCGCGCGTAAGATCTGCGAAGCGGCAAGAGGCAAGCGCCATGGTCTTCTTGTCCTCCGCAGCGTGAATCACGGGCAGGCAGACCAGGGCCGTCAAGCAAAGAAGGGCGCGCAGCCAAAGAGTATTCACACCACTAGTATAAATGGATCGGAAGTCATGGCATGCGCTAAGCTCGCAGCACCTTTGAAAGGAGTCCCTCATGCGCAGTCAAGCGGGTATGGCCGTCATTTGCGGAGTGGTTTTTGCGCTTCAAAGCGGCCTGGCGGGTGCGGCTGGGAAGGAAGCCCGCGATGCCTGCTCCTTCTTGAGCGAAAACAAAGTCAGCGCAATCTTAGGGCTGCCCATCGACGCGGGCCGGCATATTGGTCCGAGCAGTGCGTTGTGTGGATGGGGAGAGCCCAATGATCCTGATCATTCCGGCAAACACGTCTTACTCACGATTTATCGCGCCGTGGGCAAGATAAGTCCCGTCGAGAGATTCGAGAACGGCAAAATGCCCATTCAGGGCATCGAAAAGACTCCAATCGCCGGCATCGGCGATGATGCCTATTACATCGATACGCCCGGATTTGGACTGGGCCTCAACGTCAAGAAGGGCAACTTTGCGTTTCAAGTGAAAGTGTTCGGCTTTTCACCGCAGATGACCAAAACGTTTGAGAATTCCCTGGCTCAAGATGTGCTGGCCAAGCTGTAGCGCGAACCGATGCCAAGCCCGCATCATGTCGTCATCGTTGGAGGGGGATTCGGCGGACTCACGGCTGCACAGAACCTTGCCGGGGCCGCAGTACGCATCACCATCGTTGATCAGCGCAATCATCATTTATTTCAACCGCTGCTATACCAAGTAGGTACCGCAGCACTCGCGACGTCGGAAATCGCCTGGCCGATACGCTTTTTGATGCGCAAGCGTGAGGAAGTGACGACGCTGCTGGGTACCGTCACCGGCGTCGATCTTCAAAATCGCTGTGTCAATCTGGAAGATGGCGCCGCTGTCGCGTTCGATACCCTGGTTCTGGCCACGGGGGCGCGTCACGCCTATTTTGGTCACGACGATTGGGAGCCATTCGCGCCGGGACTCAAGACACTGGAAGACGCAACCTCGATTCGCCGCAGAGTGCTGTTATCGTTGGAGCGCGCCGAGCGGGAAGACGATCCTGCGCGCCGCGCTGCGCTCCTCACATTCGCGATCGTCGGCGGCGGACCGACAGGCGTGGAACTCGCGGGCGCTATCGTGGAATTGGTGTATCAAAATCTCCGTGGAGAATTTCGCCACTTCGATACGCGACAGGCGCGGGTACTGCTGATCGAGGCGGGTCCCCGTCTTCTGCCGGCCTTTGCGCCCGACTTGTCGGCCTATGCACTAAAAGCCCTCGCTCGCCTAGGGGTCGAGGTGAGACTGGGTTCTCCCGTGACCGACTGCAATTCGAGCGGAGTTACCATCGGCGAGGAAATTGTTGCGGCCGACGTGATCCTCTGGGCAGCCGGCGTACGCGCATCGCCGGCGGCGGCGTGGCTCGGTGCCCCGGCGGACTCCGCCGGCCGGGTGAAGGTCGAAGCGGATCTGACCGTACCGGGACATCCGGAAATTTTCGTGATCGGCGACACCGCAACCGTCAACGTCTGGAACGGCAAACCCGCTCCCGGCATTGCGCCCGCTGCGAAACAGCAAGGAGCTCACGTCGCTCGGACGATCAAGCAACGCCTGGCTGGCGATTCGCAGCGGCGGCCGTTTCGCTACATGCACGCAGGAGATCTTGCGACCATCGGCAAGCGCTCTGCGGTGATTGATTTTGGTCGGTTCAAGCTCAAGGGTTGGGTGGCGTGGTGGGTATGGGGGCTGGCGCACATCTATTTCTTGATCGGATTGCGCAATCGATTTGCGGTGGCGTTGAGCTGGCTGTGGATCTACCTGACCGGCAATCGCAGCGCCTGCCTCATTACGCAAGTCGATCACAATCCCAAATCGCCATGACGTGCGCGCCCCCGTTGCCCTTACATCGCCGGCGTCGCGTCTACAAAGCCCACGATGGCCGTGCTGAGACCATCGGGACCTACGCGGATGAAGTCCGTACCGCCCAGATACAGCGGCGCCCCCGGCATTCCGCCCGCCGCCCAGCTGAAGCGAATGTGCCCGCTGTGCGCCTCGATTTTGCTGATCAGTCGAACCTGATAGCCGGGAAAAGAGGCTTGGGCGATTGCCAGCATGGCGTCGATTTCATCGAGCCCTGAGGCCTTGCGATGCGGATCGGTGTAAGTGCCGTTTGGCGCCCAGGCCTTGGCTACGGTGGCGCGGCGTTTGGCCGGATCACGCTCGTTCCAGGCAGCGATATAGTTCATCACGATCTCATTTGGGTTCATGTCGAATCTCCTCGGTAAGTATCCGGAAGAAACGATGCCAGCGCGCCGCGCCGCAGTCGATTACCTCAGAGGTAATCGCAATCTGCCTGTTCGCGCCCGTCAATGCTCTTTACGCGGCGCCCGCAAAAGGAGAACCTAACCGTCCTATGGCAACCGCAAAAGCAAAAACCAAGACTCCTAAAAAGACCACCCGCGCGACTCGAAGCCGCGGAAAGTTGGCGCCCGGCAGCAGCGCGCGTGGCTTGGACGCCGCGCAAGTGGCCATTGCGTTGGACAGCGCCGAGATCGCGGAAGTCGTTGCACTGGTGCGCAGTGCCGGCGGCGCGCCGATCGGAGCTTATCGGGATCCTCTTGGCGGCCACGCCTTGGTGTTGGCATCCCTGCCGCTCGGAGCTCTGCAGCCGACACCCTTTCAGCGCGACCTGTCTCCGACGCACGCCAAGCGCCTCGCACTCAAGATCGACGAGACGGCGGCGTTCTTAGACCCATTAATCGTCGTGCGCGGAGAAGATGACCGGTTCTGGACACCGAACGGCCGCCATCGGCTGGCCGCGGGCAAGGTTCTCGGACTGAAGCAGATTACTGTCTTGATCTCGCCGGACGAGAATCTGGCCTATCGCATTCTTGCCCTCAACACCGAAAAGGCGCACAACTTGCGCGATCGCAGCCTCGAAGTCATTCGCATGGCACGCAGTCTCGCCAAGCGCCACGGCGGCTCGAAAGAGTCGCAGTACACCAGGGAATTCGAAGCCGCTGAACTTCTAACGCTCGGCATGGTGTACGAGAAATCATCGCGATTTGCCGGCGGCGCGTACAGCTCGTTTCTCAAGAAAGTCGATCGTTTTAGCGAGCGCACGCTGGCTGCCAGTCTGCGCGAACGCGAAGGCCATGCATCGCGCCTGTTGGAAATCGATGCGCGCGCGAAAAAGATCATCGAAACGCTGCAGGCGCGGGGATTCAAGTCTCCCTACCTGCGCAACTATGTTGTTGCACGCATCAACCCGGTGCGCTTTCACAAGGCCAAGAAGGGCGATACCAAGCCGCCCATGCCTCTCGCACAAGCCCTGACGCGTATGGCGGCTGCGGCGAAAAATTTCAAAGTGGAATCGGTGTCGAATCGCGATCTGGCATGGGTTGCGGTCGGCGCCGGAGCACAGGAGTAGGGGATTTATGATCGAGCGGCAGATCGAGATTGTTACACCGGACGGTCGCATGAACACCTTCATTTGCCATCCGGAGCGCGATTCGCCGCATCCCGCGATCATCTTTTTCATGGATGCGCCGGGCATTCGCGAAGAGTTGCGGGATATGGCGCGCCGCCTGGGCACCGTAGGCTACTACGTCATGCTGCCGAATTTGTACTACCGCTCCAATGTCGAGGAGCTTGCCTCGGCGGCGGCTGGCGCGAGCGCCGATGTACGCCAGAAGGCACTGCATCTCATGACCACCATCAACATTCCGATGGTCATGCAGGATGTCGATGCATTGTTGGCTTTTGCCAACCAAGACAAGGCTGCGTCGCGCGGTCCGATGGGATGCGTCGGCTACTGCATGAGCGGACAGTACGCCATCAATGCGGCCGTTCGGCACAAGGAACGCATTCGAGCCGCGGCATCGATTTACGGCGTGGCTCTGGTGAGCGACAAGCCGGACAGCCCGCATTTGGCCCCGCAGCATACCGATGCGCGCTTGTATTTTGGATGCGCGGAAAACGATTCTTATGCACCCCAGGAGATGATCGATCAGTTGCGCGCCGAACTCGCTGCCAAGGGAGGCAACGCGGAAGTTGAAATGTATCCCGGCGCCGCGCATGGATTCGCCTTTCCATCCCGTGCCGTGTACGACAAAGCGGCCGCGGAGCGCCATTGGGAACGTCTTTTCGCACTGTTCGGCACCGCTCTGAAAAGAACGCAGTAGGGCCGAGTAGCGGCAGGATTACCAGATTATGGTCAATTGGCATACTATACAAGTTGTATAGTCGGGAGTAGAATCCGACCCGTGAAGTCAGCCAGCCGAACCAAAGGGCGAGTCGAAAAGCCGCTGACTGTGCGGCCAGCGTTATCCCGGGCGGCTGTGCAGTTTGTTGAGAAGCACCCGAATGAGGTGACGGCCATCGTTGCGAATGCCTTGGAGGCAGCGGCGCTCGAGGCAGGGCTACTGGCTGCGCCCGAGAGAGTCTTGCCGGAGGCATTGCGTCGGTTGGTGGTTGCTCGGCAATCTGACTCGGGTGAGGGGAGAGTGCTCAGCATCAGTGAGGCGGCGGAGTTGCTCGATGTGACGCGGGTGACTGTGTATGCGTGGATCGAGTCCAAGCGTTTGCTTGCCTGGCGCGCGACGCGCCGCGGAGTTCTAATTCCTGCGGAGCAGATCGTGGGCGGCGGCAAGGTCGTAGCGGGGATTGAGCGGGTGTTGTTGGTCATTCCAGATCCGGAGGCGGCCTGGGACTTCTTGGACGAGGAGTCGGCGTTCGTCGATTCTGAAAGGTCGGTGCGGCCGATCGATGCATTGCGCCAAGGAAAGGTGGATGCGGTGGTGGCGGCCGCGCATTCTTTCCTTGAAGCGTTCAGCTAATTAATAGAGATGGGCCGATATCCGCGCGAGCGAATCGAGGCGCGGCTGCGCCTATTTGCGATCGACGGCGCGCATCGGGTGTTCGGAGTATCGTACATGCCGTTGCAGCTGCATCCTTCCCCTTCGCGCTTCTGCGACGGCAAGTCGGGCTTTTCGGTGATGTACGCGGCGCTGTCGTTCGAAACTTGCGTCGTCGAAACCCTAGTGAGGGATCGCTTTACGCATCGCACTAAGCGCGAGCTGCCGCTGGCGGCGATTCTGGCACGGGGCCATGCACGCATCTCGAGTCAACCTGACCGCGAGCTCAAGTTGCTGGATTTGCGGGATACGGGATGCGTGGACATCGGCGCACCGACGGACGCCGTTCGCGCGCGACATTTCGCGGCGGGCCAGGCGTTGGGCAAATCACTAAATGAAGAGCACCCGGACGTGGAGGGTTCATCTATGCGTCGAGACTCACCGCAGATGATTGCATCGCGGTGTTCGATAGGGCGGTGGGAAAACTCTTCGTCGTTGATGCGTGCGAATTGAAGGACCACCCGGAACTGCCGGCGGTGCTGGAGCGGAATCAGCTCGTGCTGGTCGAGTAGGCGCGGAGCGCGCTCCGGTACAATGCAGTATGTTTCCGAACGCCTGGGCACCGTTGCCGCAAAATTATTTGGACGAGGCAGCCCGAAGTCTCAATGCCGTCCTGCTGGAAACCTCGCGTTTCGATGCGGCAAACCACAACAGCTATCTTTTTCTAAACCCTACTCGTCTCATTGTCGCCAACCGATTGGAGGACATTCCGAGCCTTTTTCGCGAGATTGAAGTCGCGTTGGACCAGGGTCGGTGGGTTGCCGGCTACCTCTCCTATGAGTGCGGTTATCATTTCGAGCAATTCCCGAACATCACGTTACCGAAACCGCTGGCGTGGTTTGGCATCTACGAGCAAGTCAAAATTTTTGATCATTCTCAGGCCGTCAATGATCGGGGACAAGCGGCGGTTCTTCAGGATAACGTGTCCTCTGCCGGCTGTGAGGCGATTGCGGCGCGTTTGGACCTCGAGATCTCGAAAGAATCCTATGTTGCGGCGATTTCAAAAATCAAAGAGCATCTCGCTGCCGGAAATACCTACCAGGTCAACTTCACCGACCGGATTGCGTTCCACACGCCGCTCCCTCCCGCGCAAGTATATTCGGCTCTCTCAGCACAGCAACGTGTCTCTTACGGTGCGTTCTTGAATATCGAGGGCCTTCCAATCATCTCGCTATCCCCAGAGCTTTTCTTTCGAACGGAAGGCGATCGCATTGTCACTCGACCGATGAAGGGCACGATGGCCCGCGGTCTCGATCGAGCGGACGATGAGCGGATGGCGGATCTTCTTCGTAACGACGAAAAAAATCGCAGCGAACATGTGATGATAGTCGACTTGTTGCGCAACGACCTCGGCCGAATTTGCCGCTCAGGTACAGTTCAGGTTCAAGATCCATTCTCCATAGAGCGGTATGACACGCTTCATCAGATGACCTCCACGGTGGTCGGTGGCCTGCGGCCGGGAATTTCGCTGTACGACACCTTCCGCGGCCTGTTTCCCAGCGGCTCGATCACCGGAGCACCGAAGCACCGAACGATGCAAATCATCCAAGAGCTCGAACGGCAGTTTCGCGGGGTTTATACCGGGGCTATCGGATGCATCAGCCCCAAGCGTTCCTCCGTCTTCAACGTCGCGATTCGGACGCTGGTCATGCGAGACGGCAATGTCACCATGGGCGTCGGCGGCGGGATAGTTGCCGATTCGGATCCCGAAGACGAATATCGCGAGTGTCTGCTAAAGGCCTCGTTTGTAACTCGTCGAAATGAGCCCTTTCAGTTGATCGAGACCATGCTTTGGGACGGCGAATTCAAGCTGCTTAACCTGCACCTTGATCGTATGGAATCATCTGCCCTCTATTTCGGATTCGAATTCGATCGCACGCGGATAACGTCGGCTCTATTGGATCTGTGTAAGTCCCCCGGCTTCGATGCAAAAAACCGACATCGCATTCGACTGACATTGGCAAAAAGCGGCCGAGCGGCGCCTGAGGTGTCTCCCTGCCCCAACGAAGCTTCCGACATCAAGATCTGGCTCGCTGATGAACGCACCTCATCGAGCGACCCATTCCGGCGGCACAAGACCACGCGCCGCGAGCCCTATGACAGACTTTACGCAAAAGCGCGCGATCATGGTTTCGAAGATGTGATATTCACCAATGAGAATGGCGAAATTACGGAAGGCGCGATAAGCAATATCTTTATCGCGAGAATGGGAAAGCTTTTGACGCCGCCCATCAGCAGCGGCGTTTTGCCCGGTGTCCTCCGTCGCCACATTCTGGAGACCCGCAATGGTTCCGAAGAAGCAGTGCTGAATGTAGATGACCTTAAATCCGCCGATGACATCTATCTATGTAGTTCGCTAAGAGGCTTGCGGCGGGTGATGTCCTTCGCGACCAGCCTCACTGAGTGACTCGCGCCCGCTATTCCGGCACATGAATATGCGCTTTGATGTGTTTTAGGTTGGCGACGATGGTAAAGGTCATGATCACCAACAACGACCAGGAACTCCATTTGCCGATGTGAACGGTGGCCCAGGCGCCGATTTGATTCGGATAGCGCCAGACGCCGAAAAACGTACTGATGTTTTCGGCCAGCCAGATAAAGAAGCCGATGAGCACGAAGGACAGCAGCAAGGGCATGCTGCGCTTCTGGTGCAACGGAATGTAAGTGACGGTGGTCCGGGCGTAGAGGCCCAAGGCGCACGCCACGATATACCAACGAAAATCACCGATGTAATGATGCGTGAAGAAGTTGGCGTAAATGGCGAGTGCGATGAGCCATGCCATCCAATAGGGGGGATGATGGCGCACGCGAAGCTCAAACAGCCGCCACGCCTGTATTACATAACTGCCCACCGCCGCGTACATGAATCCCGAAAACAAAGGCACGCCAAATAGTTTTGTGTAGCCCGGGTCCGGATAGCTCCAGGATGCAACCGTATGCGAGGTCTTGAAGACCTCGAGTAGAAATCCGACCGCATGGAATAAGCAGATTGCCTTGAGTTCATCGAAGGTCTCAAGCTTGGCGAGGAGCATCCCCGCCTGGACGACTATGGCGTAGAGGAGCAACAGGTCGTAGCGCGGGATCCCGAACGCGCCGGCGCGTGGCATAAGAAACACCGCCGCAAAGAACAGGCCGACGAAAATGCAGGCGCGCACTTGCTTCAAGCCGAAGGCCAGGAATTCGAGCGCTGCATCCCGCATGGGCACACGATGCGGGTGCAATGTGGTCCTGCAGGGGCGCAAACATGGCAAATCGTGGCGCCTGTGCACTAATATGTCTTGATGACTGTCGATCAGGAAGTTACGCCGAGGCTTGCCGCCAGCACCATTCTCGTGCGCGCGCGTGCAGATCAGCCTGAAATACTGTTGCTGAAGCGCGGCGAGCATGCGCGGTTCATGCCCAATGCCTATGTGTTTGCCGGCGGCGCACTCGATCTTTGCGATGAAAGCGCTGAGGTCTACGGGTTGTGCCAGGGATTGGACGATGAACTCGCAAGCGAGCAATTGGCCGTGGCGTCTAACGGCCTGCGATTCTTCGTGGCTGCAGTACGCGAAGCGTTTGAGGAATGCGGCTTGCTGTTGGCTTACGATGATCGCGGCGATACGGCGGACCTGTCCTCATGGGATGAATCGCGGCTACGCGAGACGCGGCTGAAGATAGCCGCCGGGCACGTGAGTTTCGCGGAGCTTTGCCGCGCGCAGGGATGGCGCCTCGCGGTGGACAAACTCACGTTTTTTAGCCACTGGATTACGCCGCCCGGCAGTGTGCGGTTCGACACCAGGTTTTTTCTCTGTTCGGTGCCGCCGCGCCAAACCGCGAGTCTCGCAGGGAACGAAATGTCGCAGCTGGTTTGGCGCACCGCCGCTGAAGCGCTGGCTGAACACGCGGGCAAAAAATTGCTGCTCATGTATCCGACCCGGGCGATATTGAAAGAAATCGCGGCGCTGCGCAGTATCGATGAATTGTTCGACTATGCCAGCCGACCCCGCACGATTGCACCCATCACGCCGGTCTTTCCCCCGGGGTTTCGAGCCGATGGACGCTAGGTTTCGGCGTCGCCCGAGGCTGACTGCGCTGCATAAATCTTGCGCACCGACTCCATCGTATCGGCGGTTTCGACCGACTTGTCGTCTCGATAGCGCTTGACCCGCGCCAGGCGCAGCGCCAGCCCGCCTGGATAGCGGCTGCTCGCCTGTAAATCGCTGAAGGCGATTTCCACGACCAACTCCGGACGGATATACACGGTTCCTGCATCGCGGCGAATTTCTCGCGCCAGAAATTCCTGGGTTTGCCAGGTCAGCATGGCGTCAGTGAGTCCCTTGAAGGTCTTGCCGAGCATGACGTATTCGCCCGTAGCCGGATCCAGGGCCCCCAAGTGCAAGTTGGACAGCTTACCGGTGCGCCGCCCGTTGCCCCATTCGGCGCCGAGCACGACCAGATCCAACGTGTGAACCCGCTTGATCTTGAGCCAGCTCGCGCCGCGGTTGCCGGCTTCATAAGGGGCGTCGAGCGCCTTGGCCATGACCCCTTCGTGGCCGGCGGCGATGGCAGCCTCATAAAACGCGCGTGCCTCGGGTTCGGAATCAGTGATCAGCCGTGGGACCAGCAGCGATGCAGGAACGGCTTTGCTCAACGCGAGAAAACGCTCTTGAGTCGTGCACGTGGCAATGCTTTCAGCGCCAAAACGCAGGCAATCGAAGAAAAACGCTTGTATCGGCAACGCGCTGCGCGAGGCTTCGACATTGAGCTTGCGGCCAAAGCGCCGCATGGTCACCTGGAATGGATGTGGGCGGGCCGACGCATCGAATGCGATTGCCTCGCCGTCGAGCACCAGTGTGTGTTCCGCAAATGTGCGCGCGAGCTCGGCGATTTCCGGGATGGCCGCCGTGATTTCATTCAGGCTACGCGTGTAAATGCGCACTTCGTCGCCCAGCTTGTGCACTTGAATCCTCGCGCCGTCCATTTTCCACTCAAACGCCGCTGCGCCATGTATTTCCTGCAAGGCTTCGGCCACGTCGACGGCCGTCTGCGCCAGCATGGGAGACACGGGCGAGAATAGTTCGAGCTGAAATTTCGCCAGTGCCTCGGCCCCTTCGCGCAGCGCCGCCGAAGCGACTGCTCCGAGACTCTTTGAATACATCGCCGCCCGGCGCACCGCCGCGACCGGCAGTTCGGCGGCCGCGGCGATCGCATCGACCATGACGCCGGCCAGCGCGCCCTGTCGCAACTCTCCGATCAAAAGACGCAGCAGGAACTGCTGTTCGGACCCCGTCGAGCGCGAGAACAGTTCCTTCAGAGCCGCCGCGCGCAGCGCCGCGGAACCGCTGCCGCGAATGCCGGCAAGCTCCGTCAGAGAGCGGTCAACGTCCGTGATCGAGAGCACCGCCAAGTCTGTAGGCGGCGTCGACGCCGCTGCGCGCACCGCCGCGTAGCCGATGCCGATTTTACCCTGTGGGATCTCGCCCGACAGATAGTGCACGCCGATGTCGATTTCCTCGGCGGTCAGCAATTTCAACAGCGAGGCCAATTCGCCTACCTTGACGCGCCGAGCGGCAGTGGCGCCTACCCGTTCAGAGGCTTGCGCGAGCTCGGCGAGCAATGTCACTTTC
>Ga0307474_10001157_pt1 | contig 19179 bp, 8 predicted proteins | sample atmos_gasesECM1C_2_FD_203312 | JGI IMG/M metagenome (GOLD analysis project Ga0307474, IMG submission 203312) | Hardwood forest soil microbial communities from Morgan-Monroe State Forest, Indiana, United States - atmos_gasesECM1C_05 | ecosystem: Environmental > Terrestrial > Soil > Temperate... | reverse complement strand
GGCGGAGCTTCCAATACGGTGCCGCTCAACATCACGAATCCGTTCCCGAGTATTACAGCCGTCGCTCCAGCCAGCGTTGTCGCTGGTTCAGGTTCCGGCACAGTATTGACAGTGACCGGGACCGGCCTGGTGCCCGCCTCCGTGATATTGATCAACGGAGGGCAGCGGACCACAACCAGGGCGAGCGGCACACAGTTAACGACGGCGCTCACGGCGGGAGATCTGGCGGCCGCCGGAGTAAATCAGGTCCAGGTATTGAATCCCGCACCCGGTGGCGGCACTTCGAACATATTGACGTTCGCGATTAACCCCACGCCTACGGCGGGACTCCCCGAACTGGTCGACGTGGCTACCAACGGAGCCGAGGGAGATACCGGAATCTGCGGCGCCTGCCCGCCGGGCGGCTTGCCCGATCTTACGACCGCTGGACCTTCCACAAGCTCCACCGGCACATTCGTCGCCTACGCCTCCACATCCAGCGATTTGATCACCCAGGATGGAAATTCGTCGAGTGACGTGTTTGTGCGAAACACCTGCCTGGTCGCTAGCGGAACTTCATCGAGTTGCACGCCCGGAAATTCGCTGGCCAGCGTTTCAGCCACGGGAGGGGCGGCGAACGGCCCAAGCTATGAACCGAGCCTGGACACCGCCGGCACGGATATTGCCTTCACTTCCAACGCCACGAATCTGGTCAACACAGTCGCATTCACCGGCACTGACAGCCAGGTTTTCTGGAATGTAGTCTGCACGTCGGCGACTTCCGCGTGCAGCACGGCGCCGTCGACCCTGCTGGTTTCGATTTCTGCGGATGGTACGCAGCCCGGCGATGGCGCAAGCTTCCATCCAGCCATCAGCCCGGATGGGCGTTATGTCGCGTTCGTTTCGTTTGCAACCAATTTAGTCTCGAATCTGACTTTCAATGGCGCGACGCCTCAAATCTTCCTTCGCGACACTTGCAACGGGCAAACGATTTCCACTACGACCACGCCGGGCTGCAACCCGCAAACGTTCCTGATCTCGACGCTGAACGGAGTAACGCCCGCCAATGCCGCAAGTTCGAATCCCTCGGTTTCGAATGGGGGGTTGTTCGTTTCTTTTACCTCGTCGGCGAACAACCTCGGCGCCCCAGCGGCAAATGTTTCGCAAGTCTACGAGCGTTCGACTTGCGTAAACTCTACCGCGTGCACGCCGGCAACGACGCTCATCTCCACGCCCGATGGAGCCAGCGTTTCGAACGGCCCCAGCGGCGAATCGTCGATTGCCTTTGACGGGCGCTTCGTTGCCTTTGCTTCCACGGCAACGAACCTGGTGTCCGGCGACGGACCCACCCAGCAGATTTACGTGCGTGACACTTGCAACGGCCAACCGCCCAGCTGCGCTACTTCGACTACGCTGGTTTCCACCGCCAACGGAACCACTCCCGCCAACGCTTTGAGCGAGCATCCCAGTATCAGCAGGGGGACCTCCGCGCAGGGCGAGGGGCAATTCATCGCCTTCGCATCGTTCGCTTCGAATTTCTCCGCGAACGCCGCTAACGGCCGGGAGAATGTTTTCGTGCGCAATACCTGCACGAACGCGACAACCACCGGCACGAGCACCTGCGCTCCGTCCATCGCCCTCTCGAGCATCGCAGCCGGAGCTTCGCCCGCGCCCGCCAACGGCAACAGCGTTGCGCCGTCGATCAGCGCCGACGGCCACGTGGTCAGCTTCATTTCTTCGGCGAACAACCTGGTAGCACGAGACAATAACGGCATCCCCGACATTTTTCTGGGCACTACAACATTTTAGTTTTTTTGGGATTCTGCTGAATTCCTGCGCCGTGGTGCGCCGGAAACCAGCCGGAAATGGGCATGAAGACAGCGTCGGGGTGCCTGATGGACCGTTTTCGCTTCAGCCCATCCTGCCGGCGGGGGTCAGGTGGGGTACGCCAGCAGGTGGGCTTGGACGGGTTGGGTAGCATGCCCCGGCTCCTTAAGGAACCGTCGTCCCCGCATCGCAGCTCCCAACCCGCACCGACATAGTGGCGATTCGATGTGTTTCATACCTATGGCTCAAAAGGATTAAATTTTCAGTACGCGGGTATTAGTACCACCTCCTTCCGGGACAGGTTCCTGCGCACAAGGTATGCCAGGCTCACCTTTCGTCTCGATCCCCGTCTGACACGGTGCCCTCCCTTGACAATCTACAGGAGGGATGCGATCCTCCTTTAGATTGTCTAGGGAACTTGCGCGGTTGACGCCTGAGGGAATCCAACCGCGAAAGGCAGCCGCTGAAATGAACGAAAATTCGGAAGTCCTGCAGGGCACGCTCGATCTTCTGATTCTAAAAACGCTGGCGCTCGAACCCATGCACGGCTGGGGCATCGCGCAGCGAATCCAGCAAATCTCGCGCGAGGTGCTGCAGATCCAGCAAGGCTCGCTCTATCCGGCGTTGTACCGCCTCGAGCGTCAGCGATGGATCTCCGCGGAATGGGGCGCGTCGGAAAACAATCGCCGCGCGAAGTATTACTCGCTCACAAAGACCGGCCGCCAGCAACTCGAAAAGGAACTGGCGAACTGGGAGCGGTTGTCGTCGGCCGTCGCCCTCATTCTTCAGCGCGCGTGAGCCGGGACCCGAACGATGAAATTCTGGCGGCGATGGTTCTCGCGAAAAAGTTGGGAAGGCGACATGAACGAGGAATTGCGGTTCCACGCGGAACAACAGACCGCCGCCAATATAGCCGCCGGAATGTCCCCGCAAGAAGCGAAGCGCCAGGCCGCACTGCAATTCGGCGCCGTCGAAGGCGTGAAGGAAGATTGCCGCGAACAGCGCCGCGGCTTCTGGCTCGAGACGCTCTGGGCTGATTTCGGTTACGCGCTCCGCACCCTGCGCAAGAATCCCGGCTTTGCCGCGATCGCGATTCTCACGCTCGCTCTTGGCATCGGCGCCAACACCGCCATCTTCAGCGTCGTGTACGCCGTGCTGTTCCGGCCGCTTCCCTACGCGAATTCGCAACAACTAGTGGTCGTGTTTTCGGCCAAGCCCGAGGAAGGAGTCGCGATGACGGGCGTCTCCTACCCGAATTTCGAAGAATGGCGCGAGCAAAATCACGTTTTCAGCGAGCTGGCTGGAAATCAAGAGCACGATCTCACGTTGACCGGGCATGGAGAGCCTTTCGTTGTACGCACCGGTGTTGTCACTCCGGAAGTCTTCGCGCTTCTGGCCGAAGCGCCACTTGCGGGACGCACTTTAGTTCCCGACGACGGCAAGCGAGGCGCCGCCCCAGTCGTAATTCTCAGTGAAAATCTGTGGCGCAGCCGTTTCGGAACGGACCCGCACATCGTCGGGAGTTCCATCAGTCTTGACAAGCGTTCGTTCACCGTCGTTGGAATCATGCGGGCCGGCTTCTGTTCTCCAATTGGCGACAGGGGTCAGGAGGTCTGGGTTCCGTTGGTTGACGACCCGCTCTTCGGCGGCTGGATGACGCGGCGTGGCGGCCACTGGATGCGCGTCATCGGAAGGCTGAAACCCGGTGTTTCGGTGGCGCAAGCTCAGGCCGACATGGACGTGATGGCCGGCAGGCTTGCCAAGGAGGACCCGGCGGACAATGCCGGCTGGATAATTCGCGTTGCGCCGCTTCAGTCCGCGATCGTCGCAGATGTGAAACCTGCACTCCTCATCCTACTTGGAGCCGTTGCCCTTGTGCTTCTGATCGCCTGTGCCAACATTGCGAACTTGTTGCTGGCCCGCGCCACTTCGCGCGCCAGAGAAATGTCGGTTCGCATCGCGCTAGGCGCCGGGCGTAGCCGCATTATCCGCCAGCTGCTCACCGAAAGCGCCGCGCTCGGGTTGCTTGGCGGCCTTGCAGGTATATTGTTGGCTTACTGGGGAGTCCAAGGCTTGGGCTCGCTGTTGCCGCAGGGATTGCCTCAAACGCAAGCAATTCGCGTCGACGGCTGGATGCTGACTTTTGCGCTGTTGCTTTCCATGGCCGCGAGCTTCCTGTTCGGCCTCGCGCCTGCGCTTTTCGCAGCCGGCTCGGATTTGCAAACGAGTCTCAGGGAAGGCGCCGGGCGTGCGGGTGGAAGCGGCGCTCGTCAGCGTGCTCGAAGCTTCTTGGCGGCGGCGGAGATTGCTCTGGCAATGGTGCTGTTGATCGGAGCGGGTCTACTGGTCCGGAGCTTCGTCACTCTCACTTCCGTGAAACCCGGATTCGATTCCCGGCACCTTCTGAAGGCGGAAGTTTCATTGCCTCAGTTCGAATATTCCACTCCGCAGCAATGGACCAACTTCTCGAACGAATTGCTGGCGCGAATTCAGGCCGAGCCTGGCATGAGCGATTCGGCGATCGCCGTTCCGCTGCCGCTGACGAACGGTTACGTTAACTTGGGCTTCGAGATCGAAGGAATCGTTGCGCCGCCCTCGGCAAAACCTCGCACGGCGGATTATGTCTCCATAAGTCCTGAATATCTCCGGGTGATGGGCATTCCGCTCTTGCAGGGTCGCAACTTCAAGCAACAGGACTCTCTTACTTCTCCACGCGTTGCGATCATCAGCGCGGAGATGGCGCGCATGTATTTCCCCAATCAAGATCCCATCGGCAAGCGGCTGATTTTTGGATTCCCGCCCGATAGTGACATGCCGCGCGAGATCGTCGGCATCGTCGGCGATGTGCGCGATGTCTCGCTCAGTCAAATGCCCGGCGCCATGATGTACGTGCCGTTCCAACAGGCTCCGTTTTGGGGCGGTGTTGTGGTCACCCGGACAAACTTGAGCCTCTCGGCGGCCGTCGCGTCGATCCGGCGCGACGTAAACGCCATCGACAAGGATCTGCCGGTCACGGATGCCGCGTCCATGTCTGAAACCATCGAAGGCACGGTCGCGCAACCCAGATTTCAGACGTTCTTGCTCGGCATCTTCGGCTCGCTGGCGCTGATTTTGGCCGCCGTAGGCATCTACGGAGTGATTTCTTACTCGGTTGTCCAGCGAACTCACGAGATTGGCATCCGGATGTCACTGGGCGCGCAGCGCAAGGATGTGCTGCAACTCGTGCTCGGTGAAGGACTGAAGCTCGCACTCGTAGGAGCCGCAACCGGCCTTGCGGCGGCGCTCGGGCTGACGCGTTTGATGGCCAATCTGCTTTACGGTGTAAGCGCGACCGATCCATTCACCTTCGCGGCCGTAGCAGTTGTTCTGATGTTTGTCGCGTTGATCGCTTGCTACATTCCGGCGCGCCGTGCGATGCGCGTCGATCCCCTTGTAGCCTTGCGTTGCGAATGACGCGCTGGAGGTCGAGCCATGAAACTGCGGCGATGGTTCTCGCGAAAGAATTGGGAAGGCGACATGAGCGAAGAATTGCGCGACCACATCGAGCGCCAGACCGTCGCAAACATCGCCGCCGGTATGGCTCCCGGGGAAGCGCGGCGCCACGCGAAGGCGCAATTCGGCGCCGTCGAAGGCGTAAAGGAAGATTGCCGCGAACAGCGCCGCAGCTTCCTGCTTGAATCTTTCTGGGCCGACGTGCGCTTCGGATTCCGCATGCTGAGCAAGAAACCCGGATCGAGCGCCATGGCGATTCTCACGCTGGCGCTCGCCATCGGCGCAAGCACCGCTGTGTTCAGCGTCGTAAACGCGGTTCTGTTGAAACCCCTTCCGTATCCGCCTTCCGAACGTATCGTCTTCCCCTGGCGGACGGTGCCGCCCGGATTCAATCTCGGTTACGACGAAATTCCCTGGGGCCGCTTCGAGTTTCTCTTCTATGCGCACGAGTCGAGCACCTTTCAGTCCATGGGCGCCTTCCTGGCTGACTCGTTCAACTTGACTGGTACCGGCGAGCCGGCGCGCATCGATGGTCTCCGCGCTTCCGCTGGATTTTTTCCTTCGCTCGGAGTTCCCCCATCCCTCGGACGCACCTTCACGCCGGAAGAAGACCACCTCGGCCGCAATCAAGAAGTGGTTTTGAGTCACAAGTTGTGGCGTGAAAGATTTGCCGCGGACCCCGGCGTTCTGGGGCGGGTTCTCGAGTTAAACGGACAACCCTACACCGTGATCGGCGTGATGCCGGAGGGCTTCGCCTTTCCGCGCGCCGCTGAAATGCCCGGTGGTTTCACGTTCGCCAAGGAAGTTGAACTCTGGGTGCCGTTGGCTCTCGTTCCGGGACCGGTGATACCCGCGGAATCGTCAGAGCTTGCGGTTGTTGGCCGTATGCAGCCGGGTATCACGCGGGAACAGTGCCAGGCTGAAATGAATCTTCTCGGGAAGCGCCTCGAGCAGCAGTTTCCGAACTCGTCCGGGTGGTTCCATGCGCGGATAACGCCGATGTCGCGGCAAGTGGCCGGCGATACCGGCCGGCCGCTGCTGCTTCTGCTCGGGGCGGTGGGCGTGGTTCTGCTGATCGCATGTTCGAACGTCGCAAGTCTTCTTCTCGCGCGGTCGCTCCGGCGCCGGCGGGAATTTACTTTGCGGGCCGCGCTTGGCGCCGCGCAAGGCCGGCTGGTACGCCAACTTCTCACGGAGAGCGTGCTCCTCGCCTCGGTCGGCGGACTCGTAGGGCTGCTCTTGGCCAACGCAGGAATTTATTTCGTGAAAATATTCGGCCCGCCCGATATTCCCCGCCTTCATGAGGTAGGTCTCGATCTCAGAGTGCTGGCGTTCACCGTCAGCGTATCTTTGCTTACAGGAATTCTCTTTGGATTAGCGCCCGCATTCGGCCCCGTCCGTGGAAGCCTGGTTGAGTCGCTCAAAGAGGGCGGCCAAAGGACGGGCGAAGGTCCTGCGGGATCGCAGACTCGCGGCGCTTTCCTGGTGACACAAGTAGCGCTGGCTTTGGTTCTGGTGGTTGCCACGGGCCTGGTCACTCAAACGCTCTTCCGCCTGCTTAAAGTGGACCCTGGTTTCCGTGCCGAGCATGTTCTCACTTTCGAATTGTCGCTGCCCGCTTCGAAATACCCTGACGTTGACCACATTGTCGCTCTCTACCACGGTGCGCTTCAGCGTCTGCAAGTTTTGCCGGGAGTGGAGTCCGCCGGAATCGTCGAGATCGTGCCCATGAGCGGGGCCACCGAAAGCACCGCGCTCCGCATTCCCGGCCGTCCCGCCGCCGCTGACGAAAAGCCTCCTTACTCGAACTATACCATCGCGTCACCGGGCTACTTTGCCGCGGTTGGAACGCCTCTGCTTCGTGGCCGCGATTTTCTTGAAACCGACACGTCCACTTCGGAGCCGGTCACCATTATCAACAGCTCCATGGCCAAGAAATACTGGCCGAATGAGGATCCTCTCGGCAAGCAAGTTGGCCCGAAGAGTTTGAAGTATCCGGCCGCCACGATTGTGGGCATTGTCGCGGACACCAAACGCCTCTCGCTCCGCGAACAGCCTCCGCCCGAGATGTACGTCCTCTACACGCAGAAGGTATGGCCCTCGATGCTCACCATGGATGTTGTTCTGCGCACGAACGTCGATCCTGCCTCGCTGGCCTCCAGCGCGCGAGAAGCGATCCGTTCGCTCGATGCCGGCCTGCCGCTTGCAAAAGTTCAAACGCTCAGGTCGGTGGTTGACGATTCCATGACGCAGCAGCGCTTTTCCGCGCTCTTGCTGGGAAGTTTTGGCGTGCTCGCTCTCCTGCTCGCTTCGATCGGGATGTACGGCGTGATTTCCTACTCCGTTGCCCAGCGTACGCAGGAAATCGGCATTCGCATGGTGCTCGGCGCCCAGCGCCGCAGCGTGTTTCAGATGATTCTCGGGCAAGGCGCGCGCCTGGGGGGACTGGGAATCGCCATCGGCCTTGTCGCCGCGCTCGCAGTCACACGCTTGCTGGCCGGCTTCCTCTATGGCGTCCGCGCAACGGATCCCTTGACGTTTGCCGGCGTGTCGCTGCTCCTGCTCGCCGTCACGCTGCTCGCCTGTTATATCCCGGCGCGGCGCGCGATGCGCGTCGAACCGATGAACGCGATTCGCTACGAGTGAGCAGCGCCCAAGGAACTGAAGGAACCCGGGACCGTAGTTTATTTGGAAGTCTTGACGAACGAGGTAAGGGAGGCGCGGCACCATGACCAATTCTCGGAAGCGCTGGGAAGAAGGTCTAAGGGAAGAGTTGCGCGACCACATCGAGCGGCAGACCGCCGCCAACATCGCCGCCGGCATGACTCCTGAAGAAGCGCGCCGCCAAGCCGCGCTCCAATTCGGCGGTGTCGAGTCCGTCAAGGAAGAGTGCCGCGACGAGCGCCCCGGCCACGGGTTCGAAGCGCTCTGGACCGACGTGCGTTACGGCCTTCGCATGCTGCGCAAGAATCCCGGTTTCACCGCTGTTGCAATTCTCACCCTGGCCCTGGGCATCGGAGGCAACACCGCCGTCTTCAGCGTGATGAACGCTGTTCTGCTTCGCAATCTCCCCTTGCCTCACCCCGAGCAATTAGTTTATTTGCGTTTGCCCAACTGGCAGCCCGCCGGCGCGGGCAGCACCGGCAGCAGCGACACTTCCTTTTCCGCACCCGTCTTCGAGCAGCTCCGCAGCGAGCGCAGCGCCTTTTCGGATCTGATGGCCTATGTACCGTTGAGTTTCGACAAGGTCGCCGTACGCATCGGCGAAAATCCGGAAGAAGCCGAAGCCGACATGGTGAGCGGTAATTTCTTTTCTGGACTAGGCGTTGCGTTCGCTCGCGGCCGTGGTTTTACGCTCGACGACGAAAAAAATCATGCGCCCCTCGCTGTGCTGAGTTACTCCTACTGGACGGGCCGCTTCTCGCGCAATCCCTCCATCCTGGGCCAAACCATCTACGTCAAGGGATTGCCGTTCACCGTGATTGGCGTTACGGCCGCTGGTTTTTACGGCGTCGAATCTGGCGCTTCCAGCGATTTCTGGATTCCGTTGCAGGATCGCCCAGAACTTACCGCTTGGGGCGTGCCGGCTTCCATCAATACGCTCTACGGCTCGCCGAAGTGGTGGTGCCTCAGACTAATTGGCCGCCTCGCGCCCGGCGTGACCGAGCAACAAGCGCTCTCGGTCCTCAAGCCGGTCTTTGCACGCGCCGCTTACATCGGCCTCGGTACGCCCGATCCAAAAGACCCCGCCCCCACACTTGCTTTTACTGACTGCAAAGGAATCCAGGGATTGCGCCACGAGTACGCCCAACCGATAGCCATCCTGATGGCGATGGTGGGTTTGGTTCTCGCGATTGCGTGCGGCAATGTGGCGATGCTGCTCGTGGCGCGAAACTCCGCACGGCAGCGAGAGTTCTCCCTGCGCATGGCCCTTGGAGCGGGCCGTGTTCGTCTTCTTCGGCAGTTGCTCACCGAAAGTCTTCTCCTGGTGACGGCTGGAGGCGCGCTCGGCTGGCTGTTCGCCATCACGGCCAGCAGCGCTCTGGCTGCCTGGTCGCAAATAGAAGTTCCCTTTTCGCCGGACGCAAATGTGCTCTTCTTCGCTCTGGCGATTTCACTGGGCTGCGCTCTAGTTTTCGGCCTTGCGCCCTTGCGCAGCGCCGTGGCTGTCCCGGTAGGACTGGCGATGAAAACGTCGGGCGCTACCGCCTATCGCAGCAAGAGCAGTTCGCGCGCAAGTAGATTCGTGGTCGCCGCTCAGATGGCATTGTGCTTGGTCTTGCTCGTTGGTACCGGCCTTCTGGTGCGGAGCCTCCGCAACTACGAAACCCTGCCTCTCGGCCTACGCACCGACGGACTCCTCGTGTTCGGCACCAGTCCCGTCGCGGCGCACACGCAGTCGGAAAAGGCCCGCTTTTACCAGACGCTGCTAGAGCGCTTGCGTGTCGTACCCGGCGTCGAGTCGGCCACGCTGATGGAAGACCGCCTCGGTTCCGGCTGGAGCGATAACAATGTTTATGCGGTCGATGGCGTATTGCCGGATGGCAAGTTCTCCGACACCGGAGTGCGCTCGAACAACGTGGGTCCAGATTACTTCCATGTGCTCGGGATTCCGATCCTTCTGGGCCGCGACATTCTTGACTCCGACAGCGCAACCTCGCCGAAGGTCCTTGTCGTCAACGAAACATTTGTGAAGCGCTTTCTGTCGAATCGCGATCCGCTCGGCCACCTGGTTGGGGGCGATAAGCTCTGGTTCACGATCGTCGGCGTAGCCGGAAACAGCAAGTACACTGGCGTCGACGAAAAACCGGTTCCCATGGCCTACTTTCCGTACGCCCAGTTGCCGTACCTCTCCGATTTGCAGGTCGAATTGCACACCACCGGCAATCCCGAAGCGCTGATTCCCAGCGTGCGCACTGTTTTGCACGACCTCGATCCCAATTCGCCGATGCAGAAGCCGATGACGCAGCGCGCCCAGTTCGACGAATCCTTCTCGCAGCCTCGCCTGTTCGCACGCCTTTCGATGTTCTTCGGCGTTTTAGCTGCGCTCCTGGTCGCCACCGGGCTTTACGGAACGCTGGCCTACCGCGTAAGCCGCCGCGCGTCCGAGATCGGCGTGCGCATGGCTCTCGGTGCCCAGCGCCGACAGGTGTTGTGGATGATTCTCAGCGAAAGTTTGCTCGTCAGCTTCGTCGGCATTTTAATCGGCGTGCCGCTGGCGATTGGCGGAGCGCAACTCATGCGCTCGATGCTCTTCGGCCTCGGCCCCGGCGACAAACTATCGTTCGTGGGAGCTTTACTCGCGATCACTCTGGTCGCTCTGGCGGCCAGCCTGATTCCCGCGCGCCGCGCCGCGTCGGTCGATCCCTTGGTCGCGCTGCGGTATGAATGATCGCGCGGCGTTAGGAATGAGATTTCGTCTCCGGTTTCGATTGCGCTGCCATGCAGAACTGGCACTGAACCACGAGGCGTAGCAAGTTTCCGCGATCGAATTGTCAGAACGCTCTGATCCTGAACGCCCGCGGGCCTGAAGGATCTCAGCGATAAAATTCTAAGCAACGCGTTACTGGAACACGACGAATCCGAATCGGAGTGCTGACAAATGAACTTCTGGCAGCGTTGGTTTTCGCGAAAGCACCACGACGAAAATATGAATGAAGAATTGCGCTTCCACATCGAGCAGCAAACCGCTGCGAACATCGCCGCCGGCATGGCTCCCGAAGAAGCGCGCCGCCAGGGGGTGCTGCAATTCGGCGGCGTCGAAGCCGTGAAAGAAGACTGCCGCGAACAGCGCCGGGGCTTCTGGCTGGAGACGCTGTGGACTGAGGCGCGCCATGGTTTCCGAGTGCTGCTCAAGAACTGGAGACTCACCTCTCTGGCGGCGTTCTCTCTGGCGATGGCGATGGCAATCAGCGTGGTTGGCCTCAGCGTGTTCCATACCACCTTGTTGCGCCCACCCGCGGCTGCGTCTCCTGACCGGCTTGTTACGATCTACACACGCTCTCCCGCGAGCCAGTACGAAAACGTTTCCTACCCGGATTACCAATATTACAAAAACAACAATCAGGTGTTTTCCGACGTCGCCGCGTTTCCCTATTCCGTCTCGAAATTCCTGGTGAGCTCTAACAATCGAGACGAGTTGGCAACGATAAATGCCGTCTCCGACAATTATTTTGCCGTTATGGGGATTCGGCCCGCCCTGGGCCAGACGTTTGAGCCCGGCGACGACGACAAAAAATTACCCGCGGCCGTGCTGAGTTACTCCTGCTGGAAACGCTGGGGCGGAGACCCTGGAATCGTCGGCAAGACGATAACTTTGAGACGGCACTCACTCACCATCGTGGGCGTTGCTCCAAAGAGCTTTTCGGGAACAGTATTTGGATTTGGAACCGATGTATTTATCGCCCTGGGAACTGCCGCGGACATCTTCCAGCAACCCGGATCGCTCGCAGATCGCGGTGACCGCGGGCTCCTCCTTGTTGCGCGATTGAAGCCAGGCGTGACCCAACGACAAGCGCGAGCCGAACTCCGAACATTGTCCGGGCAACTGGCCGCAGCGTATCCACAATCAGATAAGGACCGCGACACAGTATTGACCGGCATCAGCGTGCTCCCACCCGATTCAATTTCTACAGCAGCATTGATATCGGGCGTGCTGGTTGCCATCGTTCTATTGGTATTACTGATTGCGTGCGCAAACGTTGCCAATCTGCTGTTGGGTTTGGCCACCGGAAGGCGGCAGGAAATCCTGATCCGCGTTGCATTGGGGGCGACACGTGGAAGGCTGATTCGGCAGCTTCTTACGGAGAGCGCGACTCTTTGTGCCGTGAGTGGAATCGCCGGAATTCTGATTGCAGCTGTCCCGCTCGCCAAGCTCTCCGATTTCAACGCGAACCTCCCGGTGATGGGCGCATTCCGGTTCGCGGCCGATTTCCGCTTGGACTGGCCAGTGCTGGCAATGACGCTCGTTTTGATCGCCATCGCGAGCATTGCAGTCGGATTGGCGCCGGCGCTTTACTTTTCAAATCCGAACCTTGCCGGAGCGTTAAGCGGTGAGATCGTCGTGGGCGGGAGGCGCAAAGGCGTCCTAAGGAACATGTTTGTGGTAATCCAAGTGGCCGTCTGCACGTTGGTGATGGTAGGAGTCGGTTTGTGCCTGCGCAGTTTGAACAATCTGCGAAAGGTGAATCCGGGCTTCACGGCGCGAAATCTGGCCACGGTGATGATCGACTTGCAAGAAAGCGGCTACTCGGAAACGCAAGGGCGCAAATTCTACGAAGACCTCCGCCAAGCTGCATCGCAACTCTACGGCATCGAATCGTTCTGTCTTGCTCCCGCACTGCCACTGGGCGACAACGCTTGGGATCAGGACAACGTGCGTTTCGAGACCGCCAGCAACGGGAGTGAGCAACACGCCAAAATCGCCTACACCATAGTGGACGCGAATTATTTTGAAACGCTGGGTATTCCGCTCCTCGCTGGGCGGAATTTCAAATCTTCAGACTCCGAGAAGAGCTCGGAGGTAGTCGTCGTCAACCACAAGATGGCGGAAACCTATTGGCCCTTCGAGAACCCAGTGGGCAAGCGGATACGGATTGAGAACGGCGGCCGCGTGGTCACTGTCGTGGGCGTCGTCGGCGACGGCAAGTACAGCGTCCTGGACGAGCCAACGCGGCCGTACATGTACTACAACCTCGATCAACACTATCAAAGTGGGATCGCCCTGATCATCCGCACCCAGGGCGATCCCCGTCAATGGCTGGGGCCGCTCTCACAATTGGTACGGAAACTGGGTGCTCACAGCGTGCTGCCGCCTGTGGCTCTCGAGGAATGGATGAAATTCACTCTTTACGTGCCGATCCTCACGTTAGGCGTCGTGAGTGGATTAGGTGTACTAGCTTTATTGCTGGCCTCGGTTGGCCTCTACGGCACAATTTTTTATTCCGTAAGCGAGCGGAAGAAGGAAGTTGGCATCCGCGTGGCCCTGGGCGCACGGCCATCGCACCTGCTGAGTTTGTTCCTGTGGCAAACCGCCATTGTTTCTGGTCTGGGTGTGCTGATTGGAGTTCTACTGGGTATCGCCGCCACCATGGTCTTCGATTCGCAGTTTTACGGAATTCGTCCCGTCGAGCTACGAGTGCTAATGCCTGTGGCGCTAGGCATGGTGCTCATCTCGATAGCCATCGCTTATGCGGCGGCCCGGCCGTGGATTAATGCCAGCCCTATGGATGCGGTCCGTCACGCATGATCGAAGGAATCCGCGATGAATATCTGGCGGCGCTGGTTCTCACGAAAGCATCACGATGAAAACATGAACGAAGAGTTGCGCTTTCACATCGAGCAGCAAACCGCCGCGAACATTACCTCCGGCATGACTCCCGAAGAAGCGCGGCGCCAGGCCGTGCTGCAATTTGGCGGCGTCGAAGCCGTGAAAGAAGGCTGCCGCGAACAACGCCGCGGCTTTTGGCTCGAATCGCTCTGGGCCGACGTGCGCTACGGCCTGCGCGCCCTACGCAGAAATCCCGGCTTCGCCGCCGTCGCCATCCTCACCCTCGCGCTCGGCATCGGCGCTAACACCGCGATCTTCAGCGTCGTCGAAGGCGTCGTCTTAGCTCCTTTGCCGTACCGTGAGCCAGACCGCCTGGTTATGGTGTTGGAAAGCAACCTGCGCTTCCCGGAAGACGCCATCTCGTACCCTAACTTCCAGGATTGGCAGCGCAATGCCCGCTCGTTCCAGCAAATGTCGGCGATCATGATCGAGCAGGGCTTCGATCTGACGGGCCCAGGGACGCCTGAGCACCTTGAGGGCAGCAGAATTTCCTCGGGATTGTTCAGCACTCTGGGTGTGAACCTGATCCTCGGCCGTGAATTCTCTCCGCAGGAAGATCGGCCCGGGGGAGCGCCGGTGGCCATTATCAGCAGTGGTGTGTGGAAAAATCGCTTCGCCGGCAGCCCGCAGGTGCTTGGCCAGTCCGTTACCCTCGACGGAGTCGTTTGCACCATCGTCGGAGTCGCGCCGCCGGAGGCCCGTCTTGTATCCGAGCGGGGCGACGTCTATGCGCCGCTTGCACAGGGTGATCCAATCGTCCTCAACGCTCGCGGAAGCCATGCCGGTATGCTCTCGATCGCTCGCCTAAAATCCGGCGTCACCATAGCTCAGGCGCAGTCCGAGATGAGCGCAATCCAGGAACATCTGGATCAGCTCTACCCCAATGCGGATGCAGGCCTGGGAGCGACTGTGCTGCCGCTCAAGCAGCAAATCGTTGGGGACGTAAGCGGAACGCTGCTCCTCCTGTTGAGCGCCGTGGGTTTGGTTTTGATGATCGCCTGCGCCAACGTCGCCAACCTCTTGTTGGCGCGCTCGGCGGCGCGCTCGCGCGAGTTTGCCGTTCGCTCGGCCCTCGGGGCGGGCCGCATGCGGATCGGGCAGCAGTTGGTTACCGAAAGCGTCCTGCTCTCGCTTGCGGGCGGCGTGCTGGGGCTGGCGCTTGCAAAATGGGGCGTCAACCTTGCGCTGGCGGCGGTGCCGCGAAGCCTGCCGCGTACCGAGAACATCGGTGTGAACGCTTCGGTCCTCTTGTTCGCGTTTGGCGCTTCGATCGCGGTTGGGATTCTGTTTGGTCTCGCACCTTCTCTCAAGAGTTCGAAGGTCGATTTGCAAGCCTCGCTGAAAGAGGGAGGCCGCGGTTCCACAAGCGGCAATCATCGCGCTCAAAACGCTCTCGTGGTTGTCCAAATGGCTTTGACGCTGGTGTTGCTGGTGAGCGCCGGTCTGCTGTTCCGCACGATACGCCACCTTTCGCAGACCGATCCCGGCTTCGATACCCAGCATGTGATTGCTTTCAAGGTAGGCCTTTCGCCTTCGGCTACCAAAACAGGCGCGACCTTGCGAGCCTCCTACCTCCAGTTACTTGACCGCATTCGAACGATTCCCGGCGTCCAGGCGGCGGACTTCACCATGCTCGTTCCTCTAAGCGAGGATGACAACGACACGCCTGTTTGGATTGGCTCCGAAAAGCCCGCGTCGGTTCAGAATGCGCCGCGGATGCTGGTATTCCCCACAGGGCCGGAATATCTGCGCACCATGAGCATACCGTTGCTTCGCGGCCGCTTTTTCACCCGCGAAGACACCACCAAGTCCCGGTGCGTCGCAGTGATTGATACTGTTTTTGCTCAGACTTATCTTTCCGGGAAAGATCCGCTGGGCCAGACCATGACTTTTGGATGGGACGCCAATCCTTGGGGTCCGTGTGCGATTGTCGGCGTGGTCGGCCACGTGAAGCACTGGGGATTGGGCAGCCCCGGTACGAACACCGAAGCCCAGAGCTACTATCCGCTTTACCAGTCCGCTGACAAGCTGTGGCCCTTGGTGTATTCCAACGTGAGAATCGTCGTTCGCACGCCGCTTGATGCCGCGACTGTTGTGCCGGCGATTAAAGCGGCAGTCTACGGAGGAAACAGCGACCAAACCGTCTACGACGTCCGAACGATGCAGGGAGTTGCCTCGGAGTCGATGTCATCGCAACGATTTCCTATGATCCTTTTAGGAGTATTTGCGGGCCTGGCGTTGCTCCTCGCTTCGGTTGGAATCTACGGCGTGATTTCATACTCTGTGGCGCAGCGCGGGCACGAAATTGGCATCCGCATGGCCCTCGGCGCGGAGAAGCGGGATGTTCTGCGGATGGTAATCGGACAGGGGCTTCGGCTGGCTCTTGCCGGCCTGGCCGTCGGAGCAGCGGCAACATTAATTCTCACTCGGCTGCTCTCGAGCTTCTCGCACCTACTCTACGGAGTTGGCGCGGGCGATCCATTAACGTTTACCGTCGTCTCGCTCCTGTTGACCAGCGTGGCCGCTCTGGCGTGCTATATACCAGCCCGACGCGCCATGCGCATCGACCCAATCGTCGCGCTGCGCTACGAATAGGTCATGGCTCTTTCGAGCCACAAGCGAACCATGAAAATACAGGAGGTGCCAATCATGGATGGCTGGCGCTGGTTCTCACGAAAGCATCACGATGAAAACATGAACGAAGAGTTGCGCTTTCACATCGAGCGGCAAACCGCCGCGAACGTCGCCGCCGGCATGACTCCCGAAGAAGCGCGGCGCCAGGCCGTGCTGCAATTTGGCGGCGTCGAAGCCGTGAAAGAAGGCTGCCGCGAACAACGCCGCGGCTTTTGGCTCGAATCGCTCTGGGCCGACGTGCGCTACGGCCTGCGCGCCCTACGCAGAAATCCCGGCTTCGCCGCCGTCGCCATCCTCACGCTGGCCCTCGGCATCGGGGCGACCACGACAATTTTCAGCGTTGTATACGGCGTGTTGTTGCGGCCGCTGCCGTACCACGATTCCAACCGGATACTGGCGGTCTTCGAGATCACCTCGAAAGGCAGACCGTCGCGCCTTGCGGACCCGAATTTCGACGACTTTCGCGATCAAAATCGCAGCTTTCAGGCGATTGCGAAATACGATGACTACGTGGTGTCCGTTTCCGGCGCTTCGCAGCCATCGCGCACAATGGTTGCACACGTATCGCCCGACTTTCTCAAAGTTTTCGGTATCCAGCCCATTCTCGGGCGAGATTTCACCGCTGGCGACGCGAAGAAAGGGGCCGGCCCCACCGTTCTTGTCAGCTATGGTTACTGGAGGCAGCATCTCGGATCGCCGCGGGATCTCTCGCAGCCACACCTGAAGATTGATGGCGCGGTCTTCTCCGTTATCGGCGTGCTCCCGGCCGGATTCGGTTTCCCGGCAGACGTGGATCTGTGGCTGCCGGCAGATTTGGACGGCGAGGGCCGGAGCAGGACGTCGCATAACTACTCCGCAGTCGCGCGCCTCCGCGATAGTGTGACCGTCGAACAAGCGAATCGAGACATCAGTGCGATCGCCCGGCGCATTCACGATACATCGAGTGAACAAGACGATTATCTCCTCAAAGATGGAATGGTCGTCCCGCTGCAGGATTCGATTACGGGCAAGGCTCGCTCACCGCTGCTGATCCTGCTCTGTGCCGTGGGATTTCTACTGCTCGTGGCCTGTGCGAACGTCGCGAATTTGTTGCTGGCACAAGCGTCGACGAGAGAGCGCGAGCGCGCCATTCGCAGCGCGCTCGGTGCGGCGCGCGGACGCTTGATTCGTCAATTCCTTACCGAAGCGCTCCTGCTTGCGCTGGCCGGCGGCGCCCTTGGCGCACTGGGAGCGTTCTGGGGCGTGGCGGGATTAGTCGCTCTGGCCCCGGAAAATCTGCCGCGGCTGGACAGCGTCTCGATCAGCATTCCCGTACTTGTGTTTGCGTTCGCTCTCTCCACCGCAATCGCTGCGGGCCTCGGAGCGTTCACCGCGGCGCGCGCCACTTCCGGGGATCTGCACAACGGCCTTGTGGAAGGAGGCCGGGGACAAGCGGGCTCGCAGGGCAGCCAGCGCGTTGGCCGGGCCATCGTGGTGGCGCAGATCGCGATCACCATGGTTCTCGTGGTCGGCGCGGGATTGCTCGGACGCAGCTTGATGAAAGTGCTCGAAGTGAATCCGGGGTTCCGCGTGGACAAAATCGTCGCCATGGACGTCTCGCTTCCGTGGGCCGACGATTCCAAAACAAAAGGGGTGGAAGATCCCGCAGCAAAGGCGGGTCAGGCGATTTTCTTCTCTCACCTGATTGGCCGGCTCAAACAGATTCCCGGCGTACGCCAGGTTGGCGCAACGAGCGTCCTGCCGATGGAGGGCGGCCTTCCCGACGGAATGTTTCTATTGATGACACAAAATGAGGCCCCCAAGACACTGGATGAGCTTGTTGCCATGTTCCCGAGAGAAAAAGAGCGCCTTGGTATTGCGGATTTCTGCGTTGCCAGCGACGGATACTTCCAGACTCTCGCTATTCCGCTTCTTCGAGGCCGAATCTTTGACGAGCGCGACGGTGCCAATTCTCCGCACGTTGCGGTGATCAGCGAATCACTTGCGCGCGAGCGCTGGCCAAATCAGGATCCCATTGGCCAAACGATTGAGTTTGGAAACATGGATGGCGACATGCGCTTGCTGACCGTCGTCGGCATCGTGGGCGACACTCGCGAATATGGGCTCGATGCGCCGCCGCGTCCGACCGTTTACGTGAATTTGTTCCAGCGGCCGCGTCCGGCGATCACCTTGACAATGCTGAGTGATGCCGACACGCGCTCCGTGTCTTCGGCAGCTCGAGGAATCCTCCGGGACCTCGACCCGGAGATTCCGGCGCAGTTCCGGACGTTTTCGCAAGTCTATTCCGCTTCGCTGGGCTCGCGAAGATTCAACGTCATTCTCATCGCATTCTTTGGGATCACCGCGCTGCTGCTGGCAACTTCCGGGGTGTTTGGCGTGATGGCTTACTCGGTCAGCCGCCGCACACGCGAAATTGGCGTGCGTGTCGCTCTTGGTGCGAGCTCCGGCAACGTTCTGAGGATGATATTAGGCCAGGGATTGCGCACGATCTTCATTGGCGTGGCGATTGGGATTACCGCGTCGCTGGCTTTGACGCGTACCGTCGAGTCGCTGCTCTTTGGCGTCACTGCCACCGATCCGTTGACTTTCGGCGGTGTGACGCTGCTCCTCGTTGGGGCAGCGCTGTCGGCATGTTTCATTCCCGCGTGGCGTGCGATGCGCGTCGATCCCATCGTAGCGCTTCGATACGAATGATCGCGCAGCGCCACGAATGAGACTTCATCATCGGTTTCGTTTGCGCTGTCATCCTGAAGGCCCGTCGCGGGCCTGAAGAGCTTGCCCAGAGCCGGGCGAAGGGATCTCGGCGAACGATTCAGGCATCACGTCACTTGGAACCGGGCGAGTCCGAGACGGAGGGTTGACGAATGAATTTTTGGCAGCGCTGGTTTTCACGAAAGCATCGCGACGATAGCATGAAC
>Ga0307474_10001156_pt1 | contig 19192 bp, 15 predicted proteins | sample atmos_gasesECM1C_2_FD_203312 | JGI IMG/M metagenome (GOLD analysis project Ga0307474, IMG submission 203312) | Hardwood forest soil microbial communities from Morgan-Monroe State Forest, Indiana, United States - atmos_gasesECM1C_05 | ecosystem: Environmental > Terrestrial > Soil > Temperate... | reverse complement strand
GTCAGCAGCGGGACGCGCTCCATCCGTCGGATGTAGAGGATGATCGGCGCGGCCCAGGTCACCCAAAACGACCAGAAGAACGTGACCAGCGCGGCCCCGACAAGGATCGAGGTCTGGTGATCCTGCACCCACGCGAGGGTCTGCTCCGGGCTGTTGGACGGCGACGGCGGCGGAACCATGTGCATCAGCCAGCCGAAACCGACGATCGTCGCCGCGACCAGGGCCACGCCCGTCCAGATGAAGATCCGCATGACAAGCGGATCGATCCGAAACGACGCGAGCCACCCGACGTGCACGGGTTCGGTCGTGCCGCCGGCGGGCATCTTGGGACGCGGCACCTGTTCTGTCACCATGGCCGTTGACTCCGTCCCGCACGGATGTACTGCGCTCAGATACCGAGTGCTTCGAAGCCGTCGACGTCGTCGATGGCGGTGGCCAGCCGTTTGATGATGGCCAGGCAGACGTCCTCGGGTTGCATCTTCGGCTGGTAGAACGCGCGCCCGATGGTGAACGCCCAGGCGGAGTAGGGGTAGAAGAGCGTCTGCCGGTATCTGAGCCACGCCTCGTCGAAGCTGGGGGCCTTGCCGCCCGCCTCATCCAGTGCCTCAAGGTAGAGCGCCAGCAGGTCTTTCTCCCACGCGCGGCGATCTTCGGGCTCACATGCCGATCCGACGAAGTAGGCGAAGTCGTAGGCCCACCCGCCTTGCAGGGTTGCCTGCCAGTCGGTCAGACCCATCCGGCCGTCGCCGGTGATGTAGGTCTGGCCGACGTGGCTGTCACCATGCAGCAGTGTGCGCGGCAGGACATCGGTGGCGATCTCGAGGCCTTTGTGGGTGCCCACCCACAGCCGGTCGGCCTGACCGCACAGTCGCTTGGGGATAACGTTTTTGGCCCGCTCCATACCGACCGCGCAGCGGCCTTCGAAGTCCATGAAGTTGGCCACGTTGTTGTAGTGGTCTGTCGGGTTCTTCAGAACACCGAGCTCGGGAGCCTCCCACCACACGCCGTGGTAGGCGGCCATGTTGAGTAGAACGTCCTCGACCTGACCACGGGTCAGCGGCGTCGTCGCCTTGATGAACGTCGCGCCCTTGGTAGCAGCGATGTCCTCCATGAGAATCATGCTGCGCCAAGAGGACTCGTGGACCCCACCCCAATACCCCTTCGGGGCCTCCATCTCAACCTTCGGGCGGAACGTCAGAAAGAAGAGGCTTTCGCCATGCAGCACGTCGGCACCGCCCAGCATCAAACGCTGGCTGAACTGCGCGGTCGTCTTGGTATACAACTCGGGAGGCAGCCCGGCCGCCTGACCGACCTCGTTGTAGGTCACCCGCAACGCGGTTCGGGTGGAGGTGCCCACGCTGCCTCCCGGCGTCGAGAAAGCGACGACGCGTGCTCCCGGGTGCTCATGACAGAGCACCTCGGTCAACCACTGCTCATTCAGATCAACGCCGTTACGTGGAACATCTGCACCGGTGCGCAGCGCTGGCGGCCGGATCCGCTCGCCGACCATGTAGACGCCGATCTCAGCCGCGCGCTTGGCAAGCCACAACTTGTAATTCATGCTCTCCTCGCGATTCTGCAGTGGACGGCGGACGCTAGCGACCGAGCAAGGGACTCGTGGCGATCGACACAGGAAAGTCGGGCGTCCTTTGCTTCTCGGTTGAGGTGGCGTGCAGAAGCGGCCCAGATAATCCCGATCATCCGGTGCACCGGCCACTCGTTCGCTGCATGTCCATTTCTGGGCTCCAGATCGTCTTGTCGCATAACTACTAGCAGGGATGTAAGTACTGACATCCCGAAGCCATGAGAACCGCGACGTTTATGAGACTGCCTCTATCATAAGTGTTACTCAGCGATTAAGCTAGTGCCACTCATTAAGAGCCTGGACCGCGTCGCCGCTCGATTTGCCGTTCAGCAACGCAGACGGTCCTCTGCGACAACGGAGTTGACATATGTCGAAGAGAGTTGATCAGGGCGAAGTGGAACGAACAGTATTCGAATCCGAGTGGCCGGCGCTGGGTAGCTGCACTTTGCGGGCGCAGCATTCCTCGCGGCGCCTCGTGAGCGGCACAGAATCGCCGGTCGAGTCAGCGGCTGCAACACCCAGGGTGTTGACAATGGCTGACGGAACGATCGTATCGGTGGAGGTGTTATGACGCGGCGCACACAGATGTACTGCGCGCTGTCCTCGGTCGTCGGGGCCAAAACAGGCTGTCACAGCCAACCACTCCCGTCGCGGCGAGCCGAACGATCAGCCAATCTGCAAATGCAGCTCGCGGAAGTGGAGCGTCCCGCATGGCCACCCAACCGTCGGCTCGTGCAAGACCGAGTACCTGGCGATCCGCCGGTTCCATTCCTCGATGATCAGGCGCAGCTCCAGTCGAGCCAGGTGTGAACCCAGGCAGCGGTGAGGACCTCGGCCGAATGTGAAGTGATTGTTCCGTCTTTGGTGAATGTCGTCGGCATCGGGGTATCGTTCGGGGTCGCGGTTGGCGGTTCCGAGGCCAAGCCAGCAAGTTGATCCCGCAGGGATCGTCACACCTGCGACATTGACCTCGGCGGTGGTCATCCGCGGGACATAAGGGACCGGCGGGTCGATTCGCAAGGTCTCTTCGATGAAGTGTGCAACCGCTTCTTCGTCATCAATCACCGTGGCCCGCAGCGCGGGATTGCGGGCCAGCTCGTACAGCGCGAATCCCGTTGCGGCGGTCACGGTATCTAGCCCAGCGATGAGGAATAAAAAGCACAGTCCGATGATTTCTTCCTCGGTGAGTGCGCCATCGCTTGAGTCGGAGAGCAATTGGCTCAGCAAGTCATCGCTGCCGCTACCGCGACGGTCGGCAATGTGCCCGGTCAGGTAAGCCAGCAGTTCGCCGCCTCGTGCCAGAGTTTCCGGTGATGGTGCGGCGCCTTCGGCCGCGGAGAATTCTAAAACCGCGTCCTTCCAGCCGATCAGAAGGTCGCGGTCGGCAAGCGGCAGACCAAAAAGCGTCAAAAAGACCTGAGAGGGAAACGGGATCGCGAGTGCATTCATGACCTCGCAGCTCCCGCCGGACGCCACGATCTGATCGATGAGCTCGCCAACTTGCTCGCGCAACTCCGGCGCGCGCTCGGCCATCCGGCGGGGGCCGAAGAACTTGTCCAGAACCCGCCGGAAGCGGCTGTGTTCTGGCGGATCGAAGGCGATCGGCACCATGGGAAATGGGCTTCCGACCAGATCGAACGCGCCCTGGGAGGAAAATAGCTCCGGATTTGTGGCCGCCGCCTCGACAACATCGGCGGCGCTAAGGAAGTACACGCCGGCATCGGACACCGCGACTTTGCCGGGCGCCAAGAGCATGTGCCATGCCGCATCGCGGTCCTGACTGAAAGGCAAAGTTTCCAGCGCCGGTAGCGCGGGGCAGACGACCTCCATGATCGCTCCTCCGACCCTTAACCAGTGTTAACCAGGGTTAAATTTTAGCCCTGGTTAATGTTTCTGCTATTCGATATCACACATCTATCTGCAACTGCAGTTCGCGAAAGTGAAGCGTCCCGCATGGCCACCCAAGTGTGGGCTCGCGCAAGACGGAGTACGTGGGGATCCGCCGGTTCCATTCCTCGATGATCAGGCGCAGCTCCAGGCGAGCCAGGTGTGAACCGAGGCAGCGGTGTGGACCTCGGCCGAATGTGAAGTGATTGTTCCGTGTTCGGTGGATGTCGTCGGCGTCGGGGTATCGCTCGGGGTCGCGGTTGGCGGTTCCCAGCCCAAGCCAGCACGTCGATCCCGCAGGGATCGTCACACCGGCGACATTGACTTCGGCGGTGGTCACCCGAGGGACATAAGGGACCGGCGGGTCGATTCGCAAGACCTCTTCGATGAAGTGTGCGACCGCCTCTTCGTCATCGATCACCTGGGCCCGCAACGCCGGATTGCGGGCCAGCTCGTAGAGCATGAATCCCGTTGCGGCGGTTACGGTATGCAGCCCGGCGGCGACGAACAAGAAGCACAGTCCGATAATTTCTTGCTCGGTGAGTGCGCCATCGCTTGAGTCGGAGAGCAATTGGCTCAGCAGGTCATCGCCGCCGCCGCCACGACGGTCGGCGAGGGCCCCGGTCAGATAGGTCAGCAGTTCGGCGCCTCGGGCCAGGGTTTCCGGTGATGCAACCGAGCCTTCGGCCACGGAGAATTCCAAAACTGCGTCCTTCCAGCCAATCAATAGGTCCCGGTCGGCAAGTGGCAGGCCGAACAGCGTCAAAAAAACCTGGGAGGGAAACGGAATGGCGAGTGCTCTCATGACCTCGCAGCTCCCGCCGGCCGCACCGATCTGATCGATCAGCTCGCCCACCTGCTTGCGTAACTCGGGTGCGCGCTCGGCCATGTGGCGGGGGCCGAAGAACTTGTCCAGAACCCGCCGGAAGCGGCTGTGTTCGGGCGGATCGAAGGCGATCGGCACCATCGGAAATGGGCTTCCAACGAGATCGAAGGCGCCCTGAGAGGAAAACAGCTCCGGATGTGTGGCCGCCTCCTCGACGACGTCGGCGCCGCTAAGGAAGTAGACGCCGGCATCGGACACCGCGACTTTGCCGGGCGCCAAGAGCATGTGCCATGCCGCGTCGCGATCGTGAGCAAAAGGCAAAGTTTCCAGCGCCGGTAGCGCGGGGCAGACGACCTCCATGATCGCTCCTCCGACCCTTAACCAGTGTTAACCAGGTTAAATCTTAGTCCGGGTTAGTGCCGCTATACCTGGATATCATGCGTGCCTCCAAATAGATGGAAGTGTGAGCTGCGTCACATCAAGCGGTCAGTCTTCGGCCGGTGCCGTCAGCCGGGCTTCGCGATAGCCGTTATGTCTCAAAATAGTTGGCGATCGGCAATAGTGAGCCGGGCCCGGTTTGGTACAAACCGGCAGCGCGCCCAGACGAAGCGGGCCGACCGCTCAGGGGTCTTGCGTGAAATCGATGAGGAGCTGGCTGAATTGGTCAGCGGCCTCCACCATCACGCAGTGACCCACGTTTTCCAGCGGCACAAAACGCGCATCGGGAATCTTGGACGCCAACACATGACCGGTGGACACCGGGAGGATCCGGTCGCGGACACCCCAGAGGATCAGTGAAGGGCACGTGACCGCCTGGGGGGTCACCCGGTTCACCGCGATCGCGGCAGCGTGTAGCGACTGCACGAATCCCGGCGCGGCCATACGGGGAAGGATCTCCATTGCCAACGAGGTGGACAGTGTCCCCGGGTCGTGCAGGGCAAGGGCCATGAGCGAGGACCGCAGGTAACGCTTCCGCGCCACGACACGAGGGACCCACGGAATCGCGAAGACGCGGTTGAAGGCCCGCAGTCCGGTAACGATCAGTGCAAGTCGCGCGGCGCTGATGTTAGCGCCACCGGCATCGATCAGCACTAGCCCCGCCACACGATCCGGATGGTCGCAGGCGACTTGCAGCGCAACCAGACCGCCCATCGAGTGACCCGCTATGATCGCGTCCGCGAGCCCCAGGTGATCCAGCAGGCCGATGATCGTTGCTACATGCTCGCTGAACACGTCACCCGCGGCGATCGGATCCGAGCCGCCAAATCCGGGTAGGTCCACGGCGATGACCCGGCGATGCGCGGACACGGTGGGCAGCACACGCAACCACCATTGCCACGACCCGCCCTGGCCGTGAAGCAGAACGGCCACGGGCCCTCTGCCAATGTCGGCGTAGTTGATACGTCGCCCACGCACGGTGGCTTGATGGGTGTGGACGGACCAGTCGACCGCTTTCCAGCCGGCGTCCGGATCGTTGGAGAGGTCCCAACGGAGGCTAGTAAACCGCATCACGCTTCTGTTCATGAGATTGGCGAACGTCCTCGAAGAACCCGCATACGAGGGCGTTGAACTCTTCGGACCGCTCGAACATCGGATGATGCCCCGCCTCGGCCATTAGCTCTTTGCGCGCGCCGACGATCACGCCGGCCAGGTGGTCAAGCGACGCCGCCGGCGCCATACGATCACAGGCACCGCCCACAATCAGGGTGGGGCACACGACGGCACGCAAATCCTGCTGTCGGATCGCACGAAGTGCGGCCTTAAGCGCGGCCGTCGCGCCCGGGGAGTTACCGGCGCCCGTCATCATGTCCACGGCCAACTCACGGGATACCGCGGCTGGATCACGGACCATCGGGCGGAGCAGCAATCGGCGCAGCGGCGCCGAGGCCATCGCCGCGCGGATCGCCACGCCGAATAGCGGCAGCCGACCACGGTTGAGCAGGACGATGCTCGCGGCGAGGCCGCGCAACAGGAGAACCTGCCACCGGCGTGGCGACACGCCAGTGGCCACCAGCACCAACGCCTCAGTGCGCGAAGGATGTTGAGCAGCGAACTGCCCAGCGATGATCCCGCCCAGCGAATGGCCGACCATCCTTACACGCTGGACCTCAAGGCGGTCCAGTAACCGGATCAGCGCATCGACGTAGTGATCGATTTCGACGCGGCCACCGAAATTATCTGAGCCGCCGAAGCCCGGCAGGTCGACCGCGATGACGCGATGCTCGGCCGCGAGCTCCGAAATATTTCGGAACCATACCGGCCACGCCGAGGCCAACCCGTGCACCAGCACAACCACCGGACCTTGCCCGATGTCGAGGTACTGAATGCACCGCCCTCCGAACACAACGCGGTTGAGATGCTGCTGCCACGCCGCCGACCGCCACTCGAACGCGTTCAAAGCCGAGCTACCAGCCATGTCACGACATCGCTAATCACAACGTCTTTTTCGGGCTCGTTGAAGATCTCGTGGTACAGGCCCGGGTAAATGGTGAGCGTCTTGTCCGCCGAGCACGCCCGTTCGCACACCATCCGGGCGCCGTCGGGGCTGGCCACCACATCGGCCTCCCCATGCAGCACCAGCAGTGGCAGCCGCACCGACTCGAGGCGGGGAGTCACCCGCTCGGCACTCGCCACAAGCTCGGCGGCCGTACGCACCGGTGCCCGGCCGCGGAAGACCAGCGGATCACGATCGTAACCCTGCGCCACCGCCGGATCGCGGCTGACCAGGCTGCTGTCGAGCCTGACCAACCCGAGATTGGGCGCCACCGCCGACAGCGCCTTGGCGATAATGGCTTGGGACCTGGGAATCGCGGAGACATCGATGCCAGTGCCCGACAGCACCAGCCCGGCGAGATCGCAAGACCTGCGCGAGGTTAGGTAATCGAGCGCAACCATTGCGCCGAGGCTGTGAGCGACGACGAAGATCGGCGTATTCGGATGCTGCCGGCCACACAGGGATAGCGACCGAGCCAGATCGTCGACGAGCAACGACATCCGTCCGATTTGCCCGCGGCGCCCGGCGGATCGGCCGTGGCCGCGGAAGTCAATCGCATAAGTCGCCAGGCCGGCCTCGGCGAACCGGGCGGCAACGTACGCGTAGCGGCCACCGTGCTCGAGGCCGCCGTGCGCGAGAGCGACCACGCCCCGCGGCTCGGCCCTGGGCAACCACGCCTGCCAGTACAGCGACAGCCCGCCCGCTGCGGGCAGATTTCCTTCTTTATGGAGCTCAGCGATTGTCACGGTCAACCTTGCTCCGGCGTGATCGGGCGCGCGGTCGATCAGCGAGCGCAAGTACTTCGTCAAGACCCTGCCGCAGGCATCCCCAGAGCAGCTCGGTGTCTTCGAATACGGCGCCGTCGCAATTGATTCCGATACAACAGGTGCCGGCATAGGAGCACAGGGCAGACAGCATCGACACCGCGGGAAGCGGGGCGAAGACATACATGCGCTCGACCCGTGCGCCGGCAGCATAGACCGGGTCAGTCAGACCGGCGAAGTTGCTGGCGGAAAGCAACGGATGCGGTACGGCCGACTGGACCAGCGGGCCGAGCAACTGCGAGGGCATCCTCCTCAGGACCGGCGACAGCACTCCGAAATAGTCGAGGGCCGGCTCCTCGCGGACGCCGCGCACCGTGTCCCGGATCGACGCGAGCCGCTGGACGGGATCACGGATGCCGGCTGAACCGGTGAACAATGCGGCCGCGAACCGGTTGCCGCCGGGTGGGTCGTCCGGGCGCCGCACGGATACGGGCATGGCCACCGGTACGTCGCCGAGTTCGACGCCCACGGCGTCGTGATAGCGCTGGAGCCCTCCGAAAAGCGCCGCGATATACGCGTCATTGACGCTGCCGCCTACCGTGCGGCCCGCGGCCTTGAGTTCGGCTAACCCGCAGTCGAGGACTCCAAACCGCCAAGCGCGCCCGGTTTGGCGGTGCTGCAACGGGGAGGGCGTGGCCCCGGCGGGCGCGGAGAGCACCCGGCGCAGCGACCCCAGGTAACGCAAGCTGCGTGCGGGGTTGGCTATTGCGCGGCCGAGCGCGTCGAGCGTGCGCCAGGTCGCGGCGGGCACACCACGCACCTGTGCGGCGAGATCTTCCGCCGTCAACTCCAGCGGCGTGACGTGCTCGGGTTCGCCCGGCTCCGTCACCGGCTTGTCGGGCGATGGCTCTGCGCGGCTGCTGTGAATACCGGCGAACAGCTGCATCGCGGCGGCGCCGTCCATCAGGCAGTGATGCGCCTGAAGGAGATACGCGGAGCGGCCGCCCTGGAGGTTCTCCACGAGCGTCCCCGTCCACAGCGGCCGAGTGCGATCCAGCGGTGACTCGCCGATCACCTGAGCGAGGTCCAACAGCTCACGCATGCCCGCCGGCTCGGGTAACCGAACCCGTCGCAGGTGGTAGTCCAGGTCGAAGTCGGGATCGTCAGCCCAGGCAGGCGGACCCAACGGCAGCGCCGGCTCGATGACCCGCTGGCGCAGCCGACGTACCATCGATGTGCCCCAAACGTGGGCACTGCGGAATCGCTCCCAATCCGGCACCGAGTCCATCAACTCCAGCACCACTCCCGTTGACGAGAATTCGGGGTGCCGCTCGACGCGCCACATCATCGCTTCGAGGTCGTTCATCCGGCGTTCGGTGCCCCACTGCGCCAGTGCGGCCCATTTCTGTTCCGTGTTCGGGAGATTCATCACGGCTCCTGCGGCCAGTTCTTGAGGGCATCGACGAACTGCTGGCGAACCTCGGCCATGTCATCGTGCACGCTTTGCAAGGTCCAGTGTTCGGTCGAAACAGGCTCGAGGACAGCAACATCCACTACACCGGACCGGATGAGCTTGGACTTGCCGGGCATCAACGCATAGGCATTGCGCAGCACGATCGGCACCATCGGCACGCCGGCGATCCGCGCGATGTGAAAGGCGCCGCTCCGGAACGCGCCCAACTCACCGGTGTCGCTACGGGTTCCCTCCGGGGCGATGAAAATCGACATTCCGGAGCGCAGGCGCTCAACGAGCTGCTGCTGCGCCGCGCGGCCGTTGGCGGAATCACCCCTGTCGACGAAGACGGCGTCGGTCGCTAGTCCCATCAGAAAGGTCGCCGGGGAGTATTGCGCCTCCTTCTTGCCTAGACCACTGAAGCCGTGTTGCAGAAGCGCGGCGACAATCATCGCGTCGAGTCCGCTCTGGTGGTTCATTACGAAAACGGCTGGTCGCCGCGCCCAGAGGTTCCAAGCCCCCACCACCCTGATCCGCACACCGGCTAAGGCGAGAAAGGCGGGCACGCCGAACGAGAGGGCCAAATCGTTGCCGAGGCGACGATCGCCGCGCAGTAGCCCGACGCCGAAGCCGACACCCAACCCGATGTTCAGCGCACCGAGCGCGCCGACCGTACCCACTACCGAGCGCAGGTCAATGCCGGGCCGCTGGTCGGTCACGACGCCACCTCGCATTCGCCGCGAGACCGCTCGAGCAACCTTGCGAAATCGCGCATTTTTTCCAGGCGGTCGAGCAATTCGGCCAGTTCGCCGGCGAAGGCCCGCCGACGCTTGGCCAGATCCTCGCCACCCGGCCCCAACAGGTCGCGGTGAGCCGCTACCTTGAGCGCCGTCCTGAACACTTCGGTGGAGATTGCGTCAGAGCTGCGCAGCCGCCGTTGCATTCGCCGCTGCCGGGCGACACCGAAACACTCAGCGATAAAAGCTTTTTCGTCGACACGCTGCGCGGGCAAACGGGCCGCCAACCGCTCGGCGGTGATGTAATACGCCTCGATGAACGAGTGCAGCGCCGCATGCGCAACATGCGGGTGCGCATCGGTGAGGATGCGTCTCGCATAACCGGCCTGGCTCAGTTTTGACGCCCAGTCCGCGTCAATCAGAGCGAGTTCAGCCTTGAGACCTTGCCGGAACTCCGCCTTGTCGGGGAAGAAGAACTCGAATTTGAGCAGGTCACGCAACCGCAGGGCCTCGTCCCACGCATCGTTTTCGATGCCGATGCGACCATCGGCGGCGGCGGCCAGCACAAGCTCGACGATCGCGCGGTCCACCAGCATGTGCACGATGCTGTTGCGGTAGAAGGCGGCGTCAAGGTGGTGGTCCGGAGAGATTCCCCAGATTGGTTCCAGACCGCCATCGAAGCGGACCACCACGCCGTTGTCAGTAAGCCAGTCCAGCGTGTGGCGCAGCTCGCCGGCCGACGAGAGATCGCCTGTGACCGGTAGCTTGCGGGCGTCGAAGTAGCGGATGAACGGCGCGAGGATGGCTTGGATTTCACTTAGCGTGAGTGCACGGTCATCCAGGTCCAGCAGCGCGAGTGTGACGAGCGCGGTCGGTGTCACGGGGGTGGCGCGGTTGATGTGGTGGCAGACCTCGAACGCGACCTTCTCAACCCTGTGCCGTCGCGCCTCGTCGTTACCCTCCGGACCCGGGCCGAGAGCCTCACGCAGCGAGAGGGGTTCGCCGATGCACATATGGACCTTGCCGAAGCCGCGTCCGGTCGCGCGTGGATAGTTGAGCAGCCAAGTGATTCTTTCCGGCTTCTTGGCGTCGCCGCGTTGTTCAGACGCAAGCGATGACACCTCGGGCAATCCGTCGTAGACGATCGACATCGGCACCAGGTACACGTCTTGGTCACCGGCGAGCTTCTCAAAAGCGCCGACCAGGTAAGTGAGCAAACCGAATTTCGGCGGTCGGAGCTTGCCGGTTCGGGTGCGCCCACCCTCGAGGTACCACTCGAGGTTGAGTCGCTTGCTCATGAGGTAACCGAGGTATTCGCGCAGCACGAATTTGTAGACCGGGTCATCGCCGATCGAGCGGCGCAGGATGATGTTGCCGGTGCGACGCACCCAATCACCCATCGGCCACCACGACATGTTGTTGCCGGCGAAACAGTGGTTGGCCGGAAAGCCATGCGTCAGCAGTGTTGAGCGCACGACGAATGGGTCGAGGTAGGAGCGGTGGTTGGGCAAGAACACCAACGTGTGGCGGCGGTTGAGCGTCCGCAGCGCCTCGAGCTGATCCTCGTCGACCGTGAGCTTGTAGGCCCGCAGTAACACCCGGCCGAACCGCTCGAACAGGTCGATGGCCAGCCGGCTATGCGTCGCAGCCATTTCCAGGAGATAGTCGGTACCCAGTTCGATGATCTCCTGCGGCCGGTGCCCGGTCTTTTCGGCCAGACGTTCGGCGCCCTCGACGAAGCTACGGCTGGCGCGGACCTCCTCGAGCACCATCCGCGGCAGCTTGTAGCGCCCGCTGACTGCTGCGCGCCCGGCGCGATCGAGTGCAAGTTCAGCCTGCCGGCGAATGAACGCGGCCAACGACTCTGCGCCACCGGTCTTTTGCTCAAACCGTCGGCGCAAGTCCTCCAGCGGGGCAGGCTCGCCGACGATGACACGCGCCCGCCCGGGAGCCCGCCGCAGGATCCGCTCCTGCAACCGCGAGATCGGAATCCGTTCGTTGACGATCGCCATCGCATCGGGCCACCTGGCGCGGCCCTCGCCCCGCGAGGCCGCCCAGGCCACGGAGACCGGCACTACGAGCGTGTCGCCGGGACGCTCGCCCCCAACGTCGCCCAGGCCTAGCCGGCGACCGTCGATACAGTCGATGTTGGCCGAACGCGGGCAGGCCGCGGCCAACCATTCCTCGAGAACCCCCCGCTCAGTAGGCGTACGGTCAAAGCGCAGCACCAGCGCGCCGGCCTCTGCACCGGCCGGCCAGGTGGCCGCAAGGGATGGAGCTGGCATCGACCGTTCTCCTCCCAGGCGCACTCGACCGGAACCACCGTTCGCCGACCGGACTGCGCGGGCACCGTTGACAGACGGAATTTATAGCCGTACTGTCTCAAAATAATCGCGGATACGCAAGAGTCTCGGCCGCCGGCGAGGCAACAAGTCAGTTCAAGGGCTCCCCAAGACCACTGGACACCGCGGAGGAAAATGCGTAAGTGAACGTTAACGCAACCTCAAAGATGGAAGACATGCAACACCGACTACCCCGATCTTGCACCATCGCTCCCTTATCCCTTGGCGGCCCACCGCCCCGACGCGTCAACGACCGCTATCACTGGGCCAGCCTGGCTTATAGATTGGGTTTTCGAAATGGTTCGTGACGCTATTGGCAACATCCTGCGCGCGCGTTCCTCAAGTACGCCCGATCGCGTCTGCTGCGCCATGGACGAGAACGTTTTCACCTACCGCGAAATGGATCGACGGTCTGACGCGCTCGCGGCCGGACTGGCTCAACTCGGCGCAGGCCGGGGGGAAAGGGTTGCAACGCTCGCCCCCAACCGCACCGAGCTGCTCGAGCTCTTCTACGGCGTGGCCAAGACCGGTGCGGCCCAGGTGCCGTTGAACGCGTACCTCAAGGGCGAGTTTCTGCTGCATCAGCTGCGCCAGTCCCGATCTTGCATTTTGGTCACCGATGCCGCCGGCCGCGATGCGGTGGCTCCGCTGAGGAGCCAGCTGCCCGACCTCCGGGCAGTGATCATGCTCGATGAAGCCGAAGACGATGAAATTCCCTATGCGAGTCTGTTCGACAGCGGCGACACACCGCCACGAGTCGAGCTGACCGCCGCCGACACCATGTCGATCCTCTACACCTCCGGCACCACCGGGTTACCCAAAGGATGTGTCGCCAGCCACGGCTATTACTGCCGAAGCGGAGAACTCATCGGCGCCGCGCTCGAGGTCACCGAAGGCGACATCCTGTTCGCGGGCCTGCCACTGTTCCACGCCGGCGCTCGGCTGGTCACCGTGACGCTGCCCCTGGTTTACGGCATACCGGCCTACCTGCAGGGGGCATTCAGCGCCCGTGCGTACTTCCCGCGCGCAAAGGAAGTCGACGCAACGCTGATGATCGCCGTCGGTGCGATGGGCGCCGCAATCCTGGCGACCGAGCCGTCGCCGGCCGACCGCGACCACAAAGTCACCCGGATCATGTGCGCGCCGCTTTCACTCGAAGCGCAGGTAACCTTCCGGGACCGTTTCGGCGTAGATCCGTGGGTCGATGTCTTCGGCCAAACCGAATGCATGCCAACCACATTAACGCCGCTCTCATCGGATCGACGTGATCCCAACGGCTGCGGTATCGGTGCGCCCGACCTCGATGTTGCCCTCCTCGACGACGAAGGCTACGTGCTTCATGGCGAGGCGACGGGCGAGATCTGTCTTCGACCCAAGGCCCCCCACGCCATGTTCGACGGCTACTTCGACAATCCCACAGCCACGCTCGAGGCGTTCCGGGGTCTGTGGTATCACACGGGTGACTATGGACGGCGCCTCCCTAGTGGGGCATTTGCGTTCGTCGACCGCAAGAAAGATAGCCTTCGCCGCCGCGGCGAGAACATTTCAAGCTTCGAACTCGAACAGGCCATCGACTCCCACCCGGTCATCGTCGAGTCCGCGGTCGTAGCCGTGGCATCCAATCTGGGCGAAGACGACATCAAGGCCTGCGTCGTCGCCGGCTCTCCGATCGAACCGGCCGAGCTCTTCGACTTCTTCAAGAACAAGTTGCCCTACTTCGCGATCCCGCGCTATGTCGACTTCCTCGATGCGCTCCCCCGCAACGGTGTTGGCCGCGTGATGAAGCACAAATTGCGTGAGGCTGGAAACACCGCGGAGACATGGGACTTCGAAGCAATGGATCTGACCGTCGCCAAACAGGAGCGCCGTTAGATGGATTTCACTTTGACGCCGGAGCAACAGGACTTGCAGGCGCGTGCCGAGAAGCTCGGCCGGTCGTTCGCCGAGCAGGCCCGCGAATGGGATGAGTCCGACGAGGCACCGTACCGTGAGATCTTCGATCGTGTTGGTGCAGAGGGGCTTTTCGGTGTCGCAATGCCCACCGAGTACGGCGGTCAGGGCGGCGGCGCGGTCGAATATCTCATCGTGGTGGAGGCGCTGTTCCGTTACGCCCAGTCCTGGCTACCGCCCGAACCGGTGTTCTGCACCAGCGGTCCGGGGCCGTCGATGTTCCTGCTCGGCGGCGACGCCGTACGGGAGAAGTATTTGCACGATATCGTCGCCGGCCGTCGCGCATGCAACATCGCGCTCACCGAACCGCAGGCCGGCTCAGCCCTGACGCATCTGAGCACCACCGCGGTCCGCGATGGCGATGATTTTATCCTCAATGGCACCAAAAGTTTTCTGACCGGTTCGAACGTCAACGACCTCAACGCGACTTTCGTGCGCTTCGACGACGTGCCAGGCGCCAAGGGGATCGGCGCCATCGTGGTGGAGAGCTCACTGCCTGGCGTGGAGATCCGGCGCGGCCCGGTCTACATCGGCGATCGCGGAATCCACCACGGCGACATGGTGCTGCGGGACGTCCGGGTGCCCGCCCAGAACGTCATCGTCGGCCCGGGCCAGTTCGCCCGGTTGATGACGGCATTCAACCTCGAGCGGCTGCACAATTGCGGCTTCTGGTTGGGCTTCAGCCAGGCCGCCTTTGACGAGGCCGCCAAGTACACCCAGCAGCGCGAGGCATTCGGCAAGCAGATCATCGACTTTCAGGCCGTCTACCACTCGCTGGCCGACATGTGGGTCCAGATCGAGGCGCTGCGGCTGCTCGCCTACCGGGCCGCGGCTTCGGCGATAGAAGGCCGATTTCCGAAGCTCGCGGAAGTCACTCAAGCCAAGCTGTTCGGCGCCACCGCCGGTCCGCAGATCACCCTCAAAGCAATGGAACTGCACGGCGGTTACGGTGTGACTACCGACTTCCCCATCCAGCGCATTCATCGGGACTGCGTTACCAACGTGGTGGCCGGCGGCGCACCGGCGGTGCTGCGCAACGGCGTGGCCGCGGGGCTGTTTCCCGACAGACGGTTCCCGCAAGCATGACTCTCACCGTAGAGCAGCAGGATTTTCAGGAGGCGGTGCGCGACTTCTGCGCGCGCGAATGCGCCACACGCGAACAGCGTGAGGCGTTGCTCGACGCTGACGAGGAAGATCAATCTTCGGTTCTCTACAAGAAGCTTGCCGAACTCGGTTGGCTGGCCGTGGCAATCCCCGAGGAATACGGCGGCTCCGGTGGAACTTACGTGGAGCAGACGATTCTGTTCGAGGAACTCTGGCGCGGACTTGCACCGGTCAAGGCGCTCGGTCCGACGACGACCGTTGCGGGATGCTATAAGCGATTCGGATCAGAGCAGCAGAAGCAAGATGCGCTGTCCGCGATCGCAGGCGGTGAGATCATGTCGATTTCGATCTCCGAGCCCGGTGCAGGATCAGATGTCGCAGCGATCGCCTGCAGGGCGGATTCCGTTGCTGATGGCTATGTGCTCAATGGCCAGAAGACGTGGTGTTCGTATGCACACCGGGCAGGGCGAATCTTGTTGGTCGCGCGAACCAGCCGCGACGAGAAACCGCATGCGGGTTTGACCATCTTCGAAGTACCCCGCGATGCCGAAGGCATTGAAACTCGGCGCATCTCGACGCTAGGCGGTCGCGAGGTCAACGACGTCTTCTTCACCGACTGCTTCGTGCCCGCCGAGAACGTCGTCGGCGAGATCGGGCGAGGGTTCCCGCAAATCATGGCCGGTCTCGACGGCGAGCGGCTGCTCGGCGCGGCGGTCGGCCTTGGTATCGGCCAACGCGCACTCGACGACGCCATCGCATACGTCAAGGAGCGCAAGCAGTTCGGCAAACCGATCGGAACGTTTCAGGTGCTGCGTCATCGCATCGCCGACCTTGCCACCGACCTCGAGTGTGCACGTCTACTCACCTATGAGGTGGCTCAGCGACTCGAACACGGCGCCGACCCAGTCACAACGCGTATGACGTCGATGGCCAAGATCAAGACCTCCGAAGTCGCCAAACGCATCGCACTGGAGGGCATGCAGATGATGGGCGGCTACGGTTATGCGACCGAATACGACATGGAAAGCCACGTGCGCCACTCACTGGTGCTACCGATCTACGCCGGCACCAACGAGATCCAACGCGAAATCATCAGCGGGTCACTGGGTTTGCGCTAGCGGTACCCACATGCCAGCCGGTGCCCACGTCCAGCGGAACCTGAGAAGGCAGGACACTCCCGGTGTCGACGAAAGCTCCCCGGACCTACCTCCGCCGGCTCGCGCCAAAACGTCCACGCGAGCGCGGTAGTGTTGCCCACGTGGCTTCAGTTATCCACGGAGGGGTTCCGGCGGACCCGCGCTCGAGCATTCTTGTCGCCGCCGAAAGGTGCTTTGCGCGATTTGGCATCATGAAAACGACGATGGAAGATGTCGCGCGTGCTGCGAATCTATCCCGTGCGACTGTATACCGGTATTTCGCTGACCGGGACAGCTTGATCTTGGAATCTGTGGTTAGACGCTCCCGTCTGAACATGCAACCAGCCCGTGAGTACATCTTGCAATGGCCCACCACCGAACAGAGGATTGTCGAAGGCATTCTGCATGACGTGCAGCGAGGTCATCGCGACCCGATGATCCACAAATTGGTTTCGCCGCCCGAAATGATGATAGCTACCTCCTTGCTCGCTACATCCGGTAAAGCGACCGAACTCACGCGCGAGCTCTGGGAGCCGATTCTGATCGCCGAACAAGAATCTGGTGCGCTGCGTCCGGACATCGACTTGGTGCTGCTGTACGAATGGATCGCCGAACTGGAAATGATGTGCATCAGCCAACTGACTGCCGGAACCGGATCCATCGACAGATTCCGCCAAAAGCTTCGTGCGTTCTTCGTGCCGGCCCTGCTTGGGACTAACCAAACCGTGAATTAGACGATTCGCTGTTCTTGTGACGGCGCGTGAGCATGTTCCTCACACCCCACAACATCCGTCAGCGATTGTTGTACCCGGCATCGACCGGCAACGTAACACCAGTGATGTATCGCGCCTCGTCGGAAGCAAGGAAGACGATAGCGTTGCTGATATCGATGGACTCGATCAGCTCGACAGGCATCGGGTTCTTGTACGCCGGGTCGTTGGCGACCTCAGGATGCGCGTTAACAAAGGCTTCATACTCCGCGTTCGCGACCATTGGTGTGTTCACCCCGGTCGGATGCACGGTGTTGACTCGAATGCTGTGCCTGGCGAGCTGATTCGAGTACAGGCGCATAAGACCGACCACGCCGTGTTTGGCTGCGGAGTATCCGGCTTGCCCGGGAAAAGTGTTCAAACCAATGCTCGTTAAGCCCGCCGCCGAGCTAGTGATCACGATGCATCCGCCTTCGCCGCGTTCGATCATGCCCGGAACCGTCACTTCGAGCACGTGCCACACGCCTGTGAGCATCACGTCAATGGCGTCATGCCAGGCCTGGGGCCTATCCCCCGGTTCAAGAACCGGCATGATCCCAGCGTTAGGCAGGACAATATCGACTTTGCCGAACTGTTGGATGCCCGCGTCGTACGCGGCTTGTACGTCGGCTCGGTTCCGGACATCGCCGACCGATGTCAAAATGGCGCCACCGACCTCCTTGACTAGGCGTTCCGTCTCCTCGAGATCGCCTGGCGTGGCCATCGGGTAAAACACGGTTGGCATTTGCTGACATATGTCGATGGCGATAATCGACGCGCCTTCTTCTGCAAGGCGTACGGCATGCGAACGGCCCTGCCCCCGGGCCGCACCGGTGATGAAGGCAACTTTGCCGTCGAGTCTTCCCATGAGACCTCCTATCATGTCGGCGCCCGGGGATGGAGCAAGTTCATGCCCATGGACACGGCTCTGCGCAGGGCCCGAGAGGCAATACAACCGACTTCACCTGCCCGGTGAGACACCACGAACGCAAGGTTGTGAATGCCGTCACAGCACCGTACCGCGGCGGCGATCGATGTGTCAACATAAGACAATATTCGCCTTACGTATCGAGCTAGTGCTGACCGGTCGCCTGCAGCTATTACCTGGCCTACCAAACGGCTTACCGGCCCGCGCGGGTAGTTGGATCTCGGCGCTACCGCCGAGATATTGGTCGAATCCTGTATCACGTCGTGCCATGTTTCGGCATGTGGGCGAGGTTCTCTTGGCGCAACTGTGACCCGTGCTCAAGACGTCGTCCGCGTTGGCGGCGACAGCGATCACTGCCTGTCCATCCAGTTCGAACAAGAGCCGGCAGCATGCCTCGCACAGCGGACGGATCCGCGGGCCGGACCAAGTGGCCGCCCCGTTGGCGCTGCTCGGTGCCATGGAAGTCCTCCCGGAGCAGAAGCGACATTTGTGAGACATAATACGATAATTGATGTATGATGTACCGATCCCGCGTCGAACGGTGATAAGCCGGCCGCACGACCGGAAGGATCTAATCTGCACAAGCCGATCTCCGACGCCTCCGGGCAGACCCTGCACAACGATTTCGCTCGACTCTTATGCCGCGCGCTGAGCGCGCGGACTGTGGTGGAGTTGCAGGCCCGCAACGGTGCAACGACAGCAGCGCTCGCAGGCGTCGTCCAGGCCACCGGGGGTCGCGTGATATCGATCGGTGACCCGTCGGTGCTGAACTCGATCGGTCAACGACTATCGGCCGATGCGCTCACCGGGGTCGCCGAGCTCGTCGCTGTCGATTCGGTCGAACCCTGGCTGTCCATGATCCCCGTGGAAATCGACGTCGTATTCGTCACCCCGCCTGCACAACCCACGGACAGATTCCTCGCGCTCCTCAGCATGCTCACCGCACGGTTGCGGAACGGCGGAGTTCTGTTTAGCTCATCGCGGGTTGCCTGGTACGCGGCCTACGTGCGCGATCCGGCGCACGGCTTCCGGACATCGCTGTCGCCGCTCGGCACAATCTCACTGTGGTCAAGGTCAGCGAAGAGCCCTTGACACACCGAACCCTTGTTCTATAGTCGGTTTATCAACATAGTACAAACTCTGTTTTATGTATCTTTGGAGTCCTGGTGAACCTCGGCGAGCTTTGCGAGTACTGGGCGGTCTGGCGGCCGCAAGCCCCCGCAATCCGCACCCGCGA
>Ga0307474_10001155_pt1 | contig 19214 bp, 11 predicted proteins | sample atmos_gasesECM1C_2_FD_203312 | JGI IMG/M metagenome (GOLD analysis project Ga0307474, IMG submission 203312) | Hardwood forest soil microbial communities from Morgan-Monroe State Forest, Indiana, United States - atmos_gasesECM1C_05 | ecosystem: Environmental > Terrestrial > Soil > Temperate... | reverse complement strand
GGGCTGGCCGGGCGGGCGGCCACCCTGGCCCGCGACGACGACCTTCACCTCCTGACCCGGCTGGAGGCCGACCTGGTCGTCGGCTTGCTTGACGCCGCGGCCGGCGAGCGCGAGCAGGCCAGCGAGCGGCTATCGCTGGTGCTGTCTGGAACCGGGCAGCGGGCGGAGACGGAGTTCACCATGGCGCCGGCGGCGGCGCTGGCCAGGCTGAGGCTGGCCGATGGCCGCGCCGCCGACGCGCTGGCGGTCACCGAGGAGCCGATCGGCATCGTAACGAACAAGGGGACCTGGGTGTGGGCCACGGACCTGGCCCCGGCCCGGGTCGCGGCGCTGGCTGCCGCCGGCCGGGCCGCCGAAGCCCGCGAGCTGGTGGCGGCGTTCGCGCGCGGGCTGGACGGGCGTGACGCCCCGGCACCGCGGGCGGGGGTGATCACCTGCCGGGCAATCCTCGCCCAGGCCGAGGAGGAACCCGTCCGCGCCGCGGAATTGTTCGCCCGCGCGGCGGCCGCCTGGCAGGCGCTGCCGCGGCCGTACGACGCCCTGCTGGCCCGCGAGCGGCAGGCCGGCTGCCTGCTGGCGGCTGGCCGGCCGGAGGCTGGGCTGGCCATGCTCGCTGAGGTACTGGGACAGTTGTCGCGGCTCGACGCGGCGGGCGACGCTGACCGGGTGGCAGGTGTGCTTCGTGAGCATGGGGTCCCCGCGCGCCGGGTCTGGCGCGGCGGGCAGCGCGGGTACGGCCGGGATCTCTCCCCCCGTGAGCGGGAGGTTGTCCAGCTCATGCTGACCGGCCTGAGCAACCCTCAGATCGCCAGAAGCCTGTCCCGGTCGGCCAAGACGGTGGCCGCGCAGCTCAACTCGGCGATGCGAAAGTTCGGCGTGACGTCCCGTACCGCCCTGGCCGTTAAGGCGGTCGAGGCCGGGGTGATCCGCCAGACCACGGCGACCCCGACCGCGCAGCGCCCGGCCGGCAGTGCGCTGTCCCGGGATCTTTAGGTCAACTGCCTATAGCTGGTCACGGGTGTTTTAGGTAATCCGCCCAATCGCGACCTGGAACCGGCGTCTTCCATACTTCGGGCAAGTCCCCGCGACAACATCGCCCGATGTTCAGGAGCACGCCGGTGAGCGCTCATGTTGCCCCTGGCCGGCCCGCAGGTGAGGGCGGCCATAGCCCTGAGGAACGCGGCGCGGAAACCGGGGCCGCGCCGGCCGGCGAACCCGCCCGCGGCGCATCCGGTGACGACCCACCCGAGGCGGCGCCCGGGGACGCTGTGCCCGAAGGCTATGAGCCCGTTTAGCCGGGTCGCGGGGACGGCATCGCCAGGTCCGGGCCGCCCGGGCGTGATCTTAGCCGACGCTGAGTGGAGAGGCTGATGAGGAAGTCTGTGCGATCCGCCTGGACGTGCTCGGCCGGCCGGCGGCGCTTTGCCGCCGGCGGTGCGGCGGTGCTGCTGACGGTCGGCCTGATCGCCTACGCCGTGTCCGGTGCGTTCGCCGCCACCAGCGCGCCGCAGCGGCCAGCTGGACCGGCCCGCGCCGAACGGGGCGCAGTCCTTCCCCAGGGCCCGGTCCTGCCCGGCCCGGGTGCCCCGCAGGCGGCGGCGGAGCGCCCGCTGCCGCCGAGTTCGACCGTGACGCTGGTGACCGGGCAGCGGGTCCGGCTGAATGTGACGCCGGGCGGCCAGCAGTCCGTCGGGCTGGCTGGCCTGGCGGCCGGCAGCGCGGCGGGGCCGGCCTCCGGGCAGTTCACCGAGTTCGCCTTGGGTGGCGACGAATACCTGATCCCGGATGAGGTGATGCCGTATCTGGGTTCGGTGCTGGATATGCGCCTGTTCGACATCAGCTACCTGGTGCGGGCGCGACTCGATGACGCGCACAGCACCAGCCTGCCGGTCACCATCACCTACACGGGCGGGCAGCCGCCAGTCAGCCTTCCCGGCGTGCACATCATCCGCACCTCCGGCGCTTCGGCGGCGGCGACGATCAGCAAGGCACAGGCACCGCAACTGGGGCGGCTACTCGCCGGCCAGTGGGAATCCTCCCGGGCCGGGCACCAGGCCACGGCAGGCCCGCTGCCCGGCATTGCCCGCATCCTCCTCGCGCAGCCTGCGGGGGCACCGTCGCTGCCCGCGGACCCGCAGCAGTCCCCGGCCGCTGCGGGGACTCAAGCCACACCGGCCCAGGGGGGCACGGGCGGCCCGGGCGGCCCGGGACCGGCCTGGCACACACTGACGCTCCGTTTCACCGACTTGAACGGGAACCCGGCATTTGCCGGAGGGATCGTGCAGAACGTCGACAATTTCAACTTGAGCACGTTCTTTGTCACCGCGCAAGGCTCGCACGCCGTCAGCGTGCCTGCGGGGACCTACAGCATCGCATTCAACGTCTTTACTCCGGATGCCTCGGGAACCCCATTTCGCGCGGCGCTTGTGGTCAAGCCCCAGGTGACGGTCGGTGCCGACGAGACGCTAACCCTCGACGCGCGCACCGCCAAGCCATTCCATGCCGGGCTCGCCACCAGTCCTCCTGGTGACTCGGATCGATCCGAAATGCTCGCTTTCACTCGTTCGAGCGAGATCGGAGGCAATTTTCCCCTCGGGAGTAACCTGTTTGCCCTGCTTACCGTTTCAGGGTCCGAGAATGACGTAATCACCGACCTGTTCGCGACGCCAACGGCACCGGTCACCAAGGGAACCTTCGACTTCGACGCGGCGAGCGTGCTCTACGACCCGGCGCCGTCTGCGGGTAACGCGCCGCCGCGCTATTACCTTGTCTTCCCGCACCCGGGCAGCATCCCATCCTCGCTGAACTACACGGTTCCTGACTCCGGCCCGACCGCGGTGCATGAGGACATCTACGGCAGCGCTTCGGGAACAAGTCTTCCGAACGAATGGCTGTCGCCGCTGGTCAACCTGTCATGGGGCGACCGAGTAGACACAGGCCTTATAACCCTCGATCCGGGCACGTTTGTATGGCCCGGTAACCGCACCGACTACTGGTACAGCAGCGTGCCTGGCCTTACCGTCTGGCAAAACCAACTTATTACCGATGACTCCGGCACCATGAATGGTCCCAGAGATGTCCTCGGGCGGCACTGGGTTATCAGCCCGGGGCAGCAGATAAGCGAAGCCTGGAACAAGGCGCCCCAGGTGCCACCGCCGACGGCAGAAGGAGCGCAGTTTCAGGCCAGTGCGCAAGACACCGGTACCGTCTGCGGGGCGTGCCGCCAAGGCGATATCGGCATGCTGTACCTGTCGCCGGAAGGCGACTCCGACCCGTACCACTACGACGACGTCTTCGGCGCGGCCACGGCGTTGAGCTTCTACCGCAACGGCGCGCTCGCCATCACCTCGGACGCTCTGCCCATACCGGCCAACGGGGTCTTCTACCCAAACGGGTTTGAGCTGCCGCTGCTACCGCGGGCCGCCACCTATGAGCTCCGATGGACCTCGAACGTCCGCCACAACGACCCGGCGGCGGTCACGACCACCGACTGGACGTTCCGTTCCGGCCCCGCCGACCCCGCGGCTGGCCTGCCGCGTTCAGCACAATGCTCGCCCGACCCGGCGCAGGCGTGCTCGTTCCTGCCACTGCTGTACCTGACCTACGACCTGGCCCTGAACCCGCAGTCGCAGGCTACGGCCGGCCGGCCGTTCCAGATCGCCTTCACGGTCGAGCACCAGCAAAACCAGTCGCCTCCGGCCGGGGTCTCGGCCACCGTGTCCGCGTCGTTCGACAACGGCAAGACCTGGTCTCCTGCGCAGCCGGCCACCAGCGAGGGCGGCGGCCGGTTCACCGCCACGATCAGCCAGCCGGCGTTGTCGGCGACCAGCGGGTTCGCGTCGCTGCGGGTCACCGCCCGTGACGGCGCGGGCAACGCCGTAACCCAGACGATCATCGAGGCCTACGGGCTGACCAGCTAGCAGGCGCGGCCTCGGCGCCCGTCGCGGCGCCGGGCCCGGAAGGAGCAGGACCCATGCCCTCCAATTCCCCGACCGCGCGGCCCGCCCGCCGATGGCCGCGCCGCGGGCTGGCCGTGGCCACCGCGCTGTTGCTGGCCGCGGGTACGGCGACGGCCGCGGCGGCATCAGTCTCCGCGCGCGGCGCCTCAGCGCCGGCCGCGGCCAGGCTGCCTGGCCTGCCGTCGGCCGGCGGGCTCGGGGAGCGGCCAGCCTGTGCGCCGGCGCCGCGAGGCTACGCGGCATGCAGCGCGGTCGTGGACGCGGGCGTGCACTGGCAGGGTCATGCCTGGGCCACCGGTCCGGTCCCGGCCACCCGGCCGCGCACCGCACCGCCCGCGGCCGGCTCGGCCAACGGCCCGCTGGCGCCTTATATGGCCGACGACCTGCAGTCCGCCTACCGGCTGCCGTCGGCGCTGCTGGGCGCGCGCCAGACGATCGCGATCGTGGATGCCTTCGACGACCCGGACGCGGCAGCCGACCTGGCCGTCTACCGGGCCGCCAACGGCCTGCCCGCCTGCGACGCGGACTTCCCGTGCTTCACCAAGGTCAACCAGCGAGGCGAGCAGGGCGCCTACCCGCCCACGGATCCCGGCTGGGCGCTAGAGGAGTCCCTCGATCTGGACATGGCCTCCGCGGCCTGTCCCAACTGCAAGATCATCCTGGTCGAGGGCGACGACGATTCCGTCGCCAATCTTGGCGTCGCCGAGGACGAGGCCGCGGCACTCGGCGCGAACGTGATCTCCAACAGCTACGACGCCCTCGAATACGACGGCGACCTGGCCGACCTCGGCTCGCACTACGACCACCCGGGCGTGGCGATCACCGTCTCCTCCGGCGACCTCGGCCTCGGTGCGCTGATCCCCGCGTCGCTGTCCACGGTGGTCGCCGTCGGCGGCACCACTTTGTACCGCGACGCCACCCCGCGCGGCTGGAGCGAGGCGGCCTGGCAGTCCGCCGGGTCGGGGTGTTCCATCAACGTGCCCAAGCCTGCCTGGCAGCGCGACCCGCTGTGCAGCCATCGCACCGTCGCCGACGTCGCGGCGGTTGCGGACCCGGCGACCCCGGTCGCCGTCTACGACACGTTCGACAATCCCGGCTGGACCGCGGTCGGCGGCACCAGCGTCAGCGCCCCGCTGATCGCCGGGGTTTACGCCCTGGCGGGCAACGCCGCCACGATCACGCCGGGCGCGTGGCTCTACGCGCACCGCAGCGCGCTCAATGACGTCACCTACCAGCCCAGCCTGGCCGAGGTGGCCCCCCAGTCCAACGGCAACTGCGGCGGCAGCTACCTGTGCACCGCGGCGGCCGGCTACGACGGCCCCACCGGCCTGGGCACCCCCGACGGCACCGGCGCCTTCTGACCAGGAGACTGACATGCGCATCAGCAAACCAGCCGCCGCGGCCGTCACAGCTATGCTCGCCGCCACCGTCGTGGCCGCCGCCCCGGGCACGGCGACGGCCAGCGGTCATCAGGCCACCGGTTGTCCCGCCCAATGGGCGCTCCTGCCGGCCTCGTCCCTGTCCGGCTCGTCGCTGCCCAGCGGCGCGACAGAAGGGGAGGTGCTGTCGGTCAGCGCGCTGTCCGCGCACGACGCCTGGTTCGCGGGACTAAATGGCGACCCGGACCTGAGTGACTTTAACGCGAATGCGTGGCAATGGAACGGCCGGTCGGTCAAGCCACCATCGGCGCAGATTCCGGATCTCCCACTCACGTCGGCCAGACCGGGGGCCGCCAACCAACTCGCTGGCCCTGGCTCGTTCGACTCCGACACCGACGGCTGGGTCCTGACATCGATTCCCGGGACCATCAATCCCCTGATCAGCTTTGACACCGCCGAGCACTGGCATGGCGGCCGGTGGACCCTGACTCCGACCGCGGTCTCCCCCCATCCCGCCACCGTCGGGCTCATGCTCAGCGACGTCGCCGCGCTGTCGCCCGCCAACGCGTGGGCGGTCGGCGGCTTTTACCAGGTCGGACCCGGCATTGAGCCCGGCGCGGTTCCGATCGGCGCGCTGATCGAGCACTGGAACGGCACCTTTTGGAGCATCGTCCCCAACCCCGCCTCCTCCCAGCCCTCGACAACGCTGCTCGGGCTGACCGCGGCGTCCCCCACCGACATCTGGGCCGTCGGCTACCAGGCCGGAGCCGGAAGCTCCGGAAGCATCGTCCCGCTGGCCGAGCACTGGGACGGCACGGCCTGGAGCATCGTCCCGGTACCGGCCGGCAACCAGATCTCCGACCTGTACGCGGTCAGCGTCGCCGGGGGCCAGGCCTGGGCGGCCGGAGGCCAGGTCGAACCGGGCACCCAGAACACCTCCGTCCCGCTCATCGAGCACTGGGACGGCCGGGCCTGGACCGTGCAGCAGCTCCCCGATGCCGGCAACAGCCTGCTCCGGGCCATTTACGCCGCATCACCTGACGACGTGTGGGCCAGCGGCCTGTTCGCCGTGCAAGCCGGGCTCACAGACGTGTTCCTGCACTGGGACGGCCACACCTGGACAACCGTCCCGCTCCCCGGCCCGCGGGAGTGGGACCTGTCCTACGACGTCAGCGCGATCGGCGGCACCGGGCCCGATGACGTCTGGGCCACCGGCCTGGCATCCAGCGAAACCGACCTTGATGCCTTCCCCCTGCTGGCCCACCTCAGCTGCCGCTAGGCACCGCGACCCAGGATCTGGCCGTGAAGAAAGGACCTGAGATGCCGACGACGAGCACCCCGCGCAAGCGGTCGGCCGCTGCCGCGCTGGCCGCAATACTGGCCGTGGCCGCGGGCGCACTGGCACCGGCGGCCACGGCCACGGCGGCGCCCGGCCAGCTCGGGTCCGAACACGCGTCGGCCATGCCGCCGGTGGCGCAGCACCCGGTGCGGCGGGCGTGCTCGCAGCCAGCGACGCCGGGGTTAGCTGCCTGCATGGCGCTGGTGCGAACCGACGTCACGAGCCACGCGGGCCTGTTCGCGGCGGCTGCCGCCCCGGCCGGGTACGGCCCGGCCGACCTGAAGTCCGCCTATGACCTGCCGTCCGGGCCGGCGGGCAGCGGGGAGACGGTGGCCGTCGTGGACGCCTTTGACGACCCCAACGCCGAAGCGGACCTGGGCGTCTACCGGGCCCAGTTCGGGCTGCCGCCGTGCACCACCGCCAACGGGTGCTTCGAGAAGGTCAACCAGGAAGGCCAGCAGGGCAGCTACCCGCCGCCGGACAGCGGCTGGGCCGAGGAGGAGTCCCTCGACGTCGACATGGTGTCCGCGATCTGCCCCGACTGCCACATCCTGCTGGTCGAGGCCACCGACAACAGCGACAGCAACCTCGCCGCCTCCGCCAGCGAGGCGGTGACGCTAGGCGCGGGGTTCGTGTCCAACAGCTACAGCACGGCTGCGGAAGACCCGTCGGAGACCAGCCTCGACCAGTTCTACAACCACCCCGGCGTGGTGGTCACCGCCAGCGCGGACGACCTCGGCTACGGTCCGGTCTACCCGGCGGCCTCGCCGTATGTCACATCGGTCGGCGGCACCTCGCTGGTCCGCGACACCAGCGTCGCTCGCGGCTGGGCGGAAAGCGTGTGGGGCAGCGCGTCCGGCGGTGAGGGCACCGGGTCAGGATGCTCCGCGTTTGAAGCCAAGCCGTCCTGGCAGGCCGACACGGGCTGCCCGGGCCGCACTATCGCCGACGTGTCCGCGGTCGCCGACCCCGACACCGGGGTGGCGGTGTATGACAGCTACCAGTTCTCCGGCTGGGACGTGTTCGGCGGAACCAGCGTCTCATCGCCGGTCATCGCCTCCACGTATGCGCTGGCCGGAACGCCGCAGGCGGGCACCTACCCGGCCCGCTATCCGTACGACGCGGTGCTCGCGGGCGCGGCGAACCAGCTGAACGACGTCACCACCGGCGCGAACGGCACCTGCACGCCCGCCTACCTGTGCACCGCCGGGCCAGGCTATGACGGCCCGACCGGGCTGGGCACGCCGGAAGGCACGGGCGCATTCACCGCCCGGCAGTCCGGCACCCTGTCCGGGACGGTCACCGACGCCGCCACCGGCCAGCCCGTCGCGGGCGCGGTGGTCGCCATCCCAGCCATGTCCGTCACCACGGGGAGCGACGGCAGCTACAGCATGGCCCTGCCGGTGGCCAGCTACCAGGTCACCGTGTCCGACTACGGCTACCAGACGCAGAGCGTCACCCTTACCGTCACCGCGAACACGGCCACGACGCGCAACTTCCAGCTCACCGGGACCCCGCACGAGACCGTAAGCGGGAAGGTGACCGCGGGCACCGGGACACCCTGGCCGTTGTACGCGCAGGTGTCGTGGTCGGACGGCAACGGCCACCAGGGCACGGCGTTCACGGACCCGGCCACCGGCGCCTATGCCGTTAGCCTGCTGGCCGACGCCAGCTACACCCTGCGGGTGACCCCGCTCCTGCCCGGCTACCAGTCCGTGACCGAGCAGATCACCGTCGGCTCCGGCGCGGTGACCGAGAACGTCGCGTTGCCGGTGGACCTGCTGGCCTGCACCGCGATCGGCTACCACCCCGTCTTGTCGGGCGCCACCCAGCCGTTTGACGCCGCCAGCGGGCCGGCGGGCTGGGCCGTCAGCAACACCAGCCTGCATTACCCCGGATACGCCGATCAGCCTGGCTGGGTGTTCACCAACCCCGGTGCCCGGCCGAATGACACGGGCGGTACCGGCGGGTTCGCCATCGTCGACAGCGACCATGACGGCCAGTTCCACTACCAGGACACCAAGCTGATCAGCCCGGCGGTCAGCTTCGCCGCCGACAAGAGCCCGGTGGTGCAGTTCGCCACGGACCTGGAGCCGGCGGTCAACTCCGCCGCCGCCGTCGACGTGTCGGCCGACGGCGGCAAGACCTGGACCAGTGCGTGGCGCAACGCCGGCTTCCCCGGCGACCCCGGCCCGGCCACGGTGATCGTCCCGCTGCCGCAGGCCGCGGGCGCCAGCCAGGTCCGGGTGCGCTTCGACTACACCGGGCAGTGGTCACAATGGTGGGAGATCGACAACGTGTTCCTCGGCAACCGCGCCTGCGTCCAGCAGAGCGGCGGCCTGCTCACCGGGCGGGTCACCGACGCGACCGGGACGGCGATCGATGGCGCCGCCGTGGCCAGCGTCACCAACCCAGGCCAGAGCACCCTCACCGGGCCCACCCCCGGCGACGATGCCATCGGCGGCGGGCTTTACGAACTGTTCGTCTCCGCCACCGGGTCCCAGCGGTTCACCGCCTCGATGACCGGATTCGCCGCCGCCACCCAGGCCACCAGCATCACCGCCGGCCAGGTCAGCGCCCTGAACTTCACCCTCACGGCGCCCGGCACCCTGGGCGCGGCCAGGGCGGCGGGCCGCCGGCCAGTCTCCTGACCGTTAGCGGGAAAATCTAGCGGAAAAGTTGTTGGTCCCTGGCCGGGCCGCGACTCCTACCACCGTCACGACGTAATGGCCGCCCGATCGCGGCCGGCGGTGCGTAAGGAGATCCGCGATGCACCTGACCAACAAGACCTCCACGATCACCGTCGCCCTGGTGGCGGCGCTGGTCGCGCTGGCGATCGTGTCCCACGCCAGCGGTGCGCTCACGCTCTCCCCGTCGCAGACAGCCTGGCACGAGGCGGTGCATGGCCCGGCCGCTGCGGGCCGGGGTGGAGGCGCCGGGCAGCCGGGATCCGGCCTGAGCGGGGGCCAGGCCGGGCCGGGATCGGGCGGCACGTCGCCGGGCTCCGGCGGCGCCGTGTCTCACCGGTGGTCCGGCATCCTGCCCATCGACCCCGACTGCGCCTCGTTCTAGTCGGCCGGCCGGCTCACAGGTCACCCGGCGCCGCCCTGGATCCCCGGGGGCATTCAGGGCGGGCCGCCGGGTGACTTGCGCGTGCGGGCGCCAGCCGAGGGAGATGACCGCAATGTTGCCGAATCATGCTGGTGACAGAACGTGTTCTGGCTCTACGGTTGGCCCATGCGGGACCATGAGATCGTCGCCGCCGTCGTTGTCGGCGACCCGTCGGGGCTGGCCGCGGCCTATGACCGGTACGCGGCCGCTCTGTATGCCTACTGCCGGTCGCTGCTGGCCGAGCCCGCCGACGCCGCGGACGCCGTGCAGGACACCTTCGTGGTGGCGGCCTCGAAGCTGGACGGGCTGCGCGACCCCGACCGGCTCCGCCCCTGGCTGTATGCGGTGGCACGCAACGAGTGCCACCGCAGACTGCGCGCCCGTGCCCGGGTCACCGATCTCGACGAGGCGGGCGAGATGACCGACGCCTCGCCCGAGGTCGGCGCGGCCACCGAGCGCGGCGAGCTGCGCCATCTGGTCCGGTCCGCGATCGGAGGGCTCAACCCGGGCGAGCGGGAGGTCATCGAGCTGACCCTGCGCCACGACCTGGACGGCCCGGATCTCGCCGCGGCGCTCGGGGTCCCGGTCAACCAGGCGCACGCGCTGACCTCCCGGGCCCGCGGGCAACTGGAACGGTCGCTGGGCGCGCTGCTCGTGGCGCGGACCGGCCGCGAGGCGTGCCCGGAGCTGGACGAGATCCTCGCGGACTGGGACGGCGAGCTCACCGTGCTGCTGCGCAAGCGCGTCAGCCGCCACATCGAGAACTGCGACATCTGCGGCGAGCGGAAGAAACGCGAGCTGAGCCCGGCGATGCTGCTCAGCGCGCTCCCGGTCTTCATGCTGCCGCCCGGCCTGCGCACCCAGGTGCTGCGCCTGGTGTCGGACACCAGCCCGGAGGCGGTCCGCTACCGGGAGCACGTGGTCCGCCGGTCCGAGCCGTTCCGCCCGTCCGGGTTCCCGGTGCCGGTCGCCGAGTTCGCGCCGATCCGGATGTGGCCCCAGGGGCGCACGATCGTCTTCGCCACGGCCGCCGCAGTGATCCTGCTGGCCGCGGGCGGCGCGATCGCGGCCGCGGCGTTCCATCACGGCGGCGGCCCGTCCGGCACCGCGGCGCACAGCGCGGTGAGTGCCGGGCCGTCGGCGAGCGGCCCGGCGCCGGTCGCGCTCGCGCCGACCACCGGATCGAGCGGCTCGCCGTCGCCGACCCGCACCCCGGCCGGCAACCCGGTCACGTCGTTGCCCGCACCCGGGCCGGGCGCCCCGGCCCCGGCCCCGGCTCCGGACCCGGCTCCGACCAAGACCAAGAAGCCGAAGCCCACGCCCTCCCCGACACAGGCGACATCTCCCACGCCACCGCCGACGCCAGGCACGCTCGAAACGCCGAACCCGGGCAAGATTACGCTCGCCGAGGTCGGGTCGTCCGCTACGTTCACGCTGACCGCGGATGGCGGCTCGGTGTCGTTCACGATCACCGGCCCCACTGGGCTGAGCTTGAGCCAGACGAGCGGAACCGTGACACCAAGCCAGCCCGTCACGATAACCGTGACCGCGGTCGGTAACGGCCCGCCCTTCTTTATCAACGATCTGACGGTGGACCCCGGTGGCCAGACCGTGGAGGTCGACTTCCCTCCCGAGAGCTAGCTGTCCATCCTGTCGACGGACTGAGGCGTCGGCCCAGCTTGCGCCCGGTGGGTTCCGTCCAGCCTGCAACCAGGATCCTCTAAGATCTTGTTGCAAGAGTTTTCCCTGATGCGATCTGAGCTCTCGCCGGCGACGCCGGTAACCAGGACCTTGCGCGTGCCCGACACCGGGGGCGTTCGGCGGGCGCGCGGTGATGTCGTGGCCGTCGCCATCCTCATCGCGCTGCCGGTCCTGGTTTTCGGGATCCCCGCGTTGGCCGGGCATTCGGTGCTCCCGGGCGACGACTTCTCGCAGAACTTCCCGCTGCGGGTGCTGGCCGGACGGCAGATCCGCGCCGGCCACCTCCCGCTGTTTAACCCGTATATCTGGAGCGGCGCGCCGTTGCTGGCCGGCTGGAACGCCGGCGCCGTGTACCCGCTGACATTCCTGTTCGCCGTGGTGCCGCCCGCGGCGGCGTGGACGCTCAACATGATCGGCACCTGGGCGGTCGCCGGTCTCGGGATGTTCGTGTTCCTGCGCGCGCTGCGCCTGGCCAGCCTGCCGAGTCTGCTCGGGGCGCTTTCGTTCGCGTTCGCCGGGGCGATGTCGGCCCAGGTGGCCCACTTCGGGCTGATCGCCGGCATGAGCTGGGTGCCGGTGCAGCTCCTGGCCGTGCTCCGGCTGACCCAGACCCGGAGCACGGTGTCCCGGCTCCGCTGGATCGCGGCGCTGGCCGCGACGGTCGGCCTGACGATCCTGGCGGGCGAGCCGCGCGCCATCGCCAACGCCGTCGTGATCGTCGTCATCTACGCGGCGTGGCGGATCGCGCGCCTCGGCCGCCGGTGCGGCCCGGCGGCGGCGGGCGTGGCGGCGGGCGTGGCGCTCGGCACGTGCCTCGGCGCGGTTCAGTGGCTGCCCGGCCTGGCGGCGGTCGCCACATCCCAGCGAGCGGCGAACGCGGCGGCCCTGTTCAACTCGGGCTCCCTCCCGAACCGGTGGCTGGTGCTGATGCTGGTGCCGGATCTGCTGGGCGGTTCGGGCTCGCTCGGCCAGCCGAGCTTCTTCGCCAGCTACAACCTGGCCGAGGTGACGAGCTACGTCGGCATCCTGCCGCTCGTCGCCGCGGCCGTCCTGCTCGGCCGGTTCCGGCTGCGGCGCAGGCCCCCCGAGTGGATCGTGTGGCACGTGATCGCGCTGCTCGGCCTGGTGCTGGCCCTCGGGGGCCACACCCCCGTCGGGCACCTGCTCGTGCACCTGCCCCTGTACAGCGGACAGCGGCTGCAGAGCCGCAACATCCTGGTGACGGACCTGGCCCTGGCCGTCCTGCTCGCCTACTGGGCCGACCAGCCCCTCGGCCAGCGGGCTCAGCGGTTCCTGCGCGCCCGCGGGTGGCGCCGGATCGACCCGGAGACCGCCCTCGGCGTCCTGCCCCCGCTCGCGATGATCGCGGTCGTCGTGACCGGCCTGTGCTGGGGGGCGGGCCTGCTGCGCTGGCTCGGAACGGGCGTCACCGCCGCTGCCGTGGATGGCCAGCTCAAGCCGTGGCTCGTCCCGTACGGGGTGCTGGGCGCCGGGGCCATCGCGTTCGTGATCTTCGGTCGGCGCCTGCCCCCGCGGCCGCGGGCCCGGTGGCTGGTGGGCTTCATCGTCACCGACCTCGTCGTGTTCACCGTCCTCGGCGTGGTCGCGGTCGGTGCCGGGCTGGGCCGCACCGCGCCGGCGTCCAGCCCGAGAGCCGCGGAGGCCAGCCGGATCTTGTCCGGGGAGCGCCCGGCCGGGCGAACGCCGGCCGTCCGCCCGGCCTTCACCCTGGGCTACCCGGGCCGTTTCGCGATCTACGATCCCGACGGGATCGACGCGCGCCAGCTGCCGGTGCTCGGCTCGCCCGATCTCAACGCGATCAGTTCCACGCCATCGGTCCAGGGTTACTCGTCGATCGTCGACGGCCGTTACGCCACGGTGACCGGCTCGCACCGGGCCACCGGCGAGGGGCAGGATGTGCTCAGCCCGCAGGCGGTCGGGCACGGGGCGCTCGATCAGCTCGACACCTCGGTCCTGTTCACCGTGCCCGCCTACCTGATCACCGCGACCACGGGCTCCGGCCCTCCCGCCGGGCCCGCGCGGTCCGGCCAGCGGGACATCGCCGGAGGTCACCAGACGACGTGGTACTTCGGTACGTCGCTTGCGGTGTCGAAGCTTGAGCTGGCTGACCGCGCGGCCGGCCGCGATGCATCCCGGATCCGGGTCGGCCTGCTGACCCCGGGCGACTCGACCCGCTGGTTCCAGGCTCGCGCGGCAGGTGCGTCGCTGCTGGCGGTCCGCCTGCCGCGGCCCGTCACCGGCGTCGCGGTCATCGCCCAGGCGGCCGGCGAGCGTATCCGGCTCGGTCCGCCGTCCATGACCGGGCGGCACGGAGCCGTGTTCGTCGCGGACGGCCAGCTGCAGGACGCCCTCGTGCCGCCGCGGTGGACATTCGCGAGCCAGGACGGCCCGTTCGCGGTCTTCGTCGACCACCTGGCCCGGGGCCCGCTCGTCCTTGAGGCGCTGCCCGGGCGCTCAGCGTCCGGCGCGTCGGTGACACAGCTCAGCGGCCCGGCGGACGAGCCGGCCGCCGCGCAGGTGCGCTCCCCGCACGGTGTCCGCCTGGTCCGCGCGGTCGCCGCGATCCCGGGCTGGAGCGCCACCTGGCAGCCAGCCGATGGCCGGCCGGTCACGCTGCCCGTCTACCGGGCCGGGCTGGTCCAGGCCGTCGACGTGCCACCCGGGGCGGGCGTCGTGACCTGGACCTACCTGCCGCCCGGGTTCACGGCCGGGCTCGCGCCCTCGATCGCGGCCGCCGCCATCATCCCGGTGCTCCTGCTGCCCGGCCGCCGGTCGCTGCGACGCCGAGGACGTCGCGGACCGCGGTGATGATCTTGTCCTCGTCGGGCAGCACGTAATCCTCCATCGGCTTGCTGTACGGGATCGTCGCGTCCAGCGCGGTCACCTGCCTGATCGGGGCGCGCAGCGACCCGAAACCCGCCTCGGCGACCTCGGCGGCGATGACCGCCGACGCCGAGCCGTGCCGGGTCGCCTGGTCGACGAGCACCAGGCGGCCGGTCTTGGCCACCGACTCCAGGATGGTGGCCAGGTCCAGCGGCGCGATCGTCCGCGGGTCGATCACCTCCGCCTCGATGCCCTCGGCGGCCAGCCGCCCGGCGGCCGCGAGCGCGCGCCCGACCATCGCGCCCGTGGCCACGACCGTCACGTCCCCGCCGGCGCGCCGCACGGCGGCCTGGCCGAACGGGACCAGGTACTCGCCCTCCGGCACCTCGCCCGGCTCCAGCGTCAGCAGGTAGTGGTGGAAGAAGCAGACCGGGTTGTCGTCGCGGATCGCGGTCGCCAGCAGTCCCTTGGCGTCGGCGGCCGTGGCCGGCAGCGCCACCTTCAGCCCGGGCACGCCCATGAACATGCCGTAGATCGATCCGGTGTGCTGTCCGGCCCAGCCGGCCGTGAACCCGTATCCGGCCTTGAGCACCAGCGGGACCGTCACCTGGCCGCCGGTCATGTAGCGCAGCCGGGGCGCCTCGTTGACCACCTGATCCATGGCGACGAGCATGAACTCGGCCATGTACAGCTCGACCACCGGCCGGTACCCGGCCAGGGCGGCACCGACCGCCATCCCGATCTCGGCGGTCTCCGAGATCGGCGTCGTGCGCACCCGGTCCCGCCCGAACTCGCTCAGGAACGGGTCGTTGTCGGTGGTGGCGATGTTCTGCCCGAAGTACAGGACGCGGTCGTCGCGCGCCATCTCCAGCCGCAGCGCCTCGTTGATCGCCCCGATGTAGGGAAGCTCCCGTGCCATGACCGGATCTCCTTAGGCGTAGACGAAGTTGACGGCGGCGTCGGGACGGGGGAACGGGCTCTGCAGGCCGAACTGCACCGCCTCGGCCATCTCCGCGCGCGCCGACTCGGCGATCTGGTCGGCCGCGGCGGAAGTGAGCGTTCCGTTTCCCACGAGGGTCGCGCGCGTCCGCGGCACCGGGTCGCCGCGCTTGGCCGCCTCGTACTCCTCGACCGCGCCGAACACCTCCACCGCCTCGTGCTCGGGGAAGTGCAGCGGCACGCCGGGCGGGGCGATGATGTTGCCGTGCGCGCTCAGCCGGTAGATCGTGGATTCCACGAGCGTCGGGCCGAGGCCCGCCCTGGCCCGGGCCACGGCCGCCGCGACCTCGCGGTGCACCGCCACCGGGTCGCCGCCGTCCACGGTCACCCCGGGCATGCTGTAGGCGCGCGCCTTGACCGCCAGGGGCTCGCCGGCCGCGGCGTTCGCGTCCTCCTGCTCGGCCCGGGTCACCACGTTGTAGCCGTTGTTCTCCAGCACGTAGACGACCGGCAGCTTCCACAGCGACGCGACGTTCAGCGACTCGTGGAACGCGCCCTGCTTGGCGGCGCCGTCGCCGAAGAAGCACGCCACCACCTGGCCCTCGCCCCGGATCTGGGCGGCGTACGCAACGCCGGTGGCCTGCGGGATGCCCTGGCCGACGATGCCCGAGGTGCCGAGGAACCCGCGCCCGGGATCGGTGAGGTGCATCGACCCGCCGTAGCCGCCGCACAGGCCGGTGGCCCGGCCGTAGATCTCGGCCATCATCGCGGCGGCCGGCGTGCCGAGCGCCAGCGGGTAACCGTGACAGCGGTACGTCGCCATCACCTGGTCACGCCGGCCGAGCGCGGCCAGCGACCCGACGATCGATGCCTCCGCCCCGTCGGCCAGATGAGTGTGTCCCCGGATCACCCCGGGATGCTCGGTGAATGTCGCCTTGACCCGCTCCTCGAACTCCCTGATCCGGACCATCTGGGTGAAGATCCAGATGAGCCGGTCCGCGTCGAGGCCGGCCGGCTCTTCGGTACCAGCCACGTCGGCTCCTTCCGTTGACTACGGCCGCGCCCGGCCGGGCGTCGGCTTGAACTGGACGGCGGTCGCCTGGTAGGCCCGCCGGTACATCTCCCGTATGGGCAGCTTCCGCAGTTCGGCCGACAGGACCTCGACCCCCCACGGTCCGCCGTAGCCGCCCGCCTGGGCGGCGGCCACGTAGCGGTCGACGCCGAGCTCGCCCTCGCCGGGGAGGCTGCGGTGGTTCAGGCACTCGTCGGACAGGTCCGGCATGTTCGCGGCCAGGCCGTCGCTCAGCTCCATCCACGACAGGTACCGCGGCGGAATCCGGCCGAGGTCGTCCGGCCGAATACCCAGCTTGCCCATGTGCCAGGTGTCGATCGCGAGCCCGCCATTTTCGGCATCGGCGCCCTCGACCACGGACAGGGCTTTATCCACGGTGTTCACATTGCCGTCGAAGGGCATGAATTCGTAGACGACTTTCGCCGGCGTCTGCCGGGCAACGTCGGCGCAGAGGAGGGCGAATTCATCGGCAATCTGCCCGATCGGGCCCGGCGTTCCGAATAGATTCCCCACCTTGATGTGATGCGCCCCGAGCGCGGCGGCCGCCCGCAGCAGCAGCCCGCGGCGCGCGTCGGAGGCCCGCCGGCGGGCATCGCCGGACGCCACGAACCAGTCGCAGAGAAACTCGAGTTCGGTGCAGGCCAGGCCGTTGTCGTCAAGCATCTGCTTCATCTCGCCCAGGCTCCGGCTCACCAGCACGTGCTCCAGGTCGGCGTGCCACAGGCCGATCCCGCTGAAGCCGGCCCGGGCGGCCTCCTCGCAGCGGTCCCGGAAATCGAACCGGCTCCATTCGCGCCCGCCCGTGCCCAGCTCAACCGGCCCGGCCAGGGTCCAGTAACAGCCGGCGATCGCCGGGGCGGGCGCGCTCATCGGGCCCACCGCATCCGGTCAGGCGGCCCGGTCCGGCGCCAGGAGGCATCCGGCGCAGGCCTGGATTCGCGCGCTAAGGTGTTGAAATCCAGTTCCGCGCCGTGGCGGCCCGGATTTCGGGGGGCCGAGAGCGTAATGACATTAACCGGATTACGAAAGGCTCGGTGGACGCGAGCGTGAACGTTGACGATCTCGTCGCGATCGACGTGCACACGCACGCCGAGGTCTCCGCCGCCGGCCAGGACGCGCTGAGCCCGGAACTGCTCGACGCCTCCCGGGCGCTGTTCAAGGCGGACCGCAGGCCGCCGACCCTGCCGGAGATCGCCGCGTACTACCGGGACCGGCGCATGGCCTGCGTGGTGTTCTCGGTGGACGCCGAGGCGGCTACCGGCGTGCCCGGCGTGCCCAACGAGGAGGTGGCCAAGGCCGCCGCGGACAACCCGGACGTCATGATCCCGTTCGCCAGCGTCGACCCGGCCCGGGGCCGGGCCGGCGTGCGCCAGGCCCGCAGGCTGGTGACCGAGTTCGGGGTGCGCGGCTTCAAGTTCCATCCGAGCGTCCAGGCGTTCTATCCCAATGACCGCGGCGCCTACCCGCTGTACGAGGCGATCGAGGAACTCGGCGTGCCGGCGGTGTTCCACACCGGGCAGACCGGTATCGGCGCCGGAACTCCCGGCGGCGGCGGCATCAGGCTGAAGTACTCCAGCCCGCTGCTGCTCGATGACGTGGCCGCGGATTTCCCCGGCCTTCCTATCGTGCTGGCCCATCCGTCTTTCCCCTGGCAGGACGAGGCCCTCGCGGTGGCCACGCACAAGCCGCTGGTCCACATCGACCTGTCCGGCTGGTCACCCAAGTACTTCCCGCCGCAACTCGTCCAGTACGCCAACACCCTGCTGCAGGACAAGGTCCTGTTCGGGTCCGACTACCCGCTGATCACCCCCGACCGCTGGCTGGCGGACTTCGGCGCGCTGCCGATCAAGCCCGAGGTCCGCCCGAAGATCCTCAAGGACAACGCCGTCCGGCTGCTCGGCCTCGCCGCCGCCCGCGGCGGTCAGCTCGGAGCTGTGGTACGCGGCCTGGGTGGCGAGGTCACGGCTGTAGCGCGCGATGATCTGCCGCACCCGGTGCGCGGCCAGCGGCCCGAGCAGGTCGTAGCTGGCGATGAACAGCTCGCGGGCGGCGGCCCGCGGCCACGCGTCGGGCAGCAGCTCGCCGGGCAGGTCCGGGTCGAGCCCGGGGAACGCGCGCCATTCATCCATGACCCTGGTCCGGGCGACGAGCGCCTCCACCGGGGATATCCGGCCCGCCAGCGCCCGCGCCCGTAGTTCCTCGGCATAGGTGATGAAGCCCTCGTACCGCGCGTGCAGATCGTCCAGATCCCAGGCCCGCTGCGGGAAGCCGTCGGGCTCGATGCCGGGCACCGTCGCGGCCCGGAAGGCGGTCGCGGTCCTGATGCCGAGCTCGGCCAGCTGGCCGACAACCTCGGTGGCCTGGTCTCTCGGGGCCACCCAGAGGCCGTCGTAGAGCGGGGCGAAGCCGAGCCAGCGCAGCTGCTTGCGCAGGGCGTCGCGGGCGGCCCGGTTCTGCTCGGGGATCGAGAACGCCACCAGGCTCCACATTCCGTCCCACGGCTGGGTGTCGCGGCCGAACGAGAAGATGTGCCGCGCGCCCTCGTCGAGTATCTGGGCCGCGCGCTCGCTGAGCCGCACGAACGTGCGCCGGCCGACCTTCGAGGTGACCAGGAGCCGGTTCCTGGTCAGCCGGCTGAGCGCGGCCCGGGCGGCCGAGTCGCTGACGCCGAACTCGGCCAGCAGGGCGACCAGCGCGGCCGAAGGCAGCGACTCGGTGTGCTGCCACCAGTAGTCCCCGAGCAGCGTCAGCAGCAGCCGGGGCGGCCTCTGGGCCACGCCCCACGGCCGCGTCTCGGAGCCGTCGTCGCCGGCCAGCAAAGTTTGCTCGTCGGGCGGTTGAAGCTGATGAGAGACGGTCACTCTCAGGAG
>Ga0307474_10001154_pt1 | contig 19237 bp, 18 predicted proteins | sample atmos_gasesECM1C_2_FD_203312 | JGI IMG/M metagenome (GOLD analysis project Ga0307474, IMG submission 203312) | Hardwood forest soil microbial communities from Morgan-Monroe State Forest, Indiana, United States - atmos_gasesECM1C_05 | ecosystem: Environmental > Terrestrial > Soil > Temperate... | reverse complement strand
CGACCGAAGGTATCGAACGGTTGCCGGACCTCGGCTGACCCCGCCTAAGTGAGGTTCTTGGCTTGGCGGCCCGCCCGTGGCAATTTCGGCAAGGAATAGCGCTTTCACCGGAGCAAGCCGCTCGCAAATGATATCTGTGACCGACGACCTGCCGTTTGCCGCCGATTTCGCGCCCGCGACTTATGACGATTGGCGGAAGCTGGTCGACGGCGTGCTCAAGGGTGCGCCGTTCGAGAAGCTGGTCGGCAAAACCTACGACGGATTGCGGATCGAGCCGATTTACCGGCGAGCGCGCGATGCAGCGCCGATTGCAGGACGGCCTGCGGCCGCGCCGTGGCAAATCATGCAGCGCATCGATCATCCCGATGCCGTGGCGGCGAATGCGCAAGCGCGTGAGGATCTTCAGAGCGGCGCGGCCGGGCTTCAGATCGAATTCGCGGGCGGCCCGGGCGCGCGCGGCTTTGGCGTCGTCAATGCAGCACCCGAAACGCTGAAGCGCCTGTTCGACGGCATCATGTTCGATGCCGGAATTTCAATAGCGCTCAATCCCGTGTTGGGGCGCGAGAATGCGGGTGCAAATCTCGCCGATCTTGTTGAAGAGAAGCGCCTCGATCCCGCCAAGCTCGATATCCATTTCAATTATCAGGCGCTCTCCACCATGGCAGTGCGGGGAACGAGCGCGGTGTCGTGGTCCGAGTTGGAAAAGTCGTTCGCCAAAATCATCGGCGATCTGATGGATCGCGGTTTCAGGGGACCATTTGTACTCGCCGACGGGCGCCCGGTGCATGATGCCGGCGGCTCCGAAGCTCAGGAAGTGGCGTTCGCGCTCTCGCTTGCGGTTGCCTACCTTCGCGCGCTCGAGGCCGGCGGCATCGCGCTTGAACGCGCCCGCGCTGCGATTTCGTTTCGCCTCTCTGCCGACGCCGATCAGTTCCTGACGATCGCGAAATTTCGCGCGCTGCGGCTAGTATGGGCGCGGGTCGAAGCGGCTTGCGGGCTGGCGCCAAAGCCGGTTTTCATCGCCGCCGAGACTGCCTGGCGCATGCTCACCCAGCGCGATCCCTACGTGAACATGCTGCGCGCGACGATGGCTACCTTTTCGGCCGGACTTGGCGGCGCCAACAGCGTCACCGTGCTGCCGCATACGCTTGCGCTGGGACTGCCCGATCCGTCTGCGCGGCGCATCGCGCGCAACACGCAGCTGATCCTGTTGGAGGAATCCAATCTCGCGAAAGTGTCAGACCCCGCGGCCGGCTCTGGCGGGATCGAAGCCCTGACTCAACAGCTTTGCGAGGCTGCCTGGCAACTGTTTCAGGAAATCGAAAGGGCCGGCGGCCTCTTTGCTGCGCTCGCGCAAAACCTGATCCAGGGCAAGGTCGCGACAACGAGGGCCGCGCGTGAAGCCAATGTGGCCAGGCGCAAGGACGTGTTCACCGGTGCGAGCGAGTTTCCGGACCTGGCTGAAACAAGCGTGGCCGTGCTGGATACCAAGCCCGTCGAACTTGCGCCCGAGAGCGAAGCCAGGTTCAAGCTCGAGGCGCTGGCGCCGATACGGCTTGCGGTGCCCTTTGAGCAATTGCGCGACCGATCCGACGAAATACTCAAAAGCAAGGGGATGCGGCCAAGGGTTTTCCTCGCCAATCTCGGCACCCCCGCCGAGTTCACCGCGCGGGCAACATTTGCCAGGAGTTTTTTCGAGACCGGCGGCATCGAGGCCGTCGCCTCGGAGGGTTTTGACGATCCGGCGGCGCTTGCCACGGCCTTTACGGCCTCGGGCGCAGCGCTCGCCTGCCTTTGTTCCTCCGACAAGGTCTATGCCGAACAGGCGGCCGACGCGGCGAAGGCCCTTCAAGCGGCCAAAGCCAGACATATCTATTTGGCAGGACGTGCAGGTGCGCAGGAATCTGCCTTACGCGCGGCCGGCGTTAACGATTTCATCTTTGCCGGCAGCGATGCGCTGGCCATCCTGCAGGAGGCCCATCGGAAGCACACATGACCACGGCTGCGAAACCCGTTCTGACCGGCGGCTGTCAATGCGGCGCCATCCGCTTTGCACTGTCGGCACCCCCCAGAAAGGTCAGCATTTGCCATTGCCGGATGTGCCAGAAGGCTTCCGGCGCCCCCTTCGCCTCCTTCGCCGAAATCGAAAAAAGCGATTTCGCCTGGACCCGCGGCAAGCCCGCCTCGTTCCGCTCCTCCTCGATTGCCGAACGCGACTATTGCAAGGATTGCGGCACGCCACTGAGCTTCCACCGCATCGACGGTCCGCGGATCGAGATCATGACCGGCACATTCGATCGGCCTGACCGGGTGGCGCCGACAATCCAGTACGGCTCTGAGTCCCGGCTCGGTTGGGTGGTGGGAATCGCCAACCTGCCGAGCCAGACCACGCTGCAGAATTATGGTGCCGAGAAGCTCAACAGCGTCGTCAGCCATCAGCATCCGGACCATGATTGACGCTGGTTAGAGCGACGGCCTGAACCTGCTATGGTATAGAATCTGCCTCCAGCGGCAAGGTCGATTGGACTGGGAAGTTATGGGCCAACTAATAGGCGACGCAGTGTTCGCTAAATTGGTGGGTAAATTGCGTGTTGAGAAGCCCCTCGCCTCGCCTCATTGGGAAACCGTTGATGATGAGAAAAACTTTAAGATGCTGCTCGAACACAATTCGGGATTTGACGATCCCGTCTACAAGAAGAACCTTCAAAGATTGATCGAGCGAAATCGTCAGTTCGAGGAAGCGCGGAATGGCCGGGATTCCTGATTTCGGTACTGTGGCTTTCGAGCCTGTGGCTGCCGCCAAGCCCTCCGGCAATGCAGAACCTTGGCTCACGCCCGAAGGCATTCCGGTGAAGCCGGCCTATGGCGAGGCTGATCTTAAAGGCATCGATTTCCTCGAGACCTGGCCTGGCATTGCGCCGTATCTGCGCGGCCCCTACCCCACGATGTACGTCAACCAGCCCTGGACCATCAGGCAATATGCCGGGTTTTCCACGGCCGAAGATTCAAACGCCTTCTATCGCCGTAACCTTGCCGCCGGGCAAAAGGGCCTTTCGGTCGCCTTCGACCTCGCCACTCACCGCGGTTATGATTCCGATCACCCGCGCGTTGCCGGCGATGTCGGCATGGCGGGCGTAGCGATCGATTCGATCTATGACATGCGCACGCTGTTTGCCGGCATTCCGCTCGACCGCATGAGCGTGTCGATGACCATGAACGGCGCCGTGCTGCCGATCCTCGCGCTGTTCGTGGCGGCAGCCGAAGAACAAGGCGTGCCACCCGAAAAACTCTCCGGCACCATTCAGAATGATATTCTGAAAGAGTTCATGGTGCGCAACACCTATATCTATCCGCCCGCGCCTTCGATGCGGATCATTTCCGACATCTTTGCCTATACGTCGCACAAGATGCCGAAATTTAATTCCATTTCCATTTCCGGCTATCACATGCAGGAAGCCGGCGCGACGCAGGACCTCGAACTCGCCTATACGCTCGCCGATGGCGTCGAATATCTGCGCGCCGGGCTCAAGGCGGGGCTCGACATCGACCGCTTCGCGCCGCGGCTGTCGTTTTTCTGGGCGATCGGCATGAACTTCTTCATGGAAGTCGCCAAGATGCGTGCCGCGCGGCTGTTGTGGGCGAAGCTGTTGAAGCCTTTCAACCCGAAAGACCCGCGCTCGCTGTCGCTGCGCACGCACTGCCAGACCTCCGGCTGGTCGCTGACGGCGCAGGATGTTTTCAACAACGTGATGCGCACCACAATCGAAGCGATGGCGGCAACCCAGGGGCACACCCAGTCCCTGCACACCAACGCGCTCGACGAGGCGCTCGCGCTTCCGACCGATTTCTCCGCGCGGATCGCACGCAACACGCAGCTCTTTCTGCAGCACGAGAGCGGCACTACGCGCATCATCGATCCCTGGGGCGGCTCATATTACGTCGAACGGCTCACCCACGATCTCGCCGCAAAAGCCTGGAGCCACATCCAGGAGGTTGAAGAGCTCGGCGGCATGGCGAAGGCGATCGAGGCGGGCTTGCCGAAACTCAGAATCGAGGAAGCATCCGCCAAGACCCAGGCGCGGATCGATGCCGGTCAGCAGGCAGTGATCGGGGTCAACAAATACAAGCCCGCCAACGACACATCGATCGATATTCTCAAGGTCGATAATTCCAACGTCCGGCGGTTGCAGATCGACAAGCTGACGCGGCTGAAGCAGGAGCGCAACCAAAGGGACGTCGAGGACGCGTTGACGGCCCTGACGCGTAGCGCCGGCGAAGGCAATGGCAACCTTCTGGAGCTGGCGATCGACGCTGCCCGTGCCAAGGCCACCGTCGGTGAAATCTCCGATGCGATGGAAAAGGTGTTCGGACGCCATCGCGCCGAGATCAGATCCATCACCGGCGTCTACAAGCGGGAGGCCTCCACCATGTCCGACCGGGTCGAGAAGCTGCAGGCGCTGATCGATGCGTTCGAGGAAGCGGAGGGACGCCGGCCGCGCATCCTCGTCGCCAAGATCGGCCAGGACGGCCATGATCGCGGCCAGAAGGTGATCGCATCAGCCTTTGCCGATCTCGGTTTCGACGTCGATATCGGGCCGCTGTTTGCGACCGCTGATGAAGCGGCGCGGCAGGCGGTGGAGAACGACGTGCACATCCTCGGCGTATCGTCGCTGGCGGCCGCACACCTGACAGCGGTGCCCGAATTGAAGGCGGCACTGAAAAATCAAGGCCGCGAGGATATCATGATCATCGTCGGCGGCGTGGTGCCGCCGCAGGATTACGACGCGCTCTACAAGTCAGGCGCGGAAGCGATCTTCCCGCCGGGCACAGTGATTGCGGATGCGGCCGAAGAACTGATCCGCAAGCTCAATGCGAGGCTGGGGCACAGCGAGGCGGCGGAATAAATCCGCTCAACGGTTCACTCGAAGGATCTCACTTGCGCTCTGCCATCGTTACGTTCGCCCTTAGGATCGGCCTTGTGGGCGCGATTGCCTGTGTCGCAACCACTGCCGCATTCGTAGCCGAGCCCAAAGCAGATGCCGCGATCAAGAACAAGAACATCGACGCAGCCGTTTTCCTGGACCCGAAGATCAAACAGGACGCCGCGCTATCGGCCGATTGTCTCGCCGAGGGGCGCAAGTGGATCGAAAAGAACGCCACCGACGCGGCCACCGCGCGCAAGCAGGACCCTGTGCTGTTTCGCAACGGCGGGTGGAGCTTTGAGCGGAGATACACCGTTCGTTCGGTGGTCGACGGCCATCATGTCAGCATCGTCAGGTCCGACTATATGGACACGGGCGGAGCGCATCCCAATTCCGATGTCGACACGATACTTTGGGACGCCACCGCGAAGAAACGGATCAGTATCCGTCCCTTCTTCACCGAAACCGCGGACAATGGACCGACAATGACGGCGATGTTGAAAGGCGTGATCGCGTCGCTGAAAATCGAAAAGAACAAGCGAGACGCCACCGAGACCGCGAATGCTCAATGGTTCGGGAACCTCGAACCGAAGCTGCTCAAGATCGGCGCCGCGACGTTGGCGCCCTCGACCGATTTGACCAAGAGCTCGGGTCTGACATTTCACTATCCCCCATATGCGGTCGGCCCCTATGCCGATGGCGAATATGTCGCTTTCGTGCCCTGGGAAGCCTTGAAACCCTTCTTGACGGCGGAGGGAGTAAGGATTTTTGGCGGTGTGCGGCCCGAGGGCGACGATGACGGGACGCAATGACCAGCCGTAGCCAGCCAGATATCCGCGAACTCGCCAAGGAGCTGCGTTCCGGTCACCGCGCGGCGCTCGCGCGTGCGATCACGCTGATCGAAAGCCGGCGCGGCGATCACCAGGCGGCCGCGCGCGAACTGGTGCAGGCGTTGCTGCCAGAGACCGGCAGGGCAATCCGGGTCGGAATCACAGGCTCCCCTGGCGTCGGAAAATCCACCACCATCGATGCGCTCGGCATGTTCCTGATCGAGCGCGGCCACAAGGTCGCGGTGCTTGCGGTCGATCCCTCCTCTGCCCGCACCGGTGGCTCGATTCTCGCCGACAAGACGCGGATGGCGCGGCTGTCGGCGTCCGAGGCCGCCTATATCCGCCCTTCGCCAGCCTCCGGCACGCTCGGCGGTGTGGCTGCGAAGACGCGCGAGGCGATGTTGCTGTGCGAAGCGGCCGGGTTCGACGTGATGCTGGTGGAAACCGTCGGCATCGGGCAATCCGAAACTGTGGTCAGCGACATGACCGATTTTTTCCTGGCGCTGATGTTGCCCGGCGCAGGCGATGAGCTGCAGGGAATCAAGAAGGGCATCGTCGAACTCGCCGATATGATCGCCATCAACAAGGCCGATGGGGACAACATCAAGCGTGCAAACCTCGCAGCAGGCGAATATCAGAGCGCGCTGCATATCCTCAAGCCCCGCTCGCAACACTGGCAGCCTCCGGTCGTGACCTATTCGGCGCTGACCGGCAAGGGCATCGATACGCTTTGGCAGAGAATTCTCGATCACCGCAAAGCGATGACCACATCGGGTGAATTCGCCGCGCGGCGCAAGGAGCAACAGGTCAAGTGGATGTGGTCGATGCTGGAACAGCGGATGATGGCGCGGCTGCGCGCGGATTCCGCGATCCGCGCCAAGGTCAGGAAAATCGAATCCGAAGTTGCCGACAGCCGCATCGCGCCTGCGCTCGCGGCCGAGCAGATCGCGGATATGTTGAAATGAACGAAGGCCTGCGGATCCTCATCACCGGTTTTGGCCCGTTTCCCGGTGCGCCCTTCAATCCCACCGAACCCCTGGTCGCGCGGCTGTTGCAGCTGCGCCGTCCTTCTTTCAGCGACGTCAAGATCTTCGGTCACATCTTTCAGGTCACTTACGAGGATGTCGACCGGCAACTACCCTTGTTGCTCGCCTCGCATCGCCCGCATGCGCTGTTGATGTTCGGTCTCGCCTCCCGGACACCCTATGTCCGGATCGAGACCCGCGCGCGCAATGCCATCACAAGGCTTTGGCCCGACGCGGATCACGCGCGCACCCGCAAGGGATCGATATCTCCCGACGCCGGCGCGCTGGTGTTTGGGCCGCACACCGCGAAACTCCTGCGCGCTGCGATCTCAACCGGCATCGACGCACGCGCCTCGCGCGATGCCGGCAGCTATCTCTGCAATTACTTGAGCTGGCGGGCGATCGAGGCGGCGCGCCGCGACGAGGGTCCTCGCCTCGCCGCTTTCGTGCACGTCCCGCTCTTGGCCCGTGGCCGATCGTATCAAGACAGGGGTATGCCGCACCGGATCTCACTGGAAGAGCTGGTCGATGCCGGTGAAGCCATGCTCTTGGAAATGGTGAAGCTGGCAAGGCAGGCGGTGAGAGATACTGCATCCTCATGATGCGCCCGTTAACCCTACCCCGACAATCAGCTTTCCCGGTTGGCGCGTTCACCCTGCTGGGCTGCATTTTTTGCGCTACGTATCTGTTGCGAAACGCAGCCACGCGCATTCGGCAGGATCAGCGACCATGGACGTCAGTCGCCGTCATCTCATCGGAGCATCCACGGCCGGCGCAATCGGCGCACTCGCGGCGCCGACGCAAGCCGCTCGCGCCGCCCAATCCATTTCCATGCTCGGTCGCGACGCCACTCAATTTGGAGTCCGTCCCGGCAGCGCCGACGACCAGACCAAGGCTTTGCAACGCGCCATCGACGAGGCCGCACGCGCACAGGTCCCCCTCGCGCTGCCGCCGGGCATGTACCACACCTCGATGCTTCGCCTGCAAAGCGGAACGCAACTGGTCGGCGTGCGTGGAGCGACCCGCCTCGTCTTCCAGGGTGGCCCATCGATGTTTTCCGCTGAAGGCGCCAACAACATCGGCTTCACCGGCGTCACGCTCGATGGTGGCGGCATTCCCCTCGCTCCACGGCGTGGCCTTGTGCATTGCCTCGGCGGCCGTGACATCCGCATTACCGATTGCGAGATCACAGGCAGCGGCGGCAACGGCATCTGGCTTGACGACATTTCTGGCGAGGTCAGCGGCAACATCATCACGCATTGTGCAACCACGGCGATCGTCTCGTTCGACGCGCAGGGACTTGCCGTGACGCGCAACACGATCCAGGGCACCAACGACAATGGCATCGAAATCCTACGCAACGTTATCGGAGACGACGGCACCTTGGTCGCGGACAATCGCATCGAGAACATCAAGGCCGGCCCCGGCGGTTCAGGTCAATATGGCAATGCCATCAACGCGTTTCGCGCCGGCAATGTCATCGTACGGGGGAACCGCATTCGCAATTGCGACTATTCGGCGGTGCGGGGCAATTCGGCGTCCAACATCCAGATCATCGGCAACAGCATCAGCGACGTTCGCGAGGTGGCGTTTTATTCGGAATTCTCGTTCGAAGGCGCGGTGATCGCCAACAACACGGTCGACGGCGCGGCGCTGGGCGTTTCGGTCTGTAACTTCAACGAGGGCGGACGCCTCGCTGTCGTGCAGGGCAACATCATTCGCAACCTGCTGCCGAAGCGTCCGATCGGCACCGCGCCGGATGACGACGCCGGCATCGGCATTTATGTCGAGGCCGATACCACCGTGACCGGCAATGTGATCGAGAACGTGCCCTCGTTCGGGATCGTCGCCGGCTGGGGCAAATATCTCCGTGACGTCGTGATTTCCGATAACGTGATCCGCAAGGCGTTTGCAGGCGTCGGCATATCGGTGGCGCCGGGCGCGGGCACGGCGCTCGTGAACAACAATGTAATTTCAGAAGCGCTAGGCGGTGCCGTGGTCGGATTGGATCATGCGCGCCCGATCACGCCAGATCTCTCCAGCGAGGGCGCGCCACGCTTCGCCCAGATCGTGATGGGAACGAACGTGGTACGAAGATGACCTCGGCGCATGATCCGGATCCGGGTTAGGCACGGCAAGCAATCGCTCTTCCCTCGCGACCAACGCGGAACATCATGCTTGAGCAGACGTCTTAAAGCCTGTTGCGAAGCAGCGGATAGCGCTCGACAATCGTCACCAACTGCTGCGTCAAAAGGGACGCATTGTCGTCCGGCAACGGCACGCCGGACGTGTCTTCCACAGGCGCTGAAGCGATTTCAGCAATGACTACAGGCTCTCGCGGTTCTGCTGGCGGAATTTCCGCCACCAGCGGCAAACGGACCCGATCGCGCCAGATTTCTCCAAGCGCAGCCGCGCGGCCGCGCCACGGCATCTCGACGGCCCGGTTGTTTTGAGACGTTTCGCGCGAGGAAAGATTGCGCCAAGCCTCCACCGCGGCCTTGGCCTCCTGGATATTCTCAAGAAAAGCGCGCTCGCTGTGAAAGCGTCGCCAGCGTCCGGTGTTGAACAACTCGGTGAGGTATTCGAGCCGCCGTTCGGCAAGGATGCACCAGCGCGCGACAATGTCGCGACGACCAGTCAAGTCCAGTTGATGTGTCATGAACCAGCCCGCAGGGAAAGTGAAGGACGCGGACGCAACTGGACCGAATCACTCAACATGACGAATATATTTTGTGGAAAAGATAAGCAATGTCCAGCCGGGCGGTGGCCCGTGCGAGCATCATGACAGGGATAACACCGGCGGTTGAAGCCCCAATTTTCCCTTGCGGGCCCTTTGCGTCACCCGAAAACGAAAGACCCGTCCGGGGGGACAGCCGGACGGGTCAAGCCATATGGGCGCTTGGGGTGGATGGGCGCTCGCGCCGAATACAGCCTTCGATGGGGAGGGATGACCGCTCCCACATGAATTGTGTCGCGGCAGGCGCGTTCGACGTTCAAAAGCGTTTTGAGAATTTTTGACTTGTTCGGCCGGCCTTTCCCGAAGCGGAAATTGCGCCCTGAGACGAAGAATTACTGTGCGGCCGGCTTGATTTCGTCCGTGGGCAGCTTGGCGGATGGGGCCGGGGCGGCCGGCGGGTTCAGTGCCCTTGCCATGCCAGTATCCGGGGTCTCGCCGGCCTGCCCGGCGGGCTTTCCGAAGCCTCGGCCACCGGGACTGTCGAGCTCGATACGGCCGAGACTGCGGCAAATGCGTCCGCTTCGCCGACGCCGAACCGATCGTCCCGGCGCCACCATCACGATTCCCTTCGCGGCCAATGCAGCAATGCCGCGCTGGATCACTGCACCCCTCGGACCGGCGAAGCTCATGTTAACGATCTGGGCACCATGCGCCGCCGCGTAATCCAGCGCCTTGAGGATCGCGAAGGCCGTGCTCTTTGCCCCTTTCGGTGCCGCGCCGAAGGCTTGGATCGCCAGGATTCGCGCCGCCGGCGCGCACCCCATCAAGCGCGGACGCGAACCGCCGCTTCAGGGCGTCGCGACCGCGAGGCTGACGATCTTCTCGTTTTGCAGCCTGCTCAACAGGGCCGCGACTTCATCCCTGCTCATCGCGCGGTTGCCGAACTGCAGCTTGAACATGCCGCCCTTCGCACCTTCGATGATCGAGGCCTGATACTTGTCGAGCAGCGCGGTGACGTCGGCAACGCGCGCCTCCGATACGAATCGAACGAGCGCGCGCGGCAACGCAACCGCCGTAAGATCGCGTGTGGCCGCCCTAAGATCGCGTGTGATGGGTTCGTTGGCGCTCAATGATGCGGTCTCGAACGAGGCGGGCCGGTTGTTGACCAGAACCGCTCCGATCACACCGGCCTGCAGCAAGAGCGCCAGCGCGCCCAGGCTCGCCGACCAGGCCAGCGTCCGCGGCGATAGGGTTGCGAAAAACCCTGTGAACCGCGCAGCAATGTTGCGTGAGATACGAGGCTTGCGCGCCGGCTCCGCATCGATGGCCGCAAACAGCTTGTGCATGGCGCGGGCGGACGGCGCCCCAAGGCTTTCATTGAGGTCGATGGTCTCGGCATATTCTTCGCGGATCACGGCATATTGCCGGGCAAGCTCGGGATCGCGAGCAAGCGCTTCGTCAACCCTGCGCGCATCGCGCTCATTCAACGTGCCGGCGGCATGCCATGGCAGCAGCAATTCGATTTCGCCGGGTTCTTGCTCCAGCATCTTTCTGCTTGTTGCCGTCATGGCCAGCCTCGTTCCACGCCGGCTGCCTTCAGCAGTTCGGCGAGTTTCTTGCGTGCATAGAATAGGCGCGTCTTCACGGTATTCTCCGGAATACCGACGATCTCCGCCACCTCTTCCACCGATTTCTCGTGGTAGTAGACAAGGTCGATGATCTCCCGATGCTCCGCCGTAAGTGCGGTCAGACACTTGCGCAACGCGTCACCGGTATCCTTCTTCTGCACCGCCACTTCCGGATCGTCGGAGGAATCCTCGATCGCGCTGGCGGCCTCCTCATCGAGTTCAACGTCCCTTCTACGCCGCAGCGCGGAAAGAGCCTTGAACCGCGTAATTGCCAAGAGCCAGGTGGAAACGGCGGATCGGCCTTCGAACTTGCCGGCCTGACGCCACACATCGAGAAAGACCTCGCCGACGAGATCTTCCGCGACCTGTTCATCCCGAACGAGCCGCAGCCCGAAACGGAACACCCTGACATGGTGCCGTCCGTACAGCACCTGCATGGCGAGCCGGTCGCCTTGAGCGATCCGAGCGATCAGAACCTCGTCCGAAGCCGCCGGTGTCGCACTCAATGGCCGTCTCGCAGGGTTGGTCGGATAGGGGTGACAGGTGGTTCGATCAGAAAGACAAGATTCTTGAAACTATGGCTATAGCGGTTTCAAACTGTGAGATGCCGCACCACGGCCCGGCCAAACCGCCTCTTGATTAGTTCTGGTATCTTTTTACCTTCAGAAGGGAGCTTCCTGATGCTGACCGTCACACCATCGAGCGCGACGACCGCAAAGCCCTCGGCAGCTCGAAGACCGGGACAAGAGGGCTCCTGAACGTACGGGGCAGGTAATTCCTATACCGAACAAAGGGGTGAGCCACCCGTGGTGCCGAAGATTCGGGCAGAAAGATACCAAACCTAAAGGCTTTGCCACGTAGATTTTTCTCGCTTGTTCCACCAATGGCGAGATCATGGACACCGTCGCGTTACCCTTCCTGAATCCAGCTGCGGATAGTTTGGAAGGCGTGGGCAGCAAGCCAACGACGGAGGCGCTTTCGCGCCGGGCGCGACAGCGTCGTCAAATCCAGGGAATGATCGGCATCAGCTATGTCATCGATGGTTTTCTGCTCGTGATCTACGCCCAGATCGGCGCGATCCCGGCGATCATCGGTCCAGCCTTTGCCGGCTGCGGTCTGCTTACCGTGGCCTGCAACATCGCGTTGTCGGAATCAGGGTTCACGGAGCGCTTCAAGGATCATTATTTCGCCACGCAGCAGGTACTGGTCAGCATGACGATCATGCTGGCCTTTGCCTACGTCGCGCCAGAGGTCGGCGTGATGTTTCTTTGCACGCTGTTCGTGGCGTTCAACTTCAGCTCGCTGCGTTCGACGCCGATGCAGACGGCGATCGTCTGGACCATCACGGCGTTGGGGTTAGCAGCGCTGTTTTTGTTGACGGACAAACCAATTTCGATCCCGCACGGAACCTCTATGGAGCGCTTCGCGACGATGTCGGTATTCGTCCTGGGCATCGGGCGTTGCATGTCTCTCGGCATCTTCTCCAATTCGCTGCGCCAATCGCTTTACGCAAAAAGTCTGGCTCTCAAGGAGGCATACAAACGCATCGAGGAGCTTGCCGAACTCGATGAGTTGACCGGTTCGCTGAACCGACGTTGCATCATGCGAATGCTCGAAGAAGAGATCGCGCGCGCCCATCGCACCGGTTCCTGTTGTTCGATCGCGCTGATCGATCTGGACTGGTTCAAACGGATCAACGATACGTATGGTCACCCGACCGGCGATGAAGTGTTGAGAACATTCGGCATCACCGTCTTTGCCAATATCCGCAACATCGATCGGTTCGGGCGCTTCGGTGGCGAGGAATTCCTGCTGTTGCTTCCTGAAACGCCTCGCGGCACCGCCGCGCGGATTCTCGACCGACTGCGTGCAATCATCGCCGAATTGGACTGGAGCGCATTCTCGCCCGGCATGCAGGTGACCATTTCGGCAGGCACCGCAACGCTTCGACCCGATGAAACTCCGGACGCCATTCTCGCGCGCGCCGATCGCGCGCTTTACCAAGCCAAGGCGCAAGGACGCAACCGCATAATCAGCGCCTGATCTGATCATCTGTTTTGTAGACGAAGAAACCGTCGCCGGCCGCAACGCCAGTTACTCCAGGAAAGAGTCATGAGTTCGAATCCCGCATCCACATCCGAAAGCCTGCTCGACGAGTTGCAGACGACACTGGCGCACGGCACCGTCGCGCGCAGGGTCGAAACCTTGCGCCGCGTCACCGATCTCTTCCTCAGCGGCGCCGTCGATTTTTCGAACGAGCAGATTGCGTTGTTCGATGACGTCTTCCAGTGTCTGATGCATCACATCGAGAATTCCGCGAAGGCGCTGCTTTCGACCCGGCTGGCGCCGATCGACCGGGCGCCGCCGCTCACGATCCGCGCTCTGGCGTTTGACGATGCGATCGAAGTCGCCGCGCCGGTGTTGTCCCTGTCGACCCGGCTCGACGACGAGGCGCTGATCGAGACGGCGCGCAACAAGAGCCAGGCGCATTTGATGGCGATTTCGACACGCAAGATTCTCAGCGGCGCCGTCACCGACGTGTTGGTGCTGCGGGGCAACGACGAGGTGGTTCAAAGCACCGTCAACAATCCGGGCGCCGAGTTCACCGAACGCGGCTTCACACGGCTCGTCACTCGCGCGGAGGGGGACGACAATCTCGCGACCTGCCTCGGCCTGCGGCCGAACATTCCGCGGCACCTGTATCTGAAACTGCTCGCCAAGGCTTCGGCGACCGTGAGGGCGCGGCTTGAGGCGGCCAATCCTCCACTTGCCGACGCGGTGTCAAGCGCGGTGCGGGAAGCAACGCGGATGGCGCGCACCTCGCGATCGGCCATGACAGAGGAAACTGCGATCGCCCACGCGCTGGTCAAATCTCTATATGATGACGGCCGACTCGACGAAGATCAGGTGGTCGCATTTGCCGAAGCAGGCAAGTTCGACGAGGCCAATGCGGCGATCGCGGCGCTGGCCAGCGTATCGGTGTCGATTGCCGAGAACATGATGGTGGAAACCCGCGCCGAGGGTGTCATGATCCTGGCCAAGATTTCCGGGATGTCCTGGTCGACCGTTCGCGCGCTGATCAACATGCGCGACGATCTCGCAGGCAAGGAGCGCTCTGATCTCGAAGCGTGCAAGGCTACCTACGAGCGGCTTCGGCCCTCGACCGCGCAGCAGGTGCTTCGCTTCCATCGCATGCAGCAGATGGCAGCACCCGCACCGGCGGCATGAACGCTCTTCTCAAGGCTGCGTTTGCTGGAGAGAAAACCGGCGCCTACTTTGCGCTGGCGCGGCCCTTCGGGTCCGGATCGGGCTCTAAAACCTGAGAACCTTCGATCCCACCAACGCGCCGACGGCCGTCACGAGCGCGGTGGCGATCGTGTACCAGGTCACCACGAACAGCGGGGAATCGTCGGTGCAGTGGGAGGCATACAACGTCGCCGCCAGTCCTGCGGACAACAATCCGGCGATTGCGCCAGCGACCGCGGGCCGCGACGGCGCACCATGACGCAAGCCGATCAACGCGCCAGCGAGCAGCGGCAAGGACATCAGCGGAATAGCCGTCAAGCAAACCCGCGAGTTGCTACCGATCAGCCGCGTCATCATCGGCACCTCTTGCGGCATCATCATTTCACTTGCGATTCCGGCGGCGAGAATCGCGAGGGGAAGCAGCAGCAGCCATCCCCAGCCTTTCATGGAAGCCTCCGGCCGCGACAGATGCAGGCTCACAACAATGGCCGAGACCGCAAGCGCCAACGTCTCGACAAACTTCAGGTTAAAGAACGGATTGTGCATCGCCGTCATGACATCAGAACGAACGCCGAGACCCGCCAGGAACATCGACACCGAAACCGGCACCGCTGCCACCAAGGCCAAGGCCAGCACGAATCCGACCGGGCGGGCGCGGTGCGCGTTATCTGCAGCGAGCGTTCGAATGAGCTGTTCGGTTTCCATCTTCATTGCTCCCGCAATTTCGCGGTGAGGCTGGCGAGCGCGCGATGCAGCGCGACGCGCACTGCTCCCTCGCTCATTGCGAATTTCGCCGCCGTATCCCTGATCGAGGCGCTTTCAACCGCGATCGATTGCAACACGTCGCGCTGGCGGGGTGGAAGGGTCTGCAGCTGGGCCGCGATCTCGCTCGGCGAGGCGGTCTCTGTGGCAGATTCGTCCGGGATCGTTTCGGCGAAATCATCGATATTGACGAACACGCGGCGGCCGCGGCGCCGCAGCGCGTCGATCAGCTTGTTACGGGCGATTGCAAACAACCAGGGCGCGAACGGCGCGTTCGTGTCCCAGGTATGCCGCTTCAGATGCACCGCCAACAAAATGTCTTGCACGATATCCTCGGATTGATCGACCGGTTGACCAGCGCGCGCCAACCCTCGGCGCGCCCCAGCCCTCAACACCGGGGTCACGGCCCTTAGCAGACGGTGATACGCTGCACTATCGCCGGAAATGGCCAGCCGCATCAGGCTGGTCCACTCGTCTTCAGTCTCGCGCACGCGCGCTCCCACACTTCATTTCGGTCGTTTTTTCAATTTGTTACGCCACGGGCTATCGATCACGAATTCGTGATAAGCGGTTGGGAAAGCTTTGGATCGGTCGACCGGATCAGGAATCGCAACAAAGGGTTTCATCCCAAGGCTCATAACATTGATCGGTGCGGCTGGCACCCGGTCCGAGTGCCCCAAGGTATTGTCCAAAGGACTACCGCTGCCGGTCTGACCGCCGCCCCGTTTTCGCCCGGACTCGTCCGAAGATTCCCTTTTTCTGCCCCGCTGCCGACACGGCCGGAGGTCTCTTCTCGCCGCCGATCATGGCAAATGGGGAGATTGCCAAATGACGTTCAAAGCGAGCGCCCGCTCGGCATTGATCCTTGCAGCGGGGCTTTTTTTGTCTTCCGCGGGCCCGTCGCAGGCAGCGGTGGGGGCTGATGACGCAAGTGTCAACTCGAAATCGGCAACCGCCACCGGTGCGCCAGCGCTCCACAAAAACCTCAGGCATGGTTGGCGCCACAGGAAAAGCTACGCGCATCGCCGATCCCACAGATTTGCGTCGAAGGTTGATACGGAAACGAAAGCCGTCACAGCCGATGCCGCTGATGGCAACGAGTCCCTTTCGGACATTCCGCCATCCGTCGCCAATGCCAACGCGCAATTGCGATCGCCGGGCATGCCGGGCGACGACGCCAAACCGGCGCCGCCGCCCGCGAATGGTCTTGCGCAAGATCCGGACAACGCGAAGTCGGACAACGCGATCGTCGCCGCAGACCAGCTCAATGATGTCGACCGTGCCTTGCAGGAGGGCAGCAATACGCCGGCGGCCTTATCCGCGATGGCCTCGGCCAATCCGCCGCCCGCACCCGCCACGGCGGCACGGCGCGAAAGTTCCCTCTGGGAGCAGACTTCCCTGATCGGCAAGATCTTTATCGGTTTCGGCGCCCTGCTCACCATGGCCTCGGCTGCCCGTATGTTCATGGCCTGACGCAGCGGCGTTCTCGAGGCGCGATTTGATCTGTCGGCTCGCAAGGCCGCGGATTCATCGCGCGATACAGCGCCTGCACAAAGGATCACTTGAAGCGCACTCCGCCAGCAGGCACATTGCGACATGCCGAGCGGGACCCGGGGTGAAACATGAGCACATTCGAACACATCATCGTCGAAAGCAAAGGCGCGGTCGGCATCATCACACTCAACCGGCCGAAGATGCTCAACGCGCTCTCCTTCGGCGTATTTCGCGAAATCGCGGCCGCGGTCGACGATCTCGAGGCAGACGACAGCATCGGGTGCATCGTCTTGGCGGGCAGCGAAAAGGCGTTCGCCGCGGGCGCCGACATCAAGGAGATGCAGCCGAAGAACTTCATCGAGATGTTTGCCAGCGATTTCATCACGATCCGCGGCGATCGCGTCGCCGACTGCCGCAAGCCGACCATTGCCGCGGTCAGCGGATATGCTCTGGGGGGCGGCTGCGAACTTGCGATGATGTGCGATATCATTATCGCGTCGGAGACGGCGAAATTCGGCCAGCCGGAAATCACGCTTGGCACGATCCCGGGCATCGGCGGCACGCAGCGGCTGACCCGTGCCGTCGGTAAATCCAAGGCGATGGATTTGTGTCTCACCGGACGGATGATGGATGCCGCCGAAGCGGAGCGATCGGGTCTGGTCAGCCGCGTCGTGCCTGCCGACAAGTTGATGACGGAAGCACTCGCCATCGCCGAGAAGATCGCCGCGATGTCGCGCCCTGCCGCCGAGATGGCAAAAAGCGCGATCAACCGCGCGTTCGAAACGCAGCTCTCTGAAGGGCTCAACGTCGAACGTGACCTGTTTCATTCAACCTTCGCGCTGGAGGATCGCTCCGAAGGCATGGCGGCATTCATCGAAAAGCGAAAGCCGGTGAATAAGAACAGATAGATGCATCGGAAGATAACCCTGCGCAACGGCGCCAACGGCACTCAAACCACACTCAAACCATCCTGGCGCGACTTCTCACCAGCGCCGCGCTGACGAGCGCGCGGTAGGCACGTTCCAACCATGTTGCCGGCTTGTCGAGCCCGAGCCGCGACAAACATTCGTGGTCGGCGGCATCGGTACGGGTGGTGAATCCCTGCCACAATAACCCAGACAACAGCTGTGGAGAGCGCTGCGCCTCCTGCAACAATTGCAAGGCCGGGATCAGCCGCCGCTCGACATCGGTGAAATCGCTTCCGAATGGAAACGGAGGCAACAGGCCTGCGTCGCGGGCCGGACGAAGTGCCGCAACTATGCGGTCCGGATAGTTCTCGCGATAGACGGAGGGAATCTCGAAATTTCGAGGAAGCTTTCCGGCGTCCCTGGCCTGCCGCGCAAGTTCGTCCTGAAACCGGGAATCCGAGATCTGCAACATCGTTGCGATCACGTCGGCGTCGGATTTTCCCCTGATGTCGGCCACGCCATATTCAGTGACGACGATGTCGCGCAGATGGCGCGGTATGGTCTCGTGGCCGTAGCTCCAGCGAATGTTCGACTGCCTTGCGGCGCCGGATCGCCGCGTGGCTTCGAGCGTGAGAATGGAACGTGCCCCCGACAGCGCAAAGGCCTGCGCCACAAAATTGTACTGCCCGCCAACGCCGCTGACGACGTGTCCGCTTTCGAGCCCGTCCGAGATTACTGCGCCCATCAGCGTCGCCATCATCGCGTTGTTGACAAAGCGCGCTTCGACGCGGGCGCGACGCTTGACCTCCTCATCGCCATACAGCTCGTTGGTGAAGGATACCGGCATCATCTTGATCCGAGCGATCTGGTCCGGCGGCATTTCGCGCAATGCGCGGTAAAACGCTTTCGGTCCGAGAAAGAACGCCCCGTGTAGCACGGTGCCGTCTACTTCGCGCTTGAGAATGCCGGCCTCGATCAGGCCGAGGAATGCCTCGAACACCATTTCGCTGAGGCCATACAGTCCCTTTTCGAACGGGCCGGTTTCGAGCGCGGAGAGCTGCGCCGGTACGGGCATCAAGCGTTTCATGATCGCCTGAAACTGCCCATCGTTGCGGTGACGAAGAATTAGTCCCTGCGCCAGCGCGTCACCCTCCTGGCCGATACCGATCTGCAGCGTGCCACCGTCGCGAACGAGGCTGGCGGCATGGAACCCGATCGCATATTTCGTATCGCTAATCGGCTCGGAGGGCGGTGCGAAAAGCGGAAAGTCGGTCTTCTGGCTATCGAGCACCGCGCTGAATTCGTCGGCCGTCAAATCTCCCGCGCCGGGCATGAACGGCAGTTCGGAATTGACCTGCCCGATCAGCTTGAATGATGCGGCGCCTTCGGCCCGCGCGCGCAGGACATCCAGCGTGGTGTCGGTGTTGCAGCTCAGGCTGTAGCGGGTGGCGCCGTCGACGATGCGCTTGGCCACAAGCTGCGCAACGACGTTGAGGCCCTGTGCCAGCAGGTAAGACAAGGCATGGGTGTAGTTGGCGGAGATGTAGTGCTGCTGCGCATACGGCACATGCAGCCACCTGCCGGCGAGAAAGAAAAATTCGATCACCTTGACGTTGGGCGGCAACGCGTTGGCACGCGCGGCCTGCGCATAGGCAAGCTCGGGATAGCCGCCGAACAGCCGATCGATCACGGGTGTGATGAAACGCTTCTCAAGCAGGTTCGAAGGTCGCGGCTTTTCAAGCGTG
>Ga0307474_10001153_pt1 | contig 19240 bp, 17 predicted proteins | sample atmos_gasesECM1C_2_FD_203312 | JGI IMG/M metagenome (GOLD analysis project Ga0307474, IMG submission 203312) | Hardwood forest soil microbial communities from Morgan-Monroe State Forest, Indiana, United States - atmos_gasesECM1C_05 | ecosystem: Environmental > Terrestrial > Soil > Temperate... | reverse complement strand
CTCATCGACACTGAAATTCACGCCTCGGGCGGCGAGCCCGATCGCGCGCATCGGCTCAGCCACATGGTGCCGATGAAGCGCGTCGGCGCCGCCAGCGAGATCGCGAACGCCATTGTCTGGTTGATGTCGGATGAAGCGTCGTATGTGACCAGCGCCATCCTTGACGTCTCGGGCGGACGCTAAATCATGATGCGATGTGGAATCGCATCATGATCTCATCTCTTTGTTCGAGCATGATCTTTTCGGAAAACCGGTCTCTACTTTTCCGGATCATGCTCTAAAGCAACAGGACTTCAATCATGGCGGCTTACGATCTTGTTGTCATCGGCACCGGTCCCGGCGGATATGTGTGCGCGATCCGCGCGGCACAGCTCGGCATGAAGGTCGCCGTGGTTGAAAAGAACGCCACCCTCGGCGGCACCTGCCTCAATATCGGGTGCATGCCGTCGAAGGCGCTGCTGCACGCTTCCGAAATGTTCGAGGAAGCGGCGCACTCCTTCGCCAAGATGGGTGTCAGCGTTCCCGCGCCGAAACTCGACCTGCCTGCGATGATGAATTTCAAGCAGCAGGGCATTGACGGCAACGTCAAGGGCGTCGAGTTCTTGATGAAGAAGAACAAGATCGACGTCATCACCGGTAACGGCAGGATACTAGGCACCGGCAAGGTCGAGGTATCGGGCAAGGACGGCAAGACGCAAACCGTCGAAACCAAAAACATCGTCATCGCCACCGGCTCGGACGTGGCGCAGCTCAAAGGCATCCAGATCGACGAGAAGCGCATCGTGTCCTCGACCGGCGCGCTTTCGCTCGAGAAAGTGCCCGGAAAACTACTGATCGTCGGCGCCGGCGTGATCGGGCTCGAGCTTGGCTCGGTGTGGCACCGGCTGGGCACGCAGGTGACGGTCGTGGAATTTCTCGATCGCATTCTGCCGGGCATGGATGGCGAGGTCGCGAGGCAATTCCAGCGCCTCCTCGAGAAGCAGGGGTTTGCGTTTCGGCTGGGCACCAAGGTCACGGCTGTCGAGGCTTCCGGAAAGACGCTCGTCGCCCAGATCGAGCCTGCGGCAGGCGGGGCTTCGGAGAAGCTGGAAGCCGATGTCGTGTTGGTCGCCATCGGCCGCGTTCCCTACACCGATGGCCTCGGCTTGAAGGAAGCCGGCGTCGCACTCGACAAGCGCGGCCGCGTGCAGATCGATCAGCACTTTGCCACCAATGTGAAGGGCGTCTATGCGATCGGCGACGTCATCGCGGGTCCGATGCTCGCGCACAAGGCCGAGGACGAAGGCGTTGCGGTGGCGGAAATCCTCGCCGGACAGGCCGGTCATGTGAACTACGACGTTATCCCAGCGGTCGTGTATACCACGCCGGAAGTGTCATCGGTCGGCAAGACCGAGGAGGAGCTGAAGGAAGCCGGCGTCGCCTACACCTCAGGTAAATTTCCGTTTACTGCCAACGGCCGCTCCAAGGTCAACCAGACCACTGACGGATTCGTGAAGATTCTCGCAGATGCGAAGACCGACAGGGTGCTTGGCGTGCACATAGTCGGCCGAGAAGCGGGCGAAATGATCCATGAAGCTGCCGTATTGATGGAGTTTGGAGGTTCTGCCGAGGATTTGGCGCGAACCTGCCATGCCCATCCGACTCGCTCGGAAGCGGTGAAAGAAGCCGCGCTTGCAGTTGGCAAACGCGCAATCCATATGTGATCATTGCCCGGCAGACACTGGGCCGGAATGACCGTCATGCGCCGCCTCCTTCAGCCGATCTGGGTCCTGCTTGCGGTCATCTTCTTGATCGAAGCCTGGCTGTGGGATCACCTCGAGCCGATCGTGGCCTGGGTGGTGGACAGGATCCCGCTGCGCGCCTTCAAGCATTGGCTTGCCGAGCGCGTCGACACGCTGTCGCCGTCAATGACGCTGATCGTCTTCATCGTTCCGGTGATTCCGTTATTCCCGTTGAAGCTGATCGGCCTGTGGCTGCTCGCCAATGAATATTGGATGAGCGCGATCTTCACGATCCTGTTCGCAAAATTCCTCGGTGTCGGCGTCACCGCCTTTGTCTTCGATGTGACGAGACCGAAGTTGCTGGAGATGGGGTGGTTCGAAAGGCTCTATGAATTCATCCTGGACCTTCGTGCCAGGGCGAACGCGCTGGTCGAGCCGATCAAGCGCCGCATCGTCGAGATTTTGCGCGGCAATGCCGACGGTTGGTCGTCAAGGATGCTGCGGCTGATCCAGCGCTTCCGCAAAAGCGTGCACGAAGCGCGCTGAGATTTGCATTCGCGAGAGTTGAAGCGACCAGGTCCTTGCCTCTCGCGCTTCGCCTACAACGCCAGATGCAGCACGTGAGGCGCGAATACCCCGAACGCGGTAATGGTAAGCCCCGCCAGCATCAGAAGGCCCGAGATCCAGGTGAGTGCCATCATGCCCGTGATGATGGCTGCTGAGGCCAGCACGATCGCAATCTGGAAGGCACCTGAGCCGAGTTCGAAGTGGTGATATTTCGCAGTCGCCAGGTCGCGTTCGTGCTCGGCGTGCTTGGCGCGTTCGGACAGTTGCTCGGTGCCTTCGCCGGTCTCGGGTTCGGACCGGTAACGCGCGGCGGTCTTCTGCCATTCCTCGATCTGCTTTTGCGCCGCCGTCTTTGCGGCAGCGTCACCCGTGACGGGAAGGCCGAGCTTGGCCGCATCCGCCGCCGTCTGCACCACCGTGCGGCGGATGCTCTTGGCCTGAAAGAATGCCCAGAGGTTCGAGGCTTCAACGTTCTTTGCGATAGATTCGGTTTGGGCGCTCTTGCCGAGCGTTTCCGACAGCGCAAGAAACAGGGCGATTACCGCAATCAACAGCGCAATCTTCTTGTTTTCGCTCGATGCATGTTCGGCATTTTCGGCGTGCTCCATGCTTTCATGTGCGCTCATGATTCTCTCCGTACTCGCTGGGGGTCCCCGTTTCACGAGCTCGCTTCCCGTCCACTACCGGAACGATTGACCGAACAATGCGGCAAGCGCAAGGGCCAAGCGTTGCCACTACCTGCAATGGTGTGAAAACCTGCCGCTTCAGGCGCGGGGATGGGCGCTGCGATACACTTCCAGAAGGCGTTCGCTGTCGATCCCGGTATAAACTTGCGTGGTCGAGAGCGAAGCGTGGCCGAGCAGTTCCTGAATCGCGCGCAGATCGCCACCGCGGGAAAGAAGGTGGGTGGCAAAGGAATGCCGCAATGCATGCGGTGTCGCGCTATCAGGAAGCCCCAGCGCGCCGCGGAGCCGTTCCATGGTCAGCTGAATGATGCGGGCGCTCAGGGGACCGCCGCGGGCGCCGACGAAGATCGGCCCTTCGGCGGGCAAGGGATGCGGACACATCGTCACGTAATCCTGAATCAGCATCAGGACATTCTGCAGCACCGGCACCATGCGCGTCTTGTTGCCCTTGCCGGTGACGATCAGCACGTCGCCGGCGCCGGGCAGCGGCACGTCGCGCCGTTTCAAACCCAGCGCCTCGGAGATGCGCAGGCCCGATCCGTACAAAAGCGCCATGACAGCGGCGTCGCGCGCCCAGATCCAGGGATCGCGGCTCTCGCCGGCGCGTTCTTCCGCGTCCGCAAGGCGTTTGGCGGTCGCAACCGGAAGCGGTTTCGGCAGGCTCTTGCCGATCTTGGGCGCACGGATGGCTGTGAGCGCGCCGACTTTGCCCCTGCCTTCGCGCTCCAGAAAGCGACCGAACGAGCGCAGCCCTGCCAGCGCGCGCATGAGCGAGCGCCCGCCGATGTCACAAGTGCGGCGCATCGCCATGAATGCCCTGATGTCGCTGGCTTGGAGCGCGGCAAAAGCCGATAAGCTTACGCGCCTGCCCCAATGTTCGGCGAGGAACTCAAGAAACTGGCGGAGGTCTCGGGCGTAGGCCTCGGACGTTTTCGGTGACAACCTGCGCTCGGCGCGCAGATGCGCAAGCCACCGCGTCATTTCCAGCGCCAGATTGCCATCGGCGCAGGGAATTTCGATCGGCTGCGAAGAATTTTGCCTGGCCATGCGTCTGTCTTCGGATTCGACTGGCCGATACTATCACATCAGGGTCGTTTACCTTTGGTGAACCGTGGCAAGTCCGGTATTTCTCCAATAAAAGGCCGGTCCTGCTGGTTCGGCACGTGTCATGTCCCTAAACTGGGTCGAACCGCTCTCACCTGATTCTCCGATGGACCATTTTCCGCGCGCGTCATCATCGTCCGTATCGTCAACCAGGGTTGTCGACGTGCTGGTCCCTGTCGCACTCGACCGGAATTATTCCTATCGCGTGCCGCGCGGCATGGAGCTTGCGCCGGGTGATGTCGTCTGCGTGCCACTCGGGCCTCGCGAGGTGGTCGCCGTGGTGTGGGCAGAGAACGCCAATCCCGATCCGCGCCTGCACAACCGCCTCAAGGATGTCGGCGAAAAGCTCGAGGTGCCGCCGCTGAAGGCGGAATTGCGCGCGCTCGTCGACTGGGTCGCCAACTACACGTTGTCGGCGCGCGGCATGGTGTTACGCATGTGCCTGCGGATGGGTGAACATCTTGGCCCCGAGCGGGTTCGCCTCGGCGTTCGCCTGGTCGGAAAGCCGCCGCAACGCATGACCCCCGCACGGCGGCGGTTGATCGCATTATTGTCCGACGGCCTGTTGCACGGAAAATCGGACGCGGCCAGGGAGGCCGGCGTCAGTGTCGGCGTCATCGATGGTCTCGTCGACGAAGGCACGCTGATAGCCGTAGCGATGCCGCGGACGCTGGCGCCGCCGGCACCCGATCCGTCCTTTGCCATGCCGGAATTTTCCCGCCAGCAGCGCACCGCGGTGGACGCGATGCGCGCGCTTGCGGCCAATGGCAGTTTTCATGTCGCCCTGCTCGATGGCGTGACCGGCTCGGGAAAAACCGAGGTCTATTTCGAGGCGATCGCGGAAACGATCCGCCGCGGCAGGCAGTCGCTGATCTTGATGCCGGAGATCGCGCTCACCGGTCAGTTCCTCGATCGTTTTGCCCGCCGTTTCGGTGTGCGACCGCTCGAATGGCATTCCGAACTAAGCCCGCGCACGCGGCAGAGAAACTGGGCTGCGATCTCATCCGGCGAGGCGCCGGTCGTGGTGGGCGCGCGCTCGGCGCTGTTTATGCCTTACGCCGATCTTGGTTTGATCGTCGTCGACGAGGAGCACGACCAAGCCTACAAACAGGAGGATGGCGCGCATTATCACGCCCGCGACATGGCGGTGGTGCGCGCCCATATCGCAAAAATTCCCATCGTGCTGGCCTCCGCGACGCCCTCGGTCGAAACCGAGATGAATGCGCGCAAGGGCCGCTATCAGCGGATCCTCTTGCCTTCGCGCTTCGGCGGCCAGCAGATGCCGCAGATCGAGGCGATCGATCTGCGGCGCGAGGCACCGCCGCGCGGTCGCTTCATCTCGCCGAGGCTTGCCGAACAGATCCGATTCGCCATCGAGCGGCGCGAGCAGGCGTTGTTGTTCCTCAACCGCCGTGGCTATGCGCCGCTGACGCTGTGCCGCGCCTGCGGCCATCGCTTCGCCTGCACCATCTGCGACGCCTGGCTGGTCGATCACCGCTTTCGCCAGCGGCTTGTGTGCCATCATTGCGGCTTCTCGATGCCGCGCCCGAATGTCTGCCCGAATTGCGCTGCGGAAGAATCGCTGGTCGCGGTCGGCCCCGGCGTCGAGCGGTTGCAGGAAGAGGCGGCGGCGCTGTTTGCGGATGCGCGCACGCTGGTGCTGTCAAGCGACCTGATCACCTCGATCGAGACCATGCGCAGCGAATTGAATGAAATCGCCGAAGGCCGCGTCGATATCATCATCGGCACTCAACTGGTGGCCAAGGGTCATCATTTTCCCCGGCTCAACCTGGTCGGCGTGGTCGACGCCGATCTGGGTCTGAGCAATGGTGATCCGCGCGCCGCGGAGCGAACCTTTCAACTGCTCAACCAGGTGATCGGGCGGGCCGGGCGCGATCAGGGCCGGGGCGTCGGGTTGTTGCAGACCCATCAGCCGGAACACCCTGTCATGAAGGCGTTGGTCGCCTGCGACCGCGAGGCATTTTACGCCAGCGAAATCGAAGCCCGTGAGCGCGCCCATTATCCGCCGTTCGGACGCCTCGCGAGTCTTATCGTTTCCGCGGGTGACCGGCCCACGGCGGAAGGCTTTGCTCGCAGGCTCGCAGCCGTTGCACCCCTCGACGAAAGGATCCGGGTGCTTGGCCCGGCCGAGGCGCCGCTTGCCGTGACCAAGGGCCGCTTCCGCTTCCGCCTGCTCGTGAAATCGCTCCGCAATGTCGATCTTTCGGCCTATTTGCGGGAATGGCTAGCTGGCGGCCCCAAAACCAAGGGCAATCTCAAGCTCGAGGTCGACGTCGATCCGCAGAGCTTTCTGTGACGTGTCAGCGTCATTCCGGAGCGCCCGCAAGCGCGAATCTGGAATCTCAAGATTCCCCGGCGCAATTGCGCATCCGATGTCTGGTCCGCACCCTGTCATTGGGCAACGTTTCGCGCGGACCCGTTGGGACATCCCGGAATGAGCAATGAAAAAAGCCCGCCGTCATTGGCGACGGCGGGATTTCTTTACTGCGCGAGGTTGGTTCTGCGGTCTATTGGCCGCAACGCTCACGACGTTAGCTTGGAAGGGAGAGGCGTCAGGTACGCCGTTACTACATGACCTCGGCGACGACGCGGCCAACGCCAGCGCCAGTCAGGCCGATCGCGCGGGCAGCGCCCGTGGACAGGTCAAGCACCCGGCCGCGGACGAAAGGGCCGCGGTCGTTGATTGTGACGATGACGCTGCGGTCGCCACGCGTGACTCGGAGCATGGTGCCGAACGGCAGGGTACGGTGGGCCGCCGTCATGGCGTTCTGGTTGAAACGCTGCCCGGAGGCAGTCTTGCTGCCGGATTCATTGCCGTAGAAGGAGGCAATGCCCGAGAAGGTCCGCCCCGATCCGATCGAGGCACTGGCGTCACGCCAGCCCGAGGATTCGGTCGAGTGCCGGGCAAAGTGATGACGCCCGTGGTGATGAGATCTGGCCGAGGCTTCGGTGGCAGTCCCACCGGCCAGGATAGTTGCGGCGAAAAGAGCTAGCGCCGTGCGCGACTGGGTTAGGGTTCCCAGTGCCTGCTTCTTGAGTTTCACCATATATATCAGTCCCTCACTGTAGTAATGCCACATATGCGGCAAGTGGAACCCCCGCTCCATTTGGAAGAGGCCGCCGTTTGGTGGTCTAATGAGGCTAAAAAGGGGCGATAGCCTAGATTATCTCGCCTTGAAATATCTTGTTACCGAGAGAAATCCATCCATCGGTTCGTATATTCAATTTTAATCAAATATTTACTATTCTATTATTTATAAATACTGATAATCCAAGTCATTTTTGATCGCCCCAAGTTTTCGGCAAGTAACGCGATAATGGAATGGCTCGGCGCCATTCGTTCCCTTGGTTTGAGGTATGGGGGTGCTGCAAAATGATAGGGAACGAACGTCGGAATCGGTGGCCTCAAAGAGTCCGGAAGGTCACTTCCAAATGGCGAATTGGTCGCGACGTCCGAGCCGATCGGCCCTTTGTGCGGATGGCCGCAAAGCGTATGCGACAAGGCATCGCCCGGGGCTGCCGTCGTGTTGCACCTGCGCCCTCGCTATGTTAGCTAAGCCCGCGATTTTAACGGTCCCGGCACAGCCCGTGCCGGTCGAAAATCGAAGTCCCGCTTGAATTCCAAGGGCTTGGATCGCTAGGCGCCGTATTGTGGCGACGGTTTTTCCCCTTGCGAATTTGAACCAATAAAGAGCGCGCTCGTGGCTAACGAAGATCCGTCCGTTTCGGGAGTGTCCGGTCGTTATGCGACGGCGTTGTTTGAGTTGGCCCGCGATGAAAGATCGGTCGACGCGGTCAAGGACGATCTCGACAAGTTCGAGGCCATGCTGGCCGAAAGCAGCGATCTGAAACGTCTCGTCCGCAGCCCGGTTTTTTCCGCTGACACACAATCGAAAGCGTTGGCCGCGGTGCTCGACCAGGCCGGTATTTCCGGCATTTCCGCGAAATTCCTGAAAGCGCTGACGGCCAATCGGCGCCTGTTCGCGGTGAGCGAGGTGATCCGTGCGTTTCGCGCTTTGGTAGCGAAGTTCAAGGGCGAGGCCACGGCCGACGTCACGGTGGCCGAAAGCTTAAGCGAAAAGAATCTCGACGCCCTGAAGTCCGCGCTGAAGTCGGTGACGGGCAAGGACGTCGCCCTCAATTTGAAAGTCGATCCCGCGATCATCGGCGGCCTTGTCGTCAAGCTCGGCAGCCGCATGGTGGATAGTTCGCTTCGCACCAAACTCAATTCGATCAAGCACGCGATGAAAGAGGCAGGCTGATGGACATCCGCGCCGCGGAAATTTCCGCGATCCTCAAGGACCAGATCAAGAATTTCGGCCAGGAAGCCGAAGTATCGGAAGTTGGACAGGTGCTGTCCGTCGGCGACGGCGTTGCCCGCGTCTATGGGCTGGACAATGTCCAGGCCGGCGAGATGGTCGAATTCGAAAATGGCACCCGCGGCATGGCGCTGAACCTCGAAACCGACAATGTCGGTATCGTGATTTTTGGCGCCGACCGCGAGATCAAGGAAGGCCAGACCGTCAAGCGCACCCGCGCCATCGTCGATACGCCGATCGGCAAGGGCCTGCTCGGCCGCGTGGTCGATGCGCTCGGCAATCCGATCGACGGCAAGGGACCGATCCAGGCCACCGAACGCAAGCGCGTCGACATCAAGGCGCCCGGCATCATTCCGCGCAAGTCGGTCAGCGAGCCGATGGCGACCGGGCTGAAGGCCATCGATGCGCTGATCCCGATCGGCCGCGGTCAGCGCGAGCTGATCATCGGTGACCGTCAGACCGGAAAGACCGCGATCGCGCTCGACACCATTCTCAACCAGAAGCCGCTCAACGCGCAAAAGGACGAGAATATCAAGCTTTATTGCGTCTATGTCGCGATCGGCCAGAAGCGCTCCACGGTGGCGCAGTTCGTCAAGGTGCTGGAAGAGCAGGGCGCGCTGGAATATTCGATCATCATCGCGGCCACCGCGTCCGATCCGGCGCCGATGCAGTACATCGCGCCATTCACCGGCTGCACCATGGGCGAATATTTCCGCGACAACGGCATGCACGCGGTCATCATCTATGACGACCTTTCCAAACAGGCCGTCGCCTATCGCCAGATGTCGCTGTTGCTACGCCGCCCGCCGGGCCGCGAAGCCTATCCTGGCGACGTGTTCTATCTGCACTCGCGCCTGCTCGAGCGCGCCGCCAAGCTCAACAAGGACAATGGCTCGGGTTCGCTGACCGCACTCCCGGTGATCGAAACACAGGCCAACGACGTCTCGGCCTACATTCCGACCAACGTGATTTCGATTACCGACGGCCAGATATTCCTCGAGACCGATCTGTTTTTCCAGGGCATCCGTCCGGCGGTGAACGTCGGTCTGTCAGTGTCGCGCGTGGGAAGTTCCGCGCAGACCAAGGCGATGAAGAAGGTGGCCGGCAGGATCAAGGGCGAGCTGGCGCAATATCGCGAAATGGCCGCGTTCGCCCAGTTCGGCTCCGACCTCGACGCTTCGACCCAGCGGCTGCTCAACCGCGGCTCGCGCCTGACCGAACTGTTGAAGCAGCCGCAATTCTCGCCGCTGAAGATGGAAGAGCAGGTGTGCGTGATATGGGCCGGCACCAATGGCTATCTCGACGCGCTTCCGCTCAGCAAGGTGCGTTCCTTCGAAGACGGGCTGCTTTCGGTGTTGCGCGGCAAGAACGTTGATCTCCTCAATACCATCCGCGACACCCGCGAACTCAGCGATGATACCGCGGCCAAGCTGAAAGGCGTGGTCGAGGGATTTGCCAGGACGTTTGCATGATTTGACGCGGGCGAAAGCCCTCTCTTGTTACCTCCCCCACAAGGGGGGAGGGAATGGGGTCGAGCTACAGGATGAGTCAGCCGCGATGGCCAGCTTAAAAGACATGCGGGTCCGCATCGCCTCGACCAAGGCGACGCAGAAGATCACCAAGGCGATGCAGATGGTCGCGGCCTCGAAGCTGCGCCGCGCGCAGGGCGCCGCCGAAGCCGCGCGGCCCTACGCGGAAAAGATGGATGCGGTCATCTCCGGTATCGCTGCCGCCGCGTCCGGGTCGCCGGGCGCGCCGCCGCTCTTGGCCGGGACCGGCAAGGACCAGGTGCATCTGCTTCTAGTCTGCACCGGCGAACGCGGCCTTTGCGGGGCGTTCAATTCGGCGATCGTACGGCTGGCGCGCGAGCACGCCCAGGCGCTGATTACTCAAGGTAAAGAGGTCAAGTTCTTCTGCGTCGGCCGCAAGGGATTTGAGCAGCTGCGCCGCACTTTCGAAAAGCAGATCGTCGAAACCGTCGAGCTTCGTTCGGTCCGCCAACTCGGTTTCGTCAATGCCGATGACGTCGCCAAGAAGGTCATTGCGCGTTTTGAAGCCGGTGAATTCGACGTCTGCACGCTGTTCTATTCGCGCTACAAATCCGTGATCGCGCAGATCCCGACCGCCCAGCAGATCATTCCGCTGGTGGTGGAAGAAACGGCGACATCCAGCGACGGCCCTGCGGTCGCCTACGAATACGAGCCCGAAGAAGACGAGATCCTGCCGCGGCTGTTGCCGCGCAACCTCGCGGTGCAGATTTTCCGCGCGCTTCTGGAGAACAACGCTTCATTCTACGGCGCGCAGATGAGCGCGATGGACAACGCCACCCGCAACGCCGGCGAAATGATCCGCAAGCAGACGCTGGTCTACAACCGGACCCGTCAGGCGATGATTACCAAGGAACTGATCGAGATCATCTCCGGTGCCGAGGCGGTCTAGGGGATCGCAACGGCCGCTTGAGGTCTTCACGAATTCGAAGGAGAGAGTTTAATGGCCACATCCGCCAATCAGACCGGACGCATCACCCAGGTGACGGGCGCCGTCGTCGACGTCCAGTTCGAAGGTCACCTGCCGGCGATTCTCAACTCGCTGGAGACCAAGAACGGCGGCAACCGCCTGGTGCTGGAAGTTGCTCAGCATCTCGGTGAATCCACGGTGCGGGCGATTGCCATGGACACGACCGAAGGTCTGGTCCGCGGCCAGGAAGTTTCCGACACCGGCGCGCCCATCAAGGTGCCGGTCGGTGACGGCACGCTCGGCCGCATCATCAACGTCATCGGTGAGCCGATCGACGAAGCCGGTCCCATTGCAGCCGAAGACATGCGTGCGATCCACCAGGAGGCGCCGCTCTATACCGATCAATCGACCGAAGCGGAAATCCTCGTCACCGGCATCAAGGTCGTGGACCTGCTCGCTCCTTACGCCAAAGGAGGCAAGATCGGCCTGTTCGGCGGTGCCGGCGTCGGCAAGACCGTGCTGATTCAGGAACTGATCAACAACGTCGCCAAGGCGCACGGCGGTTACTCGGTGTTCGCCGGGGTCGGCGAGCGCACCCGCGAAGGCAACGACCTTTATCATGAGTTCATCGAATCGAAGGTCAATGCCGATCCGCACAATCCCGATCCGAACGTGAAGTCGAAATGCGCGCTCGTGTTCGGCCAGATGAACGAGCCGCCGGGCGCCCGCGCCCGGGTCGGCCTCACCGGGCTGACGGTTGCCGAACACTTCCGCGACCAGGGTCAGGACGTGCTGTTCTTCGTCGACAACATCTTCCGCTTCACCCAGGCCGGTTCGGAAGTGTCGGCTCTGCTCGGCCGTATTCCGTCGGCGGTGGGTTATCAGCCGACGCTTGCCACCGATATGGGCGCGCTGCAGGAGCGCATCACCACCACCAACAAGGGTTCGATCACTTCCGTGCAGGCAATCTACGTACCGGCCGACGACTTGACCGACCCCGCTCCCGCAACCTCCTTCGCCCATCTGGACGCGACCACCGTGCTGTCGCGCGCCATCTCCGAAAAAGGCATCTATCCCGCGGTGGACCCGCTCGATTCGACCTCGAGGATGCTTTCCCCGCTGGTCGTCGGCGAAGAGCACTACTCGACCGCGCGCATGGTCCAGCAGGTGTTGCAGCGCTACAAGTCGCTGCAGGATATCATTGCCATTCTCGGCATGGACGAGTTGTCGGAAGAGGACAAGCTGACGGTGGCGCGCGCCCGGAAGATCGAGCGCTTCCTGTCGCAGCCGTTCCACGTCGCCGAGGTGTTCACCGGCTCGCCCGGCAAGTTCGTCGAGCTCGCCGACACCATCAAGGGTTTCCGCGGCCTGTGCGAGGGTAAATATGATCACCTGCCGGAGGCCGCCTTCTACATGGTCGGCACCATCGAAGAGGCCGTCGAGAAGGGCAAGAAGCTCGCGGCCGAAGCGGCGTAAGAGGGCAAATGGCGAATGGGAAGTGGCGAGTAGTCGCGCTTCCTTTCTTTCTTCGCTAGTTGCTATTCGTTACTCACCATTCGCAAGGTAAAACATGGCCACATTCCACTTCGACCTCGTCTCTCCCGAGAAGCTCGCCTTTTCCGGCGAGGTGGACCAGGTCGATATTCCCGGCCTCGAGGGCGATTTCGGCGTGCTGGCCGGACATGCTCCGGTCGTTGCCGTGATGCGGCCCGGCATCCTGACCGTGATCGCAGGCGGCAAGAAGGAAAAGATCATCGTGCTCGGCGGCCTTGCGGAGATGTCGGGGCGAGGTCTCACCGTGCTGGCTGACGTCGCCACTTCGCTGGAGGATCTCGATCGGGCCCAGTTCACCGATGCGATCACCGAAATGCAGGCCAAGCTTTCCGAAAAAGAAGGCTCCGAGCTCGACCGCGAGATCGAGCGGCTCGATCACTTCAAGAGCATCCAGCACGAACTCAGCACGACGGCCATGCATTAGAACTGCTTCGAGGCTTTTGGGTCGAACCAGCTCGGTGACGAGGCGCTGCCTGCGGCGAAGGGTGCAAATTGCTGGGCCACGGCGCGGTACACCTCGCGGCGGAACGGCACGACGAGATCAGCGAGACGATCGAGCCGCTCCCAACGCCACTGATCGAATTCCGGCGGTTGACCGTTGCGCGATGTCAGCGGATCGATCTCGTCGTCGATACCTGTGAAACGCAACGCGAACCATTTTTGCCGCTGGCCGCGGAATTTCGCGAGCCGGTGCGATGATGGGCCGGAAAATTGCGGAAACTCGTAAACCAGCCAGTCGGTTTCGCCGAGATAATCGGCGCTTCTCACGCCGGTCTCTTCCCAGAGCTCCCGCATCACCGCAACGCTCGGATTTTCATCCTCATCGATGCCGCCTTGCGGCATCTGCCACTCAAGACCGGGAAGGATGATTTCCGGCCCGTCGTCCTGGAAACGCCGTCCGATCAGCACGAGCCCGGCCGTGTTGAACAGGGCGATACCTACGTTCGGACGATAGGGCTTTGTCATCGAAAAATCGCGCTTATGCGCTAGCAAGTCCGGAGAATTCCTTGACCACCCGCTCATAGACCGGGCGCTTGAACGGAACGATCAGGTCAGGAAGATTCCTCATCGGCTCCCAGCGCCAGCTGACGAATTCCGCTTTGTGGCCGCCACCGCCGGGATGGGCGACGTTGATCTCGCTGTCCCGGCCCGTGAAACGAACCGCGTACCATTTCTGCCGCTGGCCGCGATAGCGGCCTTTCCACGCCCGGCCGGCGACAGTGCGGGGAATATCATAGATCAGCCAGTCGGCGACCTCGCCGAGCTTCTCGACGGATCGGACGCTGGTTTCTTCATAGAGTTCGCGCTTGGCGGCTTCCCATGTATTCTCGCCGGGATCGACACCGCCTTGCGGCATCTGCCAGACATGAGATTCGTCGATATGCTCGACGCCACCGGCGCGGCGTCCGATGAAGACCAGCCCTGCCGTATTGATCAGCATCACTCCGACGCATGTCCGATAGGGCAAATCCTCGTAACGCGCCATTCCCTCAAAGCCTCTGCGTACCCGCACCGTTCGGCAAGCCCTTCAGCTCGATTTTGATTTCAGCATCGCGGTTGTCAATGGCACAAGCATAACGCCGCGATTTTCGAGCGTCCTGGTCCAGGCGCTTATCCGTTCGATCGAGATCGGCAAGGCCGAGGCGACACCGATCGCGAAGCCTCGCTCTTTGGCCATTACCTCGAGCTTCACCAGGGCATGGTCGATTTCCGCGGCCGTCGGCACGGCATCGACAGACACGTCCGCCTTGGCAAAGGGCACTGTCTGGGTGATCGCCAGCGAAGGCGCGACACTGCGCGGCACGGTTCCGTCGTCGAAATAGCCAAGCCCGCGCTTGGCGACCTCTTTGACGACTGGCTGCATCACGGCATCGCTGGCCACAAAGCGCGCGCCCATGAAGTTGGCGATGCCGGCATATCCCTGGAACCGGCTGAGGTGCCAATGCAGGCGATCGATATTCTGTTCGGGCGCTAGCGTCGTCAAAAGCGTCTGCGGCCCGGGATCGTTGTCGGGATAATCATAAGGCTCCATCGGAATCTGCAGTAGAAGCTCGTGGCGCTGCCCGCGTGCGCGCTCGGCAAGCTTGCTCGGGTCCGACCCATAGGGCGTGAATGCCAGCGTTATCGCGCTCGGCAGCTTCATGATGGCGTCGACGGTTTTGGCGGCGCCGACGCCAAGACCCGTGACTACAATCGCAACCACGGGCATTTTCGCAGCTTTGGCCCGATCGGCTTCCGCAGCGTAGACGTTGAAGGGCTTCAGTCCTTCCGATGCAATCGGGATCATGCCGTAGCGCGATTTCTCGAGCAGCCGCTGGTCGATGCCCGCCATCACTGCCGGGCGGACGTCGGCCGGGTTCTTGTCCGGCGCCTCGCCGGCTATCGCCACGTCGTGGCGGGCGCCGCTGGAGCCATCGATGATGGTGATCGTCCGCTGCTCCGATGGCGCGGCCTGCTTGATGACCGGGACCGGCTCGGGACCGTGCACCGAAGCCATCGCAGGTGCTTCGGCAGGCTTCCCGGCCGCTCTCTCCTCGCCCGGCTGAGGCAGCCGGATGGCGATCCTCACCATGGGCTCGCCGCCGAGCGGGCTGTCGTTGAAAAGGGCGAAACCTGCGAAAGCCACCAGAAACAGACCGAGCAGCGCCGCAAGCGCCTGCATTCCGGTGAACGGCAGCCGCAACCGGCGCACGCGGCGCACGGTACGCTGTCCGAGCGGAGTGCTCAGATCATCGGCCGTCTCTGCCATTGAACTCCCCCGAATCAGCCCGACGATACCACGGCAAGACAAGGCCGCGGCATATGCGGTGTTTTGGAGGCCGTCAGAAGGTTCTCCCCACAAGCACGCTCGGCTGCCTAATTCGTCTACGCCGAACCGCCGGATTACGCGCTTTCTCGATGCCTGGCGGCCTGTGCGTTACGGCTCGGCCAAAGCAAAAGGGGCGGTCCCATCAGAGACCGCCCCTTTTTACGTTCGCTTCCTGGCAAGCCGAATTAATTGGCTTCCTTGTTGGAAGGCTTGTCGATCGCAGCCTTATCGGTGGTGCCGGCGGCGCTGGCGTTCACCTTTACGCCGTGAAGCAGATCGGCCGCCATCTTGAGCGCCTTGTCGTCCTTGGCATCCGGCGGCACGTAGGACTGCGAGCCGGTCTTCTCGTCGCCATCATTCTTCAGATGGCCGCGCAGAGACGCTTCACCCTTGGTGTCGGTTCGTGATTTCAACTCCTCGGGCACGTCCTGCAACACCTCGATGTCGGGAACGATGCCCTTGGCCTGGATGGACCGGCCCGACGGCGTGTAATAGCGCGCCGTGGTCAGCCGCAGCGCGCCGTTGCCGGCACCGAGCGGTATGATGGTCTGCACCGATCCCTTGCCGAAGGAGCGGGTGCCGACCAGCGTTGCCCGCTTGTGGTCCTGCAGCGCGCCGGCAACGATTTCCGAAGCCGATGCCGAGCCGCCGTTGATGAGAACGATTACCTGCTTGCCTTTGGTCAGATCGCCGGGATGAGCCGAGCGACGCTGCGTTTCCTCGGCGTTACGTCCACGCGTCGAGACGATTTCGCCGCGCTCGAGGAAAGCATCGGACACCGTCACGGCTTCTTCCAGGAGGCCGCCGGGATTATTGCGCAGGTCAATGATGTAGCCTTTCAGCTTGTCGCCGATCTGGGTGTTCAGATTGTTGATTTCACGCTTCAGGCCTTCGGTGGTCTGCTCGTTGAAAGTGGTGATGCGGATATAGCCGATATCATCACCTTCCACGCGCGCACGCACGGAGCGGACGCGGATGTTGTCGCGGACCAGCGTGACATCGAGAGGATTGTCGAGCCCCTTGCGGATGATCTTCAGCCGGATCTTGGTGTTGACCGGACCGCGCATTTTTTCAACGGCCTGGTTCAGGGTGAGGCCCAATACCGCTTCGTCGTCCAGCGTCGTGATGATGTCGTTGGCCATGATGCCGGCCTTGGAGGCCGGCGTGTCGTCGATTGGCGACACCACCTTGATCAAGCCGTCTTCCATGGTGACTTCGATGCCGAGGCCGCCGAACTCACCGCGGGTCTGCACCTGCATGTCGCGGAAGCTCTTGGCGTCCATATAGCTCGAATGCGGATCAAGGCCGCTCAGCATGCCGCTGATGGCGGATTCGACCAGCTTGCTGTCGTCGGGCTTCTCGACATAGTCGCTGCGGACCCGCTCGAACACGTCGCCAAACAGATTGAGCTGGCGATAAGTGTCCGACGTGGAGGCCCGCGCACTCGATCCCATCAGCACCGAGCGCGGCTGGGTCACGAAGAGCGTCAACGCTGCGCCGGTAGCGGCGCTGAGGAGAATTAGGGAAGTCTTGCGCATCATCCGCGAACCTTTTCGCCTTCTTTTGCGGCCCACCATGGGCCTGGATCAATGGGAGTGCCGTCCTTACGGAACTCGATATAGAGCACGGGCTGGCTCGCGTTGGTTGCGAGTATCGATGCGACCTGGGATGTTGTCCCCATGGTCGCGACCGGCTCCCCCGTAAGTACAAACTGTCCGATGTTAACCGAAATGCGCTCCATTCCGGCGATCAACACATGATACCCGCCCCCGGCATTGAGGATCAAGAGTTGTCCGTAGCTTCGGAATGGACCAGCGTAAACAACCCAGCCGTCACACGGGGTTGTGACCTGAGCTGCCGCCCTGGTTGCCAAAGAAATGCCTTTTTCTACGCCACCCGCGCCATCGGAACCGCCAAATTCGCGGATTTTAACGCCGTTAACCGGTAAAGCGAGTAATCCCTTGGCGGAAGCAAAAGCAATCGCCGGACTTTTCCGGCCTGCGTCCTTCAACCCGCCCAGATTGGGTTTGCCGTCGGTCAGCCCGGGCGCCCCCTGCAGGCTCGCGGCTGCGGCCGCTTTCGCCGCGCTCTTCAGATCCTGCTCCATTTTGCCGATCAGGCTCTGAAGGGTGTCGACCTGCCGGGCAAGCGTAAGCGCCCGGGCTCCTTCCACCTCGATATCCTTTTCGATCGCGCCCTGCTGCCGTTGGCGCTCGTCCACGAGCGCGGCGAGGCGCATCTGCTCTTCCTTCAATTTGTCGCGGTCGAGGGCAAGACGATCGCGCTCCGAGCCGATGTTCTTGCGCAGCGCGATCAATTCGGTGAGATCGTCGGCGAGTTTCTCCGCACGACTGCGCAACTCTGGCACGACCGCGCCGAGAAGAATGGCGGTTCGAAGCGATTGCAATGCGTCTTCAGGTCGTACCAGCAACGCAGGCGGTGTACGCCGCCCGGCGCGCTGCAGCGCCGCCAGCACCTCAACCACCTCGGCGCGGCGCGAATCGAGCGATCCCCTGATCTGCTGCTCGCGCGAATCGAGCGGACGAAGCCGCGCCTCGGCGTCCACGATCCTTGCTTCGATGTTGCGAACCTGGGCGGCGATGTCGATCAGTTGCGCATTGAGCTTGCCGCGGTCCTGTCCGATTGTCGTGACTTCGGTCCGGAGCCTTTGCTGCAATTCGACGTTGCTCTTTTGCTGTGCGCGCGCGGCTTCCAGTTCCTGCTCCCGCTGTTTGATCGCGTCGCTGGAGGGAGCGATGGTTTGCGGCGTTGCTTCTGCAACCTGGGCTGAGGCGGGCAAACTTATCGCAGCGAAGCCAGCGGACACCAAGGCGATCGAGAGCGAAAGCCGCAACGAGCCGAAGGAGCCGCCGCGGGCGGTGTCATGGTAGGAAAGCAGGTTCCGCGCTGGCTGCATCAAGTCCAATCGCACTTCCGTTGGGCGCCTCAGGCGCGATGATAGGGGTGACCTGCCAGGATGGTCGCGGCGCGGTAAACCTGTTCCAGCAGCATGACACGTACCATCTGGTGCGGCCAGGTCGCGGAACCGAACGCCATCCGCAACTTAGCCATGCGCCGCAATTCGGGCGAAAGTCCGTCAGCGCCACCGATTATGAAAATAGTGTTGGCGACCTGATCATCTCGCCAGCGGGCAAGCTGCCGGGCAAAGTCGTGGCTAGTGATGCTGTCGCCGCGCTCGTCGAGCGCGATGAGGATGGATTTCGGCGGGATCGCGGCCGAGATCGCAGCCGCCTCCTCGGCGATCCGCCCCTGGCCATCGCGGGCACGGCTTTCCGAAATTTCATGGATTTCGGGCCCGCGAAATCCAAGCTTGCGGCCGATGTCGTCGAATCGCTCGCGGTAACGCTCGGCCAATTCACGCTCCGGCCCCTGCTTCAGCCGTCCGACCGCAATGACGACAAGGCGCATGGGAATATCTTCCGGCCAGACAACTCCCGGCGTCAGCCGAGGCTGCAATCCGCTCTGCCCGAGTATGGCTTCAGCTCAATCGATTGCGCGCAACCTGCCGCACAAGCGGATGCCGCCCATGCGTCGCACTGCCCATGCGCTCGGCCGAAAGAGGAATCGGCCGGTTAGATCGTCTTCGCCGCGGCCGGGCCTTGAGTCCACAATCTCTCGAGATTGTAGAACTCGCGAACCTCGGGTCTGAAGATATGCACGATCACGTCGCCGGAATCGATCAGCACCCAATCGCAGTTGGGCAAGCCCTCGATATGAAGGCTTTTGACTCCGGTCTCCTTGAGGCCTTTGGCCACATTTTCCGCAATCGCACCGACGTGCCGGTTTACCCGGCCGGAGGTGACGATCATGTAATCGGAAAATGCAGATTTGCCGCGAAGGTCGATGGTGACCGTTTCTTCCGCCTTCATATCGTCCAGGCGGCAGAGGATCATATTCAGGGTCTTGTCGGCGTCGGGTTGCGCCTTCAAGGCCGCAGCTTGGGTCGATGTTTTACGCGTCTTGGGTAAAACAGACTTGGAC
>Ga0307474_10001152_pt1 | contig 19256 bp, 16 predicted proteins | sample atmos_gasesECM1C_2_FD_203312 | JGI IMG/M metagenome (GOLD analysis project Ga0307474, IMG submission 203312) | Hardwood forest soil microbial communities from Morgan-Monroe State Forest, Indiana, United States - atmos_gasesECM1C_05 | ecosystem: Environmental > Terrestrial > Soil > Temperate... | reverse complement strand
AACAACAGAGCGAGCAATTCCATCGGTGCTGAGCTTGCCACTCGGCGCTGCGCCAGCGTGCCCGCATGCGCCTGCTCTGGCGCCACATCGATCAGGTCCACCTTGCCTGAGTCCAACGCCGTCATCTGGTCGCGAAAGCTCTTACCCATCTCGATCTCGATGCCATCGATGAACGGACGCCCTCCCCAATAACCCTCCTCGGCCGCCAGCGTTATTTCCTTCCCCGGCTGCCAATTGACGAAATGGAATGGCCCGGTTCCGCTCGGCAGATTGGAATTTCTCTTCACGATCGCGTTCCGGGGCAGAGCCAGCTCAGCCAGCAATTCAGGATCAGGGCTGCCGCAGTCGATCGTGACGGAATCGCCGTCCGCCGTAACATTCCACGTTGGATTGCCGCTACGCAACGATGCCGCTGCAACCTCGGCGGTGAGTGGAGAGCCATCATGAAATTGAACGCCCCGCCGCAAATGGAATTGCCAATGCTGATTTCCTGCGGACGCTTGCCATGTGATGGCGAGCCCGCTTCGCGGGCGGCTGTTGTCGTCATTCGCCACTAAAGTCTCGAACATCAAAAGCGTGACACTGCGGCGGGCAAAGGAGTCGGCCTGTGTGTTATCGGCGGGATCGAGCGAGGCAAAAGCGGCGCGCGTGGCGACACGCAACGTGCCGCCATACTGAGGGCGTGTTTCACCTCTCGCCAGCACGGCGACTAGAACACTACTGAGCGCAAGCCATCGCCACCCGATAAGCCTCATAGCTCCCCGTCTCTCGGTTTCTGGAAACTGCAATTGCCGTGTCGCCTCTCGTTTCCGTCCACAAGGCAGTGACCGGTCCAGGAAAATCGATCGGCGCACTGACTGCCACGGGATCTCGGTCGGGAAATTCGTATGCCCGCACGGAATCCTCGGCATCATTCGGCGAACTCGAAAGCACCTGCCATCCCGCGCCGCAGGCGGTTTTCAGGCTGGTCAGATCGCTACCCCAGCCGAGCCTTATGGCTTGGTCGCTCATGCCGTCTACCATGTGCGTCTGTCCGTCGATAGCGGCGAACAGCCACAGCGTGTATTTATCGCGGGGCAGCAAGGCGGAGGAGTAGAACTTCGGAACGGTCTTGAATTTGCCCACACCCGGGATCAGAGCTCCAGTGTAGAAATTGCGCGTGGAGGCGAAGAAAGCTTTCATTTGCGGAACGACGGTCGAAGCGCCACTCGACAATCCGGCGCTGGGAAAGACCGACATCGTGCCGCTGTTGAAGCTCCCTGCAACCAGCGGCCAGGGATCGTCACTGGCGCGGCAGTTCAGGTTGAGCGGAGATGCCCCTGTGCTCGAGCAAATCACTCCCGGAAGATAGGCATCGAGCAAATGATCGTGAGCCGGGATCAGCCGGCCTCGCACATCCCGCGGCCAAGGATGTTCGTGAGCAATCGGCAGTTCCTGTTCCGATTGCCATCTTCCCCCTTGTTGCCGGTAAAGTGAAACTTTCTCCGGATCGAGTACTGCAATGTGCGTGGGCGTCGGATTTTCCTCCAGAACGGCAACGTCGAGAATCGGATCGCTCTGCGTCCACAGCGAAGTCTTGCGCAAACTCAGGGGTACAGAATCCCGCGCCGCTGCCGAGCCCTCCGGCCGAGGCGTGGAAACCATCACAACGGCGGCATCTCCTGCGCCTTGCCGAATCTCTGCCACCCAAACGTAAGAGATTGCGTTTTCCGAAAGCCAAATCGAGACCGTAGCCGCCGCCTGTTCGTCCTTTACCATGCGAAGCCCGGAAGCCTCGAGCGCACTGCGCAGGCCGTTGCGAATAATCTCGGAATCGCGCTTGCCCAACGAAGACCGGTTCTCGATGGTAAGTGCAACTGCGCCCGGCCCGGTCACTGCTACGACCTTCCGCGCCAGATTTTGTTCTGGAACGCTCCAGTCCGCCGCTTGCGCCGCAGCCGCCAAAACCATCCCTGCCAGCCACAGACTTGCAACGCGAAAGCCGAGGCGGAAGGCGGGGTTCACCGTGTTCGAATTTCTTTTCGGGATGGCCGAATTATAAACCGCTGTCAGCATGGAATCGGTTCCCAGCTCTGTACTGTTTGGACACCAACGAGAACCTTGAGTGCTCCAGTCTCGCTTTGGCGGGCGCCCATCCTAACGTCGCGTTTTTTGCGACGTTAGGATGGGGGAACTTTCGACGCGCCTAAGAACTACCTCTGCTCTGGTTCCGCTTGCTCAGTCTGGCTCGTCTGATTCGCAACATTCATGCTGCGCAGCACGTCATTGGCAAAGAAGAACTTGCCATCCGCGGGAACCATCATGATCTGCAGCTTGTCGGAGAGCCGCTCGGCCACGATCTTGTTAATCAGCAGCGGGTTCTGTTTAAGGATTGCCGCCTCACTCTTCAAGCGTTCGGCATCGGCCGCTGCCGTCACGCGGATACGGTCTGCCTCCGCGTCGGCCAGCAGCTTCCGCCGTTCGGTTTCAGCCTTGCTGTCGATCACTTTGGCTTGCGCCGCTGCCTCCGCATTCTGGATGGTCGCCTCTTTCCGCGCTTCCGCTTCCAGCTTGCTTTGCTGAATCTGCTTCTCTTTCAGCGGCAGCGTATACTGCATTGCATCGGCCTCGCCCTTCGCCTGCAGCACATGCACCTGGGCTTCGCCCTCAGCTTGCTTGATCTGCTGAACTTTGGTTGCCTCCGCCTCCAGTTCCGCGATCTTTACCTGCTTCTGCTTCAGTTCGGTCTCGACGCTCATCCGGTCATTTTCTTGTTCTTTCAACAGCAGCGTTTCCAGCCCTTTGGCGTATTCTTCGGGCAACTGGATGTCGCGCAGCATGACTTCTTTCACGACAATTCCATCCGCAGCCAGTTTCTGTGTGATCATGCCTGACGCGCGTCGCCGCACTTCCTCGCGCTTCGCGGAAAACACGTCCCGCACCGTGTAGTTCGGCACTAATTCCCGCAAGACGCTGGCCACGATCGGAGGAACGATCTGTTTCTCCACTGGACGCGGCAAGTTACTTTGAATGTAGTCCAAGCGCTTGGGATCGAGCCGATAGCGCACAGTGATCGCGAGACCAAGCGTCAGCCCTTCCTTCGCTTGTACGTCCAGAAGTTGCGACCGCCCTGAAACATTAGCGGCCGCATTCTTGCCATCTTCTGCGACACCGGTGGTGAAAACCTGGTCGCGCGTGTCAAACAGTGCAACATCCTCCACCAGTGGCATCACAAAATGGACGCCTGGGTAAAGCGTTCCCGGCACAGTCCCGCTAGTCTGGCTGACGCGAACGCCCGCCATCCCGGTCGGCACTACGACAATGCTGAACGCCAGCAGAATTGGAGCCCACGCGAGAAGCGGAAGGGCGAGCGAGATGCGCCACCGGGGTTGCGGTTTCGGTGGTACGACAACGGTTCCCGCCGGCGCAGCCTGCGCCCGGCGGTAGAGAATTTCGTTGTACAAGTCGTACAACAAAATGCCGAGCGCCACCAGAATCATTCCGAGGCCGCCGGCAATCAGCAAGTACTTCAATGCGAGCATGATTGTTCTCCTTATGCCAAGATCGGTTCTTCGCGAATCAGCGCTTCTGCCCTGGTTTCACCGCGACCGCCTGCTGGGCCAGTTTCCCGGAAGCAAAGAACAGGCGGAAAACTTGTCCGAAGATCAGCTCTTCCGCCAGCACTGCCACTGCCAGCGAGAAGATCATCCCTGCCACCACTGCCATAAATGTGATTGCCATTTGCATACTTTCCTCCTGAGAATTTCAGCCTCGAACTTCAGTCGCGTCTCTAATGAATCGCACTTCCTACTGTCCGGCTGCCTGGATGCTGCTCCCTGCAGCTGCAACCGTCGCGCCTTCGGCGCTATCCCCAAAAATCTCTGCGATCTGCTCATCGCGGTCGCCGCGAATCACCACTGCATCGCCCAATCGCAGCATCGTGAACAGGCGCTCCATGTCGCGGTTGCGCAACCGTATGCAGCCATGCGATGCCGCGTGCCCTACAGACTTGGGAGCATTAGTCCCGTGAATGCCATAGCCTTTCTGGCTCAGTCCCAGCCAGCGCGTGCCCAGAGGATTGTCTTTGCCGGTGGGAATCACCCTGCCCGGGTGGTAGTACGTGGGATTGGAAATTCGGCTGACAATCTGGAATTCCCCGGTGGGGCTCGGACTTGCTGCCGCGCCGACCGCGATCGGGAACCTGGCGATAACATCGTCGCCGTCAATCACTGCAAGTTTCCGATCGGGAATGCTTACCAGGACAACGCGTTTCCCCAGATCGCTTGGTTCGCTGCTCTGGCTCCACGAGGTGCTTACGAGCCCGAGAACCGCCAGAACCAGCATCGCTTTCAGATACCATCGCTCCAAGACCACCCTCCACTGCTTGCGCAGATCTAGAGGGCAGGACGGCCTCCAAAAACTATCCCCTATCGAATCATATGGTTAGAGCGAATCTCAGTTTTCCAACCGTGTGTGTGCAACAACACTGTGTCAATGAGAACACGGCGTTCGCAACCGATTGCTGATGAGAACTAGAGATGTGCCAAGGGTTAGGGGTGGGGGAGGGATGCGGGCCTTCAAGCGCCCGGCTCCCGCCGTCTGGGGTAACGGCTTGTGGGGTTCTGTGGGTGGAGCCGGGCGATCCTATGACTAGAAGGCCTAGTTCAATTGTGCCTATTTAAGTCCGATCGGCTTCGCATTTCTGTGACGTCCGTCACAGTTCAGCGTGATTTTCATCATCGGGGTATCCGCCCACTGTCCGGCCTCATTTCCAGACCCAACTCCCTCATTCGACCACCTCAGCCAGCGCACATCAGACTGTGATGGAAATCACGGCCTGACTTTGCGCCCTTTCTTACACTCCCCTTGAGCAGACTGGAAGAGCTCATTTCATTCTGGAGATCGATTTCATCATGGCCTATGTAATTACTGACACCTGCGTCAAGGACTCCCTCTGTGTTGAGGTCTGCCCCACGGATTGCATCCACCCGAAGCACGACGAGCCTGAATTCGAAACAGCAACGCAGATGTATGTGGATCCCGAGGGATGCATTGACTGTGGCGCATGTATTCCGGCGTGCACCTCGGACTCGATCCATGCCCTCGAAGATGTGCCCGAGGACAAAAAGGATTTCGCCGAGAAGAACGCGGCCTTCTACAAGCGCTGAGTGCGCGTTCGCAAACAGTCCGTTTTGCGATCACCGGGCGTTGGATGACAGGTGAACAAACCGCTCCTCCGCCCGGAGGTTGTCTCTCCGCATCTTTCTCCTTCCTGTCTCTGCTTCATTGACTTCCCCTTCGCTGGCCGCTATTGTTCCGCGCTATGAACGTCGTAAAAGCGACCCGCCAGTTTGAAGAGTGGTTGGCCCATCGCACCGACATCGTCAAGAAGGATCTCCGCCTGAAACACGCCAACATGAAGGCGGCTGTGTTTCCTTTTCTGCGCGCGACTTTTTACCGCTGGGTGCAGATTTGGCCCAAGGTCTGTTCCGATCTTGCGAACGGTCCCGAGGTGCTCGCCGTCGGAGACCTGCACATCGAAAATTTCGGCACCTGGCGCGATGCCGAAGGCCGACTGATCTGGGGCGTCAACGATTTCGACGAAGCCTACCCCATGGCTTATGCCAATGATCTGGTACGGCTGGCGGTCAGCGCGCATCTGGCGGCCGAAGCCGGCCACCTCCCGCTGACGCACAAAGATATCTGCGATGCCACTCTCGAGGGCTATCGCGAAGGCCTCGACGAAGGAGGTTGTCCGTTTGTCCTCGGCGAGAAAAACGAGTGGCTGCGAGAAATCGCGGAAAGCGAGTTGCGTGACCCCGTCCACTTCTGGGCGAAGATGGATGCCTTACCCACAGTGAAGGATCAGATTCCGATCAGTGCCGTCGATGCCATCGAGCACCTCTTGCCCGCGCGGAACCTGCGTTACCGCCTTGCCCGTCGAGTGGCGGGTCTGGGCAGTCTCGGCCACGCGCGCTATGTCGCCATTGCCGATTGGAACGGTGGCAGGATCGCCCGCGAGGCCAAAGCTCTCGTATCGTCCAGCTGCTATTGGGCGAACGATCACGCCGGGTCCTCAGAGATTCTGTATCAAACAATCATCGACCGGGCCGTGCGCTGCGTCGATCCCTTTGTTCAGTTGCGCGGGCACTGGATTGTCCGGCGTCTTAGCCCGCATTGTTCTCGCATAGAACTCGTCACGCTGAAGGCGCAGGGCGAAGAACTGCGACTGCTTCATGCCATGGGCCGCGAAACCGCGAACATCCACCTTGGGACGCGGCCGGCGCGAAATATGATTCCCAGGCACATGCGAAAGCAAAAAGGAAAATGGCTGCACAAGGCAACTGAGCAGATGCTGGAAGCCGTTCGCGAGGACTGGAATGACTGGAAGAAACGGGGATACGAATAGGCCGTACCGCCGAATAACGGACTAGGCAATTCCAGTTTGCGCCGCAGCCACAGCTTTCACGCTTGCCGACGGTCGCGGTAACGCAGCCAAAACAACTCCACGATCGCGATCAAAGGCCAAGGTCCATTGTGTCGCGCAGTCGTTGGAGAGCCAGTGGTGTTCCACTTGCCGTGGTGCTGGCGGGCCGTAGAGAAAATGACGACTTGACGATGGGTGAGGCCGTGTTGCGTTTCGGCCGTGTTCGCACTGCTGAGCCTGTTCCTGCTGTAGCCGACGGGAAGTTCGCTCGGATTCGTCCTGGCCGTCCTCGGTATCGTCATCTGGATCGGCGTGCAGCATCTTGGCTATCTCGAATTCGGTGAACTAGCGCCCGTGGCGCAACGCACACTCGATCAGCCACAAATCTTCGTGAACAATCTGGCCATCCGCCGCGCCACCGCGGTATGGACCATTGCCCTGGATCTGGTAAGTTCCGCCAACCGGCGTCGCGGGCGGCTGATGGTGCACGCCTCTATTCGACGCGCGATCTCCAGATCGATATCAATCTTCTGACCTCCGCCTTCCCCACGGCTCTGGCCGATGCCTTGGATCGCACGCTCGCCGCTTCAGCTCAAATCATCCTGCTACCGGAGCAAGATACCTCGCTGATCGCCGCCCAGGCAGGATAGCAACGCGGTTGGCTTCCGATACAATCTCAATTTGCTCGTTCGTCGGTGCGGGATTCTCGCGCCCTGGCGCGGCTCGGTTGAACCGTAGATGCACATCCTTCATGTGGTGGGAGCCCGGCCGAACTTCATGAAAGCAGCGCCTGTGCTGCGCGCGCTGGCTGCGCTCTCCAATGTGAGGCAAACACTGGTTCACACCGGGCAGCACTACGATGGCGCCATGTCGGATGTTTTTTTTCAGCAATTGGAAATGCCGCAGCCCGACGTGAACCTGGGTGTTGGATCCGGCACTCACGCCGAGCAGACGGCAGGAGTGATGCTCGCGCTTGAGCCAATTCTATTGGAGCGCAAATCCGACCTCGTCCTCGTCTACGGCGACGTGAACTCGACCGCCGCTGCGGCCCTGGTATGTTCCAAACTCGGGTTCCGTTTAGGCCACGTCGAAGCCGGACTGCGCTCGCGCGATCGCACTATGCCGGAAGAAATCAATCGCGTAATCACCGACCAGCTCTCTGATCTGCTGTTTACCCCCTCGGTGGATGGCGATGAAAATCTCAAGCGCGAAGGCGTCGACCCCGCGAAGATTCATCTCGTGGGCAACGTGATGATCGACACTCTCGTCCGCCTGCTTCCCTGTGCCGAAAAGCATTTCCCGGCCGGCATCCGGTCGTCGTATGCGCTCGTCACCCTGCACCGTCCTTCAAACGTGGATGATCTTCCCTGGCTGAGGTCGTTGATCGCGACCCTCTCCGATCTCAGCCAAGAACTCCACGTAGTCTTCCCGGTGCACCCTCGGACGCGGCAGCGTCTCGATGAACTTGGTCCGATCTCCGCCAGAAAGGAGCGGCTTCTGTTGTTGCAGCCCTTGCCTTATCTGGAGTTCCTTACCTTGCAACGTCACGCCGCCATGGTGATCACCGATTCCGGGGGAATCCAGGAGGAGACGACGTTTCTCGGTGTTCCGTGCCTCACCGTGCGCGAGAACACGGAACGTCCCATCACCGTCACTCTCGGAACGAATCAATTGGTGGGAAAAAACCTTGAGCGGCTGCGCCGGGCGGCAGGAGAGATTATCGATAATATTTCAACATCGCAGAAGGGCCAGGCGACCCAGGCCCTGCCTCATTGGGATGGACACGCAGCCGAAAGAATCGCCAGCATCATCACCAAGAACTCGGCATAGACACGGACGACGTACGAATCAGAACGTTTACAGTTTCGCGCTGGCGTAGGAATTAATTTCGCAATTCAAGCAAATCTCTTCAAAAGCAGGTGCTGTCCATTCCATGTTTTCTCTCCAGTAATCAGTCCGGCGAACCCCCGCCGGAAACTGACCTCAGGATAGCGGACCGGCTAAAGGAAATCAATCAGGCACAAAAATTAAGGCGTCGCAACCAGCGAACGCCGGAAACCGAAGCCGGAAGCCGCAAAGCGCGAAGCAAACGCGCACGCTGCCGCTTTCTCTCCTTTTTCCACAACTTGAACCCGCGTCGTTACTTACGCCGCTCGCTCCGTGTATTTACCTTCGACTGCACCGCGATGGATACGAGGATCAAGCAATCATGTTTGGCAAGACTGTGTATGGCACCACTTTCAAAGATGTTCCCTTCGTTCCCCTGCAGTCTGCCACGTTCTGCGTGCAGTGTGAGCTGATCAGCAACAGCAACAAGCCTTACTGTCTGGCCTGCGGTAGCCACGCCTTGCTCGGACTCTCGCGCGTGCTGGGCGGATCATTGCGGAATCAGCAAACCGCGCACCTCATCACCGACGTCGAGCTCGACAACCTGGTTCGTGACTTGTTGCGTACCGTGCCCGATCCGGCGGTATTCGATGTTGCGGATCGCTCCCGAGTGCCATCGCTGGCCATGCGCAGCCAGCTTCGAGTCGCCAACGCCGTGCATCCTGCCTCGGGATTCCGCGCCATGACTGTTCCGGAAGAAATCGAAATTCATCCCGCCGAACTTGATCTCGAGCCCGCCATCAGCGCAATCACAGAACGCGCCCAGCACCTGACGGGCGCAACGGGAGCCGCGATCGCCCTGCGAGCTGGCGATGAAATTGTCTGCCGGGCCCGCGCCGGGCGCACGGCGCCCGATCTTGGAATCCGCCTCCAGACCGAAGGCGGGATCTCCGCCGAGGCTGTTCGATCCGGAGAGATCATGCTATGCCACGATGCCGAACGGAATCCGCGCGTGGACTTGGCCAGCTGCCGCCGGCTTGGCGTCCGCTCAATTCTGGTTTCTCCGCTGCGACACTACCGGCGGACGTTAGGAGTGTTCGAAGTTCTCTCTTCGTCGCCCGGTGCTTTTGACGAGCGCGACGTGGCCACCATGCAACTGCTCTCCGGCATGATGGTCGCAGCCATCTCCCGAATCTCCACCTTGAAGCGCGCCCAGATCGCCAGTGCTGCTGCTTAGATCGAGTCAGTACGCCCAGTACGGCCCGGTGCCGCCCGGCGAAGTTTTTCCTTCGATCCCCACGAATACGTTGCGTCCGAAAAAGAAGGGCAATCCCCAATCGAAGCCGCCACTCCCCGGACCACCCAGATTGTTGAACGTGGAAGCGCCCGTGTTGGCGAACAGGCTTTGCGCATTGGCCACGCTGAAGCTCACGCTGCCGCTGCCGCCGTTCGCTCCCTGGTTGGTCGCCGATAATTTTTGCGTCGAAGCAGGACAGTAGAAGCTCGTATCCATGCTGCAGTCGGGAATGCCAGTTGCGCCGCTGCTTAAGAAGAAATATCCGTTCGAGCCGCTGTCGACAAAACTATTGCTGTACGCCGTACCCTTGTAAGTCGTGGTGAAGTTTCCAAATTGGTCCACTGTGTAGACCGTAGCTCCGCCCAGTGCGTTGTTCGACTGCGTGCCAATCCCAAAAACCAAAGATCCGTTCAGCCCTGATTCCGGAGCCGTGACGGCCGGCAACTGGAGGACGATTCCGTTATTGTCACTGGCAAACATGGCTACTGGATTCTGCACCTGCTGCGCCAGCGGCACTGCCGTCACTTGGCAACCTGCTGCTGGACACGCATAGTACAGCCCGGGATTCGAAGAACCAGTCTGCACGCAGCCTCCGCCGCAATCTTGCGCGAACAGTCCGATGCCGAGAACCCCGTTCGCCCCGAGAGTCTGCAACGTGTCGAGCGACGTCACTCCTAGGTTTTTGCACGCCGTCGGTACAGGGAACTTGCTTTCATCGATTACCTGCACCGGAACTGCGGTTGCCGTTTCCCCGGCAATCTTTACGTCCGCGGACTCAACCGGACCCCACGTGAATCCACTTATGAATGGCAGGCATTCCGCCATGGGATTGCCATTGGAGGCATTCTGCGGTGACAGTGAAATCGTGAGCGCCGTTCCCAGAATTCGCAGACCGGTAGAGCCTGTATCCACGAGCACGTCGGGGATGGTCTGGCAATTCGAGGTCGAGGGCACGCACACTGTGACACTTGCAAACAAGCCGTTGACGTAGTTTCCCGTAGGTCCGTTGCTCACCGCAACGGGAGCCACGTTTTGCCCGGAGGACGCAATCAACTGCGACCGCTTGCTGCCACCACAAGCAATGACGACGCCGGCGAGGGCAGATAAGGCTGCGACCATCCCCACGAGCCGCGCTCTCATCGCACGTCCTCGGCCGTCGTTCCTGTCGGCATCGTGTCAGGCAGATAAGCCTGTCCCGTGTACGATCTCGGGTGTCCGGCGAGATGCACGGCCAGGCCCGGGAGATCGATCCGCAGAGGTTTACGGCCCATTTGACTCGTCGAGGAAGATTGCAGCGCTTGCTGGTATTGCTCGAAATAGCTCCCCAGCAACTGACGCATATCCGGCATCCATGGCCCCTCCCAGGCGACCCCGAAGACCCTTCCTTGAGGCGATACGTATTCGCGCACTACGACGCCGGTGGGCGAGCGAAGTTCCTGTACCTGGAAGGAATTCGAGCGAACGCTGCGCAGGGTGGCTTGAAAGTGCCTTTGATCGGCTTGGACCGACGCTGCGTCCCCGCCTAAGGCTGCAAAAACGGGGCTGGTAAATCCCAGCGCCATGACACTCAGCACAACCAGACGCCGCCTTTGCAAGCATAAGAATCTACAGCATTTACCACCCTTCATCGGGGGCTTCCTTTCGCATAAAACATAGAAAAACATAGAAGAAGAAAAGGACGTCGGCACCCTCGGTTGGAGTCGGGTTCTTGCCTCCAAGGTTGCCGAACGCAGATTCGGGTTCTTACCCGAGAGTTCACGCCCTGAAGGCGTCTTTGCTCTGGGACAATCTGCCGTGCTATCGGAGGGGGGCTGAAGGAGAGAATTAATACCCTTGATTGCTACTTCCTGCTTACATTTCCGCAAAGCCGGGGTAATATGTAGCAGAAAAGTAATCGGGTCCGAACCCTATGGCCGCGTTAAGCTCGGTGCAAGCTGCAATACCCAATCGTCGCCGCCGCGTACGGCACAAAATTCAAACTCCTGCTTACGCAACATTCACTGGTCAACCCAACGGTGCAATGATTGAGCTGTACGAAATTCTGAACATCAGTGAAGGCGGTGTTGCGGTTCAGTGTCAGGCTCCGCTGGAGGTTGGGAAGCGCATCAATCTTTGCCTCGATCTGGCAGAATGTCCCGACCACATCTACACCACCGGACAAGTCATCTGGTCCAACGCCGCAGGCCGCACGGGCCTTCGTTTTGCGGAATTGCCTCCCTTCTCTTTATTCCGGCTGCGCGAGTGGCTTTTCTTGAATGCGGTTGCCGCCGTCGCCAATGCCGACGAAGCAACGCTTGCGGCCCTGCCTCATCAGGAACCGCCCCGACCCAGCTACACCGACATGTTAGCGGCCGTGAGCGCGATCCAGCGTGAGGTCGAAGCTCTGGGCTCCGATCTCTCAGGGGCGCTGCAATTAGTGGCTGCGCGCGCGCAGACTCTGCTGCACGCCTCGGGTGCGGCCATTGCGCTTGCCGATCAGGATCCTCAGTTCATGATTTGCCGCGCCAGTTCAGGCCCGGATGCGCCACCCGTTGCCGCCCGCCTGGAAGTGCGATCGGGATTTTCCGGTGAATGTGTGCGCGTCGGCCGTCTGCTGCGCTGCGACGACACTGAAACTGATTCGCGCGTGGATGCGGAAAGTTGCCGCGAACTCGGGATTCGTTCGCTGCTCGCCGTTCCCGTGCGCGTTGGCGAAAAGTCAGTAGCGCTGCTCGAAGCTTTTTCGGCGCAGCCGGGCACGTTTCGTGACAGCGATGACCGTGTAGTGCAGCGCCTGGCGGAAACAGTCCTTGCGGCCATCAACCGCGCAGCGCGGGCCGAGAACTTGCCGGCGCTTCAAGCAGACCTGGCGCCTGCGCCAGCGATTTTCGTGCCCAACCCAGGCAGCGTGCTGTTTGCTTCTCAAGCCCTCGAAGATGCGAAGCCGAAAGTCGCTTCCGCTCGCATCTCAAGCGGCGTAAGCCTGCCGCGCACGCACTTGATTCTTCTGATCTCCGCCGCTGCGGTCATCGCCCTGGTTCTCGGATATCAGTCCGCGCCACTGATTCAAGCCAGGCTCCTCGAGCGCGGACAACCGCACTTGCAGACGGTTCTCGCTTCTTCGCAGCCGCCGAAAGCAGTCAACGGACCTCCGGTCGAAACTGCGACACTTGATCAACTTCGCGATATGGCGCTCAGGGGTGACGCCGCGGCCCAGAATGCGTTGGGCCTGCGCTACGTAACCGGCGACGGAGTCAGGGCGAGCGAACACGAAGCCGTCAACTGGTTCACCAGAGCTGCAGAACAGGGCAATGTCGCGGCACAGTCCAAGCTGGGATCGGTATATTTCCGCGGCCGCCAGATTGGCCAGAACTTCGGTCAAGCCTACTTCTGGATGGCGTTGGCTCGCGCCAACGGCGACGAAAACAGCAAGGTTCTTGCCCCGCTCGTTGCGGCGCATCTCACGCGTGAGCAAATCACATCCATCGAAATGGATGCTAGTCACTGGTTGCAGCAACATCGTGGCAGCACGAAACCCGATGCAGGTCGCTGACGCGGCAACCCTGATTTCATCGTCAAAGTCTCGCACCCAGTCCCGCTTCCAGCGCTAAAATAGGCTTTAAGAGTTCCCCGATGCCTACGCTTCACGACATCCTCAATCAGCGAGTCCGACCCGCCGACAACTCGCTGTATGAGCATCTCGGCAATAACCGCGTCCGTTGTTTCTCCTGTGGTCATTGCTGCCCCATTCCGGAAGGACAGGCGGGCGTCTGCAAGGTTCGCTACAACCGCGGCGGCACACTCTACGCACCCTGGGGATACACCGCCGGAATGCAGTGTGACCCCATCGAGAAGAAGCCCTTCTTCCATGCCTATCCCGGAGCCCTCGCTTACAGCATCGGGATGATGGGCTGCGATCTGCATTGTGCCTACTGCCAGAACTGGGTGACGTCGCAAGCGCTGCGCGATCCCAATGCCGTTTCACCTCCGCTGGAGGTCTCGCCGGAATTACTTGTCCGTGACGCTCTCGATCAAGGTGCCAAGGTCCTCGTCAGCACTTACAATGAGCCGCTCATCACCAGCGAATGGGCCGTCGCGATTTTCAAGGAAGCCAGGGCCGCCGGCCTGCTGACCGGATTCGTCTCCAACGGCAACGCAACGCCGCAGGTGCTCGAATACCTGCGCCCCTGGCTCGATCTCTACAAGGTCGATCTCAAGAGCTTCGACGACCGCCACTATCACGAACTCGGCGGACGCATTGGGCCCATCCTCGAAAGCATTCGCCGCATTTACGAGATGGGCTTGTGGCTGGAGATCGTCACCCTGCTCATCCCCGGCTTCAACGACGCGCCCGATGAAGTGTGCCGCCTTACGGAATTCATCGCGGGCATCTCACCAGACATTCCGTGGCACGTCACCGCCTTCCATGCGGATTACAAAATGGACGATCAGCGCGATACCACTGCCGAGGACTTGCTCTTGGCTGCCGAGATCGGACGCAAAGCCGGCCTCCGCTACATCTACGCCGGCAATCTCCCCGGCATGGTGCAGGGATGGGAAGATACCCGCTGCAGCCACTGCGGCGAAATTCTCATCCACCGTTACGGCTACCTGATCGAAGACTATCGCCTCAGTGCTGACGGTCGATGCCCTCGCTGCGCACATCCCCTACCCGGCCGCTGGGCCGCACAGTTCGAGGGTCAGATCACCTCCCGTCCTTTCTTGCCGCACAAACGCTCCCGCTTGTTTACAATCGCAAGTCGGTGAACGGACACTAGGCAGTTGAATCCGTTTGTACCGGACACACGTTGTCACGTACCAGGACGTCATCCTGAGCGTAGCCGTTTTTCAAGCGGAGCGAAGGATCTCGCGCGTATCAGAGGGATGCAGTCCCCACGAGATCCCTCGCCTCGCTCGTAAAAGCGCGAGGCTTCGGGATGACTCCGAACTCATGCGAAAGAAACTCATCCTTCTCGGCGCCGTGCTCTTTCTCACCTCCTGTTCTCCGCGCGACTTTCTCACGCGCCGGCTGGCCGCCGATCTGATTGCTCTCTCCGACAGCTTCAAAGCCCCGCAACATTTCGTGCTGCAAACCGGAATCGTCTCCAGTAAAGAATATTTCTCTCCCGAATACCTGGTCTTGCAGCATCACGGATGGATCTCCGCCACTAACGCCCCCTGCACAGCGGGGCTTACTCCTCCCTGTTGGGACATTCTTCTCACCCCCTCCGGCGTCGACACGGTTCGGTCTCTGATCAGCTCGCAGGAAGCGAGCAAGCCGGCATTCGCCATTCCCGCCGCCAAACGGCAAATGCTCGCGATCGTCGGAATCACCCGGCAATCCGGCGCGGCCGACGTGGACTTCACCTGGAAGTGGGTTCCGTTGAACGAAATCGGCGCTGCCCTCTATTCGAGCGACGTGCATTACCGCTCCACAGTGGGATTCCGGAATTACGACGACGGCTGGCGTGTCACCGCCGGTCCAACACATACCAGCCAGACTCTCGACGAGGCGCTCAAGAATGCCGAGCCTGAGCCATGAGACTCCGCCCAATTCGGTAGCCGAGTCCATCGTCAAGTGGCTCACGGCGCGCCGTCTGCGCGCGCAGGCGATTGTCCTCGCGCTTTGCCTCTGGGGCGTCTGCGCCGTCGACTTCGCGACTCCGAGCCTCTTCGATCGCAGCGGTAACTTGAAGTTTCAAGACTTCTTGCCGGTTTATGTTTCCTCGGGAATGATCGCGCAACATCGCACCGCTGAACTCTACTCGCCGCGCGCGATCGCTGAAGCAGAACAGCGGATCATAACGCAATCAACCTCAGTCCAGCTGCCGAACCTGTACGGACCTCAAGTCGCTCTTCTATTCGTGCCACTCTCGCGTTTACCATTCTTACCGGCCGGCCTGATCTGGGTGCAGATCAGCTTGCTCATGTACGGCATCTGCATTTATCTGGTCCTGAAAGCCTGTCCAAGGTTGACGGCATATTCGCGGATTGTCGCGATTGCCGCCGTAGGTTTTCCTCCCTTGTTTCACGTATTCGTTCGTGGACAGACCTCTGCGCTCGTGCTGGCCTGCTTTACTGGTGCGTTGTATGGCTTCCGTTCCGATCGTCCATGGCTCGGAGGAATCGCTCTGGGGTTGCTGATGGTGAAGCCGCAGTTCCTGATCGCAATCCCGCTGATCCTGTTGCTGTCGCGTTCCTGGGCCCCGTTCGCCGCCCTGACAGCCGCGGTGATCGCTCAGCTTGCTCTGGCATGGAGTTACTTCGGCTCCGCCGTGATGCACGCTTACTTCGATAGCCTGTGGCACGTCTCGCGCTGGATCGGCAGCGCCGAACTTAGCCTCGCTCCCATCCAGATGCACTCGCTCCGCTCCTTCTGGCTTCTGCTGATTCCCTTGCCCCAGGCGGCCTTCCTGTTGTACGCGGTGAGTTCGATCGCCATCGTCGTGATGGCGGCAATGGTGTGGAAGTCCTCCTCGCCGATAGCTCCGCGCTACGCCGCCGTCATCCTGGCGGCGGTGCTGGTGAATCCTCATCTTTTTGTTTACGATCTTCTGGCGCTCGCTCCGGCGCTGATGCTGATCGTGCACTGGGCCTTGCGGAATCTGCAGCGCGCCTCGTCGTCGATGCTCCTCGCGCTCTCTTATCTTGCTGTCCTTCTGGCGCTGCTGGGCCCGCTCTCGCGGTGGACTCACCTGCAACTTTCGGTACCATGCTTCGTTGGCTTGCTCTGGGTATTGTTCAAGGACACCTCTGGCTTCGCTTTGAAGACCCAAGGTCACAAACTTGCCTCGGGCGAATCGGTCGTTGTATAACGCTTTTTCCCACCGGGAACCCTATGTCCATCCAGAAATCCAGTTTCACGATCAGTCTCGTCTTGTTGTGCGCGCTCACTGCGATCGCCCACGACAGTCCGCAAACCACGCCCCAGGCCAAGCCGAAGATGACCATCGACGAGTTCTTCAACGCGGTCGAATTCACCGGGCTGGAAATGTCCCCGGACGGCAATTCGGTCGTCATCGTCACCGATCGCGCGGATTGGGACCAGCAGTTCTTTCGCGACGAGCTTTGGCTCTACCGCATGGAAGGCAACGGTGGCACGCTGATCCAGTTGACGCATAGTGGGCATGAATCGGGGCCTCAGTGGTCGCCCGATGGGCAGTGGGTCGCGTTTCTCTCTGAACGCAAGCAAGCTTCCGACCAGAGTGATAGCGGTGCCGATACGAAAGACGAGGCAATCAAGCAGATTTTCCTGATCTCGCCCAAGGGTGGCGAAGCCTTTCCCATCACTGAAGGGAAACAGGAGGTCCACTCGTTCTCGTGGTCGGCCGACTCGCGCACGATTTATTTCGCCACGACTCGGCCCTGGACCAAAACTCAGAAGGATGACTACAAGAAAAAATGGAAGGATGTCGTCGAATACCGTACCGCGGAGCGCGGCGACACGATCTTTGCGATCGACGTAGCAGCGGCACTGGCCCGTCACGCCGCCGCTCCCGCCAGTACGGCTAAGTTCGAAGAAGACGAGAACGAGGACATGACTCCCGGCGCGCAACCCATTGCCACGAGCCCGCTACGCGTCGATGCGCTGGTCACTTCTCCTGACGGCCGCAAACTCGCCTTCCTCAGCAATGCAATCAACCACCGCCAGGAAAAAGTGGAAGACAGCGAGATCTACACGATCGATCTTTCGAATCTGGCGCCGACGCCCTCGTCTACGAAGGCCGAGATCTCTTCGCAGGAAAGCCAGAAGCCGGCACTGGCCGAACCGCGCCGCGTCACCCACAACCAGGCCGCTGAACTCCAGCCGCGCTGGGCCGCCGACAACCGCCACATTTTCTTCCGCGTGGAAGACGGATCCGTGTCCGGCCCCTACCGCGACTTTCAGCCGCACCTTTATTGGGTCGACACCGAGTCGGGTACAACCGAACAATGGAACCAGGACTTCATCGGGCCGGTCGAACACTATGCGGTTGCCGGCGATCGTATGTTCGCCTCCGCGCGCACCGGAACAGAAGCCCAGATGTACTCTGCCGCGAAGCCCGCTGAGTCCCTGCACCCGCTCGGCACCTGGCGTGGTACCTATACGCGAATTGCAGTCGCCGATCATTCCGCCCACATGGCCTTCATCTATTCTTCGTTGGGCAAACCCGAGGAAGTTTACGTTGCCGAAAGCGCTGACAAGCTCGATCAGGCGCGTCCCATCACCGCATTCAACAAACTCCTCACCGAGCGCGATCTCCCGCAAGGCAAGCCCTACCAGTGGAAAGCCGATGACGGAACGACCGTCGAAGGCATGCTGATCTATCCTCCGGGAAAATTCGAAGCCAAACATCTCCCCATGTTCACCTTCATTCACGGCGGACCCAACGATGCCGATGGAAACCACTTCATCGCCGACTGGTACCAGTGGGCTGCGCTCGCTGCCACCAACGGATGGCTGGTCTTCGAGCCGAACTATCGCGGCTCGACCGGATACGGGGATAAGTTCCTCATGCAGATCGTTCCACGAATCGTTTCGCGGCCCGGCAAAGACATTCTGGAAGGCGTCGACGCGCTGGTGAGAGACGGCATCGCCGATCCCGACCACCTCACTATCGGCGGCTACAGCTACGGCGGATATCTCACGAACTGGCTCATCACGCAGACCGCGCGCTTCAAGGCTGCAGTCACCGGCGCGGGAACAGCGGAATACGTCGCCAACTGGGGCAACGACGACACCACCTACGACGATGCCTATTTTCTCGGCGGGCGTCCGTGGGAAGCGGCGCAGCGCTACCACGACGAAGCACCGATTTTTCAGATTGATAAAGTGCGAACGCCCACCCACATGGTCACCGGCGACGAAGACATCCGCGTCGCAGCGCTTGAGAGTTACCTGCTCGAACATGCCCTCTTCTCGCTCGGCGTGCCGAACAAACTGCTGGTTCTTCCCGGCGAAGGCCACGAGCTCGACAAAAATCCCTGGCACGGCAAAATCAAAGTGCGCGAAGAGTTGAAGTGGCTGGCGAAATACGGCGGCCTGCCGGCAGGGAACTGAATTTTCGAGAGCAAGAATCAGAACGGACCACCCGGACTCCAGCCCCGAAGGGGCAGCATATGTTAGCCCAGGGCGTAAGCCCTGGGTAAGCGCGAAAAAGAAGAAATCAGTCCCGTAGGGACGACAGCATTTGTCCGTCGGCGGGCCTAAATCGGGCCCTCCGCGCACTCCCACCAATTCGCTGCGCCCCTCTTCCCGGTTTTCGAAGCCTGTGAAACTCCGGTGTCAATTGCCCAACGCTTCGCGGTTTTCGATGCAGCGGGCACCTTCGGACCTCAATCCAAATGTGCTGAACGGCACGACTGAAGGTTGCGCCCTTCCCGGTTCTCAGCTGAAACCCAAGGTCCCTCGACTGCAGTAAAACGCTCAAGGGCGAGCGTCTCACCTCCGCTCGGTATGACAATGTTTTAGAAGCAGAAGATGAGGACGGGAGCCGGAAGTCGAGGGCGAGAGCCGGAAGCCGAGAGCCGAGGCTACTTCGCGGCGCTGGCCACTTTGACGCTCTTGGAACTGGCCGCGTACCGGGCGATTCCCTTGTACAGCGCTTCGGCGATCTGTTCGCGGTAGCCGTCGCTGCGGAGTCTTTGTTCGTCGGCGGGGCTGCTGACGAAGGAGACTTCGGCGAGAATGCCGGGCATGGCGCTCTCGGTCAGCACCACGAATCCGGCTTCTTTGATGCCGCGATCGCGCAGACCTGGATTCTGAAT
>Ga0307474_10001151_pt1 | contig 19257 bp, 17 predicted proteins | sample atmos_gasesECM1C_2_FD_203312 | JGI IMG/M metagenome (GOLD analysis project Ga0307474, IMG submission 203312) | Hardwood forest soil microbial communities from Morgan-Monroe State Forest, Indiana, United States - atmos_gasesECM1C_05 | ecosystem: Environmental > Terrestrial > Soil > Temperate... | reverse complement strand
GGTGAATCCGCTGCTTTCGGCTGCCTGCGCCGATCCGATCAGGCCGGATCGCGGAATACCGCCGCTCACTGTCCACAAAACGCCGGTGCCGGCCCAGAGCATGCATTCGAGAGCATGACGGCGACTGATACCATCCTCGTGATCGTCCTTGTCGTGTGACATACGTTTCCTCATTTTTGTTTTGACCAGCGTTGAGCCAGACAAAAACCGGACTGAGGATGCGGAAGGAATATTCCTTGATGCCGTACACTAAGAGGTGACGCGCTCGTGATTGCACCGCGGCGTGGAATCGAGGTGCGTGCAACGACCATACCCAGATGCCTACGATCGTCGCCCAAGGAATCGCCGGCGCGCCTGCGGCCTGCTTTCGTTAGCGACATTTGCGATCGCAATCGCTGCTGACCTTATTAGCCCCTTCGTATCGTCGGCTTTGCGATCGTTGCCTCGCAAGTTGCTTCCTGATCGCTTGATGCCGAGCGAAAATGCGAGAATGATCCAGGGCAACGAGTTGGTATCGTCACCTGCTCGAAGGAGACTAGCCATGCGCGAACCGGTCTACTACGGCGACTACCTGAAGCTTGATCAGCTGTTGGCTTCGCAGGAACCCGAAAGCGCCAAGATCGGTGTCAATGCTCATGACGAACTGCTGTTCATCATCGTCCACCAGGCATACGAGCTATGGTTTAAGCAGATCCTGCACGAGCTTGATCGGATCGAGACGGATTTCGGCGCGATCCCCGTTACCGATGATGCCATGGCCCGTATCGTTCACGGGCTTAACCGCATCGATGAAATCCTCAAGCTTCTCGTCGCCCAACTTGACGTGCTGGAAACCATGACGCCATTCGATTTTCTTGATTTCCGCGATCTGCTGATGCCAGCATCCGGATTTCAGTCGCTGCAGTTTCGCTTGATCGAGACGCGGCTGGGGCTGCAGGCCGAAACGCGCGTCCCGTTCGACGACAAGGCAATCGACGAGCGCCTGTCCGAGTCCGACCGGACCGCGCTACACGCCGCCGGCACGAGGCCTTCGCTGTTTGATTTGCTCAACCGATGGCTTGCGCGCACACCCTTCCTCAACTGGGGCGGAGAGACCTTCCGCGACGCCTATCGCATCGCGGTCGAAAGGCATCTCGCGCGCGATGCCGAATTGGTACGCGGTGATCCAGCGATCCCGCCGGAAAGGCGCCAGCGGGAGCTCAAGAGCATCGAACAGGCGATTGCCTCGTTCTCGGCCATCTTTTCGACGTCCGAGGACGGCGGCGGATGGCGCCTTTCGCCGCAGTCGGTTCAGGCGGCTTTGTTCATCACGCTCTATCGCGACAAGCCGGCAGTGCAGCCGGCGTTTCGTCTGTTGACAGCCCTTATCGACATCGACGAAACCTTGACGCTATGGCGTTATAGGCATGCGCTGATGGTAGAGCGCATGATCGGTTTGAAGATCGGTACGGGCGGCTCGTCGGGCCACACCTACTTGCGGACCACGACCGAACGGCATCGCATTTTCTCGGACCTCTTCCGTCTCTCCACTTTCCTCATTCCGCGCTCGGCAGTGCCCGAGCTTCCGCCCGCGATCCAGGCGCAGATGAGCTTCGTGTACGCATCATGACCATGCTCGATCTCACGGCTCATTTTGCAAAGTTTCGTGCCGCGGCGCCCGAACGCATCAACCTTGCGGCCCACAGCCACCATGACTGGCCCGATGTGACTTTCGCGGCGCAAGAAGAGTGCTGGCTCGACGCGGCACGGCTCGCGGGCGATAAATGGAATCTTGTATTCGGAGTACTTATCCCGCGCGTCCAGTTGGGCATTGCACGACGGCTACACCTGCCCGATCCCTCGACCATCGCGGTCGGGCCCAGCACGCACGAATTCCTGCGTCGGCTCTTGTCCTGTTTTCCAGGCGATCGACCAACTCGCATCCTGACCAGCGATGCCGAATTCCACACCGCAAGGCGCCAGCTGCAACGTCTGGAAGAGGATGGGCTGGTCACCGTTGCGCGGATTTCCGCCGAACCATTCGCTACGTTCGCCGAACGGTATCAAGCGGCATGCGCCGAAGGCGGACATGACCTTGTCTTTGTCAGCCAAGTGTTCTTCACCTCGTCCGCGACAAGCGGAAATCTCAAGACATTGGTCGAGGCGGTGCCGTCGCTGGATACGTTCATTGTGATCGACGGCTATCATGGCTTCATGGCGCGACCAACCGACCTTTCGGCTATCGCCGGCCGTGTCTTCTATCTTGCTGGCGGCTACAAATATGCCATGGCAGGCGAGGGATGCTGTTTCCTGCATTGCCCGCCCGGTTACGGACCAAGACCGCGTGATACGGGCTGGTTTGCCGATTTTGGCTCGCTCGCAGGCCCGCATGGCAAATCGGTCAGCTATCCCGAAGACGGCAGGCGCTTTCTCGGCGCGACGTTTGATCCCTCGGGACTGTACCGGCTTGCGGCCGTTTTCGACTGGCTGACGCGTGAAAACATCACCGTCGAACAAATCCATCTACACGCGCGGGCGTTGATGAAACGTTTTCTGGACGGGATCAATGCCATGCAGATCGAAACCCTGCGCGTTTCGGATTTGGTCAGTCCTTTTGGCACCAAGGCCGAGCATGGTAATTTTCTTAGCTTCCGGACGCCGCACGCCGCAGAGATCGAAGCTAAGCTTGCCAAGGTCCACGTGCATTGCGATCACCGCGATGATCGGCTTCGTTTCGGTTTTGGCATTTGCACGAACGCCGAGGACGTTGATCAGGCTCTCGCACGAATGGCGCGGGTGATTGCTGGGTAATTCGCGGAACAGTTAGGAACAGCCATCTCCACGGATATTGCAACGCGCGCCGTCTCTCGCAGGCGTTGTATGACCCAAATAGTCCGCTGTGTTTTCGGTGCGATGGCCGAGCGCTCACATTTTGGCTCTGTCGGCCTGCCTGGCAGGATTTGGCTTCGCTGCCGCAACAGATCTGCGCGGCGGTGGTGGCATCAGTCCTTCGCTTGCCTGACTGGCTCGCTGCGGCGAGACGAGGCGGTGCGCGCCATCCTGATCGAGCGCGAATACAGGATGAGCTCCGAGCATCTCTGTGTCAGGCACCAGAGTGAGATTCCGGTCGTCCAGAATCAGCCACTCTCCATCCACACGCGCCGCCAGCACCGCGTGGTCCTCGTTGCGAACGAAATTTCGCAGGATGACGATTTTCATATCGTCGCGCGACAGTCCTGCCTCCAGCAGTGCGGCATATTTCACGATAGCGTAATCCTCGCAGTCGCCCCGGTGGGTCTGCAGCGTCTCGAACGGCGGGCTCCAGCGATCGTCAACGCCCCATTGCGCCTCATCGCTCGTCGGCGTGATCGCGAGATTGACAGCCCGGTTGATCAGGCCAACGCGAGCCAGACCCGTGCGACCGGCGCCCTCCGCGACAATTCGCAGCAGCTCTCGCGCGGGCGCGGGACAGGCTTCAGCGGTACGGCAGTCCGCCAGGACGGCTTGTTCCTGTTCGATTTTGGTCTCGACAGCGAGCCACTTCGACGAAACGTCTCCAAAGGATGGCGCGATTTCCATGCCAAACAAGGTATCGTCGGTACCATGATGCGCCGCCACCGGCTGCTCTGGCGCTGACGTATAGGGCCACATTGTCGCCGCCGCCGGCTCAACGGCAGCCAAAACGGCCACGCAGGACAAGGCTGCCAGGCTCAGCCCAAAACGCTTGCTCATAATTGCTCTCCAGCCTCGTCTTTGCGCGAGCGCCACCGACGAAGGTCGAGAGGTATGGCTTCAGGTGTTTGCGAAAAAGCATGGCACGCGCAAAACACCTTCAACCAAAACGCATAAATCCAAAGCCCATCACCGTTCGGGGTGAGTTCCATTCGGGTTCCCGGGCCTTTTGGCGCGCCGGCTTGATTTTGGGGAAAGGCGCTTACGCGCTGCGGGTCTTTTCCAATACCGACGCAAGCATCTCCTGGACCGGTCGCGTTTGCTCGACAATGAAATCAAGCACGAGGCGGGTCCGCGGCGCCAAATGTCGGCGCGACGGATAGACCAGGCTCAAGGGAGTGCCCGGCGATGGAAATTCGTTCAATACGCAAACCAGTTTGTCATCGCGCACGTCATCCAGAACCTGGAACAACGGAAGCCGCGCCAAGCCGTATCCGCTGCGTGCGGCGAGATGCACCGCGCTCATGTCATTGGCGAGAAATCCGCCGGACACCCCAAAATCCTTGGGGCCTTCGGCAGTCATAAAAGCCCAGACGTCAGAGCCCGGTCCAATGTCGTGGACGATGCAGGTGTGGTTTGCGAGATCGGCGGGCGTCGACGGTCTTCCTTTTCGCTCGATGTAGCTTGGTGCCGCCACCACAACGAAGGTGGCGATCCCGAACCGGCGAACGACCAGTGAGCTATCGTGGATCTCGCCGATCCGCATGGCGAGGTCGAGCCGGTCTTCGACCATGTCACCGAACCGGTCGCTCACCACGAGTTCGACCTTCAACCCCGGATGTTCGGCAAGCAAGGCCGGCAGACGTTGCGAAAGGAAACGGCTCGCCGTCACCGTGACACCCAAGCGCACCAGCCCCACAGGTGAGGCGCTTTGCTTGCCGAGCGCAGCCTCCATGGTGTCGACGCCGTCCAGTACCGGCCGGGTAAGGCCGAGCAGCATTTGTCCATCATCGGTCAAGCTGAGTTTTCGCGTCGTGCGGTGAAAAAGCCGTACCCCGAAGTGGTCCTCTAGTTGGGAAATTTGCCGGGCGACCGCGGCCTGGCTCAGCTCGCGCTCGCGGGCAACGGCTGAGAATGAGCCGGTCTCCACCACCCGAACCAGAACACCGAGCGCGCCCAGGAGGTCCATCGATTTCCTCGAAAAACGCAAAGATCATGCAAAAGAAAGCGGGATTATCACGATTATGCAAGAGGCGTATTTGGGAGGGATCGCAGACCGGCATTGCGCCTGAGAACTGATTTGGCAGGCGCCATCGAGAGATAGAGGTGTTCGATGTCAAAGTTCCTCGCGATCTTGGCCGCCTTAAAGCCAACCCTGATTGCCGCAAGCGCCGCCGCTGCACGCGGTGAAATGCTCCCCGTCATCCTGATCTCGGCCTTGTTCAGCCTGGTCCAGCTTGGCGGGAAGCCGGCCGGCGGCATCGCGCCGCCGGTCATCACGTCGAGCCACGATCACGGCCTGGCGTATCGAAACAGGAGCGACAATCATGTTTGAGAGTAATGTTCTGGAGAGAAGTGAAGCCGCGCTAGAAGAATCCGAAAGTGCGCCATTCGTTCGGAGCGAGCCGGATTTTCGCTCCGGCGAAGAGCGGGTCAGCGCACGGGCTCCTTTGCCGCAAAAAGGCCGCACGGCCGAGCCTGACGCATTTCCGGCTCCGAGCCGAGAGCAGCCGGCGAGCGGCAAGCAGCACAAAAACGGTCCTTTGCATCGCCGCCCCGTCCTTTTCGCCATCGGTGCGGTGCTTTTGGCCTCCACGTTGGCGGCGGGCTACATTTATCTGGATAACGCAGAACATTTTCAGTCCACCGATGACGCCTTCATCGCGGCGCGGCAGTCCTCGCTCGCTCCGAAAGTACCGGGCTACATCACCGCGGTCCCAGTCACCGACAACCAGCATGTCACAGCGGGCGACGTCATCGCGCGCATCGACGAGCGCGATTACCGCATCGCGCTGGAGCAGGCGGAGGCACAAGTTGCCGCCGCGCAAGCCAGCATCGAAAACATAGACGCGCAGCTCGAGGTGCAGCACGCCCAGATCAGCGCCAACCAGGCGCAGGTCGACCAGGCGCAAGCGGCGTTGGTATTCGCGCAGCAACAGGCGTCGCGCTACGAGCACCTCGAACAGACAGGCTATGGTACCGTTCAAAATGCGCAGCAGTACTCTTCTCAACTGCGTCAGCAGCAGGCGGCGGTAGCGAGCGCGCAAGCCACGCTCAAACTGGCGCAGCGGCAGTTGGAGTCGCTGAAGGCCCAACGCAACAGCGCGGTGGCAAACCTTGGGCAAACGGAGGCCCAGCGCGACCAGGCCAAACTCAATCTCACCTACACCGCGGTTACGGCCGCGCAGTCGGGACGCGTGGTCAACCTCAGCGCTGCAGTTGGTCAATTCGCCCAGACAGGTACCAACCTGACCAGTTTTGTGCCGGATCAAATCTGGGTTACGGCGAACTTCAAGGAGATTCAACTCGACCATATGAGACCTGGCGACCCGGTGACGCTCGCGATCGATGCGTATCCCGGACGCACGATCCGCGGGCATGTGGAGAGCGTTCAGCCCGGATCAGGCACGGCGTTTTCGTTGCTGCCGGCCCAGAATGCCACCGGCAACTACGTCAAGATCGTCCAGCGCGTGCCGGTCAAGATCGTCATGGACAATCCGCCTGCGGATGTGGCGCTCGGCCCAGGCATGTCGGTGGTTCCGACCGTGCGGATCAACCCCGCGCCTTCGTTCTATGAGCGGCTGAGGAAGATACTATGAGCGCCCCTTCAATTCAGGCCCAACCTGCCGTCGCCAATCCCTGGGTAATCGCGATCCTGGTTGCGCTGGCAAGCTTCATGGAGGTATTGGACACCACGATCGCCAATGTGGCGCTGCCCTACATCGCCGGCGGCATGGGAGTGAGCGAGGACGAGGCCTCCTGGGTGGTCACCACCTATCTGGTCGCCAATGCCATCGTCCTGACGGCCAGCAGCTATCTGGCGCGAATGCTTGGCCGTAAGACCTTTTTCCTCATCTGTCTCGGATTGTTCACCCTCAGCTCGCTGCTTAGTGGGTTTGCCCCGAATCTGAACGCGCTACTGCTGTTCCGTATTATGCAGGGCGTAGGTGGCGGCGGCATGGTGCCGGTCGCCCAGTCGATCCTGGCGGATTTGTTCCCGCCGGCAAAGCGCGGACAGGCCTTTGCGCTGTTCGGCGTCGCCGTTGTCGTGGCGCCGGTGGTGGGGCCGACGCTTGGCGGCTGGTTGTCGGACAACATCTCCTGGCAATGGTGCTTTTTGATCAACGTGCCGGTCGGCATCATCGCGATGGGGCTGATCTCTCTGCTCCTGCAGGAGTCCCCGACCGCGCGTGCGGAAGCACGGCGGCAGCAGCAGGGCCAGGGATTCGATGTGATCGGCTTTGCGTTGGTCGCGACTTTCCTGGGTGCGCTGGAGGTCGTGCTGGACCGCGGTCTGGAGGACGATTGGTTTGGTTCATCCTTTATTGTCACCTTCGCGGTCATCTCTGGTCTGGCGTTCGTGCTGATGATTCCGTGGGGGTTGACCCGCAAGAATCCGATCATCGACCTGCGCATGGTGGGGACGCGTCAGTTCGGCGCCTCCTTCCTCGTGATGTTGGCGACCGGCGCGATCCTGCTCGCGACCACGCAATTTCTGCCGCAACTGGTGCAGCAGGATTTTGGCTACACCGCTACCTGGGCCGGCCTCCTGCTCTCGCCCGGAGGCGTCGTCACCATGGCGATGATGTTCGTGGTCGGCCGTGTGGCGGCGAAAGTGCAACCGAAGTACCTGATCATTGCGGGAGCGTCGATCATCGCGCTCTCCATGTACAGCATGACCAACGTGTATGGCGATCTCGGTTTCTGGTTCATGGCGCGCTCGCGTATGCTGCTCGGCGTCGGGCTTCCGCTCATTTTCATCCCGATCATGACCGCGTCCTATGACGGGATTCCGTCATCCAAGACCGACCAGGCCTCAGCCTTGATCAACGCGGCGAGAAATACCGGCGGCTCGATCGGCGTCTCGATCGTCTCCAATGTGTTGACGCACCGCGAGCAGTTCCACCAGAGCCGGTTGGTCGAGCAGGTGATCCCGTCGAGCACGACCTACCAGGACACGCTGCAACAGATCACGAACTACTTCACGGCCCATGGCAGCTCGCTCGCGCAGGCGCATGACCAGGCTATCCAATGGATTGGCGCGCAGGTGCAGGCACAGGCCTCGTTCCTGGGTTACATGGATGCGTTCTGGGTTCTGATGCTGATCTCGCTTTCCGCCGTGCCGCTCGCGCTGAGCCTGCGCAACATCAAGCTCGGCGGTGCTGTCCAGATGGGTCATTGAGACCGATCAAAGGCAATGAGGAGGTTGATATGTTACTGCATCTGCCCATCGCAATCCTGGCTGTGTTTTCGCCCATCGCCGTCTCCAGCTCCGTTCCGCAGTTCGACATTGCCAGAGAATGCCGGTTCGAAGGCGGCTCGACTGCCACCTTCGAGCGGTGCTCGCAAGACGAAGCGGCCGCGCTTACCCAGCTCACGACGGAGTGGGCGCGGTTCGCAGACACCGACCAGAAGACTTGCATGGTCGCGACGACGACCAGCGGTTTTGCGAGCTACGTCGAGCTGTTGACCTGCCTGGAAATGGCACGCGACGTAGCGAGGCCGAATACTGACCCCAACGATTACCGTGCGAAGTCACGGCCGCAGGCAAGACGGCTCCGCGAAACCGCAGGCGTAGGGCACTGACATTTAGAGGCGATCACTCACGTAACCATGAGCACGAGGACCGATTAGATCATCGATACAGGAGAACCAAAATGAATGTTCAGACCAAGCCGAATGTTGGCGGAGCACAACGTCATCTTCCTTTTGAGTGCGTCGCTTTGGTGCTTCAGGGCGGCGGTGCGCTTGGCGCGTATCAGGCTGGCGTCTATGAAGCGCTCGCGGAGGCGAACATTCATCCCGATTGGGTCTCCGGCGTTTCCATCGGGGCAATCAACGCCGCCATTATCGCCGGCAACGCACCGGGCGACCGGGTTGATCGGCTGCGCGCGTTTTGGACTGACATCACGTCAAAGGGACTATGGCCCGTGTTCAACGACGCATTCGCTTTCGCCCGGGGAGACGCCATACGCAACCTTGTCAATCAGATGAGCGCCGGCCTGGCGGTGGCGAGCGGAGCAAGCGGCTTCTTCGCTGCGCGGCCGCTCGTGCCCTGGTGGCATCCGGCCGGGACGATCGAGGCCACCAGCTTCTACGATACCGCCGCTCTCAAAGGTACGCTGGAGCGCCTGGTCGATTTCGACCGTGTCAATGCCGGCATGACCCGATTGAGCGTCGGTGCGGTGAATGTGAGGACGGGCAATTTCGTCTATTTCGACAGCGCCGGCTGCGTCATCGCCCCGGAGCATGTGATGGCAAGCGGGGCGTTGCCGCCGGGCTTCCCCGCCGTCGAGATCGACGGCGAACATTATTGGGACGGCGCGCTTGTGTCGAACACACCGTTGCAATGGGTGGTCGAGAGCCGGCCGCGCCGCGATACCCTGGCCTTTCAGGTCGACCTGTGGAGTGCGCGCGGCGAGTTCCCGCGCCACATGCTCGAAGTCATGACCCGCGAAAAGGAGATCCGCTATTCCAGCCGCACCCGTGCCGGCACCGATCAGTTCAAGCACGTGCAGCGGTTGCAGCATGCCGTGGCGGGGCTCATCGACAAGCTGCCGGACGAATTGAAGAACAGCGACGAGGCGAAGCTCTTGAGCAAGATCGCGCATCGCAAGGTCTACAGCATCGTTCATCTGATCTATCGCGCCAGGAACTATGAGGGCCACTCCAAGGACTACGAGTTCTCAAGGCTGAGCATGGAGGAGCATTGGCGCGCCGGCTACCACGACGCCCGACGCACCTTGCGTCACCCCGAGGTTCTGGAGCGTCCGAACGGCGAAGGCGTGCGTACCTTCGACCTTGCTCAGGATGGTCGCGATTGACCGCCCCGCGGACGGCGCCGGTCGGGGACGGCGGCCGCGCTCGGAAGCCCCGACCCCGACCGAATTACCGCTCTGCGGGCAGGCGGTGCTCATCGAACCACGGATCAGGTCAATTTGATGCCGTCGTGATCTTCATCGCCGTGCCAACACGCGCTTCCAAACGTAGATATTTCAACCAGCAGAACAGGAGGAAACCATGCGTAAAATCATTCTCGCTCTTATCGGTGCAGCCTTGATGGCCGGCGCAACCACAGGCACCGCCTACTCAAAGCAGCGTCATCACGTCCGTGATGCGCGCCAGTTTACAAGCCAGCACTTCCGCAACTCCAATGCCGGTGAGATACCCGCTCTGCCGCGAACCTGGTCCGGTGGCGCGGGTGCCTGGAGCAGCATGACCGGCTTTAATTGATTGAGCTTCGCTCGCGCCGCGGCCGGTTTCGAAAACGGAAAGATCTGGAAGCTGGCTCCCGGGATAAACTCGCTCTTAACAGAGTTGGTTTATCCCTGGAGTTGGGCATCGGGGGTGCGTGTGCTGGCTTGCGGGCCAGCCGTAAGCATAGGCGTGCTACAATGGCCTTGGACCCGGAAGAGTTAGACCCGGAAGAACTCGTCACCCTGACAGATCACGGCATGATGAAACTTCGCTTGGCGGTATTGCGAGCGATGATGATGCTACCCAAGCAACGCAAGCTCGCGACCATCGTCCGAGACGGCGATCCGGCGATCCTAAATTTCGACGAGATCAAAAAGCTTGCGGTGCAGTGGAACAAACCACTCGTGCCAATCGACTGACCGCTTCGACTGCACATTGATTTTTTCGGTTCGGGCCGCGCCGTCCCCCATAGGCGGCCCGATACACGGCCCCGTCATCCCCCGCTGAACTCACACAATGGCGGGGCCGTGCTTTCGGTCGCTTGGCGGTGCCAAAGCCTCCTTCAAGCATTCGTCAGGTGCAGCGCGATGCGAGATGGGAGGTCCTTTGTCCGCCGATCCCGCGGTATCGAGCTGTCTCTTGAGCGGTTTGCACGCGAACGCACGCGCACCGGGGCAAGGCATGGATTTGAAATTGCAAGGCCGCCATTTCAGTTTGGGTAAGGCTTACTCGACTCTGTCAAATGTCAGGGTTCCCACGATGGTTTGGCCGGTTCGCGAGAAGGTAAGCGGAGACGTCTTGATCGTCAGGTTTGTGCCGTTGATCTCGAAGTAGCGAACTTGGTCGCGACCGATCCATTCCGGGCGCCAGGAAGTGAGGACATGGTAGGTGACCTTGTTTCCCTCAACCGTATAAGTCCCAGCATAGGCGCCAACGATCGCCCTGTGAACGTCCGCTCTCTCCACATCGGTGTAACTTCCGGACGCGGGCGGTCTCAACTCGCCCGCGGTCAGGAACATGACCATGTGCCCGCCGGGAGAATATTGAATATATCCGGTCGGATGATCGCCATATGGCCGGCTTGTCTCTTTGGTGTCCAGAACGACTAGCGAGAAGCTCGTCAGCTGCCACGTACCAACGAGAGGATTCTCTGCGCAAACGGCGGGAGCAATTCCGGCCCAGAGAGCTGCAGCAACGAGGATGGCGGCAATGCTGTGCTTCACGAGTACCTCCTCCTGAAAATCACCTGTCCGGAACCTTCGGACGAGGGCCGCTCAAATCGAGGCCGTAAAAAAATGAAAGTGCGCTGCTGAAACGGCTTTTCTTTCCCGCATTCACCTTCCAGGACCTGGTCACGGCGCTTGCGGCTTCCCCGCCAAGCTACACCGCCCGGCGACAAGGCAGAAGAGCGTATGTCGGCTGCCGGCCAAAAGGCCGCTTCTGCCGGAAACGTGATGGAGCAAACGATGGCCGATCGACTGAAGGAACTTGCCGTCATTTTCTCGCCCATTGTGCGGGTCATCATTTGGTACAATCCCCTCCGGGGGCGACGGAGGCGAGAATGGGAAAACATCGCGTCGGCCCGATTGCGCACTGGTTGCGGCCGATCAGCCTTGCAGCGGTCATGGCAGCCGGCACGCTGCCCGCATTCGGACGTGACTTGGACGGCCGTTACAGGGAGTCACCGCTCCACGACTGGTTTGAACATCTGGCGAGCCGCAAGGGCCTCTGCTGTTCGTTTGCCGACGGCTACGTCGTACGGGACGCGGATTGGGAGACCAGGGACGGCCACTACCGCGTGCGCGTGCCGAAGACGGCCGATGCCGACGACGCCGTCTGGGTCGATGTCCCGGACGAGGCGGTGATTACGGAGCCAAACAGGGCAGGGCACACCATGGTCTGGCCGCTCTACACCTACCAGGGCGTGTCGATTCGCTGCTTCATGCCTGGAAGCATGACGTGAGCCAGCAATCTCGACGGCTGTAATCCGACCCTGAGTTCAAGGATGATCCGTCATCCTTGATTGGGCTCGGCATCGTGCTGTTGACGTGCCTCAACGCTTTGCGATGAGGTGAGCGGCTAGCCGATCGCCACGGCCGGCTGCAAGAGATCGCAAGCCATGCTGCGAGAGATCGCTTCGGATCGAACACGAGACCGAGTGGTGGCCGGAGATTCTCGACGCCTCGCGTCTTACTGCCGGATAGTTACTGCGGAAGGCACAGGGCTTTTCCGCGGCCGAAAAAATCGGTCCGCTAGCTTTGTCATGTTCCTTGCCGCCGAAAGCGTCAGGAACAAATCCAGATAATCACTACCGCCATCGGAAGGGCAACACCAACGGCGCCACCAATCGTCGACACGAATGCCGAAAGCAGACTTGTTCCGGCCCACACCGCACGCCCAGACATGCCGTTACTCCTTTAAAGCCCCCGCGGGCATCGCCCGCCGCCCAAGGATGAACGATCGAAACCGGCGGCTCGGGGGTGTCGATTTTCAATGGGGATTACCCCGCCCGAAGCGCCACGATCTGAGGCTGCTTGTGTATGGTTAATAAAAGGTTAACGGGATGAGCGCGCAGTCCGCCGCTCTGTGCGCGCTCCACAACCCTGGCACCTTCCCGGCGAACGCCGCACCAGAGACCGACGGTACACAGCGCAGGGTCACGATCGCTATGCGATTTGATCTTGTGCGTTGGTACAAAATCCGCGCCGCCCCTTTGCTCGGCAGACCTCGTTCTGAATGTCAGCTTGGTACGTCCCAGTGCAACATGACGCTTCTTCCATCAACCTTCAATTCGGTCTGGTCGGTATGCAGGATGACAAAAAAGTTCCTCGGCTCACGAGGTGGTCCGCAGTGTCACCTTGAGTGGAGTTTTCGTGACAGTGGCGCCAAAAAGCAATTTATTGGCTCACGAAGACAAGACTTTCACGCTCGGTCTGTCGTACGATTTTATGCCCTGCGTCGCGTTCGCGCGTTAGGCGGCTGTGGCGGGGGTCCGGGCTGCCATGCGATCGCGGCGCAGGACGCTGTTTTCGAAGTTTGAATGCGAAGGGGAATACGGATTCGTGCCCCGCTACAGCGGCTTCATCGATAGCGCCGCAGCCACGAGATTCTGCGGATGCACGCGGATCGCGCCTCCGCGAGGGCTGTCGAGATCGGCGATCAGGAAGAACGCCAGCGAAATCACAACCGGCAACACGAACAGGAACAGTTCGCCTTTGCGGCGCTCGCCGTAGCCCACCAGAAGGTTACAGGAAACCGCCATCAGCGCCATCATCGCCCAGGCGCCTGTGGGAATCCGATTCCACCAGGCCGCCTGGGTAAAGCCCTGCGCGTTGATCACCTCGTTCATTCCCGATACCACCAGCGCGATCGTCGCCGTCGGTTGGCTGGCCGCGACAGACTTGACCACGTTCCACATCTCGCCTTGCACGCTTGCCGTCTGCTGGGCGATTTCGGCGGCAGGCCTTCTCCTGGCTTCTTCGTAAAAGGCGATACGCAGGTCGAGATATTTCCTCAACAATTCGCGCGTTCTCGAGGCGTTTTCCTCGGGCAACAAACCCGCTCGCAGATATTCCGTGCCGATGGCATTGGCCTCGGCTTCCTCGAGCGTCTTGCGCTGGTCGTAGCGCGTCACCGCCATCGAAAACGAAAAGCCGATGATCAGCGCCATCAGTGTAAGGGTTGCAGCCTGGACGGTGTTGAAATCGTGGCGCTCGCCTTGCTTGAAGGATTGCACTCGTTTGCGCAGAAAATCGCCGATCAGGGTCGCGATGATCTGCCCGATCAGGGCCACGGCAAAAACGACAAACGGGTCATCCAAACTGTCGGGCATCGGAGCGCCTGGAGCAGAAACGCGGAGGCAGGGCTGGACCTTTCCCGCCTCCGTCGGGGCCGGCCAGAGTGCGGCACCTCCGGTCAGCGATGATTGACCTAGTGCCCACTTTCCGAAGTTCGTGTTACACCTCAGCACGCACCTTTCACGAACTTCGGAAAGTTATGGGCACTAGCAACTATGATTCTAGTGCCGCTTTCTATTTGAAGTTCCTGAACAGAATTTGCCGCTTCTGGTGCAGGAACTTCAAATAGGCGGCACTAGGTCAATCGAAATGGCCGCAACTCGAACCCATGCAATGGGTTCAGGCCTTCACGACAAGAAGCTCGAACAGTTTTTCGAGATTCTCCTGCCGCTCAAGTGACCAGAGATAATCCAGCACCTGGCGCTGCTGCTGTTTTCCCATGTACTTGGCCACGTTCTTGCTGAACTTCAGCTCGAAGTCGCTCTGCTGCATCGGCAGGCTGGCGAAGCCGGCAATCGCGTCGACCTGATATGAAATCGTGCGCCCATCGGTTAGCGTAGCGGTTACTCGATTGGGAAGGCTTTTCGGCGCCATCGCGGTCAGCGCCTCGTCCGGCCTGACTGTGATCTTCTTCATGAGGTCGCGGATCTTGGGATCGCGCACGGCGCTGGCCGAGAAACTGTCGTGCGTGACGTCGCCGTCGACCAAAGCGCGCGCGACGATATAGGGAAGGCTGTGGTCGGCAGTTTCCCTGGTTTCCGGCGCCCATTTCTCCGGCTCCTTGCCCGCGGAGAGATAGGCGAAGTTGGTGGTTACGATCTCGACGGCAGCGATCTTGCTCAAATCGCCGATTTCCTTTCCGACCCTGGCGGCCGCGGCGATCGCGGTGAGCGTCATGCCTTGTGCCGGATAGAATTTCACGCTGCAATCGTTGATGCGGAAGCGCCCCGAACGTCCGCCGAACTGGTTGAAGTCGATCTCGAAAGGACCGGTCACCTGTTTGAACAAACCCGCTGTTCCCTCGAAAATCGGGGATGGACCGGTGACCCCGTGCCGGGCGAGCAGCGCGGCGAAAACAGCGTTACGGACCGCGTCGGGATTGGCCAGACCCTTCCAATCCGAGAGTTCCTGTTTCCGTGTCTGGTTCAAGGCGATATGACCGTTGATCGCAAGATTGATGGCTTGTGTGAGCTGTTCCACCGGAAGGCGCATCAATTTGCCGGCGGCGAGCGCGCCGGCAGGCAGACTGGCGATCGGGTGATCAAAACCTCGCCGCGTAAGCTCGGCAGCGTCCAACAAGCGGCAGTTGATCTCGTAGGCCAGCACGATCGCCAGAAGCAGATCCTTGCCGCTGCGCCCCTCGGCCTCCGCGACCGCGAGGCATCCGCCGCTGAGATCGCTGGGGTGGCCGGGCTCGCGGCCGAGGTAAAGGTCGTTGAAGTCGTAATAGCGGATCGCCGCACTGTTGGCGAAGGCAGCGAGATCCGGCGTCGTCCGCCTTGCGGTCCCGACAACCGTCGAGACGCCGCCAGGCGCGGAAAGCGCAACTTCCCGGACGGCGCGCACAGGCTTCTCCTCGTGAGCGGCGATGGCGCATCCGATCGCGTCGATGAAAAGCGATTTTGCCACCTCGATGGTTTTTTCATCGAAAGCTGAATATTCGATTCCGGCGGCGTAGTCGGCGAACTGTTCGGCGAGGTTGTTTGCAGCAGCGCCAAAGGCCGTGGCGAGGCCGAGCCCTTGAGCCGAAGTGATCGCTCCAGCAATTGCTCCGAGTGCAAGGCGTCGATCGATCAAAATATCCGTTGCAAGCACAACATCCTTGCGCGACTCGACCGTGTCGGAGGTCTCGCCCATCGTACCCTCCCTGCTGCCAGGCCCGGCCGATGAAAGCTCAGCGCGGGTTCTGGCGCAATAGGGCAGGCAGCCATGCACGCAGGACTCGATAAGGCCGTTCAACTTGAACCTCATCGACACAGGTCAATCCGGTAGAAGTGCGCAATTTGCTAGCCGAGCCTCAAGGCCGGTTCACGACCGCGCGTAGCTGATCGACATATCCGGTTCGTGCAACAAACGATTCGTTCTCCTCCACGATCATGATCCTGGCGTCGCGCCAGCGATCGAGTTCGGTCCCGGCGAGATTTCTCTGCAGTTCATGGTAGGGCACGCCACCGAAGCGGCCGAGGGTGGCGTAGTAATAGAACTGCAGCCCGCTCAGGCAATTGGCTTCGACCATGATGCTTGCGGGCAGGTGGCCGAAGCTGCTCCCCACCATCGCGACATCGAGCTGTCGCGCTGGGCTGTCGGCGCAGGATACCGACGGCGAAAAATTCACTTTCGGCGTCAGATAACCCAGAGGCGGGAAAAACACGTTCAGGAGATCGACGAGTTCGCGGTCGGCGCCGCTCGCCGTGCCCGAGAGCATATAGCTGAACTTGAACGGCGGAATGAGCTGGTGTCCCGCCAGGCGGTTGATTTCTTCGACGATTGCCGAAACCGCCCGCGCCCCGCCAACGTCGTTCCAGTGAACGCCGCCTTCGGCAAACAGGTCGAACTCGTAGCTCCCTTTCAGGGAGTGGATGAGGCTCGCGGTATCGACAAGATTGATGCCGCCTTGCCTGAGCGCGCCGACATATTGGGGGACGAGTTGCGCCCGCGCTTTCGGCGTGCTCGGGCAGGGGAAGCGATCGACGAAATATTCCGGCAAGTGGGCAATCTTGGATGGCGAGATGACGTAAACAAAAACGGCGCCATGGGCCTGGTAATAATTCTGGATGTCCTTCAGCTTCGGAAGAATCTCGGCGGCAAATTTCGCACCCATTCCTTCGGTACGCGAGCAGTATTCTTCGAGATACGGCCGTTCGAGCAGATGGCCCTTTGCGCCACGGACAACATGAGGGGCGGTGAGTTCGCCGAACAGTTCGAAACGAATCTCGTTGTTGATGCGAATGAGAAGCGGCCGGATCGGTATGGCTTGCGTGATTCGTTCGGCCGCCGCCTTCTGGAAACTGCCGTCGCGAAGCGAGGCCCAGGACAGGATCATGGGCTTGTCATAAGTGACGCCGCCGAGTTTCGGCCCGATCTTGATGACAAGTGCTGGATGGTTCGGCGCGACCAGGAGATTCCATGCCGTGCCGAGCGGCAGCAGCAACAGGAACGCGCAAAATGCGGCGCGAACCAGCGGTCGGGGCAGGGCAAGGCTCCTCATCGGTTAGAGCTCCGATTCGGAAGTTCGCAAACTATCGCGGCGACCTCTGATGCGAACTTCGGAATCAGAGGAGCTCTAGCAACTTCTTGATTTGAGTAGCGGCCTTGAATTTGAAGTTCCTATCACGAACTTGCCGCGATACCGATAGGAACTTCAAATTCGCCGCACTAGAACCTGAAATAGATGAACGGTTGGAACGGCACTGCCAGCGAACGGGCAATCGAGAGCACATAGACAAGCACGAGCGCAGCCGCGGTCAGCGCCCGCATCGAGGCGCGCTTTTCGTAACTTTGGATCAGCGCGGGATATAGCCTGGTCGCCGGCAGCAGCGAAATGGCGGCGCCAACTACCAGCGCGCTCGGCACCTCGGGGGGAATTTCCATGGCGGGCAGGGCATGCGAGGCTCCAAACAGAGCGGAGACGAACGTCATCAGATGTGCCGGAGAGTCGGAACGAAAGATCGCCCAGCCGATCATCACGATGAAGAGCGTGATCCCGGTCGAGATCAAGGCGCCGCATCGCGCCAGCGCATCGCGCAGGAACAGCCGATCGAGCGTCAGGAACAGGCCGTTATAGGCGCCCCACAGTACAAAATTCCAGCTTGCGCCGTGCCACAGCCCGGAGAGCAGGAAGCAGATCCAGAGATTGAGGTAGGTGCGCGCCTCGCCTTCGCGGTTGCCGCCGAGCGGCTTGTAGAGATAGTCGCGAATCCACGTTGTCAGCGAAATGTGCCAGCGCCGCCAGAAGTCCGTCATCGATCGCGCCACATAAGGCGAGTTGAAATTCTCCTTGAGGGTAAAGCCCAGCATTCGCGCCAGCCCGATCGCCATGTCGGAGTAACCGGCGAAATCAAAATAGATCTGCAGCGTGAAACTACCCAGGCCGAGCCAGGCGTAGGGGGTACCGAGGCTTGCGGGATCGGCGGCAAAGACAGTGTTGACGAAGCTGCCGAGCGGATCGGCGATCAGGAGCTTGCGCCCAATGCCACGGGAGAAGCGCAGGAAGCCGGTCGCAAAGTCGCTCCATTCGATCGCGGGAGGCTTTGCGATTTGATCCTTCATCTCGTGATATTTGAGGATCGGTCCTGCCAAGAGCTTCGGGAAGAACAGCACGAACAGGCAATAGTCGGTAAAGGTCGCGGCAGGTCGCGAGGTGCCGCGATAGGTGTCGACCAGATAGGTGATCTTTTCGAACACCACGAAGGAGACGCCGATCGGCAGTGCCAGATGCAGCAGGGGAACGCGTTGTGCACTGAGCGGTGCTAGCGCCAGGTTGAGATTTTCGGCGATGAAGTCAGCGTATTTATAGACGACCAGGATTGCGAGATTGCCGGCGATCCCACCCGCAAGCGCCAGTCTTCGCCTCGCGAGGGGCGTCGGATCGCTCAAATGAAATGAAAGCGCGTAATCGAGGACCGTGGAGGCAAACAGGACCAGCACGAATACGGGCTCGCCCCAGAGATAGAACAGCGTGCTTGCGATGAGCAGTATCCATTTTCGCGCGGGCGCGCCGGTCGCCAGCAGATAGAGCGCGTAGACCACAGGGAAAACCGTGAGAAACAGCGGCTCATAGAAAAGCATATGGAGGTCAGTTTTGTTTTCGGAAGGTGAGAGGGCCGGGACGAATGGCTCGCGATGGAAGCACGGCCCCGAAATCGAGTCCAGTTTGGCGCCCGCCCGTGCGCGACGGTTCCGCCGAGGCGAATCAACGTGTCTTCGCGAAAAGAGCGAGCAGGTCACGCCTGGGCGTGCTGCCGTGAGCGATCAGGCAAGAACGATGGGGTCAAGACGATTGGGTCAAGACAATTGGTTCAAGACAACGGGCGCGGCGGGACTTTTCCCGTCGCGCCCGCACCTCTTTCAAACTCGCTGGTCCAGGCGCTGAGAAACGCCTTCAGCCAAGCTGTAAAAGCTCAGCGGGCGATCCCAGCGAGGTGACAGCGCTTGGTAAAAGACACTGGATCACCTCCTTTCGTTGTTGATGGGAGGCGCACTATAAGTGAGGAAATGTGGCCTGTTTAGGGGTTTTGCCGCCTGATTGAGAGGTTGAGGCGGCGCGCGGGGCATGATAGTTGATCGGCCGCCAAGCGGGTGTAGCTCAATGGTAGAGCAGCAGCCTTCCAAGCTGAATACGAGGGTTCGATTCCCTTCACCCGCTCCAATGTTTTCAGGCACTTGTCGCATC
>Ga0307474_10001150_pt1 | contig 19269 bp, 15 predicted proteins | sample atmos_gasesECM1C_2_FD_203312 | JGI IMG/M metagenome (GOLD analysis project Ga0307474, IMG submission 203312) | Hardwood forest soil microbial communities from Morgan-Monroe State Forest, Indiana, United States - atmos_gasesECM1C_05 | ecosystem: Environmental > Terrestrial > Soil > Temperate... | reverse complement strand
TCACCGTCGCGATGATCATCTTCGCGCTCTATTCGGTGCTGACGCTGAAGCGGCCGCCGATGCACGGTCTCTCCTTCGCTGCCTTCACCTTCGGCGCAGGTGCTGCCACGCTGATCCCCTTCTTGATCTGGGAATTGCACGCCCGCCCCGTGATGGTGCTGGATGGGCCGAACCTGTTGACCGTGTTCTACGTCGCGGTCTTTCCGTCGATTCTGGCCTATATGTGCTTCAACCGCGGCGTCCAGCTGATCGGGGCCAACCGCGCCGCGCCTTTCTTCCATGTCGTGCCGGTGTTCGGCTCGGTGATGGCGATCGTTTTCTTGGGGGAACACCCGCAGCTGTTCCACGTTGTCGGCTTTGCAATGGTCTTGACCGGCGTCTTCGTCGCCTCACGCAAGCAGGCCGCCTGAGACGGCCTGCCCGCCGGTGGGAGAGTGCCGGACCGGCAACGATTGTGTCACAACACAACGCTATCCTGTAAGGTGATCACGGGCACAATTTGAGTACGATCTTCCTCTGCCCGCTGAAAGTGGAGTTCGGGGCAATCGCCATGATGACCGTTCCGGAGCTTGCGGCCGAGGCGCTCGGCGAATTCTTAGGGAGTTACATGCGCCGCCGCTTCGGCTCCTCGCAGGCGCATCTGGCCGAGATGGTGCCCTCGATCGCCCGCATCGCCATCGAATGCATCGGCAATTCGGACGCCCTCTATCACAATGTCGAGCATACCATGCTGGTCACGCTGGCCGGCCACGACATCATGCGTGGACGCGCGCTGCGCTACCACATGCTGGCGGAGGATTATGCGCATGTGATCATCGCCTGCCTGACCCACGACATCGGCTATGTGCGCGGCCTCTTGCCGGAGGATGATGAGGACGGCTATGTGGTGGACGCTTCGGGGCGCAAGGTCACGCTGCCGCGCGGCGCGTCGGACGCGGCGCTTTTGCCCCATCACGTCGACCGTTCCAAGATGTTCGCGATGGCGCGCATCGAGGGCATTGCGGGTCTCGACAAGCATCGCATCGCGCGCGCCATCGAAGGCACGCGCTTTCCCGCCAGCCCCGGCGCGGAGGAACATTGGGACGAGGAGGCCGCGCTGCTGCGCGCCGCCGACCTGATCGGGCAATTGGGCGATCCGCACTACATCCGGAAGGCGAATGCGCTTTATTACGAATTCGAGGAGAGCGGGTTGAACCGCCAGCTCGGCTATTCCTCACCGGCCGACATCGTCAATCTCTACCCGCAATTCTATTGGAGCAGCGTCGCGCCGCATGTTCAGAAGGCGATCCGCTATCTCAACGTCACCTCCGCAGGGCGACAGTGGATCGCCAATCTCTACAGCAACGTCTTCCGCGCCGAGCGCGACATCCCGCTCTCGGGGCCGCAGACGTAAGGACGAACGCGCCTCTCTCCGTCGTCCGGCGTGGCGCGCAATTGCGCACTACGCGGGGACGACGGCGGGGACGCGGCACGACGCATAACACCAATTCGCCGCACCACCTTGCCGCACGCGCCAAATCGAGTGCAAATAACCTCCACCTTGTCCGCCGAATCCACGCACCACTCCCCGCTCAGCTGGCTGAACAACCAGCCCTATCTGCTGCTCAGCCTTGCCTCGTTGTTCTGGGCCGGCAACATCGTGCTCGCCCGCTATGTCGCAGGCCATGTGCCGCCGTTGACGCTGTCCTGCATCCGCTGGATCGGGGTGTTCCTGATCCTCTTGCCGTTTGCGAAGGACCATCTGCGGCGCGACTGGCCGGTGTTGCGCAAGAACCTGCCGCTGATGCTGTTGTTGTCTGCGACGGGCTTTGCCTACAACAACGCAATTTCCTACTCGGCAATGCAATATACCGAGGCGCTCAACGCGCTGCTCATCCAGTCCTCGGGCCCGCTGTTCGTCGCCCTGTGGTCGCTCGCGCTGTTCGGCGTGCGGCTGACGCGCGCGCAAGGCGCCGGCATCCTGATTTCGCTGCTCGGTGTGCTCACCATCATCCTGCGCGGCGATTTTTCCACGCTGCTCGGCATCCGCCTCAATCGCGGCGACCTGATGTTTGCAAGCTCCTTGTTCGCCTTCGGTCTCTATTCTGCGCTGATGACGCGGCGGCCGGTGACGCATCAATTGTCGCTGATCTCGTTCACTACCGGCTGCGGCGCCGCCATGCTGCTGCCATTCGCAATCTGGGAAGCTTACGCGGGTTTCACGCTGAAGCCTGACGCGCTGTCGCTTGCGACGCTCGCCTACGTCGTGATCTTTCCCTCTACCCTCGCCTATCTCTTCTTCAACCGTGGCATCGCTTTGATCGGCCCGAACCGCGCCGCACCGTTCTTTCACCTGGTGCCGGTGTTCGGCTCGGCCATGGCGATCATCCTGCTCGGCGAGGGGCTGCGTCCCTTCCACCTGATCGGCTATGCGCTGGTGCTCGCCGGCGTCGTCATCGCCTCGCGCCGACAATCCATGAAAAGAGCTGGCCAGCCATGACGGTTGACCTCTCCCCGTTGGGGAAAGGTCAGATCAGGCCGCACGGACCTTGGCGAGGAAGCCGTCGACTGCGCTGCGGAGCATGCCGGACTGGTTGTCGAGCTCGCGGGCGTTGGAGAGCACGTCGCTCGCCGCTGTGCCGGTAGCGGCCGCTGCCGACGTGACGCCGCCGATATGGGAATTGATCTCGCTCGAGCCCGCCGCGACCGACTGGATGTTGCGCGCGATCTCCCGCGTGGCCTCGCCCTGCTGGTCGACTGCGGTCGAGATGGAGTTGGTGATCTCGCTCATCTGCGAAATCGTCTGGGTGATGCCGTTGATGGCCGCGACCGCATCGCTGGTCGACTGCTGCATAGTGGCGACCTGGGCGGAAATCTCTTCCGTCGCCTTGGCGGTCTGGTTGGCAAGCGCCTTCACTTCGGAGGCGACCACCGCAAAGCCGCGGCCGGATTCACCCGCACGCGCCGCTTCGATGGTGGCGTTCAGCGCGAGCAGGTTGGTCTGCGCCGCGATCGAATGAATGAGCTTGACCACCTCGCCGATCTTCTCCGCGCCTGTCGAAAGCACCTGGACGGTCGCATTGGTGCGCTCGGCATCGCCGACCGCCTTGCTCGCGATCTCAGAGGAACGGGTGACCTGGCGCGAAATTTCGGCGACCGAGCTCGACAATTCTTCCGCGGCAGCCGCCACCGTACCCACTTTGTTGGAGGCATTCTGCGAGGCCGCGCTGACGGTCGCGGCACGCGCGCTGGCATCGGTGGCGGTCGAGGTCATCGACTGCGCGGTGGTCTGCATGCCGGCGGCAGCAGTCGAGACGGAGCGGACGATACCATTGACGCTGCGCTCGAAGTCGGCGGCGAGATCCGTCATCGCCGCGCGCCGTTCGGCGACCCCGCGCCTTGAGGTCTCCGCTTCGGCCTGTTCCAACTCGTGGACACGCACGGCATTGTCCTTGAAGATCTGCACGGTCGCTGCCATCGCGCCGACCTCGTCGCCGCGGCCGACGCCGGGAATGTCGCCGTCAAGCTTGCCGTCGGCGAGCGCCTGCATCCGCCCGCCCAGCAGGTTCAGGGGACCGGAGATGCTGCGGCCGAGCAACCAGGCGACAGCACTCGAGACCATCGCGATGGCCAGGATGGACAGGCCCAGCGACCAGGCGATCGGTGCGAGCTTGGCATCGAGGTCCTCAAGATAGGCGCCGGTGCCGAGATACATGTCGAGGCCGGGGACAGCCACCGCATAGCCGATCTTGCGGATCGGCGTCTCCTGGCCGGGCTTCACATACTCGTAGGGCAGCAGGATCTCGCCATTGGCCTTGACGCCGTTCATCAACTCCCAGGAAAGCTTGCGACCGTTGGTCACCACCTCCATGCGATTGATGCCGACCTGCTTGGGATCGGGCGCGAGCTGGGTGATGCCGTCGTAGGACGTTCCGAACAGATAGCCCGAGCCGTTGTCATAGGTCATGGCATTGCCGAGCTTGCGGAGCAAGGCCATCGCCTGATCCTTGGTCATCTCGCCCGCATCGACCTCTCGCTTCAACTCCAGCGCCATGTTGCGGGCGATGGTGACGATCGTCTTGGTCTGATGGACGCGGGCGTCGTACAGCTCGTTCTTCATCATGTAGCCGGCGAGAAGGCCGGAGATGCAGAGGCCGACCAGGGCTACGCCCACAAGGATGCCGAGCTTGGGCGCAATTTTCATGTTGTTCAGCGTCACGAGATCATCTCCGCAAAATTCAGGGCTGGGGCAATTTCACCACAAAAACTTCATCAGGCGGCACGGACCTTCGCGAGGAAGCCGTCGACTGCGCCGCGCAGCGTGCCGGACTGGATGTCGAACTCGCGCGCGTTGGAGAGCACGTCGGTAGCCGCCGTACCGGTCGCAGCCGCGGCCGTCGTGACGCCCCCGATATGGGAATTGATCTCGTTCGATCCCGCCGCGACCGACTGGATGTTGCCTGCCCTGTCGACGATTGCATGCAATCGCTCGACGCGCGCATCGAACATCGCCTCCTTCACCACATAGAGCGCAAGCGCACCGGCGACGCAGAGGCCGAACAAGGAGACCTCAACCGCAATGCCAAGCCTGGGAGCGATCTTCAGATTGTTCAGCTTCACTGCTGCTTCTCCGGAACTCCAAAAACGAATACGCGGGCACGCGAAAGAGGAGAGATGCCTGTCACGTTACGTTGAAATCCCTTAGCGCGGTGTTACGAAGCCTCAGTAGAAATGCGGTCGATTGCTTCATCTCTGTGCGTTGCTTCTACCACAGCGATTCTCGGATGCGCCTGCCACAATTATTGATTGCGCAGAGACGACTGATGTTGACGGGCGGCGCGACAGCGACGCGCTTTCCCTTACTGCGTGCTTCGTACCGTAAGTAAAGCTATTGCGTGTGTGATGTGAAGCGCGCGCCGCTGACATGCGCTATCGCCGCCTAGCCTGATCTCCTCGGGCCATGCTTTGATGCGGCCAAGAACAGGCCCGTAGAAACGATCCGGCAAATCGGGAGCAGCGAATGGCAAAGTTCAAGGTGGTGACGCCGAAGGCCGCGAGTTTCACGGTTCCCGGCGGCGGCTATGCTTACGAGATGGAAGCGCTGGCGCCGATCGGCGCGGAGATCGTCGAGGTGCCGGCTAACGAGGCGGAGTTCATCGAGGCAGCAAAGACAGCGGACGCCATCTACGCCAAGGGTATGCCGATCACCAAGACCATCATCGACGCGCTCCAGAACTGCAAGGTCATCACGCTCGGCAGCGTCGGCGTCGACTCCGTGGACGTGAAGGCCGCGACCGCGCGCGGCATTCCCGTGACCAACATCCCCGACACGTTCATCGAGGAAGTCGCCGACCACGCCATGATGCTGCTTCTCGCCGGCTTCCGCCGCCTGGTCGAGCAGGACAAGATGGTGCGCGAGGGCCGCTGGTCCGAGGGCCGGCCGGCGCTCTTGAAGATTCCGCGCCTGATGGGACAGACGCTCGGCTTCATCTCCTTCGGCCGCGTAGCTCGCGCGGTCGCAAAGCGCGCCGCGCCGTTCGGCCTGCGGATGATGGCCTACGATCCCTTCATCCAGGAGACGCTGATCTCGGATCACGGCGTGCTGCCGGCGACGCTCTCGGAGGTGCTGTCGCAATCGGATTTCGTCTCCATGCATGCGCCAGCCCGCCCCGAAGTACATCACATGCTGGGCGAAGAGCATTTCCGGCAGATGAAGAGAGGCGCAATCTTCATCAACACCGGCCGCGGCGCGACGGTGAACGAGGAGGCGCTGATCAAGGCGTTGCAGGAGGGCTGGATCGCGCATGCCGCGCTCGATGTGCTGGAGAAGGAGCCGCCCTCGCACAACAATCCGATTCTCCGCATGGAGAATGTCACCCTGACCGCACATGTGGCGTCAGCCTCCGCCCGCTTCGACGAAGCGCGCAAGCGCCGCGTCGGCCATGAATTGTCGCTGGTGCTCCAGGGCTTGTGGCCGGCGAGCTGCGTCAACCCGGCGGTGCTGCAGAACACGAAACTGCAGCGCTGGCAGCCCGTGCAGATGGATCGCGGACCGAATAGTTAGGTGACCTTCATCTTTGGTAAATGCAGGCTCCCATGCCCTCATAAAGATATCGTCACCCTGAAAGCGCGTGAAGAATTGTAGCGTGGGTAGAGCGAAGCGAAACCCACGATTTCTCGCCCAGGAAAGACCGTGGGTTTCGCTTCGCTCTACCCACGCTACGCCTATTTGCTTTCCAATGCGCTGACCGGCTCCCAATCCACCGCCGGTGGGTGATTTGAGAACTCGCTCGCACGGCTCAGAAACAGCGCCGACGGCCTGTCGAATTCCGCAACGCGCTGGAAGCATGCAGCGGCAGCGGCAAATTCGCGGACCCGCCAATGAGCAAGGCCCTCGGCGTAGGCCGCGGCCGCCTGCTCCTGCTGCGTCGTCTCTTGTCCGGCCTCTGCGAGCAGCTCGTAAAGCTTGAGCGGGGTGGTTCGCCCCTTGACCCTGGTGGCATCGAGCTCGCGCCAGGCGAATGCCGATGCCGTAAGTGCGACCGTCGTTTCCGACGCAATGATGGTCGTGCCGTAAAACTTGTTGGCGCCCTCAAGCCGGGATGCCACATTCACCGCATCGCTCATCACCGAATAGTTGAAGCGCCGCCGTGAGCCGATATTGCCGACCAGCGCTTCCCCGGAGTTCAGGCCCATGCGATGGACGACGTCGAGGCCGCGAAAGGCAGTGGAGTTCCGGTTGAGCTCGTCAAGACGCGCACGGCAGCCGAGCGCCGCAAGCGTAGCGTTGTGAGCGTGATGGGGATCGTCGACCGGCGCACCGAACACGGCCACGATCGAATCGCCGATATATTTATCGACATAGCCGCCCGCCGTTTCGATGATGTCGGTCATGGCAGAGAGATATTCATTCATGAACGCTACCAGCTCGGTCGGCGTCATCAGTTCGGCGATCGAGGAAAAGCCGGCCAGGTCCGAGAAGAAGACAGTCACATGGCGTGTCTCTCCGCCCAGCATCGGGAGCTTGTTGGACGCGAGCATCCGGTCGATCACTTGCGGAGCGAGATAAAGGGCGAAGCTGCGCCGGAGCAACCGCTGTCCCCTGTCGGTGACGACGAGGCGATAGGCGATCATCATGACGAGCGAAGCAAGGCCAGCCAGGAATGGCTCGCTCAACGGCAGCGCCAGCGCCCGCGTGAATGCGGCGGTTGCACACAGCGAGGCGGTCGCAACCAGCCCGAGATAAACGGCCGCAGCCGCAGCGGGAGCCAGCATCCACGCCGCGAACGCGACCAGAGCCGCAAAACCGATCGCGATCAACGTGGTCGGCAGACCACCAAGCTCAACCAGCCCATTGCGCGCGATCAGATTGTTGACGGCGGTCGCGTGAATGTAGACGCCCGCAATGGAGCTGCGGCCGAACCGCGCAACAGCCGATGACGCAGGCGGCAGCGCACAGCGTGGGGCCCCCGCTTGATCCGGCCCTGTCGCAAACCGCTTGGAGGTCTGTTTGCGGTCTTCGGCATTGAGTAACGTGCCGAAGATCACGATCCTGTCCGCAAACTGGCGGCGGAAGAATTCTTTGTCGTTCTTCTCGACGCAGGCGCGCAAATCTGCGAGCGAGAAGGTCTGGATGTCGTTGGCGCCGCCCTCGAAATTCAGCGTGAGCGTATTCGCAACCGCTGCCGGAATGCGATAGCCTGCGAGCGTCACGCCGCCGTCTTGCGAGAAGACGGGTTCGGCCTGCTGCGCCCGCGCTGCCAACTCCAGTGCCATCGAGGTGACTTGCTTGCCACTCTCGATGAAGGTCAGCGGGATCCGCCGTACCACCTCGTCGGAGTCGGAATAGATGTTGAGCGGGCGGATGTTCTTCTGATAGCCGACGGCGATGCGCTGTCCCGCCGACGGCCCGCTGCCGCTCAGCTCCTCGCCGAGCACGATCTTGCCGGCGGCCGCTCCCACCGCAAGCGAGCGCAGGAAGGGACGATCGAAGCCCCGCATCCGCGCTCCCAGCACATCATCGCCAAACGGAATCTCGGATTGCTCGATCGAGGTGGCAAACACGACGTCGAAGCCTGCGACCCTGGCACCGCCGTCGAGCACAGCCGTCAACACACGGCCGATTTCAGTCGTCCAGGTCGCGGTCGGAGAGTTCTTGAAAGGCGGCGTGTCGTAGGTCTCCTCGTCGATCGCGATCACGGCGACAGGTTGGGTGGCGGGATCGTGGCGCGGGCCGAATATCTCCCAGCGCAACGCGGTGAGAAGATCGATCGACCAGCCGTGCACAAGGCTGAACGGAGGGACAGCGGAGGCAAGCCCGCACACGACGGCGATGACAATGATCGCAATAGCATCCCGCCTGACGGCCCTGCTCATGCGCTTGCCTAGGCCTGCCGGCTCATTCGACTAGCGCAGGCGAACCAGGCGGCCGATGATCGGGCTCGCACCGGCATCGGCGTCGGCGTCGATCAGGAACACAACCTGCTTCGATCCGATCGTCGCCGCGTAGGTGCCGCCGGGCTTCAGCGCCACGTTCGCCCTGGCCAGGTCGTAGAACCGGCCGCGGGTCATCGCAGCCGGCACAAGATCGATCTCATGACGTTCGCCTTTGACGTCCAGCCTTTCGATGACCAGCTTTCCGCGTGCGGCAGCCTCGATGATCGGTGACACGCCATGCAGTGTCAGCGTCGGCGTCGGGGCCGGCGTTTCGCTGATGCTGCGCACGACGGTTGCGGCGCTCTCGCCGACTTCGCGTGGAACGACCTGCGACTGACTGGAGTCGCAAGGCACCTTGCCGGCATTGAAATCGGCCAGATGAACCGCGCTTTGCTCGGTGCCCACGATCACTGTCCCGATGCCGGAGATGGTTTCGCGCCAGCACGACTTCATGTAGCCGAGCACGACCTTGCCGTCGGCTCCCAGCTTAATGACCTTGCCGGGCACGACATAGTCCATGAACTCGACACCGGTCACCTTGCCTTGCACGTCTTCGACGACGGCGACAGGTGTCTCCGCGTAAGAGGCGCTGGTCAGACCAATCAGGCCGACGATGGCGACAAATATCCGTTTCATATGGAGCCCTCGAATCAAACAACCTTCCGCGCAATGACGGATCGGACACCCTACCCTCAGCTTGAGAGCTGCTAACGCCACGGCGCGACAAACAGCGTGAGCTATATCACATAGGATCGAACTTTGTTGGCTGGCCGTTGCTCTGGTTGGGCATGCCCGGCAGGGAAAACGAAGTCGCGGCGCATTCCGCTAAGCCGAATGTGGCCAGCGCTCGGCAGTCCCTTTGACGACATCATTGCGGCAATGCCAGAGCGATCGCAAACAGGCCGGCTTTCCGGATCGTCGGGGCGCTGATCTGCGCCGCCGTTTGAAGCGCCGACTTGACATCGCAGCACCTTGGCAGCGGCGCCAGCAATACGGGTAAGGAGCCGACAGGCGCGCCTTCGCTCCCAACGAGAGTGGGTCGCCGCCTCGATCGCCGAGGCTGGCGTCGTCGCACCTTAGAACGCCGGCGCCTCTTTAGAACGCCAGCACCTTGGCCTGCTTGACCTGCGGCAGGGCCTGCACCTTGGCGAGCACATCCTGGGGCACCGCGCCGTCGACCTCGACCAGCGCAATGGCGTCGCCGCCGGCGACAACGCGGCCGAGATGGAAGGTCGCGATGTTGATCTTGGCATCGCCCAGGAGGCTGGCGAACTTGCCGATGAAGCCCGGCTTGTCCTCGTTGGTCACATAGATCATCGACCTGCCGAATTCGGCGTCGACCCTGATACCCTTGACATCGACCAGGCGCGGCTTGCCGTCGTGATAGACGGTGCCCGACACCGAACGCTCCTGCCGCTCGGTGGCAACGGTCACGGTGATCAGGCTCTCATAGTCGCTTTGGGCGGCGCGCACCACCTCGTCCACGACCATGCCGCGCTCTTTCGCAACGACCGGCGCCGAGACCACATTGACCTCGCCCAGCATCGGCCGCAACAGGCCGGAGAGCACCGCCGAGGTCAGCGCCTTGATCTTCATCTCCGCGACGTGGCCCTCATAGGTGATCTGCACCTTGTTGATGCCGGTCTCGGTCAGCTGGCCGGCGAAGGAGCCGAGCTTCTCGGCAAGCTCGATGAACGGCTTCAGCTTCGGCGCTTCCTCCGCCGTGATCGAGGGGAAGTTGATGGCGTTGGAGATCGCGCCGGTCAGCAGATAGTCCGACATCTGCTCGGCGATCTGCAGCGCGACGTTCTCCTGCGCTTCGTTGGTGGCGGCGCCGAGATGCGGCGTGCAGATCACGTTGGGATGGCCGAACAGGACGTTCTTGGTCGCGGGCTCCTCGGTGAACACGTCGAAGGCCGCGCCCGCCACATGTTTCGAGTTGAGCGCATCGACCAGCGCCTGCTCGTCGACCAGGCCGCCGCGCGCGCAGTTGATGATGCGCACGCCCTTCTTCATCTTGGCGATCGCGCCGGCATCGATGATGTTTTTGGTCTTCTCGGTGAGCGGCGTGTGCAAGGTGATGAAGTCCGCGCGCCTAAGCAGCTCGTCGAGATCGACCTTCTCCACCCCGATGTCCTTGGCGCGCTCCGGCGACAGGAAGGGATCGAAGCCGATCACCCGCATGCGCAAGCCTTGCGCGCGGTCGCAGACGATCGAGCCGATATTGCCGCAACCGATGACGCCAAGCACCTTGCCGGTGATTTCAACGCCCATGAAGCGGTTCTTCTCCCACTTGCCGGCCTGCGTCGACGCATCGGCCTGCGGGATCTCGCGCGCCAGCGCCAGCATCAGAGTGATCGCGTGCTCGGCGGTCGTGATGGAATTGCCGAACGGCGTATTCATCACGATGATGCCTTTGGCCGTGGCGGCGGGAATCTCGACATTGTCGACGCCGATGCCGGCGCGGCCGATCACCTTGAGCCGCGTGGCGCGCTCGATGATCTTGGCGGTTGCCTTGGTGGCGGAGCGGATGGCAAGCCCGTCATAGTCGCCGATGATCTCGGCGAGCTTGTCCTTGTCCTTGCCGAGATTGGGCTGGAAGTCGACTTCGACGCCGCGATCCCTGAATATCTGCACGGCGGCGGGAGACAACGCGTCGGAAATGAGAACTTTGGGTTTGGACATGGCTGTGATCCGTCGGTGCGTGATGCGAGATGCGTTTGACCTATGTCACCCGCGGGCAAGAGCGTGAATGCGCGTCTTAAAAGTCCCGCGGGTCCATTCGATTGATGGATGGCCGGGACTTTAATTTTACAGACGCGCTTCGCGCTGTTGCCCGGCCATGACAACAACGAACAAAGTGCTGCGTGCAGCCGTTTCAGGCCGCCTTGGCGAACTGCGCCTTGGCTTCGACAAAGGCCCAGTCGATCCACTGCGTCAGCAGCGCGACGTCGGCTGCTTCCACAGTGGCGCCGCACCAGATGCGCAGGCCCGCCGGCGCATCGCGGTAATGCGCGAAGTCGAAGCCGGCGGCTTCCTTCTCGACCATCGCCACCAGCTTCTTCACGAAGTCGGACTGCGCGTCCGCGTTCAGCGAGGTAACCGCGGCATCGGTGAACTTCAGGCACACCGAGGTGTTGGAGCGAATCGCAACATCCTTGGCCAGGAAATCGATCCATGGCGTCTTCGCGACCCAGTCGGCGATCACCTTGGTGTTGGCATCGGCGCGGCCGATCAGCGCCTTCAGGCCACCGAGCGATTTGCCCCAGTTCAGCGCGTCCAGATAGTCCTCGACGCAGAGCATCGACGGCGTGTTGATGGTCTCGCCGACGAAGATGCCTTCGTTGAGCTTGCCGCCCTTGGTCATGCGGAAGATTTTCGGCAACGGCCAGGCCGGCTTGTAGGTCTCGAGCCGCTCCACAGCGCGCGGCGACAGCACCAGCATGCCGTGCGCGGCTTCGCCGCCCAGCGCCTTCTGCCAGGAGAAAGTGACGACGTCGAGCTTGGCCCAATCCAGCGGTTGCGCGAACGCAGCCGACGTCGCGTCGCAAATGGTCAGGCCCTGACGATCCGCTCTGATCCAGTCGGCATTGGGCACGCGCACGCCAGACGTTGTGCCGTTCCAGGTGAAGACGATGTCAGTATTGGAGTCGACTTTGGAAAGATCGGGAATCTCGCCATAAGGCGCGGTGAGCTTGGTGACGTCCTTGAGCTTCAGCTCCTTGACGACGTCAGAGACCCAGCCCTCGCCGAAAGATTCCCAGGCAATCATGGTGACGGGGCGCGCGCCGAGCAGCGACCACAGCGACATTTCGACGGCGCCGGTATCGGACGCCGGCACGATGCCGATCCGGTAGTCAGCCGGCACTTCCAGCACTTCGCGCGTGAGATCAATGGCAAGCTTGAGCTTGTTCTTGCCGATCTTGGCGCGGTGCGAGCGGCCGAGCGCCGCATCCTTGAGATTTTCGGGGGTCCAGCCGGGGCGCTTGGCGCAGGGGCCGGAAGAAAAATGCGGCGCGGTCGGCCGCTGAGCGGGCTTCGCTGCAGTCATGATCTACCCTTCCAGATAGTAAGCCTCCCGTTGGGGGGAGGTGTCCCGGCGCCGCCTTTACGGGAATCGCCTGATGTCGTCAAGAAGCTTCGGAAGGCTCACGCGCGATTGATCATTCCGGCGGAGCTCCCGGCGGTGTGGCGCCACCGGGCCGATGCAGGAAAGTCATGGACACAAAGGCCCCGATCCAGGAGCCGACGGCGGCGAACAGCACATAGATCCAGTTTTCGGTGTAGCTGATCACGGCAAAGGACGAGAGCAGGTACCAGATGCTGCTCCATGTCGCCGCCGGAACGCGCTTTCTTGCCACCACCGAGGAGGTGAACATCACATAGACGGCATCGGTCGCGGCAGTCGCAAGCACGACGGCCAGCGCCGTCAAAGGATGGATCGACGACATCGCGATGTTCTCCAAAGGCTTCCGCGAGCTCTCTGCTTACCTCTCCCGAAGGGAGAGGTCGGATTGCATCGCTAGATGCAATCCGGGTGAGGGGTTATGGTCTCGCGATGGAGCTGCGGCCCCTCACCCGGATTGCCCAGGACGATGCTTCGCATCGTCCTGGGCAATCCGACCTCTCCCCGCTGGGGAGAGGTAAACTGTCCCCGCGGATGCATTACTCAACACAAGCTAAAACCTGATCGTCATCCCGGCGTGACTGCGGGCAAAGCCGAGCCGCTCGTAGAAGCGCTGGGCGTCGATGCGGGTGTGGTGGGTCAGAAGCTCGACCAGCTTGCAGCCTTGCGCACGCGCCTCACCGACGGCCCAGCGCACCAACTGCTCGCCGATGCCGCGGCTGCGGCACTTCGCATCAACGCGGACATCCTCGATCAACCCGCGCGAGGCGCCTTGCGAGCTCAGGCCCGGCAGGATGCAGAGCTGCAGGCAGCCGACCACGGCGCCCGCCTCCTCCGCTACCACGAGCTTGATGTTCGTATCCGCATCAAGCCGTGTAAAGGCCTGTAAATAGCTGTCCGGCAGCGGCGTCTCGATCCTCTCGCGCGCTCGTCCCAACGCATCGTCCGCGAGCATGGCGACGATTTTGGCAACGTCCTCGCGGCGTGCGCGGCGAATGGTAACGGCGTTTGCAGTCATGATCTTCCAACTGTCCTTCAGCGTGCGGGCGCAAGCTTGAGCACATGTTCGCCGTCCGCGATCCACCGCCGGATGGCGTCATAGCGGGCCAGATCGAAACCGCCCTCATGCGCAACACGCGTGTAAGCAAGCAATGCCACGTCCGCGAGCGAGAAGTTGTCGCCCAGGAGATAACGCGTGCGGGCGAGCTCTCGCTCCAGCTGATCGAGCGCGGCATAGCCGCGCTTCACCAGGTTCGGATCGAGCTCGTTTTGCGGCTTGCCGAGATAGACCATCTGGAAGCGGCAGACGGCCACATAGGGCTCGTGGCTGTTCTGCTCCCAGAACATCCAGGCATCCATCTGCGCGGCTGCGAATGCATCCCTGGGAACGAGATCGCTGTCGCGGGCGAGATAGCGGGTGATGGCGTTCGATTGCGCAAGCCGGCGACCGTCCTCGAAGTCCACCGCCGGCACCTGCCCGAACGGGTTGAGCTTGAGGAAATCTGGCGTACGGCTTTCGCCGCGCATCGTGTCGACCTCGACCCAGCCGTAAGGCAGGCCAAGATGGTCGCAGACCCACTTCACCTTCAGGCAATTGCCGGAATTACTGTCGCCGAAAATCTTCATGTTGCCGCCTCTCTTCGCAAGGCGACAGAGCAACAGGCGGAGGCGAAGCTGTCAACCGTGGCTATTGCCGAAAGACGCGGCCGGGCTCAGAACCTGTAGCCCAGCCCGGCACGCACGGTGTTGATGTTGGTATCGACGCTGGCGGTGAAGCGCACATATTCCCACTCGGCGCGCGCGAAGAGACCGCCCACGATGTTGATATCGACGCCGAGACCAGCCGTATAGCCATAGATCAGGTGATTGTGCTCGGCATCCGTCGCGGACAAGATGGCCGGCGCGCTGAAAGGCCCGAAGATGGTGGTGGCGACGGAGTCGCTGATGGTGACGGAGTGGGAGATATTGGCGTTGCCGAGCGCAAAACCGCCGAACGCATAGGGCAGGAAGCAATCCCAAGCCCATGCCACGCGGCCGCGGAACGTCGCCATGTCCGTAATCGAGATCGATGCCGATGAATTGACGGCGACGTCATGGAAGAGGTTGTCAGACAGCGCGCTGCCGCTGACGAGCTCCTTGCTCGCGCTTGACGTACCGCCGAACGAGCCATGCATGTAGCTCGCCTCGACACCGAGAATGACGTCATCCCACTGCCAGTTGTAACCGCCGAACGCGCCGAACGCCGACGACCGTGCCGACACCTTCCCCAAGCCCAGATTCCAGGTGGAGACCTGCATCTCCTGGATGACGTTGTGGTCGAGCAGCGCGGCGATCATGTTCGTGTTGGAGCCAGTGAAATTCTCGTCCGACGAGCCGTAGCCGGCCTGGCCGCCGACATAGAATCCCTGCCAGTTGACGGTCGAGGTACTTAGCCCGTCGGTGAAGCCGCCGCGCAGGATGGGAAGATCAGCAGCATTCGCGGTACTCATCGCCCCGCACATCACCGCCGCCAGTAGAAATCTACGCATCGCAACGCTCCAAATCGAACTCTACGTCGCGACGATCATCGCCCGTTAACCTTAACCAATGGTTGTCGCGCTGCTCGATTGTGCATGTTCTTTGGTGTTTTTGCGGCTGACGTTTTCGGCTCGGCACAGCAAAACGGCGCGGGAATATCCCGCGCCGTTAACAACTCCTAACATGATAGAAGCGATCAGCCCTTGGTGACGAGTGGTGGTGGTGGCGGCGGCGGCAGAGTGTCGAGATCCCAGCGCATGCCGAGCTTCACGTCGTTCGAGGTGATGTTTTTCATCGTCCAGGGGTATTGCGCCGCGGCGCTGCCGTCGAACTTCGAATTGACGCCAGTCGTCGCGTCGCCAAGGTTCATATAGCTGTAACCGAGCTCGAGCGTCACGTTCTCGGTGACCCTGTAGCCGAGACCAGCGTGCAGCGCCCACGCGAAATTCCATTTGCCGGCGTCGCTCGCATAGGCGACGCCGGGAAAGGGCGAGCCGTTGATATAGGTCACGCCATCGTCACGAAAGCCGCTGATCTTGTTATAGGCTGTGCCGATGCCGGCGCCGATATAGGGGGTCACGCACCACCAGGTGCCAAGATCGACGTAGCCGTTGGCCATCACGACGGCCTCGGACTTGCTGCCGCTGTAGTTGTTTACCTGCGCGAAAGTGACGCCGGGAAAAGCGGGAGGATTCACGGGAACGGACTGCGAGCCATGAAAGTTGGCGCGCCCGCGCCATTGCCCAACGATATCCGCCCTGAACCAGTTGTTGAATTGATAGCCGACACCAACGTCGAACAACGTGGCGCTGTCGAAGCCCATGCCCGTCGAAACAAGGGAGGCAGGAACCGTCGGATCCGGATTGTTCAGCGACTTGAGCTGCTGGTTCGTCATGCCGATATCGCCGCGCAGGTACCAGCCGGAGAATTCGGCCGCCGGCGGCGGCGCGTACATCGGGGGCGGCGCAATCGGCATGTCGGCGGCAAACGCCGCAGTGGACAATAATGACGCCGCTCCCGCGGCGAGCAAACACTTAACGCAACGCATGGCTTCGTCCTTTTGCCGGTGAGGCAGACAGGAAAGCCTCACGTAAAAACTCACGGCTGGACGATGCCATCAAAAGCTTAAGCGCCACTTAACCCTAATTTTTAAGGTTGATAATCCCTGATCGGCTCGGCTTGCGGTTCGTTCGGGCGCCACCCGCAATCGCTAAGGATTCGTCGACGAGGCGAGCCCTACATTCTTCATCACGTCTCAGCGAGCATGCTTCGGCATTTTCGGCAGGAAGATCGCAAGCAGCCCGATCGCCGGCAGGAAGGCGCAGACCTGATAGACGAAGGCAATCGAGGTGTGATCGGCGACCTTGCCGAGCACGGCAGCGCCCAGCCCGCCGATGCCGAAGGCGACGCCGAAGAACACGCCGGAGATCATGCCGAAACGATGCGGCACCAACTCCTGCGCAAACACGATGATGGATGATGTGGTCGAGGAGATGATCAGACCGATGATCACGGTGAGTACCGCGCTTGCGGTGAGCCCCACATAGGGCAGCGCCAGCGTGAACGGCAGCGCGCCGACAATGGAGAACCAGATCACGATCTTGCGCCCGAAACGATCGCCGAGCGGGCCGCCGAAAAAGGCGCCGGCCGCATTCGCCGCGAGAAAGATGAACAGATAGATTTGCGCGACCTGCGTCGAGACGCCGAATTTGTCGATCAGATAGAAGATGTAATAGCTCGACAGGCTGGAGACATAGAGCTGCTTGGAGAACAGCAGCACCACCAGCACCGCAAGAGCGAGCAGCACACGGCTACCGGTCGGTGCAGAAGGATCGCGCACGATCGGCGCGGTCTTGCGCGCCGTTATCTGCGGTTTGTACCAGAGCCCGATCCGCCACAGGAGCACGATTGCCACGAAGGCGATCGACGAGAACCAGGCGATGCTTCCCTGCCCGAACGGCACGACGACAAGCGCCGCGAGCACCGGGCCCATCGAGGTGCCGAAACTGCCGCCAAGCTGAAACACCGATTGCGCAAAGCCGTAGCGACCGCCGGAGGCCAGTCGCGCGATGCGCGCCGATTCCGGATGGAACACCGCCGAGCCCAGCCCGATCATCGCTGCCGCAATCAGGATCACGACATAGTGGTGCGCAACCGAAAGCAGGAGCAGGCCGAAAAAGGTCGAGGCCATGCCGATCGAAAGCGAGAACGGCTGCGCCTTCTTGTCGGTGAAATGCCCGACCACCGGCTGCAACAACGAGGCGGTGAACTGGAACGCCAGCGTGATCAGCCCGATCTCTGCGAAGTCCAGCGCGTAATTGTCCTTCAGGATCGGATACACCGAGGCGATCAAGGACTGCATGGTGTCGTTGAGGAAATGCGAGAAGCTGATGCCGGCGAGCACGATATAGGCGGGGGCGGTATAGGCCGAACCTGTCGCCTTGGCTGCAAGCGCGGGCGCTGCGTCCTTGACGATGACCGGCTCGGTCAGCGCCTCCTGCGATACGACGACAGCCTTGTTCAACGTTCGATTCCTGGGGGGAATTCCGGGCGGGATGTGCCGGTGTTTCTACAGGGCAGGCGCGACGCGGACCATAGCCTATAGCCGATGGCTGCGATGCAAGCGCGATGCGCTCTTGCGCTGCAAGACGAGATGTCTCTGCACCTCTCCCACGGGAGAGGTCGGATTGCATCGACAGATGCAATCCGGGTGAGGGGTTACGGTCTATCGAGTGAGCTGCCGCCCCTCACCCGGATTGCGCCGGACGATGCTACGCATCGCCGAGAGCAATGCTACCTCTCCCCGCTGGGGAGAGGTGTTCGAGAACGCGGCTCAACTGGAGACTAACCTCAGGCAGCCGCCGCCTGCCCCAGCGCGGAGACGATGTTGTCGACGACTTCCTCGACCAGGATGCGGTCGTCACCCTCGCCCATCACGCGGATCACGGGCTCGGTGCCGGAGGAGCGCACGAGCAGCCGGCCGTGGCCGTTGAGGCGCCGCTCGCCATCGGTGATCGCCGATTTGACTTCGGCATCCTCGAGCGGCTTGCCGCTCCTGTAGCGCACATTCTTCAGGATCTGCGGCAGCGGATCGAAGCGGTGACAGACCTCCGAAACCGGGCGGCGAAGCCTCTGCACCACGGCGAGCACCTGCAGCGCCGCGACAAAGCCGTCGCCGGTCGTCGCATAGTCCGACAGGATGATATGGCCGGAAGGCTCGCCGCCGAGATTGTAGCCGCGGGCGAGCATCTGCTCGAGCACATAGCGGTCGCCGACCGGGGTGCGCACGAGCTCGAGCCCCTGCCTCTCGAGGAACCGCTCCAGCCCGAGATTGGACATCACGGTTGCGACGATGCCGGGCCGTGCCAGCCGTCCGTCTTCCTTCCAGCTCTGCGCGATCACGGCGAGCAGCTGATCGCCGTCGACGAGATGGCCGCGTTCGTCGACCAGGATGACGCGGTCGGCGTCGCCATCGAGCGCAATGCCGATGTCGCCGCGCATCTCGCGCACCTTGCGCGCGAGCGCCTCTGGCGAGGTCGAGCCGCATTCCTTGTTGATGTTGAAACCATCGGGCTCGACGCCGATCGAGACCACGTCGGCGCCCAGCTCCCACAGCGCTTCCGGCACCACCCTGTAGGCGGCGCCGTTGGCGCAATCGACCACCACGCGCAGGCCCTCGAGCGAAAGGTCGCGCGGCAGGGTGCGCTTGGCGAATTCGATGTAGCGGTCGTGCACGCCATCGATGCGGCGGGCGCGCCCGAGACTGGCGCTCGGCGCCAGCCGCTTGTCGAGCGATTCGCCGAGCAGCTGCTCGATCTGGCGCTCGACATCGTCGGAAAGCTTGAAGCCCTGAGGGCCGAACAGCTTGATGCCGTTGTCCTCGAACAGATTGTGAGAGGCGGAGATCATCACGCCGAGATCGGCACGCATGGATTTGGTGAGCATCGCGACCGCCGGCGTCGGCATCGGACCGACCAGCAGCACGTCCATCCCGACCGAGGTGAAGCCCGCCACCATGGCATATTCAATCATGTAGCCGGATAGCCGCGTGTCCTTGCCGATGACGACGCGATGGCGATGCTCGCCGCGCTGGAACACAAGCCCCGCGGCCTGACCGACCTTGAGCGCGAGCTCCGGCGTGATCAGGCCGTTGGCGCGTCCCCGAATGCCGTCGGTACCGAAATAGTTGCGGCTCATATAACCCCCAGAAG